>ERZ1370068.1697-contig-11618_pt1 | contig 92169 bp, 126 predicted proteins | sample MGYA00561227_ERZ1370068 | MGnify/ENA primary metagenome ERZ1370068 (study PRJEB38410, sample SAMEA6850437) | metagenome | study: Metagenomic assessment of the ecological functions of the soil: analysis of the soil microbiota associated with the... | reverse complement strand
GCGCCGGCGCGGAGATCGTCGCCGAAGATCTGGGCTCCGTGCCCGACGCCGTCCGCGCCTCGCTCGCGCGGCTCGGCGTCCCCACGGATTCCCGCGTCCTCCGATGGGAACGTGAGTGGCACGCCGACGGCCAGCCGTTTCGCGACCCGGCCAGCGTATCCGCCGGTATCGGTGGCGACGTCGGGGACGCACGATACCGAGCCGCTCGTCGTGTGGTGGGAAACGGCGTCAGACGACGAGCGGCGCAAGGTGGCCGCCGTGCCGACAATTCAGCAGCTGGCGCCGGGCGGGAACCTCGTCGACAGCGACACCGCCGCTGCTTGCGACGTGCTGCTCGAGGCGTTGTTCGCCTCGGGCTCCGACCTGGTCCTCGCGCCCGTGCAGGATGTCTTCGGCTGGCGCGATCGCATCAACGTGCCGGCCACGATCTCCGACAGCAACTGGACGTTCCGCCTGCCGTGGTTCGCCGGACGAGCTCGACACGTGCCCGAGGCACGCGAACGCCGCGATCGGCTCCGTGCCTGGTCCGAAAAATACGGACGATATAACGCAGAACGACGCATGAACACGCAGAGACTTGCTTGTTCTGCGAATATTTCGGCCGAGTTCTGCGTTCGGCCATGAGCCGTGTCTCTATTGCTGCGACGTGGCTGCGTCCCGTTGGCGCAGCCGTCGCTTGCAGCAGCGGTTTACGGGCAGCTTCTCGTCGCGGTTCGCGGTGTTGTAGACGAACGCTGCGACGATGACGCGCGTTGCGCATCATGTCGTTGGCCTGGACGCGCTCGTACACGTCCATGTTCGAGTGGTGCGTGCGCGCAGTCGTACTCGACCTCGTCCTGGATGAACTGGAAGCCCGGCAGGCCGACCGCGTCGTACGACAGATGGTCCGTGCCGCCCGTGTTGCGGATCGTCAGCGTCGTCATCCCGAGGTTCGTGAACGGCTCCATCCACGCCTGAAAGATCGGCGCGACGGCCTCGTTGCCCTGCAGATAGACGCCGCGAATCGCGCCGGTGCCGTTGTCGACGTTGAAGTAGCCGGCAGAACTTCGCGTGCTCCGGCTTCAGCTGCATCGTCGCCGGATCGCCGAAATGCGCCTTCACGTATCCTTCGATCCGAGCAGTCCCTGCTCCTCGCCGCCCCAGAGACCGATCCGCACCGTCCGGCGCAGCTTGACGCCGGTGACTCTTGAGGATGCGCATCGCTTCCATCATCACCGCCGATCCGGCCGCGTTGTCGGTCGCGCCGGTGCCCGGTGTGCCACGAATCGAAGTGCGCGCCGATCATCACGACCTCGTCGGCCTTGTCGCGTGCCGGGAATCTCGCCGACGATGTTGAAGGCGTTCAGATCGGCGTCGAAGAACTTGTTGTCGATGTCCATCGTGCAGCGTGACGGGGATCTGTCTTCTCGAGCGTGCGCCAGATGCGTCCGTAGTGCTCGACGGCGAGCGTCACCTGCGCCGGCTGCCGGCGGCCGCTTCGCGGTCGCGCGGACCGCCGCCGCGCCTGCACGAACACCGTGCCGCCGTCGCCGCGGCTGCAAGTCGAGGACCGCCGCGACGCCTTCGTCGATCCAGAACTGCGTCGTCTGCGCGCTGAAGTCCTGGTCGACGTTGCCGCGTCCGCGTCCGCCACTGCCCGCCTGCCGGCCGGCTGCTTCGCGAGATCCGCCAGCTCGGCGTCGGTGTAGCGATGGCCGGGCGCCTCGAACTGCGCGCGGCACGTCGCGCATCGCCACCGACGAGCGACGAACTTGCCGCGCAGCTTGCCGCGGAAGGTGTCGAAGTCCTTTGTCGCTCGGCGATCACGGCGATCATCGCCTCGCCGGTCGACCGGACCGTTGGTGCCGGGCGTCCACGCCTTCGGATACGCGATCAAGCGGATAGGCGCGCGGCGTGACGGCGTTGCGCGACGAAGCGCTGAGTTCTGCCAGCCGCGGCCGAACGGCCACGTCTCGAGTGTGCACGTTCGGCGAGTCCCCACTCCTTCATCGTCTTCTGCGCCCAGTCGGCGGCTTCCTTGATGTTGGGTGAGCCGGTGAGGCGCGGACCGTAGACGTCGGTGAGGTAGCTTTCGATCTCCATCACCTTCGATCGCTGCAGACCTTCGTCTTTGATCTTGTAGATGGCGTCGAGGTCGAGTTTTCCGTGATCGCCCACTGAGCCGTGAGCGGCATTCCGACCAGGAGTGACAACAGCGCAGTGAGTGCAGCGTGCGTTGGGCTTTCAAACCATCCTCCAGGTGCCGAAGTATAATTTCAACCCGGTGGCCACCATCTATCCGTTTCCGCGCTGTCCGCCCTGCGGCTGAGCCGACGCCTCCAGGTGTCGCCGCCGTGCCCTACGACGTCGTCAATACGGACGAGGCGCGCGCTCTCGCCGAAGGCAATCCGCTCAGCTTTCTGCGCGTGTCGCGCGCGGAGCTCGAGCTCGATCCCGGAACCGATCCATGCGACGAGCAGGTTTACGAGCGGGCGGCGCGCAACTTCGAGGCGCTGCGCAAGACGACGCTCGTCGTCGACGACGAGCCGAGCGTGTATGTCTATCGTCTGCGGATGGGCGATCGCGTGCAGACCGGCGTGGCGGCGTGCGTGTCGCTCGACGAATACGACCGCGACATCATCCGGAAGCACGAGCGCACGCGGCCCGACAAGGAGAACGATCGCATCGCGGCACATGCTCGCGCTCGGCGCGCAGACCGGCCCCGTGTTCCTGACCTATCGCGCCTATTGCCGCCATCGACGGCCTCGTGCAGCGGGTGACCACCGACGAAGCCGATTGCCGACTTCACGGCGGTCGACGGCGTGCGGCATACAATCTGGCGCGCGGTCGGCGCCGAGCGCGGTGCGCTCGTGTCCGCGTTTCGGCGCGTGCCGCTCTCGACATCGCCGACGGGCACCATCGCGCCGCCAGCGCCGCACGCGCGCGCGTCACGATGCGGGAAGAGTACCCTGCCGCAGCGAGTGACGCGGAGGCTTCGAGGATGCTGGCAGTGGCATTTCCGCACGACCAGGTGCACATCCTCCCTACAACCGGATCGTCAAGGACCTCGGCGCGCTCACGCCCGACAGCTTCCTCGACGCCGTCCGCGAGCGATTCGACGTCGGCGCGGGACCGGCGACGCCGAGCTCAGCGTGGCGAGCTCGCGATGTCCTTCCAGGGCGCGTGGCACCGGTTGCGACCCCGCACGGCACCCGATCCGGCGGATGCGATTGGATCGCTCGACGTCAGCATCCTCCAGGATCAGCTGCTCGCGCCCGGTGCTGCAGATCATGGACGTGCGCACCGACAGGCGCATCGATTTCATCGGCGGCGCGCGCGGCACCGCGGAGCTCGTACGCCTTGTCGACTCGGGCAAGGCGGCCGTCGCGTTTTCGCTCTATCCGGTCAGCGTCGCGCGATCTGATGCGGGTGTCGGACGCCGGCGCGATCATGCCGCCCAAGTCGACGTGGTTCGAGCCGAAACTATGGGACGGGTTGTTGATATGCACCTGATCTAAATGCGCAACCACGGAGGTCACAGACACAAACGGAGGTCACTGAATTAGGAAGGACAAGAATATCCGTGGCCCTCCTGTTCGTTCCCGTGTCCTCCGTGGTGGTGCTTTGAGTGCCGATGAAAGTTCTAGTCGCCGACAAGTTCGAACAATCGAGGGCATCGACGGCCTGAAAGCCGCCGGCTGCGAGGTCCTGTACCAGCCGGATCTGAAGGACGAGTCGCTGACCGCCGCGATTCGCGAGACCGCGGCGCGACGTCCTGGTGGTGCGCAGCACGGCGGTCACGGCGCCGATGCTCGAAAGCGGGGCGCTGTCGCTCGTCGTGCGCGCGGGTGCGGGCTACAACACGATCGACGTCGCCGCGGCTTCGACGCGCGGCATCTACGTGTCGAACTGCCCCGGCAAGAACGCGATTGCCGTCGCCGAGCTCGCGTTCGCGCTGCTGCTCGCCCTCGACCGCCGCGTTCCGGACAACGTCGCCGAGCTGCGCGCCGGCAAGTGGAACAAGAAAGAGTTCTCGAACGCGCGCGGGCTGTTCGGACGGACCATCGGGCTGCTCGGCTACGGCAACATCGGCCAGGAAATGGCCAAGCGGCGCGCACGCCTTCGGCATGCCGATCGTGGTCTGGAGCCGGCGGTTCGCGACCGGCCGGGAACGCGTCGAAGACCAGCCGGTGCCGATGCAGCTGGCCGGCTCGCCGCAGGACGTCGCGGCTCGCTGCGACGTGCTCAGCGTCCACCTCGCGCTCAGCCCGGACACCGAAGGGCTGGTCAACGCCGCCATCTTCGAGCGATTGAAGCCCGGCTCCTACTTCATCAACACCGCGCGCGGTGAAGTGGTGGATCACGCGGCGCTCGAACGCGCGATCCGCGAACGCGACCTGCGCGTCGGCCTGCGACGTCTTCGCCGCCGAGCCGGCCACGGCGACCGGCGAGTTCGCCGATGCCATCGCGTCGCTGAAGAACGTCTACGGCACGCATCACATCGGCGCCTCAACCGATCAGGCGCAGGAAGCCATCGCCGCCGAAACCGTCCGCATCGTCGCCACCTACAAAGGCACCGGCAAGGTGCCGAACGTGGTGAACCTGGCGAAGAAGACGCCGGCGTCGCACATGTTGGTGGTCCGCCATCGCGATCGCCCCGGTGTGCTCGCGCATGTATTCGAGCACCTGCGCCGCGGCAACATCAACGTGCAGGAAACCGAGAACGTGATCTTCGAGGGTGCGCAGGCCGCGGTGGCGCGCATCAACCTCGACGGCGCGCCGTCCGACGCGCTCCTGCGGGACATTCAGGCCGGCAACGGCGACATTCTCGATCTCCACCTGGTGACGATATGACGGTCGACGCATCGCGTCATTCAATTTCGCCGCCGGCCCGGCGGTGCTGCCGGTGCCCGTGCTCGAGGAGATCCAGCGCGATCTCTGTCGCGCTGCCCGGCGTCGGCATGTCGATCCTCGAGATCAGCCATCGATCGAAGACCGTTCGAGTCGATGCTCGCCCAGGCCGGAGGCCGACATCCGCACGCTGGCCGGCATCCCGTCCAACTACAAGGTGCTGTTCCTGCAGGGCGGCGCCAGCATGCAGTTCTCGATGGTGCCGATGAACCTGCTGACCGCCGGCGCGACGGCGGATTACATCGACTCGGGATCGTGGGCCGACAAGGCGATCAAGGAAGCGAAGAAAGTCGGCACGGTCAACGTCGCCGCATCGACGAAAGCGGAGAACTACTCGCGACTGCCTCGGCAGGAGGAGCTGAAGCTGACGCCGGGCGCCGCCTACGTCCACATGACCTCGAACAACACGATCGAGGGGACGGAGTAAGGAGCTGCCCGCGGTCGGCGACGTGCCGCTCGTCAGCGACACCTCGTCCGACATGTTCAGCCGTCCGATCGACGTGTCGCGGCACGGCCTGATCTATGCCGGCGCGCAGAAGAACATGGGTCCCGCCGGCGTGACGCTCGTCATCATCCGCGACGATCTGCTGGCGCCGCTCGCAGAAGTCGATGCCGACGATGCTCAACTACGCCGTTCACGCGGAGAACGGATCGATGCTACAACACGCCGCCGGCGTTTGCCGTCTACGCGATGGGCCTCGGTCGTGAAGTGGCTGATCGGCGCAGGGCGGGCTGAGTGCCGATCGCGCAGGTCAACGAGCGCAAGGCCGCAGAAGCTGTACGCCGAGATCGATCGCACCGGCTTCTACCGCGGCACGGCGGCGAAGGACTGCCGGTCGCTGATGAACGTCACGTTCGCCTTGCGACCGAGGATCTCGAGAAGCGCGTTCGTGAAGGAGTCGACCGCCGCGGGACTCGACGGCCTGAAGGGCCATCGCTCAGTCGGCGGCATGCGCGCGTCGATCTACAACGCGTTTCCGGAGGCGGGCATCGATGCGCTCGTGCAATTCATGCAGGAATTCGAGCGCACGCGCGGATAGCGCTCAGCCGCGCCGGCAAGCGCAGCGATTCGATACAGCTTTTCGGCTCCTCCCTGCGGTTTCGTGCTACCATTTCACGTTCTACCTGGTCGCACCCCGCCGCGGATCCTGGGTCACAGTTCGATCGGTTTCGAAGGAGAGAGTCGTGCTTTTTCTGCTCGCCATGACGCTCATCGTCGCGGCCATCCTGATTCAGGACGGCCGTGTTTAGCACGACCATTTACCTGCACCGCACGGCAACTCATAAAGCTCTGATCATCCATCCGCGCGGTCGAGTGGACGTTCAGCTTCGTCGCTGTGGTTCATCACCGGCCTCTCCACCAAAGAGTGGGTAGCCGTCGCATCGCAAGCACCACGCGTTCACCGACGAAGAAGGCGATCCGCACAGCCCAGCTCGAAGGCTTCTGGAAGGTGCAGCTCGGGAACGTCTACTACTACGTGCGCGAGATCAAGAACACCGACGTCGTCGAACGCTACGCGCGCGACATCGAAGAAGGCTGGTGGGATCGCCACGTGTTCAAGCGCGGATCGGCTGGGACTCGTCGCTCGGCACCGCGGCGCTGTGCATGGTGATGGGCATCGGCTGGGGCGCTGCTCGCCGCGCTTCATTCATGCCGTTCATGTACGTGTTCGTCCTCTCATCCTCGATCAACGGTCTCTGCCATCACGTCGGCTACAAGAACTTCGACAACACCGCCACCAACATCCGCACGCTCGCGCTGCTGACCCGGCGGCGAAGGGCTCCACAACAACCATCACGGATACCCGCGCGGTCCGAAATTCAGCTTCAAGGCGAGGCGAGTTCGATCCGGCCTGGCCGATCATCAGCTGCGTCATCAGCGCTGCGGCTGGCCAAGCCGTACAGACGATCCACGCGATCGCCGCGGTGCAGGGTTCAGGGTCAACCCTAACCCTAGCTCCGCGCGCCCAGCCCCGTCGGCGGCGCCGGGCGTCTGCGACAGCGGCGTGAAGGTCGACTGGTCGCCGTCACACGACTTCTGCCCGGCGTGTGCGGCGCTGGCGGCGCCGGCACGCCTGCGCGGTCCAGAACTCCACCATGGCGGGGTCGCCGCCGTGCACTTCGAGCCAGGTGCGGCGCTTCGCGGAAGATGCTGCGATGCACGAGGCCGCGATGCCCGCGCGCGCCGTCGCCGCCTCGGCGAGTCGCCGTTGCAGGCCCAGCTGCTGCAGCCGTTCCATGTCGCGCCGCGCGATCGGCAGCGTGCCGAGCTTCGGCGCGGGCGTTCGCCGGCGCTCGACCTGCAGGCGCGGACGAGTCAGGTTTCCGCGATCGTCAGCCTCCGACGTGTATTCCCCCAATCGTCGGCGCGCCGCCAGTAGAAGCGAGACGCCGAAGCGGCACGAGCAGACTGCCGAGCAGAATCGGATTGGTGAGTGTTTCGGGGAAACTGGGAACTTGCGGCGATACGCGTCGAGCTCCGCGAGCGATCGCCAAAGCGACTCGGTCGGCGCCGCGATGCAACTCCGCGGAAATCGGCTCCGAGCAGGCCGACCTCGGCGAGGCCGCGGAACGCCTTCTCCGACGCGCCGGCCCGCAGAATCTTGTAGTGCTCCTCCAGCAATCGCGGCGGCGAGCTCTTCGAGATCTCGTGGCGATGGGTGCGGATGGCGTCGAGGAGCTCGGGGTCGATCGTGAAGTCGAGCCGTGCGGCCAGCGCGATCGCCCGAATCATCCGCACCGGATCTTCCCGCAGCCGGACATGCGGATCGCCAATCGAGCGCACGACGCCGGCGCGCAGATCGTCGAGGCCGCCGACGTAGTCGATGATCGAAAACGTTGGCGATGTCGTAGAACGAGCGCGTTGATCGTGAAGTCGCGCCGGAACGCATCCTCTTCGGGCGTGCCGAACGTGTTGTCGTGGTGAATGAGTGTGCTCGCCCTCGGGCGTCGATCGGATCCGGCGCCGGCACGCCGTCCTGCACGATTTCATCGCCGGAGCTCGACCTGGCGGCGGAACGTCGCGACCTCGATCGACGTTCTGCCCGAAGCTGCACGTGGGCGAGCCGGAAGCGGCGGCCGATGATCCAGCAGTTCCGAAACAGCTTCTTGATCTGATACGGGTGCGCTGACGTGCCGATGTCGAAATCTTTCGGCCGCCGGCCGAGCAGCAGATCGCGGACGCTGCCGCCGACCAGGTAGGCGACGGTGGTTGAACTGTCGCAGCCGGTAGAGGACCTTGAGCGCATCGGGGTCGACGTCGCGGCGCGAGATCGGATGTTCCTCGCGCGGAATGATCCTCGGTTCGACCACGATGGCATTATGCCAAGGCGGAACGCGCTGGCAGGTAAGTTGTTGATGTATCAGGGGTTATTCGACCGTCCCGGTGTGCTACCATCGCGTCGGATGGTGCCACGAAGGGACGAAGGCACGAGGTCTTTGCCGGTTTGGTTCTTCGTGTCTTCGTGTCTTCGTGGCTGATCCAGGTCGTTCCTGGAGCGACCGCGGCAGCCGCCGACGATCCCCTGGTGCATGCGCGCGCGCTCTACAACGCGCGCAGTTCGATTGCGGCAGTCGGCGCCGCGGAGCTGGGCGCGCCTGGTGCCGTCGAAGGCGAACGCCGCCGATCTCGTGGCGGCGCGCGCCTATCTCGAACGCTTCCGGGTCAGTGGCGCGTCCGACGATCTCCACCAACGCCCGTGAGCGCTTTCGCCGCCTGAATCCGGGCGGCTTCTCGCCGCGCGAGCGCACCGGAATCATCGTCGGGCCTCGGGGAGACGTTGTATTTCGACGGCGCGTGCGGTGCCGCCGCGACGGTATTCGACACCGTGCTGCAGCAGAGCCTCAGACTACCCTTCCGTCCGACGCGCGCGACCGCGTAGCCGACTGGTGGGCCACCGCGATCGATCGCGACGCCAAACCGCGGCCGGAGAGCGAACGGCTGGCGGCATCCCAGCGGGATCCGATCGCGCATGGAAGCCGAGCTCGTGCGCGTCGGTGAGAGCGCCACGGCCGCATACTGGCTCGCCGCCGCCGCGCGCGGTCAGGGGCGATCTGCAGGGCGCGTGGGATGCCGCGCAGGCGGGATGGGTGCGGGCACCGCTGTCAGCCGGCCGCGCCGAGGCGGTGCGCGCCGACCTCGATCAATTGGTGGTCCGCGGCATCGTCCCCGATCGCGCGCGCGCGCTCGCCCAACCGGTGGATGCGCTGCGGCTTGCGGTGGGAGCAGTTCAAGGAACGCTGGAAGCCGTAAGCATCCGAGCGTTTCAGGCTACCGGCCGTCAGCGGCGCGGCGCGACCTTGTCCAACCAGTTCAGAGTGATCCTAATCATTGGTTACACTGAGCTGCAGCACGTGGTGGAGATCGCCGAGCAACCAGAAATAGTCGCCCGGACGGCCGCACGTGCCTACTCGAAGAAGAAGGCGTATGCTGAGCTCCGTGGGATTCGAAACCGACGCGGCAATGGGAGCAGGCGCGCTGCATGGAGGAACTCCAGCGAGCTGCGGCGGCGCGTTCAGCTTCCGCGCGGTGAACCGCCGTCGGGCCCGCCTCCAGCAGGCTACGGCAGTCTCCTGACCTCGACGCGGAAGCTGCCGTCGTTGTCGCTCAGCTCTGGAATCGTTGATCCCCAGCACGAACGCGGGCCGGACTCGGGCATCTCGATTTCGGTCTGACCGCCGATCGCGAACGGACGGCCGTTCCCGATCCGGCCGATGAGCGCGCCGGAAAACACCTGCGGCAGCGGCAGAGCCTGGGTCGTTCTGCCCGGAGCCATCGGGCGACGCCGTGAGGCCGGCCACACTCAAGCGGATTTGCCCCGTCGATCGGAAGCCGAGACGCTCGCCACGACGCACCATCATGCCGGTCGGCGTCCACCGCTGCCGCGCCGGCACGTCCACCTCGCGTGAGTCGTCGCTGCCTATCGTGCCGATGGCGCCGCGGGGCCGGCTGTCCCGCCGCGCCGTCGCCGTCGGACCGGGTTCGGCGAAATACGCGCGCGCCACTTCTGGACCCTGGAACTGGCGCTCTGGCCGTTCGCCGTTTCGGAACGAGGATCAGAAACGGCGACTTGGGATCTTCCTGATAGTAGTGGGCGATCCGCGCGACCTGCCCGGTAGAGGACGCCCTGTCCTGCAACACGATGGCGTGCTCGCGCGCCGCGGAACCGCACGGGGACGCTCGGCGCCGCCGCCGAAGTCGATGTGAGGCCACCTGGCTGATCGGGAAACGAGGGCTCCTCCGCGAGGCTGAGTCCGCACGATGAGCTCGTTGCCGTCGAAGAAGCCGATGTTCTGCGCCGGCCGCTCTTCGCCCGAACGCAGCACGATCCGGGCGGGCGACTGCCCGGCGACCGCGAGCGTCGGCGCGAGTACTGCGGCGCTATCTCAACAACAGCCGGGACGTCTGTCTGCGCATCGTCGAACTCCCCTCCACGTCCGAAACCGGCCGGACGACGAGACGGGTGCAAACACGCAGCCAGACGCATGAGTCGAGTGCGGCCGAGCTTCACGACTTGGCATCGCGCCAGTTTTCGGCGATGCCCACGTCCACCGTGAGCGGCACGCGCAGCGGCACGGCGTTCTGCATCGCGTCGCGCACGATGGCGGAGACGTCCTCGGACTGATCCTTCGGCGCACTTCGAACAGCAACTCGTCGTGGACGGTGAGGATCATGCGCGCCTGCGGGTGACTGGCGAGCGCGGCGTGCGCGTCGATCATCGCGCGCTTCAGGATGTCCGCCGCCGAGCCCTGGATCGGCAGGTTGACGCGCCATCGCGTTCGGCCGCCGATCGAATCTGGAAATTGCGGCTGGTCAGCTCGGGCACCAGCCGGCGTCGGCCGAACATCGTCTTGACGACGCCGGATGCGCGCGCCTTCCTCGAGCGTGCGATCGATGATATGCGCGGACGCGCGGGAAGCCGGCGAAGTAGGCGTCGATGAACTGCTGCGCGGCCTGCGGCGTGACGCCGATGTCCTTCGGAGAGCGTGAACGCGCGTCTTCCCGTAGAGCAGCGCGTAGTTGATCATCTTCGCCATGCTGCGCTGCTTGTGCGGGTCCATCGTAGACTCCGGCCCCGAACACCTTCAACGCCGTCTGATCGTGGATGTCGTCGCCGCGGCGAAACGCTTCGATCAGCGTTTCGTCCCCGGCGATGTGCGCGAGCACGCGCAGCTCGATCTGCGAGTAGTCGGCGGAAATCAGCACGTTGCCGCGGTCGGCGATGAAGGCGCGGCGGATCTCGCGGCCGAGCGCCGTCTTGATCGGGATGTTCTGGAGGTTCGGGTCGCTGCTGCTCAAGCGGCCGGTCGCGCGCCACCGCCTGGTTGAGCAGGTGTGGACGCGGCCGGTTTCAGGATTGACCAGCTGCGGGAGCGCGTCGATGTAGGTGCCTTTCAGCTTCATCAACGCACGCCATTCGAGGATGATGAGCCGCGGCAGGTCGTGCGTCAGCGCGAGTTCTTCGAGAACTTCAACGGCCGTCGACGGCGCGCGCGAGGCGCCGGTCCGCTTCAATACCGGAAGCTGCATCTTGTCGAACAGGATCTCCGAGAGCTGCTTGGGCGAATTGATGTTGAACTCGTTGCCCGCGAGCTCGTAGATCTGCGCGGTCCGCTCAGCGAGCTCCTGCTCGATTTTCTGCGACTGTGCCTGGAGCGCCGGACCGTCGACGCGCACGCCCGCCCGCTCGATCGCGACCAGCACGGGCACCAGCGGCAGCTCGAGCCGCTGGTAGACGTCGTCCAGCTGATCGTTCGCTAGGAGCGCGTGTGACGATCGGGGTCAGCTGGCCGGCCAGATCGGCGCGTTCGCATGCGTAGTCGACCACCGCCTCGACGGGCAGTGCGCCGAGCGACACGGCCTTCGCGCCCTTGCCGCAAATGTCCTCTTCCGACAGCGCCTTGTAGCTCGTGTGCTCGAGCGCGAGGTCCTCGAGCAGATGCTCCGATCGGCTGGCGTCGATGAGATAGCTCGCCGATCATCGTGTCGGTGCCGAGCCCGCGCAGGTCGACGCCGTGCCGCGCCAGCATGATCGCGTCGAACTTCAGATCGTGGCCGGACTTGCCGATCGACTCGTCCTCGGCCAGCACGGGTCCCAGCCGTCGAGCACTGCGGCGAGCGGCAGCAGGCAGCGCTGGATCGTGCGCGTCTCCGAGCAAATCCGACGGATTGGCCGCCGGGCGGAACCGGCACGTAGTCGGCGTCGCGCGGCGCGGTCGAGAACGCGCAGGCCGACGATGCCCGCGCGCATCGCCGCGGGGCAGTCAGGGATCACGCGCAGCGCGACATGCGTGGCGGCCTTCAACCGGCCGGCCAGCTGGCCGAGACTCTCCGGCGTGTTGACGACGCGGTAGGCCCTGGCGATCGTGCTCGGCGGTTGGCGCGTACTCGGACGCCAGCGACCGGAACGCCAGCTCGTTGAAGATCCTGAAACTCTTGTCGCGCGAGCCGCCGCGTAGCGTGAGGGCGCGGGGGATCGAACTCGACCGGCACGTCGGTCCGAATCCGCGCCAGCTCGCGGCTCTGCTGCGCCGCGTCGACGTTGCCGAGCAGCCCTCCCGGTATCGCTCTTGTTCGACACCTGGGCAGCGTTGGCGATCAGATTCTCGAGCGATCCGTAGGTGGCGATCAGGCTCGAGCGCGCCCTTCTCGCCGATGCCCGGAACGCCTTTGATGTTGTCGATCGTGTCGCCCATCAGCGCGAGCACGTCCACGACCTGCTCGGGCGCGACGCCGAACTTGCTCCTTCACGCCCGGCCGCGTCGTACCACGTGCCTTCTTCGCGTCGGGTTGAACACGCGGATGCCGTCGTGCACGAGCTGAAAGAAATCCTTGTCGCCGGTGACGATCGCGACGTCGAAGCCGGCCGCCACCGCCTTGCGTGGCCAGCGTGCCGATCACGTCGTCGGCTTCGTAGCGCTCTGAGGTGAGGATGGGGACGCCGAGCGCCTCGCACGCGGCATGCACCATCGGGATCTGCGCGGCGAGCTCGTCGGGCATCGGCCGTGCGGTTCGCTTTGTAGTCGGCGGCGAGATCGTCGCGGAAGGTGCGGCCCGGCAGATCGAACGACGCCGCGATGTACTCCGGCTTGTGCTCGTTCAGCAGCTTCCGCAGCATCGTCACGAAAATGTAGACGGCGTTGGTCGGCTGTCCCTTGCGCGTTGCGCAGCAGCCGCCGTCCATCGTGCGGACCGGCGCGTGATACGCGCGATACATCTGCGAGCTGCCGTCGATGAGATAGACGAGAGGTTTGGCGGGCCATCAGGCGCGGGAAATTTTTACTATATCATTGGCGGTTATGCGCGTTCGCCGAGCGTGCGCGATCGCACTCATCATCTGGAGCGCTGCCTGCGGCGGCGGAGGCATCTTCCGGCAGTACGAATACGAGGAAGAGATCGTACCTCTCGCTCGACGGGTCGGCGACGATCTACGTCAACAGCTCGATTGCCGCGCTGAACGCGCTGCGCGGCACCTCGTTCGAGATGAGCCCGACCACGCCTGTCGATCGCGAGCGGGTCCGCACGTATTTCTCCAGGCCGGACACGCACGTCACGCTGGGTGCGGTCGTCGCGCCGGAACGGACGTCGGTTCGTGCACGTGCGGCTCGAGGTCGACGACATCCGGCGGCTGGCCGCGGTGGCGCCGTTCTCCTGGTCCTCGCATCAGCTTCGAGCGGAGCGGCAACGTGTTCGTCTATCGGCAGGCCATCGGTCCGCCGGGCGGGAAGGCGACGGCAGTTTCGCGGCTGGACCGGCCGCGAGCTCGTCGCCTTCCGCCTGCATCTGCCGAGCAAGATCGAGGAGCACAACACGCTGCCGGACAACCACAGGCGCGGCAACATCCTCGGTGTGGGAGCAGTCCCTGAGCGATCGGCTGCGCGGCGTCCCGTCACGCTTGAGGCCAAGATGCAGACGCAGTCGATTCTGTATCGAACCCTCTGGTTGTTCGCGGCGACGTTCCTGGCCGTGGCGGTGGCGTTCGGCTTCCTCGTGTGGTGGATCCTGCGGCGCGGCGCGCGCCACACGCGGTAGGGGCGGACCCGAGTGTCCGGACATGGATCGTGCCCTCGGTGAAGTAGCGTGGAACCCTCCGACCAGTTCGGTGCCAAGCCGGCAGTCCTGCGGTGTTCGCGGTGCGGAAAACTGGTCGACTGGGCGGACGCCGCAAGTGCAGGTCGTCTGCACCTGCCGGCCACGGATGGAGCTGCCGCCCGTGTTCGTGCGCGAGTCGACCGACGCCGATCGCCCGGCGGTCCGCGCGCTGTTCGAGAGCGATTTCGGGCGGACCAAGATCTGTCGCCTTCGGCGAGGTGATGGACATCGATCAGCTGCCGGTGCTCGTCGCGCTGGTCACGCAGGACCTCGCCGGCGCGCTTCGCCTACCGATCGTTCGGCGACGCTGCTTCATCTGGTGGCGCTCGCGACCGATCCGATGTGGCAGCGATCCGGCGTCGGCGGACACCTCGTCGCCGAAGCGGAGCTGCCTGGCCCGGCGGCTCGATCCGCCGCTGACCATTGTGGCCACGACCAACGACAACCTGCCGGCGCTGTACTTTCATCAGCGGCGAGGCTATCGACTGACCGACCTCGTGCCGAACAGCATCACCGTGCACACGCCGGGCCAGGAGGTCGCCAGGTTCGCGGGCATTCCGGTCCGCGACGAGGTGCGGCTCGAAAACGACTCACCGGGTCGTGACCTCCATTCCGCGGTGACGGCTTTGGCGGTGGTCACGACTGGCGTAAGGCCTGGCGACCGCGTTTCTGCGCGACGTCCGGATACCAGCGTCGCCGTGTTCGAATCCAAGCTGGTTGTCGGCGTAATCGCCCGACTGCGGTCGGATGTGGTTCCTGTTCAAAGCGGGCGAATCGCGGGCGATAGAATACGAGTCAATGCGTACCCGCGTTGTGCCATGGCGATTGGGCGGCGTTCACACTCGCATCCGCGCGCCCTTGCTGCCCAGAGTCCGTCGACGCCGGTGCTCGTCGACGCTCTTCACGTCCGAAGGCTGCAGGGATTGCCCGCCCGCCGATACGGTTCTCCAGAACCTCCTCGACGCCGTCTCCGTGGCGGGCGTCCAGGTGATTGGTCTGGGGCAGCACGTCGACTACTGGGATCGCCTTGGCTGGAAGGATCGCTTCTCCGTCCGCCGCCCTTACCGATCGCCAACGTGTACGCCACGCGCTTCGCGAGCGAGAGCATCTACACCCCACAGATGGTCGTGGACGGACGTGCAGAATTCGTCGGCAGCGACGCCTCCGCCGCGCGCAAGGCGATCGAGCGCGCGTTGAAGACGCTGCACGGCGTTGTGAAGATTGAGGTCCAGCCGGCGCGGCGAATCGCGTGCCGGTAACGGTCGTGGTCCGCGATCTGCCGTCGCTCGATCGCGGCGACCGCGCCGACATCCTCGTGGCCGTGACCGAAGATGGCTTGCGCTCGAGCGTGACTCGCGGCGAGAACAACGGCAAGCTTCTGCGTCACGCCGCGGTCTGTGCGATCGATGACGACGATCGGCGAGGCCGCGGCGAGCGGGCGGGGAAGCGCGCACTGAGATTCCGATCGCATCTGACTGGCGCCGCGACAACCTCAAAATGGTTGCGTTCGTGCAAGCGCGCAAAGACCGCGCGGTGCTGGCGTCGGCGGCCGTGCCGCTCACGACCCAAGCGCGGTGAAGGAATACCCGTATTGGCGCGATGGGGCGGTTGCAGGTAGTCCACAGTCCACGGTCCACGGTCCACAGGTAGTCGAGCGTTCGCGGCGTCGCGACGTCGTGATCGTCGGGGCCGGATACTACGGGCTTGTCGGCGGCGCGGGCGCTGGCGCGGTCGGGCGCCGACGTGCTCGTGGTGGAGCGCAAGGACGTGGGATGGGGCGCCAGTTCGCGGAACGCAGGTCAGGTTCTCACCGGCCTGCGCGTGGACCCTGCCACACTCGTCGCGCGCTACGGGCCGCTGCGCGCCCGGAATCTCTTCGAAACCGCGACCGCCGCGATCGCCCGGCTCGAAGCGCTCATCGCGGACGAGCGGATCGAGTGTCAGTACGAGCGCGTTGGGCACATCCAGGCGGCGTCGGCCGCCCGGCACTTCGACGATCTCCAAGACCCAGCAGACACTCCTGGCGCGCGTGTTCGGCCATCGCGTCGAGCTCGTGTCGCGGTCCGAGCAGCGGACCGAAGTTGGCAGCGACGCCTACCACGGCCTGCTCGTCGACGAGCGAAGTGGCGCACTGCAGCCAGCGCGGTATGTCGGACGGACTGGCCGCCGCGGCGACCGGCGCCGGCGCCGCATTGGCGACTGGTGCTCGCCGTGACCGCCGTGCGGCGCGAGTCGAGCGGATGGGCGGTGACGACGTCGGCGGGCGAGGTCGCCACGCGCGACGTGCTGTTCGCGACCGATGCCTACCACGGATGGCGCGGCACCGGCGCTGCAGCGCCGCTACATTCCGGTCGGCAGCTACATCATCGTGACCGCGCCGTTGTCGCGCGATGCAGCCGCGTCGCTTCTGCCGCGGCGGCGCACCGCGTTCGACTCGAAGCATTTTCTCCATTACTTCCGGCTGACCGCTGACGACCGGCTCCTCTTCGGTGGCCGCGCCGAGTTCGCGGCGCCGGACGAGAGCACGACTCGACGCGCCGCGGCGATCCTGCGCCGCGACCTCGAGAGCGTCTTTCCGCAGCTGGCGGAGGTCGCCATCGACTACGCGTGGGGCGGCACTGTCGGCTTCACGCGCGATCAAATGCCGCGGGCGGGTCTGCTGGACGGCTCTACTATGCGGGCGGCTACGGGGCCACGGCATAGCGATGGCGACGCACCTCGGCGAACAGATCGCGCGCTCGCATCGCGGGTGAGGCGATCGAGAGTCCGTTCTTCGACGATCGCTTTCCCGCGATCCCGCTCTACTCAGGCAATCCGTGGTTCCTGCCGTTGGTTGGTGCGTACTACCGGCTGATGGATGCATTGGCGCGATGACAGGGAGCGCAGGGAGTTCACAGGGAGGATCGCCACAGAGTCACAGAGTCACTGAGTCTCAGAGGGCGCCCTGCAGAATTCCGAGCGCGCCTTCGCGTCACGCTGCACCAAAACCGGAATCGCTCTGTGTCTCTGTGACTCTGTGGCTAAAATCTCTCCGTGTCCTCCCGTGCCCTCTGTGTCCGTAGACCTCGAGTTCACTCCCGCTCAGATGCGCTCGATGGCCGACGCCGTCGTCGCGCGGTGCGTCGCGCACATCGCCAGCCTCCCGGAGCAGCCGGCCTGCGGCGACGTCGACGCCAGACGCGTCGGCGACCTGTGTCGCGCGATGAAGGAGTCGGCCCCGGAGCAAGGCAGCGCGCTCGAACCGCTGCTGGATCGCTTGTTCGCGGAGTGGATCCCGCGATCGTTCACGGCCGCGGGTCCGGGCTACGTCGCCTTCATTCCCGGCGGCGGCCTCTTTCCTGCGGCGCTCGCCGACTTCATTGCCGACGGCGACCAATCGCTACACCGGCGTCTGGCAGGCCGCGCCGGCACTGGTCCAGCTCGAAGCCAACGCGCTCGACTGGCTGCGCGACTGGATGGAGTTTCCGCCAGCCACGCGAGGACTGTTCACGACGGGCGGATCGATGGCGACGTTCAACGCGATCGTGTGCGCGCGCGAACGGACATCTTGGTCCCGAGATTCGCCGTGGCGTGCTCTACACCTCCGATCAGGCGCACCACTCCGGTGCTCAAATCGGCGAAGCTGGCGGGGATCATGCCGGATCGCGTGCGCGCCATCGCCACTGACGATCGTTACCGCCTGCGGATCGACGCGCTTCGCGCGCAGGTGGCGGAGGATCGCCGCGCCGGCCTGACGCCGTTTGCCGTCGTGTCCAGCGCGGGGACCACCAACACGGGAGCGGTGGATCCGCTGGAGGCCATCGCCGACCTATGCGGCGGCGGAGAACCTCTGGCACCACATCGACGGCGCCTACGGCGCGTTCTTCTATCTCTGTGAAGAGCTGCGCCCCGTGCTGCGCGGCCTGCCGCGCGCCGACTCGCTCACGCTCGATCCGCACAAGGGCATGTTTCTCCCCTACGGGACGGGTGCGCTGCTCGTGCGCGACGGCGCTGCGCTGCGCGCCGCGCACGAAGCCACCGCGCCGTATCTGCCCGGCGATGCCGCACCCGGAAGAGTTCTACGATCCGAGCCAGCACGGACCCGAGCTGTCGCGCGGATTTCAGGACTGCGCGTCTGGCTGTCGGTGAAACTGTTCGGCGCCGCGGCGTTTCGAGCGGCGCTCGCCGAGAAGCGCGCGCTGACGCTCGATGCGGCGCGGCGGGTTGGCCGAGCTGCCCGGCGTGGTGATCGACGCCGAGCCGGAGCTGTCGCTGTTCGCGTTCCACCTCACCCGTCCCGGCGCGTCACGTGCGGAGGAGGACGCGATGACCAAAGGCGCTGATGGAGCGCACCACCGCACGCGGACGGGCGATGGTGACCGGCGCTGCCGCACACGGCCGGTATCTGGGCCGCGTGTGCGTGCTCAGCTTCCGCACCCATCAGGATCGGATCGACGCGCTGGTCGAGGACTTCGCGGCGGTGATTCGGGAACTGACCCAGGCGCGCTTGGCCTGTGCTTCGGAAGGGGCGTTGCGCGCGAGCAGATCGATGAACTCGCGGATGAAATCGGTTTTCGCGAGATCCTTCGGCATCGCCGCGCTCCACCGGCGATGAATGCCCCGCGCGGTGAAGCGCCGCGCCACCAGCGCGCCCGAGGCAACGAGCGGTTTGACCGCCCATCGGGCGATGACGCTCACGCCGAGTTCCGCCTTGACCAGCTCGGTGATCGCCTCGGTCAGCATCACTTCCTCGATCCGGCCCGGCACGGCGCCGGCCGGCAGCAGCACGTCGTTCAGCACGCTGCTGTCTCGCGCGGCGGGTAGACGAGCAGCGTCTCGCCCTTCATGTCGGCCGGCCGCACGTGCGTCTGTCGTGCGAACGGATGCGACGGCGCGGCGATGACCACCAGCTCGTCCTCGAAGATTCGGCGTGACCACCAGCCGCCGATCGCGGACCGGCGAGCTGACCAGTGGCGAGATCGATCCGGCCGGCCAGCAGCATTTCGAACGGCCGCCGAGTCGCCCTCGACGTCGATGCGCACCTCGACGCGCGGAAAGCGTCGGCGATACCGCGTCAGCAGCGCCGGCAGCCAGTGGTAGCAGGTGTAAGCACTCCGTGGTGAGCCGCAGCAGGCCGCCGCGCTCGCGCCCCATTTCCCGGATGTCCCGCTTCGGTCCGCTGCAGCCGATCGACGGCACGTCGCGCGCCGACGACGAGCAGCCGCTTGCCGCCGGCCGGCGTCAGCACCAGCCGCTTGCCGACGCGCAGGAACAGCGCCGTCCCCAGGCGCGATCTCGATGTCGCGCAGTTGATGGCTCAGCGCCGACTGCGTCAGGTGCAGCCGATCGCCGGCGCGCGTGAGGCTCCCACGTCGGCCACGGCGGACACCAGCTCGAGGTGCCGAACTTCAGAGATCCATCGCATGATGGTAGTTCATCGTTTGATGATGACAAAGAATTTCCTTCATGAATCGCCGGCGCCTACGATGGCCCTATGTCGATGCCATCTCTCGTTGTCGCCGCCGCTCTTTGCCAGTGTCGCCCGTCCACGTCACGCTGGTGTTCAGCTCCGGATCATCCGGTTGCGGCCGCGGTTCAACGCGCGGCGGTCACCGAGGCCGCCGCCATCTGGTCGCCGGTACAACGTCGTCGTCACCGGCGCTGAACCGCTGCGCATCCATGCCGCACGACGATCTGACGCTGACGGTCGTCAGTGAACCGCAACGCCGGCCACGATGGATCAGATGTGGCGGGCGCCGCTCGGCGCCGTCGACTTCGACGTCACGGGTGCGCCGCTCCACATCGTCACGGTGTTCATCGTTCGGCTGGTGGCGATGATCGAGGAGGCGCGGCCGTGGCACATGCTCGGCGCAGGAATGGCCCCGGGTGATCCGTGAGCAGGTCGTGGGACGGGCGATCGGACGCGTCATCGCCCACGAGATCGGCCATGTGTTGCTGCGCACGACCGGTCATGCACCGCACGGCCTGATGCGGGCCGTTCAGCGCGCCGACGAGCTGGTCGATCCCGCGCGGACCCGCTACCGCCTGCCCGACTGATGGTGTCGGACGTGTCAGACGTGTCAGACACCTTGATACGCCGCGACTGAAGGTGTCTGACACGTCTGACACCTCACGGTAAGATCACCGCCACGATGTCGACCGACCGCTCGACCGTGCGCTGCGCGCGATTGCCGTGGCCGCGATGCGCGAGCGCGGTCTCGACCGGACTTCTCACCGGCGGCGCTCGCCGAAGTCGCGCGCTCGACGGCCCGCCAGAACCCGACGGCCGCGCCACGCTGCGATTTGCGGTCGCTGTTGTGGTGCTCGATCGACAACGACGACTCGCGCGATCTCGATCAGCTGTCGGTCGCCGAGCCGCTGCCGCGACGGCGCGGTGAAGACTGCGCGTCGCGATCGCCGACGTCGACGCCGCCGGTCGCCGAAGGGCTCGCCGGTCGATCGGCACGCCGCGCCTCAACACGACGTCGGTCTACACGCCGGCGGTGATCTTTCCGATGCTGCCGGAGCGGCTCTCCACCGATCTCACGTCGCTCGGCGCGACGCGAAGATCGCCTCGCGATCGTCGATCGAGTTCGTCGTGTCCGCGACGGCCGGCGGTCTCGCCGAGTCCGACGTCTACCGGCGCGCTCGTGCACAACCACGCGAAGCTCGCCTACAACGCGGTCGGCGCGTGGCTCGACGGCGCAGGGTCCGCTGCCGGCCGCGGCGGCCGCCATGCCCGGCCTGGACGCGCAGCTGCAGCATGCAGGACGCGCGTCGCGCAGGCGCTCAACGCGCGTGCGCCACGAGCGCGGCGCGCTCGAGCTTCGAGACCGTCGAGGTGCAGCCACGAGTTCGACGGCGAGACGCTGCGCGATCTGCAGCCGGAGCGGCCGAACCGCGCCACGATCGCTGATCGAGAACCTGATGGTCGCGGCCAACGGCGTGACGGCGCGCTTCCTCGACACGCGCGGCTACTCCGTCGCTGCGCCGTGTCGTCCGATCCCCGAGCGGTGGGATCGCATCCGTCGCGCTGGCCGCCGAACGCGGGGACGAACTGCCGGACCGCCCTGATGCGAACGCGCTCGCGGCGTTTCTCGCTGAAGCGCCGCGCCGCGCCGATCCGCGCCGCGTTTCCCGATCTGTCGCGCACGGTCATCAAGCTGCTCGGCTCCGGCGAATACGTGCGTCGATCCGCCAGGCGCGGAACCGCCCGGCCACTTCGGTCTCGCGGTGCAGTGACTACACCCACTCGACGGCGCCGAACCGCCGCTATCCCGGATCTGATCACGCAGCGGCTGTTGAAGGCGGCGCTGGCCGGCCGCCGCGTCGGCCTACGACCTCGACGAGCTCGAGCGCCTCGCGCGCTCACTGCACGACAGCAGGAGGATGCGGCCAACAAGGTCGAGCGTCAGGTGCGCAAGTCGGCGGCCGCGCTGCTGGTGCGTTCGCGCATCGGGCGAACTGTTCGACGCCATCGTGACCGGCTCGTCGGACAAGGGCACCTGGGCGCGCGTCCGCACCGCCGCCGGTTGAGGGGAAGCTCGTGCGAGGGCGGCGGAGGTCTCGACGTCGGCGATCCGCGTCCGCGTCCGGCTCGTCGACGTCGACGTCGCAGCGTGGCTACATCGACTTCGAGAGGGCTGGAGGGCCGGACAGGCAGATAGCAGGAAGGGCAGGACGGGCAGGAAGAGCTTGCTGTATTTCCCTTCCCGCCTTTCCTGCCTTTCCCGCCCTTCCTGCCCTACTCTGTCCGCAGCGTCGCGTGCGCCAGCCAGACGCCGGATCCGCCGGCCATCGCGTTGTAGTAGCTCGACGAACCGGCGCGGCTCGGGCGCGTCGTACGGCGCTGAGGTTCATCGCCCAGCGGATACGCGATCGGCTGATACCACAGCTCGGCGTCCACCTGAACGGCCCCTGCGCGTCGCCCAGCCGACCGACGTAGCGGATCGCGGTCGCCGCCGCCGGCGAAATCCGCGATCCGACTTCCGCGTCGCCGTGGACGGCGATGTCCTTGTCGGCCGTGCGCTTGTCGAAACCGCGTGGCAGCAGGCGGTTGTCCTTCACGTAGCGCACGCGCCGTCAGCAAGCCCGTCGTCACGCGCGCCGTCGGCGCCGGCCATGACCGACTCGTAGATCTGCACCTGATCCGCGCGCGTGATCTCGCGCGTAGTGCGGTTCGAAGCGCCCGGCGTCCTCGTCGTTGTCGTTGCCCTGAATCGAGCCGTTGGCGTTGAGCGCGCCGGATTCGAACACCGCGCGGCCCGTTGCGGTCGCGCACGGTCACGTGCAGCCACGCGCGGCGCGACGGATACGCGGTCGGCAGCTTGTGGCCGCCCAGGTTCTCGACCGACACGACGGCTTCGAGGCGGCCGTTCCGTACGTCCACGCCCTGCACCTGCGACCCTCGCCGCCTCCGACTGCAGATGCGCAATCGTGCGCGTTCACCGCCGCGTCCATTTCCTGCGGCGGCGCCGGCGACGGACAGGTCGTTGCGAAAGCGGTTCAGCATCCGCTGCATGAAGAAGTTGCCGCCGACGAACGTATGACGCGCGAAGCCCGTCACGCGGCTCGCCGAACACCGACGTGATCGGCACCTGCTCCTTCGACGACCGGCATGTGGCACGACTGGCAGCTCCGCGTCGTCCTTGTAGTCGCTGTGCAGCCACTCCTGATACGGCACCTGCTCCGGCAGCTCGCCGATGACCGCTGCCCTGCGCGTCGAGCGCCTGGGTGATCAGCGTGTGACACGTCGCGCACAGCTCGGACGATCGGATGTGCTTGCCCTCCGTCGGCTGAAAGGCCGACGACGAATGCATGATCGTCGTGTGGCCCTTGTCGATCTCGAACGGACCGTAGACGTGGCCGCTCGCCCGGCGCGCGTCTTCTCGTCGATCTTGAAGCCGCCGACGAAACTCTCCCGCGTGCCGAGATTCGCGTTCGGCGATCTGATGGCACACCGTGCAGGACACGCCATCGTCTGCCAGCCGGTCGCCAAGCTTGTCCGGGTCGGGCGGAAGGTGCGCGAACGCCTCGCCTGCGCCGCCCGCCAGCTTCGCTTCGTAGCGCATCATCGGCATGTGGCAGATGGTGCACTCGTCCTGGATCGACATCGGTCGCGGTCGGGTGGTCGATCGTCTCGCGACGGACGCCCGCCATCCAGTACGGATCGCGGCCCGCGTTGGCCATCATGCTCGTTCGCCAGTTGACGCCGATCGAGATGTCCTCGCCCGTGTGCCGTGGTCAGGCCGTTGTGGCAGGCGACGCATCGGTCCGAGGTCTGGAAGTGCGTGCCGTATTTCTGGCGTCTGCGCGTGCAGCGACGACCGACCCGCGCTGAGCACTGCGCGCTAGCAGACGACGCGAACAGCACGAACAGCGCCGAGACGCCTTGAACATCACGCTACCAACCCTCGAGCAGGCTGCCGTCGAACCAGTCCCACAGCACGTAGAACATGAACTGCCTCGGGCGATCGGCGGTGTTGTTGGCCGGGAATCTGAAGGCCGACGTTGCCGAGCACGTGCATACGCTTGCTGAGCGGGAATCTGGATCTCGCGGGATCAGGTCCCAGTTCGTCGTCGCCCCGCTGACGAGATCGCGATCGGCGATCGCTTCCGATCATCGGCGACCATCGGCGCCCGAGTCCGCCTTCCGTCGCGAACGTCTTGCCGATCGCCGTTCGCAGATAGTAAGGCGCGCGGCAGCTTCGTCGGTGATGGGCTGGCAGTTCGACGCCGGTCTGGATCTGCAGGAACGAGCTGGCCGGCAGTAGTTGCCCGTAGGCGCCAAACGCCTCGAAGACGGTCGATCGGCCGCCGGTTGCCACGGTCGGCGTTTCCAGTCGGCACGGCGAGCTCGCCGCCGCGCGCTGAAGATAGCACCTCGTTCGACGCTGTGGAACAGCGTCTGCTTGTAGCCGAGCGCGATGTCGCCGAACGCCGCACTCCAGTTGCCGCCGCCGTGCGTGAACTCGTAGGGAACGGCGGCCTCGATCATCGCCGTCGACGCCGAGGCGGTGCTCGTAAATCATCGTCGAGCTCACACCCGGCTCGCCCTGCGCGTTGACCGACGCGGTGATCACCGTTTCGTTCTCCGGAAACGCCTTTTCCGTGACCAGCGCGCGCGGGAGAGTTCAGATTTCCGCGCGGCCACGAGGGCTCGCGACACAGACCGCGAACGTAGCCGATGACCTTGTCGATCTGCTGCGGCGTCAGAGCAGGTCGCCTGAACGCGGGCATGATCGGCGAGAACGCTCGCGCGCGGCCGCCGTGCGTGATGACCGCCCGCCACTGGACGTCGGACTCGGGCGTCGACGGTGGGGCAGTCGCTGAAATCCGGAAACGTCGGCGGCGGTTCAAAGCCCGACAGCGTCTGCGGCTGCCCCTTTGCCGTCGCGGCCGTGGCACGCGACGCAGCCCGCTGTCGTAGATCTGTTTGCCGCTGCTCGAGCGTCTGCGCCGCGGGCGACGGCTGTGTGAGCGCAGCCGTAGAACGGCGGGCGAGCGCGAACACGCGCCAGCGAAACGTGTCGCGAGCCGCGATGCACCTGTGAGCGCTAGCCTCTACCGCCGGCGCGTTTCTTGGCCGGCGCGGGCATCGACGAGACCGTCGCGGCGGGCTTCTTCTTGTCGGCGCTGATCGTATCCAGGCTCTTGCGCAGCGCGTCCATCAGGTTGACCACCTTCGGCGGCGCCTCGATCTCCTGCGTCGACGACCTCGCGGCCTTCGATCTTCGCGTCGATGATCTCGCGCAGGCCCGACCTGGTAGTCGTCGCGGTAGGACGTGAAGTCGACGTCGCCCTCGAACGTCCCGATCACCTGCGCGCGCCAGCTTGACCTCGTCGGGTTTCACCGTCGCCGGCATGTCGTCGAGCTCGTCGATCGCCTCCATGCTGCGGATCTCGTTCGCGTGCCGCAGCGTGTACATGATCAGGCCTTGCTCGCGCGGCTGGACCTTGACCAGGTACTCGCGTCCGTAGAGCGCCACCTTGCCGATGCCGGCCTTGCCCTTCATGCCTTCGCGGATGACCGCGAACGCTTCGCGCGCCACCGGGCCGTCGGGCGCCAGGTAGTAGCGGCCGCTCGAGGTAGATCGGATCGATCGCCGTGTCGTCGGTGAACGTCTCGAGGTTGATGACGCGCGTCGATTCGACGCGCACCTTCTCGATGTCCTCCTCGTCCGATGACGACGTAGCGGCCCTTCTCGAACTCATAGCCCTTGACGATGTCGGTGTTCGGCACCTCGCGCTGGCAGTTCGGGCACCAGCGCTTCTGCTGAATGCCGCGTCTGGCACTCGGCGTGCAGCTGGTTGAAGCTGAGCGTCGCGCCGGCGTCGGTCGCCGGGAACACCTTGACCGGAATGTTGACGAGGCTGATCTTGAGATAACCCTTCCAGGTCGGTCGCGCAGGCATGGAAGCGTAAACAGCTACTTACTACAGCCGGGAGGTATCCGGTATCGGTCTGGACACCGGCCGGCTAGTCCCTCATTGACCGGAACTCAGTCGGAATCGGCCGTACGTGGCCCGGCCCTCGATCAGCGACGCGTCTTGTTGCGACGGCCTTCGTAGCTGCTCCCGCATTTCGACGGGCACGAAGCATCCTGACGCAGCGGCTCGGACTGATAGCTCACATCGATCGTCGCCCGAACTCGGCGCGGTCCTCCGCGACGAGCTCGCTCATCAGCACGTGTCCGGTAGCGGGATCGATCCAGAACCGTCCTCGCGACGGCAGGTCCTTCCGTGTCGTCGTGCGGATGATCGTGGGTTTTTGCCGTTCCTCGTATTGAATCGCCCACATTTCCACGGAGACTCGAAAGGCTCCATCGGGCGCCGCCGGTTCGGCGACGGTCGTGGGCTGCCGTTCGGCCGTGCGTCTGAAGCGGAATCGCGGTTGATTCGCCAGGCTCGAGAAACTGCAGCGCCAGCAGCGGCACGTTGATGTTCCGCTCGATGTCGCCGATGTTGTAGCGCGCGCTGTCCTCCAGAATCTTGCGAATCTGCGCGTCGCGCGATGGCGAGGTTCGCGGCGAACAGCTCGGTCAGCCGTTCGGCCCGATCGCGAACGGGCGATCCATCCACTTCGAAGACGTCTCGAAACTGAACCCAGGCCGCAGCAGGTGCACCTCGGACCAGCAACAAGTCGGATCGCAGGGTCGATCCGCATTGGGTTTACGAGGCGGCCGGGCCCTCGACCGAAGCGCCTGACTTCCTGCACGTACTGCTCTTCGGCCACTATCCCTGAGAGTTGACGCTCGAATGTCCGTCACGTAGCGGCCGGCGCGCGCGAGCACCTCGTCGAGCGTCGGAGGCTGCGCACCGGCCGTGAAAGCAACGAGCACTCCGGCCACGCTCGCGAATACCTGAACGCCCCACGAGCCATCGAGCAGCTTCTCATTCCTCTGTCTTTGATTGGCGCGATCTTTTCGTCCACCTTGACCTGAAACTGCCGGAACTTGCCGTAGGTCGCGGCGCCGTCGATCGCGCGCGTTGTTGCGCCGCTCGAGGTATCGCTCGCGCATCGCCACGGGCACGAGCAGGTCGGCGAGCACGTCGGGCTGATACTTCGACGACGACCGTTCCGGCGACCAGTGTGTCTTCGGCGACCAGCTCCGACATCAGCACGCGGCCGGTCGCCGGATCGATCCAGAAGCGCCCCCGCGACGGCAGATCGCGCCCGAACGTCGTCGTGATCATCGTCCCGTGCCCGGTTTCCTCGTAGCGAATCACCCAGATGCCGTCGTCGGGCCTCAGGTCGCCGCGCAATCGACGGCGCGCCGTTGCCGGCGCGCGCGAACTCTGAAACCGGCTGCGCTTCGGATCGAGGATCGAGGAGCGCGAACACCGGCACGTTGATGTTGCGCATCACGTTGCCGATGTTGTAGCGGCGCTCTCGCTGACGATCTGGTCGACCTGGCTCGCCGTCGATGAGCGTCGGCTCGACGAACAGCTTCATCGAGGCGCTCGCTGCGATCGCGGACCGGCTGGCCGTCCACTTCGAAGACGTCGCGAAACTGAATCCAGCGGTCCGCCCGCTCACGGCTTGACGAGGAGCAGGTCCGACTTGAGCTCGCGGTGCATCGGGCCGGTGCGCATCGGCGCTCGGGGAATGGTCCCCGAGCGGCATCGGCTCGCGCACGTCCTGGATGTAGGTCTCTTCGGCGACCACGCCGGACAATTGCCGCTGGAAGCCGGCGACGTAATCGCCCGCCCGTTCGAGCACGGTCGCGAGCGACGGTTCCTGTGCGTGCGCGGACCAGCCGCCGGCGGCGATGGCAACCGCCAGCGTCAACGTCCGGATGCATCTCGTCGGCCCGTTCATTTCTTCAGCGTCTGGTCCACGGTGACCTGATACCGGCGGAACTTCGCGTAGGTCGCGCGCCCTTCAATCGTACTGCCCGCGGTGGTCACGTACATTCTCGCGCATCTCCCGCGGCATGTGAAGTCCGACCGCCGGTTCCGCGCGGTAGGTCACGCCGATGTGGGCGCGCACCGAATCGTTGTCCGCTTCGAGCTCGGTGGCAGAATGCGGCCGCTGCCACCCTCGACCGTCAGCTTGCCGCGAGCCGGCATCGCCAGGCCGCGGTTCGTGCGAATCATCGTGCCGGCCGCGCTCTTCGCGATACTCGAGCTCCACAGACCGCCGGGGACCGAGTCGTTCTTGCGCCGGGCCGGTGAACGAAAACCAGGGCCGGTTCTCCGGATCGAGCACGCTCAGCGCGAGCACCGGCAGATTGACGTCGCGCGAAATGCCGCCGATGTTGTAGCGGGCGCTCTCGGCGGTGATCGCCTGCACCTGCTGCTGCGCGGACGACCACGGCTCGAGAAACAGCTTCGCCAGACGCTCGGCGCGATCGCGGATCGGTTTGCCGTCCACCTCGAACACGTCGCGGAACTGCATCCAGCGTTCCCCGACCGGCCCGCGCACGAGCAGCACGTCGGATTTCAGATCGCGCTTCTGCCGCGGCGCCGTCGACGGCGAATCCCGCGCAGGTCCCGCTCCGGGCGCGGCGCGCACCTCCTGCCGATAGCTCTCCTCCGCCACGATGCCGACGAAGTCGCGGCGTATAGCCGGCGACGTAGTCCGCGGCCTTGTCGACGATGGCCTCGATCTCGGGAGACTGGGCGTCGAACGACCGGGTGGCGGCGGCCGCCGTCAGCAGCGCGACGGCGAGCGAGAATCTGAGACGCATCGGGCTGAGCCGATGATCGTCCTCCGTCGGCGGTGCGCCGGTCAAGATAGAATCGGGGCGATCTGGAGGTCGGATCACCTGAAGCGTCATGCCCGTCTAGTGGTTCGCCGGGGCTCACTGGTGGTTGGCGCTGGCGGTCGGATCGATGGTTGCCGCCGAGCGCTCGTCGGCCGCCATGGCCACCGCCGCCTCGAAGTTTCTCGGCGCGCTGACGCCGGAGCAGCGCCAGCAGGCGACGTTCGCCTTCGCCAACTCGGACGAGCGGCTGCACTGGCATTTCATTCCGACCGGAGATGTTTCACGCGCAAGGGCCTGCTCGATCACGCGACATGAACGAGGCGCAGCGCGAAGCTGGCGCACGATCTGCTGAAGGCCGGGCTGAGCCAGCGCGGCTACCTGACCGCGTCAGTCGAGATCATGGATCTCGAAACGGTTCTCGGCGCGCTCGAAGCAGCGCGCAGCGCGCGGCAAGCGGCCGCCGCGCAGCAGCGCCACTCGAGCGCGATGCCGGCAGCTACTTCTTCTCGATCTTCGGCACGCCGTCGACGAAGGACGACGTGGGGCTGGCGCGTCGAAGGGCATCACGTCTCGCTGCAATTTCACGGTCGTGAACGGCACGCTCGTGGCCGGCTCGCCGTCGTTCTTCGGCATCAACCCGGCCGAAGTGCGCGAGGGCCCGAAGAAGGGCACTGCGGATTCTCGGCGCCGAAGAGGACGCGGCCCGCGCGCTGCTCGACGTCGCTCGACGCGTCGCAGCGCACGAAGGCGATCATCAACGCCGACGGCGCCCGGCGACATGGTGACGATGGCCAACGTGAACATCACGCCGCTGTCGCCGACCGGGCATCGTCGCCGACGCGATGACCCCGCGCAGCGCGATCTGCTGACGAAGCTGATCGACGTCTACACCGGCTTCATGGCCGCCGACATCGCGGCGGACCGGACCGCGCGGTTCAAGAAGGCCGGCGTCGAGAAGATCGGCTTCGCGTGGGCGGGCAGCACCGAGAAGGGCGCCAAGCACTACTACCGCGATTCAGGGGCCGACGTTCCTGATCGAATACGACAACACGCAGAACGACGGCAACCACATCCACTCGGTGTGGCGCGATTTCGACGGCGACTTCGGCCGCGATCTGCTGCGCGAGCACGTCAAGTCGGTTGCCCATTAGCGCGAGGCTTGAACAGGCGCTCGAAGTTTCCGCCGAATACCTTTTCGCGCACCTCGACGTCGGCGCCGAGCTCGTCGAGCACCGCTGACTGCTGTTCGTAGACGTCGCGCACCCAGCCGCGCGGAAAGAACGACGAATCGGTGCCGAAGAGCAGGCGATCCGGTCCGACGACGGACAGCGCGGCCTGGCAGACGGCGGTCAGCGTCAGGCCCGGATCATGCTGAATCCATTTGTTCGAGCTCGACGTGTCGAAGAGGACGTTCGGACACTGGTCCGCCAGCATCAGCGCTTCGCGAGAGCATCCCGGCGCCGAAGTGCGGAACGATGATCTTCACTTTCGGATAGGCGTTGCGCGACGGCGTTGAGATGCGAGCGGATTGCCCGAGGCTGATGTCGAACGGGCTGGGCAGGCCGAGCAGCTTGCGCACGCCGACCGACAGCACGCCGCAATGCACGAACACGACCGTCCCGGGCCGCTCGGCCGCCACCTCGAACACGCCCAGCACGCGGTCGTCCTGGATCGAGAACTGGTGCATCGCCGGGAACAGACAGATGCCGCGCAGGCCGTGTCTGTCGATCGCCGTGGCCGCGCGTTTCGGCGGCGTCCGGCTTGGTCGGATCGAGCATGAACATGCCGACGAAGCGGTTGCGATGCCGCTTCGACCGCCGCGCCGACCGACGGCGCGTCGCCGGGAATGCTGGCAATCAGCGCGGCGCGCGATACGCCGGCGCGATCGAGCTCGGCGACCCAGCGATCCGCGAGCGCGTCCGCCGTCCCCGGCGGGTCCCATGCCAAGCGCCGAAATCGCGGCGTCGCCGCCGAGCGCCGCGAAAAACGGGGTGGAGAAGAAGTGGCAGTGAACGTCGTTCAACATGATGTTGCCGCGACATTGCAGGATTGCAGAATCGCAGGATTGCGAGATCAATTCAGCCGGATAAGTCCGACGAATCCTGCCATCCTACTATTCTGCAATGTCAGATTTCGCCCGTAATCGCGTCCGCGACATCTTTGGTCGTCGCCGTTGCCGCCGAGGTCCGGCGTGCACAGGCGTGCCGCCGGCGACGACGCGCTCGATGGCGGCGACGATGCGGTCGTGGAGATCGCGGCGGCCGAGATGATCGAGCATCAGCGCGCCGGCCCAGATCGCGCCGATCGGGTTGGCGATGCCCCGTGCCGGCGATGTCGGGCGCCGAGCCGTGGATCGGCTCGAACATCGACGGGAACGTCCGCGCCGGGGTTGATGTTGGCGCCGGGCGCGATCCCGAGGCTGCCGGAGATCGCCGATCCGATGTCGGTGAGGATGTCGCCGAACAGGTTCGACGTGACCAGCACGTCGAGCGTCTGCGGGTGCGTGATCATCCGCGCGGCCAGCGCGTCGACGTGGTACTTGCGGTAGTCGACGGACGGGATAGTCCTTCCGCACGATCTCGGCGACCTCGTCCCACAGCACCATCGAGTGCGTGCAGCGCGTTCGACTTGGTCGCGCTCGCCAGCATCTTGCGCGGCCGCGTCGCCGCCAGCTCGAAGCCGTAGCGCAGGATCGCGCTCGATGCCGTGCCGCGTGAAGACGCCGGTCTGCTGCGCCACCTCGTGCGGCGTGCCGACGTGAATCCGTCCGCCCGACGCCGGCGTATTCGCCCTCGGAGTTCTCGCGCACGCAGACCATGTCGATGTCGGCCGCGCCGCGATTGGCGAGCGGCGAGGTCAGCCCCGGCAGCAGCCGCATCGGCCGCAGGTTCACGTACTGATCGAAGCGCTGGCGAATGGCGAGGATCAGCGCCGCCGACGACGCCGTCGGCACGCCGGGCGCGCCGATCGCGCCGAGGTAGATCGGCGTCGAACTGCGTCAGCCGCTCGAAGCCGTCGTCGTCCATCATCCGGCCGTGCTGCTTGTAGAACTCGCAGCCCCACGGAAAGTCGGTGAACGCCAGCGTGACGTCGCTGCCGCGCGCGGCCGCCTCGAGCGCGCCGACGCCGGCGGGAATCACTTCGCGGCCGATGCCGTCACCGGCGATGACCGCGATCTTCAACGTCTGTGGCATGCCGGTATTGTATAGACTGAAAAGGTTATGGTCCCAACAGCTCGGCGAACATCTCGCTCCGCGGCGATTGTGTCCATTGTGTTGCTGACGGCGTGCGGAGGCTCAGGCTCAGGCGGCATCGGCGCCGTGTCGTGCAGCCTGCCGGGTCCGCCCGGCATGTCCGCGCCGCCGCGGATCCCCATCGGACAACTCCGTCGCTCGACACCGACGCGCTGATGGAGCACACGAAGAACCTGTCGTCCGACGAGTTCGAGGGACGCGCGCCCGGCACGAAGGGCGAGGATCTGACGGTCACCTACCTGGCCGATCAGTTCAAGAAGGTCGGCCTGCAGCCGGGCAACACCGACGGCACCTAGCTCCAGAAGGTGCCGCTCGTCGGCATCACGCCGACGCCCGCGCCGCTGGTGTTCACGAAGGCGCGCGACAGGCGCAGACGCTGAAGTGGAAAGACGACGTGGTGGCGTGGACCAAGCACGTGGCGCGACACCGCGAGCCATCAGCGATTCGGAGCTCGTGTTCGTCGGCTACGGCGTGGTCGCGCCCGAGTTCAACTGGGACGACTACAAGGGCGTCGACGTCGAAGGGCAAGACGCTCGTCGATGCTGGTCAACGATCCGCCGGTGCCCGATCCGTCGAACCCCGCGGAGCTCGATGCCAAGACGTTCGGCGGCAAGGCGATGACCTACTACGGCCGCTGGACCTACAAGTACGAGATCGGCGGCGCAGAAGGGCGCGGCCGGCGTCGCTGATCGTCCACGAGACCGAGCCGGCGGGCTACGGCTTCAACGTCATTCAGGGCAAGACCGGCGAGCAGTTCGATCTGCGTGACGCCCGACAAGAACATGGGGCGCGCGGCCGTCGAAGGCTGGATCACGCTCGACTCAGGCGAAGACGCTGCTGAAGAATGCCGGGCCAGGATTTCGACGCGCTGAAGAAGCAGGCCGCCACGCGCGACTTCAAGCCGGTGCCGCTCGGCGTCGACGGCGTCGATGACGATCACGAACACGCTGCGCACGATCGACTCGCGCAACGTGCTCGCGAAGCTCGAGGGGTCGGATCCCGAGCTCAAGGACGAGTACGTCGGTCTACACCGCGCACTGGGATCACTTTGGCAAAGAACGCCGACGGCATCTTCCACGGCGCGGAAGACGACGCGCTGGGGTGCGCGGCGCTGATCGAGATGGCGCGCGCGTTCACGAAGCTGCCGACGCCGCCGCGGCGATCGATTCTGTTCCTCGCGGTGACGGCGGAGGAGCAGGGCCTGCTCGGGATCGGCAGTTCTACTCGGTGACGCCGATCTATCCGCTGGCGAAGACCGTGGCCGACATCAACATGGACAGCTGGAACATCCATGGGCGCACCAAGGACATGACGCTGATCGGCTACGGCGCGTCGGACCTCGACGACTACGCGCGCGACGCGGCGGCCGAGCAGGGACGCGTCGTGCACGGCGACGCCGAGCCGGAGAAGGGGTTTCTACTACCGCTCCGATCACTTCAACTTCGCGAAGCAGGGCGTGCCCGCGCTCGATATCGCGACAGCGGCGTGGACTACATCGGCAAGCCGCCGGAGTTCGCGCAAGCAGATGCGCGAGGAGTGGACCGAGAAGCGGTACCACACGCCGCTCGACGTCGTGATGCCGGACTGGGACCTGACGCGGCACGCGCGAGGATCTCTGCGTGCTGTTCGCCGTCGGCTACCGCGTGGCGCAGGCGGACAAGATGCCGGAGTGGAAGCCGGGCAACGAGTTCAAGGCGAAGCGAGACGCGATGCTGAAGGGCGGAGACTAGGGGCTGAGCACGGAGCGACACGGGAGACTGGGGACTAGGGACTGTAGAAGAAATCTAATGACTCTTCGTAGTCTTCGTGCTTTGTGTCTTCGTGGTCAGTGCCCGTGCAGTGAGGATGGAACCGCGAGTGATAGGCGACCGAAACGCTGAAGACACCGATGACCGGCGACGAGATGATCGCGCTGTCGAAGAAGCACACGCTCTTCGAGTGGTCGGCGCAGTCGAAGGTCGATCCGATTCCGGTCGCGCGCGCCAAGGGGATCTACTTCTGGACGCCGGAGGGCAAGCGCTTCATCGACTTCAACAGCCAGCTGATGTGCGTCGAACATCGGCCACGGCGACGAGCGCGTCATTCGCGCGATCCACGAGCAGGCGTCGGTGCTGGCCTACGCCAACCCGTTCATGGCCACCGAAGCCGCGCGCCCGGCTGGGCGCCAAGCTCGCGGAGATCACGCCCGGCGACATCGACGTCTTCTTCTTCACCAACGGCGGCGCCGAGGCCAACGAGAACGCGATCAAGCTGGCGCGGCATGGCGACCGGCCGCCACAAGATCCTCGCGCGCTACCGCTCGTATCACGGCGCGACGGCCGGCAGCATGATGCTGACCGGCGATCCGCGGCGCTGGGCCGCCGAGCCGGGCATGCCCGGCGTCGTCCACGTGCTCGATCCGTATCACGGCATCGCGCGCGGCTGGGACACGGCCGAGGAGTCGCTGGCGATGCTCGAGGAAGTCATTCAGCTCGAGGGCCCGCACACGATCGCCGCGTTCATCCTCGAGACGGTGACCGGCACCAACGGCATCCTGGTGCCGCCCGACGGCTACATGCAGGGCGTGCGCGAGCTGTGCACGAAGCACGGCATCCTGATGATCTGCGACGAGGTGATGGCCGGCTTCGGGCGCACCGGCGAGTGGTTCGCGATCGACCACTGGAAGGTCGTGCCCGACATCATCACGATGGCGAAGGGCTGACCGCCGCGCTACGTGCAGCTCGGCGCCGTCGGCATGCGGCGCGGCGATCGCCGACAAGTTCAACGACAAGGTCTTCTACGGCGGGCTCACCTACAACAGCCACCCGCTCGCCTGCGCGGCCGCGCTCGCGGCGATTCAGGTGTACGAAGAGGACCAGCTGCTCGAGAACGCGCGCAGGATGGGCGCGGTCATGAAGCGAGCTGATGGCCGATCTCGCGCGCAAGCACCCGTCGGTCGGCGCGGCGCGGTCGATCGGCCTGTTCGGCCTGGTCGAGCTGGTGCGCGACAAGGCGAAGAAGGTGCCGCTCGCGCCGTTCAACGGCACGTCGGAGGAGATGGCCGCGCTCGGCGAAGTTCTTCCGCGCAGGAAGGGCTCTACACCTTCGTGCGCTGGAACACGTTCTTCACCAACCCGCCGCTGTGCATCACCGAAGCGCAGCTGCGCGAGGCGTTCGCGATCATCGACCGCGGCCTGGAGATCACCGACAAAGCGGTCGCGTAGGCGCGGGATTGTGAGGCGCAACTGCGTGGCCGGCGCGCCGCTCCGAATCGCTCGATTATCTCTACGTTCCCGCGCCGGATCACCGAGTCAGCGGTTCGCTTTACACGGTCACGCTCGGCGGCGTGTTGCGGTGGCGCATTTCTCCGAGACGGCGACGTGTGTGGGTGGCCGCCGCCTCGCGCCTGCCGATAGCGGGCCGACTGTTCTCCTCGCAAGTCACCAGCAGCAGCAGACGATCCTGATTCTATCGCGTGTCCAGCCTCGAGGATGGCAGAGTCGCCGACTCTGCCGCGGGAAGGCTGGTCGGAAGCCGAGGCGCGCGGTTCGAGATTCCGCAGGGTCCGTGTCTGGCCTTCCGCGATCCCGGCGGCCAGCGCCTCGCGGTCTACGAGCGCGTGCGGCCGCAGGTCGACGAGCATTTCGAGGGGCGGCTCCGGATTGAGATCTGAGGCGGCCGCAGCCCTTCAGGGTGCTGCGACGAACAGCGGTGGCCAAGTTTCCCTGCGCCACACAGATGACTCACCAGCGCAGCGTGAACGTGATCTCCATCGTCACGAGCACCGGCACGGCCGGTTCCTTTGCCTGGTGCCCGGGCGGAACCGCCACTGTCCCGCCGCGTTCACGGCTTCCTGATCCAGCCCGTACGTGGAATCGAGCGAGCGGACCACGCGCGCATCGGTGCAGACGCCGCTCGTCGACACGACGCATCTCGACGATGACGGCGCCTTGCACGCGCGCCCGCATCGCGGCCGTCGTATCTGGGCGTCGCGCGCCGGATGCTCCACCGGCGAGCGTCACGCCGTTGCCGATCCGATAGACGCCGCCGCCTGTGCCTGTGATCGCGTCCGGGCCGAGGCCCGACTCCGATGTCGGGCCCGTCGCCGGACCCGCGTACCCGAGCCTGAGCCGTCGCCGTCGCCTAGTCCCGCGCGGACAGACGTCGACGGCGATCCCACGCTCTTCGATCGCGCCGGGCAGCGCTGTCGAGCTGCAGCCGGCAAGGCTTCGCGCAGGAATGACGACCTGACGCACTGGCTCCGGCTCGTTCTGCATGAGAGAGGCCGAGGCTCGATCGCGCGCGGCTGCGCTACCGGCACCGACACGGATCGTGTCCACGTGCCTGCGCCGGCCGCGGCGGCGTTTGGCCCGATTGCCGCCGCACTGCCGCCTCCACCGCCTGGGCCCAGGCTGGTCGAGCCAGACGATACGAGCCTGCGTCGACGGCGCCGGTTGGTTGATCTCTTGTCGTGCGAGCCGCGAGCCGATCCGCGCGACGACGACCACGATGGCGAGCGACGATGACGTGCCAGGCGAGGGACGCTGCGAATGACTCGGGTCCGAGCCGCCGCCATGCGCGCATGTGATTTGCGGGATCGACGGGCTCTGCACAGAACGGCCGCACAGGTTGGCGGATGCAAAACCACGAACGCTGCGTATCGGCCACATTGGTCGGTGTGCCCAAAGACGCGCGCGCCGGGGGCGACGTCACGCGGGCATGCTCACCCGCAGGCTGACGCGAAACTCGGTCCGCCCCGGTCGCGACTCCACGTCGATTTCGCCGTCACTGCGCTGGACGAGCCGCCGCACGATGTCGAGCCCCAGGCCGGTTCCCTGCCCCACATCCTTCGTGGTGAAGAACGGGTCGAAGATGCGCGCCTGAATCTCGCGCGCGCGCGATCCTGCAGCCCATCGTCGACGATGCGCACCACGACGCGGTCGCGCTACCGGCCTCCGCGGTAACCTCGATCCTGGCCCGCTGCCGCCACCGCGTCGATCGTGACGTTACCTGAGCAGATTGGCTCCAACACACCTGGTTGAGTTCAGCGCCGAAGGCCAGCACAGGAGGAAGGCCGGGAAGCGGGATGTTCACGTGGGATCTCGACGGGACTTTGCGCGCGTCTTTGCGCCGAGCACGGTTCGCGTATCCATGCGGCTCCTCGCCCGATGTCGACGGCCTCGGGCACGAGTGCGCGATCCATGAACGTGAACCCCCTGACCGCTGCGACGAGCGTATGGATGCGCGACGCGTGACGCGTCAATTGCAGAGGCCAGTGAGCTGGACCAGACAGCTGCCGGCGATCCAGCGAAGCGCCGCGTCGAGCAAAGCATCGCCGGTCATCGCCGCGGCGAGGGTGTTGAGGACCTCGACGCGTGACGCGGCAGTCCCGCCAGCGGCGACGCGATCGCGTTGTCGAGGTGGCGCGCTGCGAGCCAGTCGGCTAAGGCCTCCTCCCGGTCGGCGCGTTCCATCGGGGAACGCGGGGCCGGCGCCGAGTCCGGACAGACAACGCTCACGCACCGCGTCCAGTGACGAGAAGCTGCGCGGCGGAGAGTCTGGCTGCCGCCAGCGCCTGTGCCGCGCGCTCCACGTCCGTCAGAGCTTGACGAGCGACTTCGCGCTGCCGCGGCCGCGGAGGCTGGATTGTTCAGTTCGTGCGCGAGGCCCGCTGCGAGTTTTCCGAGTGACACGAGCTTCTCGTCGTAGAGGTCGCTGGAGGTGAAATGACGGGCGCGCGATCGAGCATCGCGTGAACCAGCTTGGCGGTCACGGCGTGACACTCGTGAGTCAGCTCCGGAATCAGATCACGGTGAATGGCTAGGCGGTGTCCGTCGGTTCTTCCACGACGGTGTCGCCAGGCGGTCGTGCCGCCCCGGGATGACAGCATCAGCCCGCGGACGTCGCCGCCGCCGGCATTCGATAATCTTCCGCCGGCCGGCTGCCGCGATCGACATGGATCTCGATGCGGCCCGAGAGCACCACGTGGAGCCATTCCTCCGGCTGTCCCTGTCGAGTCGTCACGTCACCGGCCTGAAACGAGCGCGCAGCATGCCGTGCGCCGACCAGCCAGCCGAGCTCGGCGGAAGGCGCAGCGCCGACGCGCTCGATGCTGCGTGAGACGCTCCAGGAGATCGGGCATCGATCCACACGATCCTCCTGACTGGTAGTTTGCCCTAAGCCACGGACGCCGGGTTTTTTGCACCCTCAGGCGCGCAGCCGGCGTTCGCCCGGGCGCGTTCGCTTTAGACTTGACCGCGTGCCGCCTGCCATCGCCGCGGTCGTCGCGATGTACGTCGCCTTCCTGGTCGTCGGCTGGCTGGCCTCGCGCAAGGTGCGCGACGGCACCGCCGCCGACCTCATCGTCGCCGGCCGTGCGATGCCGCTGTGGATGGCCGCGCTCACGATGACGGCGACGTGGGTCGACGGCGGGTATCTCCTCGGCACCGACCGAAGGCGCGTATAAGTCGTCGATTCAGCTCGGGATTCAGGGCGGTCTCTGCTTCGGCATCAGCCTGATTCTCGGCGGCGTGCTGTTCGCGGGCGTCATGCGGCGCCACGGTTTCACCACGCTGATCGATCCGTTCGAGGCCCGCTTCGGGCAGGCATTGGGCGGCGGTGCTCGTGCTGCCCGCGCTGGCCGGCGAGCTGTTCTGGAGCGCTGAGCTCCTGGTGGCGATCGGCTCGACGTTCGGCGTGCTGCTCGGCATGAACCTCACGTCCGCGATCCTGCTCTCGGCGATCGTCACGACCGCGTACACGGTGCTCGGCGGCATGTGGTCGGTCGCGTACACCGACATCTTTCAGCTTGGGCTCGTGGCGCATCGGCCTGGCCGCCGCGCTCCCGTTCGTCGTGGCTGGCGCCGGCGGGCTCGCATCACACCTGGACGGCATATCTGGCGGCGCGGCCCGAGGGCGGAGGCGTCGCTGCCGCCGCTGTCGCCGCACACCGATCTGTGGAACGCGCGCGTCCGTCATCGGGTGGTGGGATGTCTCGCTGATGCTGATGTTCGGCGGCATCCCGTGGAACTGCTACTTCCAGCGCGTGCTGTCGTGCCGATCGCCGCGCGGCCGCGCAGGGACAATCGATCCTCGTCGGGATTGCTGACGATTGCGTTCACGGCGCCGCCGCTGATCATGGGCGTCGCGGCGTTCGCGTATCCGTGGTCGCGGGAGCATCTGCGTCAGACTCAGCCGCCACTCCGGCCGACGCGATGCCGTTGCTCTTCGCGACGGCCGTCCCGCCAGCGATCGGCCTGCTCGGCCTGGCGGCGATCATCGGCGCCGTCACGTCGAGCTTCAGCTCGTCGATCCTCTCCGCCGGATCGATGCTCAGCTGGAATTGCCGTCAAGCGACTGTTGTGGCCGTCGCTGTCGGTCGCGCAGATGTCGCGCGTGATCCGCTCGTCGATCCTGCTGCTTCGGCGCCGTGGCGACGGTGCTGGCGCTCAAAGTCCAGAGCGTCCAGGCGCTGTGGTTCTTCACGAGCGATCTCGTCTTCGTGCTGCTCTTCCCGCAGCTGCTGTCCGCGTTCTTCGACACGCGAGGCCAACCGCACCGGATCGATCGCGGCCTTCGCCGTGTCGCTCGTGCTTCGCGTCGGCGGTGGAGAGCCGCTGCTCGGGATCCCGGCGGCGATTCCGTATCCGTCCACCGTGCCGTTCAGAACCGTTGCCGCGTTTGCCGGACTCGTGATTCTGCCGATCGTGTCGCGGCGCGACCGCCGCGCTGGGACGCGCCGCAGCTGCTCCACAATCCCGCGCTCGCCCAGTCATGAGCCGTTTCGCTTCATGACGGCGAAGGTGTTCGCCTGGCTCGTCCATCTGTACACCGCGATGGGGCTCGTGTGCGCGGCCGGCGCTGCGGTGTTGATCGTGCGCGGCGGCGACGCCTCGTTTCGGCGCGCCTTCATGCTGATGCTGGTGGCGACCGCGATCGACGCCACCGATGGCTGGCTCGCGCGGAAGGCGCGCGTGAAGGAGGTGCTTCCTCGTTTCAGCGGGAGGGCGCTCGACGATGTGGTCGATTTTCAAACGTATACGGCGCTGCCGCTGCTGCTGTTGTGGCGCGCTGATGTGCTTCCCGGCGGCGCGGCGTGGGTGCTCCTTGCACCGCTGCTGGCGAGCGCCTATGGCTTTTCGCAAGTCGATGCGAAGACCGATGACGGATTCTTCCTCGGTTTTCCGTCCTACTGGAACATCGTCGCGTTCTATCTCTACATGCTTCACCCACCCGTGTGGATCTCGATCGCGCTGCTCGTGACGCTCGCGGTGCTGACGTTCGTGCCCACGCCGTACATCTACGCGACGCAGGGCGGGCCATTCGCGACGGTCATCAACGTCGGCGCTGTGGCATGGGTCGCGCTCATCGTGTGGATTCTGATCGGACAGACGATCGGGACGCGCACGCTCACGCTCGTCTCGATGATCTATCCAATTACATATTTGGCATTGTCCGAGTCGTGGCGATGCGCGCGCGACACAATGTTCGCTAGCGCAGTTCTCAGAAACGCCGACATGAGGAAGGGCAGGAAGGGCAGGAAGGGCAGGAAGGGCAGGAAAGACAAAGAGTTCTCTCCCTCCTGCCTTTCCAGCCTTTCCCGCCCTTCCCGCCTTACTTGTCGCGAAGTTGTAGTGTGCTCGACGGCGCGCTTGAGAATGTCGGCGACGTCTTCCTGCAGCACATAGCCGCGCTCGACGAGCTCGAGCGTCGCGGCCCGCGAGGCGGCCGATATACTCATCGCGGTTCCGGTATCGTTCTTCGATTGACGGCCGCGGATCGTGGGCGCGCTCGCGGTCGGCGCTGGTTTTCGCAAACGGGATGTACGACCCGATCTCGCCCGCTAACCGATCGGGTGCGCCAATCGACGCGTCCCGATAGTTCCACCCCGCGTGCGTCGCCAGGCGGCACGGCGATGTCGGGCAGCCGGATGCCGGCGCGCACGTTGCCGTCGGCGTCCACGGCCGGCACGCGCACGACGAAGGGCTTGCCGACTTCGGGCGGCTCGACGCTCACGATGCCCTTCGCCCAGTCGGGACCGAAATTCAGATGGAACGCGCGCAGCGGCTGCTGCGGCAGGTCGAAGCCGGGAATCGCCGGCCAGCCGGTGCGGTCCGGTGTCGTCAGCGTCCCGTCGGCAAAACCTGGGATACGCGCTTGGCGGCGGCGCGACGTCGTCGGCGACCCATCGATCGAGCGCGCGAAAGAGTGCGCGCGACGGCTGGAGCGATGTTCGAGCGGGTTCAGCGCTGCGCGCGCCGACCATCGCCGCCGCCCCGGTTCGACGCCGCGCGGAAAGCGGCCTGCGCGCCGTGCGGCGCCGACGCGATCATGTAGATGCGCGTGTTCGTGCGGGCAGATCCGCGTCGCTGGCTGCCGGTGGGATCGGTGTGGACGAGCGAGCCGGCGCGGTTGAAGTATTCCGAATTGGTCAGCAGGTGAAAGATCTTCGGCGCCGTGCCGCTGCGCGCGGCGCCGCCGAGCAGGCTGTCGGTGGCGCCAGTCTCGGGATCGGTTTCCGCGCTGTCGGTGAAGGGAAACAGATCAACCGGAAACAGGATGTTGAAATGCTGCAGCGCGTCGCGCGACGCCTGGCCGAACCGGTGGTTGAACGATCCGCGGCCGGCGCCGCCGACCTGATCGAACACGCCGTCGAACACCCGGCGTCCCTGCTCGTCCTGGTTGAACCCTTGATACAGAAAGTGGCGCAGGAAGCGGCCGCTCTGTGAAGACGCCCCAGCCGATCGCGTAACGCGAGGCCGGGCGACGGGTTCTCTGGCGACGTGTCGTACTTGAAGAAGCTGATCAGGTCGCGCGTGCCCGCGAGCCCGCAGCCGAGCACGCGCGGATCGGCGCGTGCGATAGACGACGTCGTAGATGCGGCCCGGCTCGAAGCCGCCGTCCAGCGCGACGGTGCCGCCGTCGACGAAGCGCCACTTCGATCGCGGGATGATCTGGCCCTTCGCCACCGGATCGTCGCGCACCGTCATCACGTTCTCGGCGCTGTTCGGATCGAGGACCGGATACGCCAGATGGTCGCGGTCCGCGACCGACGCGGTCTCCGATCGCTCGTTGAGGATGAAATTGCCGCGGACGATGCCGGTGATCCGCCGTCCATTCTCGGTCGCGATCGGCATCGTCCATGCGCATCGTGCCCGGACGCTCGGGCACGTCCCACTGCCAACCCATCCAGAGCAGCGTGAAGCCCTGACGCATCAGCGCGCCGTCGCCGAACTCCGCCGCCGTCGACGGATCGGGTCGAAGCCGGCAGCCTTCTGGAACGTGACGAGCATCGACTTGCCGCCGCGGTTGCCGACTTCGTAGAAGAGGCGGCCGTTGCCGCGGCGAGGGTCGACCGGGCTTGAGCAGGTAGAAGTCGGCGCTCGATTCGACTTCGCCGCGCGCGTTGCGCGGCGCCAGCTTCAGGTCGACGATGGCGTCGTTGCGCGGGAGCGTTGGGATCGAGGCCGAAATCGACCTTGCCGACGAGTTTTCGATGCGGACCGGCGGCGCCGAACGGCGCGCCGTTGAGCACGACCTCGCGACGTTCGATCCGAAGTGTGATGACGTGTGCTTCGGCGAGCGAAGCTGTCAAAGAGCAGGATGGGCAGGAAGGGGGCAGCAGGAGAGCAATCCCAGAGGTGGAGACACGCCTCAGCATAAGCACTCTTCAAATGCACTACCACGGAGAACACAGACCCGAACGGAGTCACACGGATCTTTTCAAACAATAAGAAGTCAGTGTCCTCTCGTTCGTGTCCGGTGTCCACCGTGGTGGTGCCGTATCTGTTCGAGAGAGAACACCCGCCGCACTCGCTTGGAGCGCCAAAGATACATCAGCCAGATGCCGCACGCACGGCATTGACGCCGCGAGAATCAACGTCGAATCGCCGGGCGGTCGATTGTTCGGAAAATACGGCGTGCTGTAGACGAAGACATCGGCGGCGGCCGAGCAGCAGGAGCGACGCCCGCGCCAGCGTGACGGCGCCGGGGCGGCGTCTCCAGAGCGCCAGCCCGGCGGCGACGCCGACCGCCGCGACCGCGATTCGCGCCGAGCAGGCACGAGCGCCAGCGGCAGCCCGCGAACCGAGAGGAATTGAGCGCGCTCGAGCCGACGAGGCCAAGGCTGAGCGGCTGCCACAGAATCAGCACCCGGCACAGCAATCCCAACCAGCCATCCGGAAAAACGAAGTCGCGAAGTTTGGAACGATATTGTAGGGGCCGATGAGACTGTTCCTCGTTCATCACGGCGACGCGGTGGGCCCTGACGTAGACCCGCAGCGGCCACTCTCGCAGCACGGCCGCCTGACAGTCGAGCGGCTCGCGGCCGAGGCGGCGGCACGCGGCGCCAAGCCTGTTGTGGTCTGGCACAGCGGCAAGCTCCGCGCGAAACAAACGGCTGAAGCCTTCTGGCGGGCGTGCAACGCATTGGCAGAGTTCTCTGCGACACGCGATCTGCGAGCCCGACGATCCGCCGCAATGGATTCGCGACCGGCTTCGTGGAGAGCCGCGCGACATCCTCCTGGCTGGACACTATCCGCACATGCCCCGGCTGCTCGCCCTGCTGTCGTCCGACGCGGACACGTTTCCTGCAGCATGCGGCGTCGTGGCGCTGGAGACGCAGGACGAGGGAGAAACGTGGAAGGAGTTGTGGCGCCTGAGGATGGCTGATGGCTAAATGGCTAATGGCTCAAACGTTGGGGTCAACCCCGTCGCTTAGCCATAAGCCATCAGCCATTAGCCATGTCGGGCGTCAGCGGATAACGACGCCCGCCGAGGCGCGCCAGAAGTGGAAGCCGCCCGGATCGAAATTGATGTTGGTCGACGTGCTGTTGTTCTCGAGCGTGCGCAGGTAGCGCAGGTCGCCGCGCAGGCCGAAGTGATCGGACACGAAGCCCATCACGCCGAGGCCGGCGTTCCAGCCGAAGTCGTTGTTCGACGAGCTGACCGGGAAGAGAATCCCACCGTCAACCTGCGTGCGAATGAGACCGAGGCCGGCGGTCACATACGGACGAATGCCGCTCCCGTGCTGGCCACCGACCGGAATCCCGACGATCGAGATTGCCCATCACGTCGATGACGCTGTTGGTGCCGAAGTCAGAGGCTGGTCCCGAAGAAGCTCGGGCTGTACCGGAAGTCGACCTCGCCGCCGAAGATGCCGCCGCCCCATCGCGCCCGCCGTGACGCCGAAACCCGCGCGGCCGTTATCGAACACATTGCCGCTTTCGAATCCCGCGCCGCTGTTCGCTGCCACCCACGGACTGACATAACCGTCCGCGCGTGCCTGGGCCGGTGCCCAGATGATCGTGACCGCTGCCAACACCACACAAGCCTTCAGTGCACGTCGCATGTGTTTCCTCCCAGGTAGCCGGAGCGAGCCACGGAAGCTCCGGCGTTCTGCCACGCCGCTGTTCGGGTGCAAGCGACGTACCCCGCGAGGGATCTAACGGAGGTGTAAAGCGGTGATGTCAACTAGTTCCACGCTCGATGTCAGTGTGTAGCTCGGCTGTTTCCCAATGGCCGATCGCGATGCGGAGCGCGAGGCGGCCGCGCACGCGCGTGTGCGACAGAAAGACCTCGCCACTGGCTGTTGACGAGGTCAGTTAGCCCTTCATTGGCAGCAGTCGAGCTCGGCGTCCGAAAGTGTGATGCGCGCGGATTCCATCGGAAGCAGACGACACTCAGCGACACGGCGCGAGGCGCTCGAAATCCTGGTGCGCGTCGATCCACGACGCCAACCGTTGAGCGAGCACGGATGTGCTCCGGCAATGCGCGCGCGCGGATCGCGCGCGCGCCGAACCACCGCAGGATCATCCACAGCTTCGAGCGATCGAAAACGGCGCCCGAGCTGAATGCCCGTGTCCATCAGGTTCCTGCGACCTCGCCAGCCTCGCGCGTTCGGAGGTAATCCGGCGTCAGCGAAATCGCCGCGCTGATGACGTCCATGCGCCGGCAATAGAACGCGCTCAAATCCACCGGTGTGAACAGCCACTTGTGCGGGTTGACGATCACCGAGTCGGCGCGATCGGCGCCCGGCGAGCATGTGCGCGTGAGACGGCAGCATGGCGGCCACGCCGCCGTACGCGGCGTCGACATGAAGCCACAGACGCTCGCGCTCGCAGATCGCGGCAATCTCGCCGACCGGATCGATGCTGGTGGTGGACGTCGTGCCGACTGTTGCGCACAACGGCGATCGGCAGCACGCCGTCGCGGCGATCCTTCCGGATCTCTCGTCGAGCGCGTCGACCCGCATCCGAAACCGATCGTCGGTCGGAATCTTCGAAGGGCCTCGTGGCCGAGCCGCGTCGTGATGACGGCCTTGTCGATCGACGAATGTGTCTGGTCGGAACAGTAGACGCGGATCCGCGGAACATCGTCACGCGCCGCGAGGCCTCTGGCCCGCACGTCCGACACGGCCGCTTCACGTGCCGCGACGAGCGCGTGCAGCGTGCCGATCGACGCCGTGTCGTAGATCACGCCTTCGAACGTGTCGGGCAGGCCGACGAGACGCCGCAGCCAGCCGAGCGCCACGGCCTCGAGCTCGGTCGCGGCCGGCGACGTCCGCCACAGCATCGCCTGCTGATTCAGCGCCGCCGACAGGAACTCGGCGAGGAGCGCCGGGTGCGCTGCCGGTGATCGGGAAGCTACGCGAGGAACCCGGGTGGTTCCATTGTGTGAGGCCCGGGCATCGAGGATCCGTTCGAAGTCGGCCATGATCGGCATCGAACGGTTCCGCGATCTTCCGGCGCATGGTCGGGCAGAGCGCGCGTGATGTCGCCGGGCTTGACGCGCGCGAGCACCGGGATACGTTTCGAGGTGCTCGAAGTAGTCGGCAATCCAGTCCACGAGCGCGTGCCCATGCCGGCGAAACTCGCTGGGTGTAGGGGACGGAGGTTGATGCTGCGGTTCTTGTGCCATCAACCTCCGTCCCCGTCGAGAATCGCCCGGCCGAACAGCGGCTCGTCGCCGCCGCGAGGCGTAGAACCCGTAGGCGGCGACCGCCGCGATGCTCAGCGTCACGATCACCGAGGCGCCGGCGTAGGGACGTGAGACATCGACGGTCAATGGAAAGAGTCCCATGGTCATGAAGGTGTAGAACGTCGCGACGAGCGCCAGCGGAGCACTGCGAAGCGGAGCAGCACCGCGAGGATGAGCGCGATCCCGGAGATCGCGATGCCGACTTCGAGCCCTAGTTGCTCGCCTGCCGACGTCCCGCCTCATGGCAATCGGCAGAATCAGGACAGCACGCTGGCGGCGACGACGATCCAGGTGCGCCTGTAGGAGCATTTTCAGCAACGCGACGATGCAGACGATTTGCAGTGCGTTGAACATCGCGCGATTGACGATGCCGAGCGCGGCGTCGAGCGTGTCACCGCGTATCCGAGCAGGATCGTCGCCGGCGGCAGCTGCGGGCGTCGGCATTGGCAATCCCGCAAGATGCGGAATGATTTCCCGCGACGCGATCAGCATGAGCGGCAACGGTGCCGGCAGCGACGCCGACCGAGCATGTCGCGGCCGACGAGCGGGATCGCGCGCGCGCCCGGACAGGAGGCGCGTCCAGCCGATGAGGAGTTGCGGCTGTGAAGCGGCGCACGTAGGGTTCGAACGCCATGTAGAGCAGCCAGAACGTCGCCGCCGTGTGCAACGCGATGCCGAGCATCAGGGAAGCACGATTCCATTCGCACCCCGAGCGCACGCATAGTGCCTGGCGCGGAGCAGCAGGGCTGGCAAACACGGCAACGAACACCACGACGGCGGTTCTGAAACGCGCCGGCCTGATCGCCGCGGCCGCTGCGGAAGTGCCGCGCGCGTCAACGCGCAACGCCACCAGGGTGACCAGTAGGCCAATCGATTCCGACAGCGTGTTGACGATCGTGCGTGACCGACAGCGTCGGCGGCGGCGCTTGCGCGTGGGCCGCGGTCCACGGCGGTGATCACGCTGAAGAACATGGGCCGGCCGCGATACGAGCGGCGGCCTCGACCGCGGCGTTGCGTCGGGCAACATCGAGGAACGGTCCCTCCCACGCGGCGCGCGCGTCCGACTGACTCGCGCGGCAGCCACTGCGGTTCGACCGCGTGGAACGCGGAGTGCGTCAACCCGGCGGCGGCAGAACAATGGTGTCCAGTCTGGCGGCGGCGATGATGCCGCGCCTGTTCCCCTCGACCTGCGGCGGGATCGGCATGAAACTCGGTCAGGCGGCCGTGCGGATCGAGAAACGCAGCCGCATGCCCGAGAGGATGAACGGTGGATCGCTGGTGCTTGGCAGAAAACTGTTGGGCGACGACGACGATCGGCGCTGGACTGGTGCGATACCAGAAATTGAGCGTGTTGGTGCGGCCCGTCGCGCAGCGTTCTGCGCGTCGTCGTTCAACGTCCGATCGCGGCCGTTCCACGCGAAAAAGTCGCGGCGGAACACCCAGCCGTGCATCGCGTCGCCCGGCGCCTCGGCGTAGCCGAGTTGCTGCGAGCAGATCCTTGGCGCGATCGGTCAGCGAGTCGGTCGATCTGCGGCAGCGGGATGCGGTCATCGACGCCGAAGCCGCTCCGAGACTCGTGACGAGGACTCGCGAGCATCACGAGGGTGAAGGCGACCAGCGCCAGGCCGATGCCGCGGCCGCAGCGCGCTCTGCTCGCCGGCGGCGGCGACCATCTCCGGCGACGGCGTTTCGCCGGCGGCGAGCGCCGCCGCCAGCTGATCGCCGCCCGGCAGCGCCGCCGACACCGCGAGCGCCGACGGCGGACGCTTCGCCGGCTCGCGCTCGAGGCACCGCAGGATCGCGCGCTCGATCGTCGGATCGAGATCGCGGACCAACGACGAAGGCGTCGCGACCGAGTCCGGACTCGTGCAGCTGCATCAGATCGTTGCAGCGTGCTCGCCTCGAAGACGCGCTTGCCGGTGAACAGCTCGAACAGCACGAGGCCGAGCGCGTAGATGTCGCTGCGCGCCGTCACCTCGCGGCCGGCGAGCTGCTCGGGCGCCATGTAGGCCGGCGTGCCGGCGCGGATGTTGTCCACCGCTGCCGGCGATGGCCGCGAGGCCGAAGTCGGTGATGCGGACGTGACCGTCGCCGTCGATCATCACGTTCGCCGGCTTCAGGTCGCGGTGCAGCACGCCGCGCTCGTGCGCGGCGGCGACCCCGGCGCAGATCTGCCGCGCGACCTCGATCGCCTTGTCCTGCGGAAAGCGGCCGATGCGGCGGAGCAGCGACGACAGATCCTCGCCGTCCACGTACTCCATCGTCAGGAACGGACTGGCCGTCGGCGTCGCCGATGTCGTAGGTGCGGCAGACGTTGCGATGCGAGATGGTGCGCGCGATGCGCACTTCGTTGTGGAACTGCGCGAGCGCGTCCGGGATCGCGCAGCGAGATCGTCGGGCAGGAACTTCAGCGCGACGGTCTGTCCGAGCTTGAGGTCGTCGGCGCGGTAGACCTCGCCCATGCCGCCGCGTGCCGAGCGGCGCGACGATGCGGAAGCGGCCGGCGAAGATGGTTGCCGGGTTCGAAGCGGCCCCAGCTCGGCGCCGCTGGACGTCAGGCTCAGCGTGCGACCGTGCCGAGACCCGTTTCGCGGACGGACGCGTCGTCGCGCCGGAGGCGCGTCAGCGTCGTCCATCGCGCGATCAGCGCTTGTGTGTTTCCGCGTAGTCGATGGCGAACTGCTTGAGCGCCGGGCTGGTCAGCCCGAGCGCGGTCGCTTCGGTGACGGCCTTGTCGGTGTCCCAGTGATCGACGACCAGCCGCTTGATCATCCACATCGCGCCGGCGCGGTTGCCGGCGGCGCAGTGGATGTACGCGGGCTCGTTGCCCTTGCGCGGTGATCGTGGCGAGGAACTGATCGGCGACCTTCGGATCCGGCGACTGGCCGCTGAACGGGATGTTGTAGAAGTTGATGCCGGCGGCCTTCGCGGCCGCGGCCTCGCCCTCGACGTTCGCGCCGGCTTCGGTCGGCAGGCGCAGGTTGATGATCGACGCGAAGCCCATCTTCTTGAGCTCGGGCACCGCTTCGGGCTTGCGTCGCGCCGCCGCACGCGACGGTGGTTTCGAGCCGGGCGAAGTTCGTGACGCCGGGGACGGTTTCGGCTTGGTGACCTGCTGCGCGGCGGCCGAGCTGACGCCGATGATGGCGACAACGAGGATGGCGAGCAGCGATGACGTGCGGAATCTGCATGAGCTCCTCCCTATGAATGGCCCTCATCATCCTATGACTGACGCCTCCGCGTTCGCCACCATGCCAGATAGCGCCGGGCGCCGCGCTGGGTGGCGATGAAGATGCCCATGCCGAACGAGCAGTGCCGCGGGGATGATCCAATAGCCGCCCCGCAGATCGACGTCCGGCGACCGCGGAAAGTGGGCGCCGAGGCCGACCGGGATAGCCGCCGACGTGTCGGACAACCGACGTTGTTCCGGGAAGATCGGCTTGAGCGCGGCGATGGCGAAGAATCGCCATCGACGTGACGTAGCCGATGAACAGGCCGAGCGCCGCGACAAAGCCAGTCGACGGTGGTGGCTGCGAGCTGCCAGACGGCGCGCACGATCGGGACGAACGCGCCCGGTGGCGACCGCCTCGTCGATCGTCCGCTCCGCTGAATAAGCCTGCGCCACGCGGAGCGGCGGACCGAGCTCGGCGAGAATCCGCTCCAGCGCCGTCGCGCTCGTTCGGCAGCGCCGTCGGCGGCAGCGATCCGCTCGCGCAGGTGCGACTCGATCTCGCGCACCGCGTCGCGGGCGATCTCGCTGCGGCAGGAAGGTCTTGAGCGACCGCTCGAGCACGAACAGGTAGCCGTTGACTCGCGATTCGCCGGTCTCGGTGCTCAGATTCATCGGTGATCCCTTTCGGACGCCGCCATCAGGCGGTCGATCTTCCCGGCGAAGGTGCGCCACTCCGGCCTTCATGTCGGTCGAGCCGCTTCAGCGCCGGCCCGAGTCAGCCGGTAGTAGCTGCGCGGGATGCGGCGCCTCGCCCTCCACCCATTCCGCCGTCGAGCAGGCCTTCGCGCGTGAGGCGGCCGAGGATCGGATAGATCGTCCCTTCGGTGACGACGAGGTCGGTGAAGGCTTCGAGGTGCTGGATGATGGCGAGGCCGTAGCGCGGGCCCGGACGCGACCGTCAGCAGGATCGCCAGGTCGAGGCTGCCGCGCCGAAGCTGTTCCTGCCAGGTGTCGAGCGGCATACCTCGTGTCACAAGGCTTCGACGCGCCCGAGAATGAAAAAGGTTCAGCGAAGTGCGTTCTGGCGTTTACGAAAGCAGGGCCGCAAGCAAAGGATGGCGCTGCGCTTCGCGAACGGATTCGCGACCGTCACGCCGCTCCAAGTGAAGCCGTCCTGAAGGTCCTCCGACAGCAGCAGCCGGCACCCGGCATCGGCCGCCGCGGACAGAATGACGGCGTCGCCAGCACCGACCCGATGTTCGACAGCCAGCGCCAGTGCGTTTTGTCGGGATCGACTCGCTCGTTTCGATCACCGAAAAGGAATCTTGCCACGTGACAACAGCCCATGCGCGGCGGATGCTGGCACCCGCGCTTTCCGAACCAGGAGGTGAAACAACTCGATCAGCGCCTGGACCGGGATGAACGTGGTTGCTGGCGACAGCCGCGCGAGCAAGGCGGTCGCGGTGGTCCTACTCCACTCGCTGAGGCTCAGACTCCTCGGCGTAGACGAGCACGTTCGTGTCGATGGCGACTCGGATCACAGCTCGTCGTAGAGCTCGTCCCGTTTCCAGCGGCCGATGTGCACGCCGCGTTGATTGCGCAGACGCTTCAGCAGTACGCTGCTGGCCGCTTTCCGCCTGTCTTCTTCCTCCTGCACAGGCACGATCTTGGCCACCGGCTTGCCATGGCTCGTGATCATGAACGACCCGCCGTCTCGCACCTCACGAAGCAATTTCGAGAAATTGCGGTTGGCCTCCGCCGCCGATACCGCCCTCTTCATGTAGTGATATTACCTACATTTGGTCTGGACGACAAACAAAAGGCGGAAAGAGCCGAAGCCCTCCCGCCTTTGATCGCTGTCTTTCCCTTCCTGCCTATCCTGCCCTTCCCGCTTCTACTCCTTCTCAGTCGTGACCGTCACCGGCGAAAGGATGCGAACCGTCATCGGCGTGCCCGGCGCGACGACGACGTTGCTGCGGTCGCCGGCCATCACCGCGGCCGTGCCGCCGCAGCGCCCGCGGTGGCGCCGATCGCGGCGCCCTTCGCGCCGCCCAGAATCGCGCCGAGGATCGCGCCGCCGACCGCTCCGCCGCCGACTTTCGCGGCGCTCGAGTTACCCGGCGCGGCGCCCTCCCGGTAGATCGTCTCGGTGTTGATCGGCACGCCGGGTGCCGTCGGCCAGGACCAGCGTGTGGAACCGGATTCCGAGGCGCGCGCGGTCGCCTGAACTTGCCGCCGCGATCCACTTCCATCACCGAACCGATGGCGTGCGAGCCGGCGGGAATCGCGATGCGGTCGCCGACCTTGACGTCGCGCGTGACCTTCGGCGTCCACCTTGTCTTCGACGCGCGCCGTATCGCTCGACAGCCGGTTTCCGTCTGCAGGCCGATCACCGAGTCGGCGGAGACGACGACGCTCTTCGAACGTCTTCTGCGGCGGATCAGTTGCGCGGATCGGCTCTCTGTGCCGTGCGCTCCTCGGTTCGCGACGCCGCGTTGCTGTCAGGCATGTTCGACGCTGAACTGGGTGACTGCGACGACGCGCTCGACGGCCAGGTGCTCGACAGAGCGCCGGATCGCGGCGCGCGGCGGTGGTTCGCTCGCGGGTCGAGCATCGAAGGCGTGGTCCGCGCGCGTGGTGGGGCCGGCGGGGTGGCGCTTCCGCACGCCGTGAACTGCGTGACGCAACCGGCGGAGGGGCCGCGACTGGCGTTGGAGCAGGCGCGGAGTCTCGCCGCGTCGCCCACCAGCGCTTCAGTTTCCTGCACCGGCCGGCTGGCTGAGGCGTCGGCGACCGGGCGTCAGCGGGGCCTCGGCCGTTTGTCCTTGGGCGGCCGCAGGGGTTGGCACCGCATTCTGACGCGCCACCGAAATCAGCCGCCGCCTGCCGCCGCGGTAATGCACGCGATGCCGAGGACGGCCACCGCTGGTCGGTTCGAAAACATGTCTGAGACTCCTTCAACTCAGCATGAACAACGCAAGTTGCGTACCTGCGTTCGACACGGATTCCAAGCCCTAAGCACCTGGAATATGACAGTTTACAAGGTCAGCTCGACCTCGCAAAGTGTCCATTCGACGAGAATCGTGTCCTGGGGGAGAGCACGATATCGCGTAGAATCTATAAGGGTTTCGGGTCGACTCGACTGGCCAACGGGTTGCAGCAGGAGTGGATCATGGGCGGGTTCCGGGTGTTTGTCTTCCTCGCGGGTCTGATGGCCCTTGCCTCCTCGGCCTCGGCAGTCACCACCGATCAGGTCGTGGCGCTCAAGAAGGCGGGCGTCAGCGACGCGGTGATTCTTGCGCTCATGGAGCGCGATCACACTGGTGTTCTCGATCGCGCCCGAGCAGATTGTGGCGCTGCAGCGCGAGGGCCTGAGCGAAACGCTTGATCATCGCGATGCTGAAGAGCGGCCAGGATGCCGACGAGGCGGCGCGCGCTGAATCGGCGTAACGCGAACGCGGTTATCGCCGCGGCCATTGCTCCCGGGCCTGAGATTCTGATCGTCGGCCACGGACCCGAGCGGCCGAACACCTACCATTACGACGGCTTTTTCACGAACGCCAACAACCCGTACCTGTTTCCGCTCCACAGCGGTTCTTACCTTCCATCCTACGGATCTCCCTACGAGGGCTACGTTCCCGGGGCGGTTCCCGTCGCTTGGACCGCGTTTCGCGCCCGCGCGTGTCTGCGCATGGGGACCGATACCAGTCAGGCGCGAGCCCTCTGCTACGCCCAGGTGGCGTCGAGCGCCAGCCGGTCGAGTTCGCTGACGTATGTCACCGAATGTCCGCCGGTTCTGCAGCCGTCCCGCCGCCTTCGCTGACCACTTCCGCACGCCGATCTTCTAGAATCCGGGTTTGGAGTTCTTTATGAAAACCCGTGTTCTGGTTCTGTGTGTGTTGCTCGTCAGTCTGCTCGTTCCGATGGCGGCGCAGACCAATCGACAAGCTCAGGGCAAGCGAAAGCTTCCAAACCGGCCGCTGCGCAACGCCTCGACGAGGAATACACGAAGCTGATCAAACAGAACCTGCAGGATCCGCGGATCACGACCGAGCTCGTGGATCATCTGCCGGCCTCCGACACCGTGCCGTCGCCGCTGAAGTTCCTCGGGCGCGCCGTCGGCACGCCGGGCGAGCTCACCTACGCGAAGGACATCTATCGCTACTACGAGGCGCTGGCGAAGGCGGCGCCGACGCGCGCGAAGTTCTGGAAGATCGGCACCACCGAGGAAGGCCGCGACATCGTGCTGCTCGCGATCGCCGACGAGGCGACGATCAAGTCGCTCGACAGCTATCGCGACATGCTCGGCGAGCTGACCGATCCGCGGAAGACCAGCGAAGCGCGCGCCCAGCAGCTGCTGCACACGGCCAAGCCGATCTACTACGCGATCAGCGGCATGCACTCGCCGGAAACCGGCGGGCCCGAGATGCTCGATCGAGCTGGCCTACCGGCTGATCGTCGAGGAGACGCCGTTCATCCAGAACATCCGCAACAACGTGATCACGCTGATCACGCCGGTGATCGAAGTGGACGGCCGCGAGAAGCAGGTGGACACCTACTACTTCAACAAGAAGCGCGCGCAGGGCGACGCGCGGCTGCCGCTGATGTAGCTGGGGCAAATGCGTGCAGCACGACAACAACCGCGACGGCATGGGCCAGTTCCTCAAGCTGACGCAGGCGGTGACCGAAGGCCACGCTCGAGTGGCATCCGACCGTCATCCACGATCTCCACGAGGCGCAGACCTATCTCTACTCGTCGACCGGGACCGGCCCCTACAACAACGGAGATCGATCCGATCGTCACCAACGAGTGGTGGATGCTGGCGCGAGAACGACGTGATGGAGATGACCAAGCGCGGCGTGCCCGGCGTGTGGACCTACGGGTTCTACGACGGCTGGGTGCCGAACTACATGTTCTTCATCGCCCACAGCCACAACTCGATCGGCCGGCTTCTACGAAGTCCAGAGCTACGGCCCCGATCCACTACGAGGTGCGGCCGGGCGCGACGGTCACGAGCAAGGAGTGGTTCCGGCCGAACCCGCCGCTGCCGATCGATCAAGTGGGGGCCGCGCAACAACACCAACATCCAGCAGTCGGCGCTGCTGTTCTCGCTGAATCACGTCGCGACGCAACAAGGACCTGTATCTCGAGAACTACTGGCTGAAGAACAAGCGCGCCGTGGACAAGGGCAAGAACGGCCCGACCTACGCGTGGGTGATCCCGGCGACGCAGCGGCGCAAGGCCGACGCGGCCAACGCCGTCAACGAGCTGCGCGCGCAGGGCCTCGAGGTGTCGCGCGCCGGCTCGGCGTTCAAAGCCGGCGCGGTCGACGTCAAGGCCGGCGACTACGTCGTCCGCGGCGACCAGCCGTTCCGCACGCTGGCCGACATGTAGCTCTCGATTCAGAACTACGCGCCGCAGAATCCGTCGCCGTACGACGACACCGGCTGGACGTTCCAGTACATGCGCGACATCAAGATCCAGCCGGTCGCGCGACAAGGCGATCCTCGACCAGCCGATGGCGCTGCTGACCGCCGATGCCAAGGCGCCCGGCGGGATTGAAGGTCGATCGCTCGGCAGGCGGTGCTCTGATCGTCGATCACACGGCGGACAACAACGTCATCGCGTTCCGGTTCAAGAACAAGGACGTGAAGATGATGGCGGCGGAGGACGACTTCGACGCCGCGGGCCACACATTCCGCGCCGGCGCCATCATCGTGCCGAATGCGGATCGGGCGAAGCTCGAGCCGATGTTGAAAGACCTCGGGTCTGTCAGCCTGGGCGGTTGCCTCGGCGCCGACCGTCAAGACGCACGACCTCGACATCCCACGCATCGGCTACGTGCACAGCTGGAGCCGGACGCAGGACGAAGGCTGGGTGCGCGCGGCGCTCGACACGTTCGGCGTGCCCTACACGCTACTTCGCGGATCAAAAGCTGAAGGACGGCAATCTCCGCTCGAAATACGACGTCATCATCTTTCCGCACGTCGGCGGCTCGGCGCAGTCGCAGGTGAACGGCACTGCGATGACGGGCAATGCACCGCTTCCGTACAAGAAGACGGCGGACACGCCGAATCTCGGCTACGTCGATCAGAGCGACGACATCCGCGGCGGCATGGGGCTGCAGGGTCTGCTCGAGCTCGCGAAGTTCGTGCAGGAGGGCGGCACGCTGATCACGGAAGGATCCACGTCGACGATCTTTCCCGAATACGCCATCACCAACGGCGTGACCGTCGAAGAGCCGGCGCGTCTCTTCGTGCGCGGGTCGATCCTGCGCGCGAAGATCGCCGACAAGAAGAGCCCGCTGGTCTACGGCTACGAGCAGACCGATCTGCCGGTGTATTTCAACCAGGCGCCGGTGCTGAACGTCGCCAGCGGCCTCGCCGGGTTGTTCGGCCGCGGCGGCGGCGGCGGGCGCGGCGGAGCGCCCGGGCGAGAGTCCGAACGCCGGCTTCGGCCAGAACATCACGCCGAACGCGGTGCCGCTGCGGATTCAGCCGTTCGAAGCCGATGCGAACCCGCGCGCCGGCAGGGGCGGTCGCGGCGAACGGCCGCAAGCCGACGAAGCCGCGCGCGTTCCGGCAGATGGCGGCGCAGGCCGGCTTCACGATCCCCGAAGGCCGCGCGCGCGTCGTCGTGCAGTTCCCCGCGAACCCGAACGACATGCTGCTGTCGGGCACGCTGGCGAATGGCGAAGCGCCTCGCAAACAGAGCGGCGCTGGTCGACGAGCCGCTCGGCAAGGGCCACGTCGTCATGTTCGCGCATGCGGCCGTTCTGGCGGTGGCAGACGCAGGGCACCTACACGCTCGGGTTCAACGCGATCATGAACTGGAACGACCTCGACGCCGGCAAGCAGGCTGCCGGCGCGCGAGGCACGGCGTCGCAGCAGCCATCAGCGAATCGCGCAAGGCCATGAATTCTGGCGAGGTCGCTCGATCAGTCTCGCCGCGCTGCCGCTCTTCGCGGACGTCCCGCGCGATCGGAGCTCGAGTGGCTGGTCGCTCGCGGCGACGTGCGCGTATACGCCGCCGACACGATCCTGCTGGACGTCGGGGCGGCGATCGACGAGATGTTCGTCGTCCTGACCGGGCGCGCGTCTCTGTCATCATGAACAAGGGCGGCGTCGTGGCGCAGGGTGACGTGAGTCGGGGCCTGGCAAGCTGCACGGCGCCGTCCCGCACTCTCGCGGGCGGACATCGGTCGGCCGTCTTAGCCATCGAAGACGACGCCACGCTCTTCGTGCTCCGCCGCGCACATTTCACACGACACTGATCCGGGAGTGCCCCGAGCTGACCACCGCGCTCGTCCACGAGATGATCGATCGCGCGCGGACCGGCCGGGCGGCGGAGCTTCACGACGAGCGGCTGCGAGTCTCTCGGGCAGGCTCGCTTCCGGGCTTGCGCACGAGCTGAACAACCCGGCGTCGGCGGCGTCGCGCAGCGCGCTGTCGCTCGCCGGTCTGCTCGACGAGGCCGAACGAGCGGCGCGAGACTCTGGCGAGGGCGCGGTTGAGCGACGACCAGCTCGACGTCGCTCGACGCCGTGCGGACCGCCTGCGCCGCGCCCGGCGCCGACGCGTAGAGCGCTCGGAGCTCGCTGGATCGCGAGGACGTGTTCGCCGAGTTGGTTCGAGCGCCAGGGCATCGGGTTCGCGGGCGCCGATGTCGCTCGCCGCGTCGGCACGTCCGGGTCGCCGATCTCGATCGGGCTCGCGGCGGCGATTCCGACCGCCCGCTGCTCGACGCGGCGATCCGCTGGGTCGGCGAGCGCTCGCGCCGCGCGCGCGCTGGCGGAGCAGGTCGCCGTCGGCGACCGGCCGCATCCACGACCTGGTCGGCGCCGCGAAGCGGTTCACCTTCATGGACCGCGAGTCCGTGCCGGAGGAGATCGACATCGCGCAGGGGCTCGCCGACACGCTGGCGATGCTGCTGCACAAGTCGCGGACGAACTCGGTCGACGTGCGGCTCGAGGTGGCGGCGGACCTTCCGCGCGTATTCGGCTTCGGCAGCGAGATCAACCAGGTGTGGGAGAAGCTGGTCGACAATGCGATCGACGCCGCCGGCCGGAGCGGGCACGTCACCGGTCGCCGCGATGTTCGCGCGGCGATTACGGTCTGTCGTGCGATGTGACGGACGACGGGCCCGGGCATTCCCGAGGATCATCGCGGGCGCGCGTGTTCGACCCGTTCTTCACGACCAAGCCAGTCGGCCACGGAACGGGTCTGGGCCTGGACCTGGCGCGACGCGTCGTGCAGTTCCACCACGGGGACCTCGACTTCACGTCGGAGCCAGGGCGCACGGTCTTTCGCGTAGCTCCCGTGAGCGGGCCAGCGCCTTCGAATGCGGTGGCGATCGCCTTCGCCAGGCTTCGGCGGTCAAGCTGGACTTCCAGGTCTTGGCTGTTGGCCTTGAGCAGCTTCGAGCTCGCGCTCCCGATCGATGTAGCGGACGCCGTCCGCAATCCACGACGGCGCGGGCTCGTCCTTCAGGTAGTGTCCGAACCACTCGACGATCCGCCGGTGGTAGTCGATCTGGTTCGGCTTCTTGCGTAAGCCGTGGTCTTCACCCGCGTAGGCGATGAGGACCACTTCCTTCTTCGCCCGCCGCGCCAGGTTATACAGCTCGATGCCCTGATGCCAGAACACGGTGCCGTCGTTGTCGCCCACTTCGATGAGCAGCGGCGTTTTCATGTTCTGCACGTTGAACACCGCCGAGTTGCGAATGTAGGCGGGGAGGTCCTCCCAGAGCGGCACCTCCATGCGCTGCTGGCCGGTCTCGATGTGATCGGTTTCGGCAATCCCCGAGCTCCAGTGGTGATTGCCGTAGTTGCTCACGAGATCGGTAATCGGCGCGCCGGCCACGGCCGCGGCGAACACGTCGGTGTGCGTCGCCAGAAACGTCGTGTCGAATCCACCCCACGAGTGACCCACCACGCCGACCTTGCGCGCGTCGGCGACGCCCATCTGCACGACCTTCTTCACCGCCGGCGTCACGCACTCCACGACTGACAGATCCCGGCTCGCGCGGCCGGAAGACGATGTCGGGCTGCAGCACGAGGTAGCCGCGCGTCGTCCACGCCGACACGCTGTAGTAGTCGCGCTCCGACGGCGTCCCCCACCGGTGCACACCGTCCGACAACCGCTCGTAGATGTACACGATCATCGGGTAGCGCTTCCCAGCCTCGTACTCCGGCGGGATAGTAGAGCGTCCCCTGCAATCGTTCTCCGCGGTCGGTCTGTACATCGATCGTTTCGGTGTGCCCCCACGCGCACGATCGAAAAACGGATTGGTTGTGACGACGGGCTTCGTCGACGCAAGAGTTCCGTCGGCGACGTGGATGGCCGGCGGCTCTTCGAACGCCTCCACTGAGTACTGAAACACCTCGGAGTCTTTCGCCTTGGCGAGTCGGCCGACTGCTTTGTCGAGCCACACCAGGCGTTCGACGGCCGGGCGAGCCGTGCCATCGCCGAGCCGCAGGCGTCCGTAGCCGGATTTCTTCGACCAGATGCCGAACAGGCTCACGTACATCGGCTTCGCCGGATCGATGGCTTCTGCTCTGGATCGAGCCGCACGTAGCGGTGGCGCACCTGCTCGGCGACGCCGTCCGTCAGGCGCGTCGCGCGCGAACCGTCCGGGGCGACCTGCCACAGATCGAACTTGTCGTAGAGAATCACGCTCGCGTCGTCGGCGGTCCAACCGGCGACGCCGAACGGCGGCTTCTGTTTGACCGTGACGTCCGACTCCTTGTTGACGAACGACGTCGGCACGGTCTTCGTGATGTTGACGATCGCTCGCGTCGCGGTGTTGATGGTCCAGAAGTGGTCGTCCTGCAGGAACAGCACGTAGCGGCCGCCCGGGCTCACCTGAACCTCGTCGTCGTCCACGCGGTCTTTGATTTTCGTCCGGTCGCCGCTGGTGAGATCGATCAGCACAGGTCCGCCGCCGTCCTGCCGATGCTGCGCTCCATCGCGCACGACGTCCAGTTCGCTGCGTACGCAAACCGCTGATGTTTGACGGGCGTCACCTGCTCGGTCCGTTCTTTTCCGAGCTGCACCAGCCGTCCAGCCTCGAGGTGCCAGGCCGCCAGCATGTTCCGCTCGCGGTCGGCCTTCGCGCTCAGCTTCTGCTTCGGCATCACGTCGACGTCGCGCCAGTGCCAGACGTCGACGCCGGCCGGATCGTCGGTTTCCGGCGCTGCATGACGGAGTTGTCGACTGATTGAGTCACGCAGCGACGGTGATGCCGGCGACCTCCGTTCGAGGTGCTTCGACGGCGGCGGTGCAGCGGCTGCGGAACCAGCTCGCGCGACGCCGAGAAACACCACCGACCCATCGTCGGACCACGACGGCTTCGCGATAGGCGACGGTGCGTAGCGTCGCAGGAAACGTCGAGTCGGCCGTTGGATCGTAGGTGCGGCGCGTTTCGTTCGCGTCGCCCACATGCGTCCACGCGAGCGCGACGTGCGTTGGACCGTCGTGGCGATCGTCTGTCCTGCTGCGCAGCACGGCGAGGTCCGCGGCCGCTTTCCGCCACGCGAGGCCGCTGTATGTCGACGACGAGGAATCGAGGACGCGAAGCGCGCCAGTTTCGGGGTCGAATAGCTGGACGCCGTTCCCGGTCTTGTCCTCGGTCGCGATCGCAATGGCCAGCAGGCGGCCCTTGTCCTGCCACGCGAATTCGGCGACGTTGCCGAAGGTGGTGTCGCGGCCGGTTGCCAGATGACGCACGATCAGCGTCGAGCCCGCGGGGCCTCGGAGTCCGACCGCCAGCAGCATCGCCGCCTGGCTTCTTGTCGGGCTCAGGTGCGTATCGCCGCATCGCGAGATGCGAGCCGCTCGCATTGAAGGCGAACGACTCGATGTCGTCGACGACGGCTTTGGTGCCACGCGCGAGGTCAAGGATGCCGGCCTTCCGGTGAATCGGCTTCTTGTCGCTGCGCAGTTTGTCTTCCTGCGATTCCGACAGGCCGATGGCGTATGCGGCCCACTGCGAATCGGCGGAGAAGACCGGCTGCGTGCCAAACGGCACTGCCGTTGTCGATCCGTCCGCCACCTTCGCTATGCGCAGCTCGTTGTTGCGGTTCGACCGGTTGACGCCGTAGGCAATCCACCGGCCGTCCGGCGACAAGCCGCCGTTCCCGGGGATGGCCTGGAGCGATTCGAACTGGCCGTATTCCGCGGAGCAGGAATGGGTTTGCTTTGGGCCTTCAGGTTGCCGAGGACGCCGAATGCCAGCCACGGCCGCGAGGACTGGAAAGCTCTTTGACTTCATACCGAACCTCGTGCGGAAGTGTAAGCTGAAAGGCCCATGACCCGACCCTCGGACATCATCGTCGTCGGCGCAGGCGTGGTGGGCTGCGCGATCGCCGAAGAACTGGCGCACCGGGGCGCCTCCGTCGAGATCATCGACGAGCGGCCGGTTGGTATGGGCGCCACGCAGGCGTCGGCCGGCGTCCTCGCGCCGTTCATTGAAACTCGCGAAGGGCATCCACTCCTGGACCTCACCGTGCGCAGCCTGGGCCTGTACGACGCCTTTGTCGCACGCGTGGTCGCCGAGAGCGGGGTCGGCCTGGAGTATCGGCGCAGCGGCACGATCACGCTGGCCACCGACGAGACCGAATGGCAGGCCCTGCAGGCGGCCGCTCAGTTTCTGTCGCGCTGCAACGCGTCTCACGCTTTGCTCGACGCCGCCGCGGCGAACAGCGAAGAGCCGCATCTGGCCGAACAGCGTCATCGGCGGACTCCTGATCAACGAGCACGGATTCGTCGCCGCCAACGATCTGACTCGCGCGCTCGTCACGTCCGCGCGCCGCCACGGCGCGCAGTTGATCGAGCAGAGCCGCGTGCGCCGAATCTTCACGAAAGGCGACGATCTTGTCGTCGAAACCGATCGCGGAACGCTGAGCACCGATGCCGTCGTGCTCGCCGCCGGCAGCTGGTCGGGCGACATCGAGGTCGATGGATTGTCAGCTCGCCTGCCGGTCCGTCCGGTTCGCGGGCAGCTGCTGTATCTCGTCATGGCCCGGCACGCCGCTCCGCCGCGTGACATGGACACACCGCTGCTATCTCGTCCCCTGGGACGATGGCACGGTGTTGGTAGGAGCGACGATGGAGGAAGCGGGGTTCGACGAGCGCGTCACGGTGGCCGGCGTTCGCGACCTGCTGGAGTCGTGCCTGCGAGCTCGTGCCGCACGCCTGGTCCGCCGGTTTTCGAGGCGCTCGCGTTGGACTGCGCGCCCGGCACGCCGGACGATTTGCCGGTCATCGGCGTGTCGGCCACGCTGCCGAATCTTGTCTACGCGACCGGCCACTATCGCAATGGCGTGCTCCTGGCGCCGTTGACCGCGCAGCTTGTCGCCGACGCGCTGCTCGAGCGGAAGTTCGACTCGGCGCTGACAGCGGTCAGTCCGGCTCGGTTTGGATTGTGAGCTATCGCATCGTCCACCACCGAACGCGACGGTCAATGGATTGCTCGGTGCCCACGACGAGGAGACCGGCGATCCGTTCGGTGTGGAATGCGCCGGCCCCAGCGAGCCGGCCGCGGTCGAGCGTCTCGAGCGCTGGCTCGACTGGCAGCGCGAGCATGCGGCTGCGCTCGAGGCGCTGCAGCAGGCCGAGCGCGCGTATCATCGGTCGATCGCCGGGAGCGCGTTTCTGAGTCCGAGCGAAGACCCGAGTCCGATCGAGCTGCAGAAGGAATCGCTCGAGGCGGTCGAAGCCGCGCGCGTTCGGCTCGACGAGTGCGCGGAGCGCAAGCCGGAGTGAGCGCAGGGGCTAGGGGTTAGGGATTAGGGTCAGTTCAGGGACTAGGGATCTGGACAATGCCGAAAGCTTGCACCGCTCTCGACATCGACGAGCGGATGAAGAGCGTGAACTGGCTGGACGCGCGAGGGCGATGCGATCCGCAAGCAGCTCACGTTTGCCGACTTTCTTCAGGCGATCGCGTTCGTGAATCGCCTGGCGCCGGAAGCCGAGAAGGCGGACCATCATCCCGACATCCTGATCAACTACAAGCGCGTGACGCTCACCTATTCGACGCACTCGGAAGGCGGGTTGACCGAAAAGGACTTCGTCGGCGCGGCCACGGCGGATCGACTCGCGTAGCAGCCGTGGTGAAAGTCTCGGCGAGCACCGAGACCGGCGATGCGCCCCGATGGCAAGGCGCGACGACCGAGAATACCAGGAGTATTTGAGGAAGGAGCAACGCAGCCAGCGGGGATGCAGCGCCGGTCGAATGCCAGCGAGACTTTCACTACGGCTGCCAAACCAAGAATGCGCCTCAAGAAAACCTACAGCTCGCGTGAGGTCGCGGCGATGACCGGACTGTCGGCGCGCCAGCTGCAGCTGTGGGACGCCGGCGGCCTGATATCGCCGACCGTGCCGTCGCACAAGACCGCCGCGGGCGGCTACACCGAACGGCGCTACACGCCGATCGAGCTGTTCGAGCTGCTCGTGCTCGCCGATCTGCGCCAGCGCGGGTTCACGGTGCACCAGCTCCACCAGATCCTGCGGACGCTGCGCGAACAGTTCCGGCAGCGCCTGTTCGACGCCACGGGCGGCGGCGGATCGGTGCAGCTCCTCACCGACGGCCGCGAGATCTACGCGCGGACGTCGTCGGGCGCGTTTTACAACCTGTTGAAGTCGCCGACGCAGCCGCTGCTCGTGATTGGCAACGAAGGACTGCTGAAAGCGCTGGGCGGGAAAGCGAAGTCGCGGAAAAAGGAAACCGACAGCTACCGGATCGGAAAAATCTTCTCGAGGTCGTCCGCCGGCCGCGGAATGACGTGGACGCCGACGAGCTCGCCGACGCGGCGGGCCGCGGCCGCGCCTGCGTCGGTGGCCGCTTTCACCGGATCCGACGTCGCCGCGCACGATGGCGGTGACCAGCCCGGCATCGACCTTCTGCCAGCCGACGAAGACCACGTTCGCGGTCTTCACCATCGCATCGGCGGCTTCGATCATGCCGATCAGGCCGCGCGTTTCGACCATGCCGAGCGCGTCGCCGATCTCGCGTTTCTCTTTTTCAGCCATTAGAGCCCATTCAAACGCAGAACTCCAACCTTCGCTCGCCCGAGCGTCCGCGAGCTTCGGCTGGCAAGCGCAGAACCTCGCAGAGAACTATACCTCAAGAGCTTCTGCGATTTCTGGGTGTTCTGCGTGCTACGTGATTCGGCCGCGCGCCGCGATGGGAATCGTGTCCACGATCTCGGTCGCCCTCGACCAGCCGCACCACGTCGACCAGGTTCGAGACGACGCACGAATGATTCGGCACGACGCGGACGCGATCGCCCGGCTTGAAGCGCGCGCCACCGGTGACGCGCACGGTGGCGTGCTCCTCTGACAGCCGCTCGATGTTCAGCGTGTCGTCGGCTATGCCGTCGTCGCGCAGGACGGCGCCAAATCCGGCTGCCTTCGCGATCCCGCGGGCCAGATCGTTAGTCAGCGTCTTGCTGCCGCAGTCGAGGATGATGCGGTCGGCGGCGGGCGCCGAGACGACCGTCGCGAGAACCGTGAGGGCGCAATCCGCGAGCGTTGCGGCGCCGAGGGCGACCTGCGTTCGATCGAGAGTACCGTAGTTGCCGGGACGAAGCTCGGTCAGCCCTGGCTGTTGTGCGCTGTATCGCAGGGTTGGTGTCGCGCCGACGGAGATTTCGTCGATCTGGATGCCGGATTTGGCCGCGCGGTCGCGAAGGCCCGTCAGGATCTCCGCCTCGTCGTGCGCGATGGCCGCGAGTTCGTCTTCCGACGAAGCGTGATAGCCGTGTCCGGCATGGCTCAGGAGTCCGCGTAGTCGCAGGCCGGGAGCGACGCAATCGTCTGCACGAACCCGAGCGCATCGCCGGCCGGATCGATGCCGCAGCGATGGAACCCGACGTCAACCTTGATCAGCACGTCCAGCGTGCGGCCGGCTCGCTGCATCGCGGCGGACCATCCCCGCGCCACGTCCAGGTGATCGACGATGATCGAGATCGTCGCGCGATCCATGAGCGCGAGCACGCGCGAGGCGTTCGACGGGTTGACCGGGTAGGGGAGCCGGACGTCGGTGAGCCCGGCGTCGACGAACACCTCCGCTTCGCCGACTTTCGCGCAACAGACACCCACCGCGCCGCGTTCGAGTTGCCAGCGGGCGACGATGGGGGATTTGTGGGTTTTGGCGTGAGGCCGAAGGCGAACGCCAGCGCCGGTCGCGAGCGCCTGCACGCGCGCGATATTGGCCAGTGAGCTTTGCGTTGGTCGATCAGGACTTGAGGCGTGGGAAGATCTTCTAGGCGCACGACCAAGATCTGCCACGAAAACACGAAAACACGAAATGAAACCTGGGTCTTCGTGCTTTCGAATGGCTAACCCAGCAGGCCGACGAACCGCGATGCCGAAACGTTGTAGCCCGGGAAAATCGGCCGCGCGTCGGCCACGCCGAGGTGTCGCACCGACGATCTCGCCGAACACGTCGCGGAAATCCGTGGTGACGGCGAGGTCGCGGCGCTCGTAGCGCTGCTCGACCGCGAGTCCCGGCCACTTGCCGTAGACGCGGCCGCCGCGTCACGCCGCCGCCGATCGCCAGCATCGCGTTGCCGTGTCCGTGATCGGTGCCGCGGTTGCCGTTCTCGCTCACCGGCGCGGCCGAACTCCGACATCGTGAGGATCACGGTGTCGTCCAGCGCGTCGCCGAGGTCGGTCGCGAGCGCCGCGATCGAGCGCGCGAAATCGTTCAGCCGCGTGGCGAGCTGACCCTGAGACGCGCCCTGGTTCACGTGGGTGTCCCAGCCGCCGACGTCGGCGAAGGCGACCTCGAGTCCGACGTTGGCTTTGGCCAGCTGCGCGATCTGCTTCAGCGCCTGGCCGAACGGACGATGTCGGGTATTCGACGCCGCTGGCGGGCTGAGTAGCTTCGCGGGTCGGTCGTTTTCAGCAGCTTCATCGCGTCGAACGCGTCGCGGCCGGTCCCGTTGAGGACGCGGTCGGGCGCGGCGGCCGTAGGCGGCCTCGAACATCGCTGCGGTCTCGTCGCTGCGCTGCCCCGCGCGGACGCCGAACTGCGCGATCTGGTTGATCGCCACGGCCGGCGCCGATCCCTGCAGCAGGCGCGGCAGCTGTTGCGTGAGCGACACGGCCCGGAACGGGTGCTTTCGTGCTGCGCTGCCTCGTCGCGTTTCGCCTGCAGGTAGCGGTTCAACCAGCCGTCAGCGGTGCTCTTCGAGCCGGGCGTCCCCGTTTCCATGTAGTCCTGCGCGTCGAAATGCGACCGCGTGCTGTCGGGCGATCCGCAGGCGTGAACGATCGCCAGCCGGCGTTCGTCCCAGAACCGCCTGAGCGGCTGCAGCCGCGGGTTCAGGCCGAAGAAGCCGTCCAGATCGAGCGCGCCAGTTTCGGCGTCACCCGGTTTCGGGATCGCGATGCTTGGCCGTGCGTGGTAGTAGTCCGTCTCGCCGAACGGCACGACCATGTTCAGGCCGTCGACGGCGCCGCGCTGAAAGATCGCGATCAACCGGCGCGCGCGCGCCGGAAGTGTCGCCGGCCATCGCGGTGCGCGCGAAGAACGCCGGCGCGAAGCCGAGGCTCACGAAGGCGAAGGCGCCGTTTTTGAGAAAGACGCGGCGGAGACTGCATGGCTCACTTCCTCTGGAATGCCGGCCCGCCAATGGCGAGCGCGGTGTCCTTGTCGTTTCGCGCCAGGCGCAACGGCGAAGTTCATCCGGTTGACGAGCGCACCGGTGTTGACCCAGGCTTCCGCGGTGTCGCCGTAGCCGGTCGGCGGCTGGCACAGGTAGAGCGGCATACCGAGTTGCTGCAGCGCTCGCACAGCGTGCGCGGCGTCGGCGACGTCGGTGGCCGTAGAGCGGAGCGCGCTGACGACGAAGTCGAATGGCGTTTTGACTTTCGCGCTGCGCGCATCGGGCGCCAGGAACTCCGGCGAGGTCAGGATCGTGCGCATCACTTCGCGCAGATCGCCGTCGGTTTGTCGGAACCGCGCGGCCGCGCGATCGACGAGGTCGGCCGGCGGCGTGTCGCCGACGAAGCGTCGAACCAGCTTGGTTGCGATGAAGTGCGCGGTGGACGGATGCTTCGCCAGGATGTCGAGCACCTGCTCGCCGTCCGACTGGCCGCCGCCCGCCTTGATGACGTGGCCGAGGACGATCTTCTGCTCCGGATCGTGGATGCGCGGCTCGAAAACGAAGCCGCCGCCTTGACGCGGATTCGCGATCGTCCAGCCGGTCAACGCGCGCGCGACTTCGGTGACGTCCTTCTGCGTGTATCCGCCGTCGACGCCGAGCGTGTGCAGCTCCATCAGCTCGCGGCCGTAGTTTTCGTTCAACCCTTTGCGCGCGTTCTGGCCTTGCCCCGCCGCCGCCCCTTGGGGTCTGACCCCACCCCCTCGAAAATGGCCGAATTTCGACCCCTTGGGGTCAGACCCCAGCCTCTCGGAGGGTGCGGACCGTTCGGATCGGCGCTCATCCAGTTGTCGAGATAGAAGAGCATCGCTGGGCTCTTCGCAGTGGCGCCGAGCAGGTCGCGGAACTTGCCGAGGACGTGCGGCCGGATCGCGTCGCGCTCGTACTCGGTGATGAACGTCCGCGTCCGGCCCTTGCGGGCGTCGACGTTGAAATGGTTGAACCAGAAGTCGGTGAGGACTTCCTCGAGCTGCCGCTCGCTGTAAACCGCGCGCAGGATTTTCTGCTCGCCGAGCTCGTCGACCACACTGCGCGCCTTGCGCTGCAGTTCACGCATCTCCGGAGTCGGGTCGCCGTCGTTCTGTTTCCGCTCGCGCCGCGCTTGCATCGCCGGCCGCTCGTACATCTCCTGAATCTCGCGTGAGCTCAGCCCGACGGTGGTCAGGTCCTTCAACCGGCCTGCCATGTCGGCATCTGCAATCCGTTCGGGATGCAGCTGCTCGTCGATGTAGCGCTTGAGGCCGAGCTTCTGCACCCGCTCGACGTCGCCCGGCCGTGCCCCGAACGCGATGCGGTTGAGCACGTGCACCACAGCGGGGTCAGACCCCGGGTCAGACCCGGGGTCTGACCCTGATTGCATAAAGCGCCGGCCCACCGGCGGCCATCGTTGCGAATAGTGCAAAAGCGGCGAGAAGGAAGCGTTTCATTTGCCACGTTAGACCGCCGGAGCCGGCAGGACGTTTAAAAACTGCCATACAATCTCGGCCTCGATGGCAGATCTTGCTCCCGCCAAGGGGCCGATCCTTCGCACCATCCTCACACGCGACCTATCAAGTCTGGAGCGAGGGTCTGACCCCAGCCTCCTACGAGCGCTATTACACGGCTCAGCTCGCGACGCCGTGGGGTCGCCGAGGCGCTGCGGCGGTTCGCGCTCGTTGACGGCGCTGACGTCATCGCCAGCGCCAAGCTCTACACCTTCGACGCCGTGCTCGCGGGCGACCCGATCCGCGTCGCCGGACTCGGCGCCGTGTTCACGCAGCCGGACCATCGCGGCCGTGGCGCCGCCCGCGATCTCATCGAGCGCCTGGTGGCGAAAGCCGCCGCCGACGGCGCAGATCTGGCGCTGCTGTTTTCGGAAATCGGCGCCGACTATTACGCGCGGCTCGGATTCGAGGTGATCCCGACCGCCATGCACACGCTGCGCGTGATCGAATCCGAACGGCACGGCGCTCCCGCCACGCCGGTCCGCAGCGGCGACGATCGCGACCTCGACGCGATCGCGGCGATGGGTGCTATCCGTGCCACGCCGTTCCGCTTTCACCTCGATCGCGACCGCGACGCGATCCACTACGCGCTCGCCAAGAAGCGGCTGCTCGCCGGCCTCGGCCCGATCGGCATGCGGGAGGTGCAGTTCTTTGTCGCGGAGGAAGGCGCGTCAGCGGTTGCGTATGTGTTGCTCACGCTGAGACGCGATCGTGATGCAATCGATTTGACGCTGGAGGAATGCGGCGACCGCGACCCGTCCGGCGCGCGCGTCGGCGCCATTCTGCAGACGCTGATTGCCCGGGATCCCGCCGAGAAACGCGTCCCGATCAAGACGTGGCTGCCGCACGGCTTCTGTCCGCCGCAGCTCACCATCGTCAGCTCGCACCCGTCGGCCGACGTGATGATGGCGCGCGCCCTCAGCGATCGCGCACGAGCGGCCTTACCGCTGCGCAGCGAAGACGTACTGTTCTGGCACAGCGATCACTTTTAGCTAAGACGAGGTCGTCAGTTTCAGGTCCTGCGTTTTCGTCTCGCCCTCGTTCAACGAGAACGTCGCTGCCTTGCCGCGCAGCCGCTCCAGCAACTCCGGATCCGTCGCATCGTCGGCCGGATCGATGTAGTCGACCGCGACCGCGTAATACGATCCCACCGGCAATCCGGTGATCTTGAAGCGGCCGTCCTGATCCGGCCGGCCGGGTGCGCACGAACCTCGAGCCAGGACCCCAGTGCTCGCGGTCGCTGGAGAAGACGATCAACGAGTAGTCCTTCACCGGCTCGTTGCGCCCGTTCGTGACGACTCCCGAGACTTCGGTGACGCGGTTCGTCAGCTCGATTTCCAGGCCGCTCATGTCTTCGCCCGGTTTGACCTCGATGCCGCTGTCGGTGACGTCGGCGCCGTTCAGCCGGACGGCCTTCAACGTCCAGCCGCCCGTCGACGCGTTGACGCGAAGAACGACCCGCGCCGGCCGCGCCTTGATCTCAAACGTGAAGTCTTCGTTCACGCGGCCCGGTCCGCCGGCAAACGGACTGAATTCTTCCGGGTTCCTCGGAGAAGCGTTGACGCGAAGCGTTGCCGGCCGCATGGTGGCGCCCGCGCGCTGATCCGCGAACACGATACGGCCGGTGAGCGTCGACTGCCGCAGGCTCACCAGGCGGACTCCCGTGATGTCGTCACCCGCCACGCTGATGTCGGCGGCGGCGAACTCGGAGTTGTCGAATCCGCTTGGGCCGGGCATCCCGTTGGCCTGCAGCGTGTAGTCGCCAGGCGCGAGACCTCCGGTCTGTGAAGGTGCCGTCGGGCCGAATCATCCCGCCGGGATTCATCGAAAAGCCGCCGCCGCTCCGTTGCACGACCATCACCATCCCGCCGCCGAACGGCCGGCCCTGCGCGTCGACGACGGTTCCGCTGACGATTGCAGTGCGCGTCGGAATCAACGTGACGTTGACGTCGTTCAGCGTTTGCCCGAGGCCCAGCGTGATCTTCTGCGCCTCCGCGGTGTTGGCCGTGCCAGGGTAATACGTCGGCGCGTATCCGGATCGGTCGTCGGACTGCAGCGTTCATCATCATCATGCCGATGCCGCCGCGCATCGTTGCCGAGATGTGCACTGACCCGGCGGCAGACCGAAGATCCTGCTCCCCGATGTCGTTCGTCATCGACATCCGACCGCTCGGCTGCATGCGCCGGCGCCCACCTTGACTCACGTAGCGCATTGGCGCGACCTGCGCATCGGCGACCGGCTCACCGAACTCGTCGACGATTCGCCCGGTGATGATCCCGCCGCGCGGCAGCGTGAAGTCCACCTTCTCGAGCGTCTGACCATCCGCGATTTCGAGCGGCTTGCCGGGTTCGAATGGACGGATCTGGCCGAAGGACAGCGAGACGAAGCTGCCCTTGCTGGCGTTGAGCGTGTAGCGACCTGCGGGCAGCTCTTTGAGCTCGTAGCGTCCTTCGGCGTCCGTGCTGGCGACACGTCCTTCGCGGATGTCGGGCGACGAAGCGCGGACGAACGCCTTGCGCAGCGGTTGGCCGGTATCGGCGGCGACGACACGGCCGCGGATGACCGCAGTGCCGGGCTTTGACGCCGCGTCGCGCGGCGGCGGCATTCCGGCCGCCATACCCGGGCGGCATGGGCGGCGGTGGTGGCGGCTGGGCCTGGGCCGGCGCCCGCACGATGAGCGCCATGACAACAAAGGCGAAGGCGACGAACGCGACAGAATCGCGCCTCATATCCACCTCGGGACTCTTAGACGGCTTTTCGGGCGGAAGGGCTGGAACGGCAGGAAGGGCAGGAAGGGTTTCGTCCCGACCTATTCAGCCCATCCCGCCTTTCCTGCCTTTCCGCCCCTCCCTGCCTAACGGCTGTCGAGCTTCCGCCCCGCGTCCAGCCGGTCGTAATTCAACAGCGCGTTGAACACGAGGAAGTAGCTGCCCTGGGTCTCGCCGCGCCAGATCGGGTTGTTCGAGAACGACGACGACGTGCCCTTTGTCGAGCGGGACGTCGACGACCGCCGCGTGCTGGGCGATTTCGCTGCCGTTCTCGACCAGCCCCGACACGAGCAGCTCGCGCGATTGTCGGCGTAGCGCAGGATGACGCGCGGCCGCGCCGCTCGGCGGAATCACGTTGATCGCCGTTGCGCAGCTGCTCGTCGGTGATCGGCATGGCCTGCCACGTCTCCGACCTTCGGCTCCGCAGGATGCTCGACGCCCGGCCGCGCCTGCGGCATCGTCGGCATCGTCGGTCGTGCCGCGGCCGGTCGGCCGGTTGCCGCCATCGTCCGGCCCGAGGCGCCGCCCGCCGCCGCCGGCGAACAGGCTCGACACGTTGAAGATCGGCCCGTTGTCGCACCAGATCGCCAGGTTGTCGGTGTAGCCGTACGCGATGGGGCTCGTGGCGTCCACCGTCTTCGATCGCACGACGCTGCCGACGATGCGCAGCCGCTGGCGCTGCGGCGACCGAGAGTCCCGGCGTGAACCCGGTGGAGACGGCGAGGTCGGCCGTGTCCATCGACCGTCAGCAGCACGCCGCCGTTGCTGCACGAAGTCCTGCAGGTGCGCGACGCCCATCCATCCGAGCCCGGGACGCATGTCGTCGGTTTGATCTTCCGGATCCGAGGTTCGGCGTCTCCGGCGTTTTCTTCCACGGCAGCGGATTGCCCGCACATCGGCATGCCGTTGACGATGACCTCCGTGCCGCGGCCGACGGGCGGGAAGACGATCGACGTCGAACTGTCGCGTTGAGGTTGTCGTCCTTCGCGACGTCCTGCGTCGTTGATGTAGGCGAACGGCATCTGCGCGTTGTCGAACGCCTGCCGCCACCAGCCTTCGGTCTGCGTGGTCAGACCACGTGTGCATGATCGCGACACGCGGCGCGCGCATCGGATGGGTTTTGACGGATGGCGCCGATGCTGGTCGCGGCGATCTGGAGATCCGAGATCGGTTGCGGCCTTCTGGATGTCGGCCGCGCCGGCATTCCGAGATGATGAACGAGCCGCGGCTGAACTTCTTGCCGCCGGCGTCGAACGGTTCTTCGGCCGCCTCGAACGACGCGTCCTTGAGCTTGTAGCGCAGCGTCGCCAGCGCGATGTCGGCGTTGTGGTTGACCAGGAAGACCGACGCCGGAATCAGTCACGGCCGCCCTTGGGCCGGATATCGCCGGTGACCTTTTCGACCGGCGCGTCGAGCACTTTAACGTCGGTCGACGCGAACCGCCTGCACGTTGAACAGCTCGGGGAACGTCCAGCCGGTGTCGTCGTACGGCGTCCGCTGCGGATCGTTGGGACTCCAGTACTGGTAGTCGAGCAGCGCATCCGCGATGCGGCTGTATGGCTGATCCATCCGCACGATGTACGAGCCCGCCGGAAATGTCCGTCTCGTCGGGCTCTGGGTTTTTCCCTTCCTGCCCTTCCTGCCCCTCCCGCCTTTCCTGCCCATTGCTCGCGTTCGGTCCACCTGCCTCACCCGCCCATCCTGCCCCATCCTGCCCCGTCGTTCGTCGTCGTCGGACGCGGTGGGGCTTCTTGCCCGGCAGCGTGACCGTGAACGCCGCCGTGCGCGCGCGAGATCTCGACGCCCTGCTTCTGCAGCACGCGCAACAGATCGGCCTGCGCGCCCAGGCACGGACTTCGTCGGCGCTGAACACGTACGCCGCGGGACCTTCGGTGCGCGCCTTGCAGAATCGACCGCTTGCTCTTCAGGTAGAAGTTGCGCAGGAACAGCTTGCTTGTTCGCCGGCGAAGTAGTGCAGCGACGTGAGCAGCCCGGTCTGCTGGTAGTTGTTGTTGTTGCGCTGCGACCAGATCGCTTTCGGCAGCGGCGGATTCTGCTTGTACCACGTGCGCGCGTACTCGCCGGGCTGCAGCGATCCGCTCCACCGTGTCGCGCGCCGCCGTTGCCGAAGGTTTCGCACAGCCGGCTGATGCCGTTGTGCAGCGCGGCGATGAACATCAGATAGCCGGGCGACCAGGTGTCGAAGTTGCCGTGCGTGAACACGCCGGGCATCCCGAACTTGGTCATCTCGAGACGTTGTTCCAGCCGATCATCTGCCACTCGTCGGCGAGAATCGGATCGATCCACGCGTTGTACGGGCCGTCGCCGACGGTGTTGTCGTAGAGATACGGCACCGACTCGTGCAGGTCGTGCAGCACCTGCGGATTCCAGTGCATGTAGGTGTTGAGCACGTTCTCGGTGAGCTTGAGCGTCACGCCCATCGCGTCGCGGTTGTTGTCGTGCGCGACGTACTTGCCCCAGTAGACCAGTCCTGGCCAGTTCTGGCCCGGGTGCGCCAGATGCCACTTTGTAGACGTCCACCATCTTGTTGCGACCGTCGACCTCGATCACCGGCGTGATCAGCGTGATCAGGTTGTTGCGGATCGCCTTGATGTATTCGTGGTCGTCGACGGTCAGCCGGCAGGCGAGCTCCATCAGCGCGGTCGGCGAGCCGGTTTCCGGCGAGTGAATCGTGCCGGTGATGTAGTAGATCGGCGTCGATGCTGCTGAACCAGCGCTTCGGCCTGCCGCATCGTCCATGTTCAGCGTGCGCGGGTCGCCGAGCTTGCGCCAGACGCGCGGCGATTCTCCTCGAGCTTCGCCATGTTCGCGTCCGACGACGATCGCGACCGCGATCATCTCGCGGCCCTTCTTCGGTCTTGCCGATCGAGAACACCTTGCGCGCGCGGGCTCGCCTTCTCGAGCGCGCGCATGTACTGGTGAGACCTCTTCGGCGTAGGGCAGCTTGCCGGGCGCGCCGGCGACGTCGCCGAGCACCGCCTTCGGCGTTCGGCACCGTCTTCGACGCCGGGAGGTAGTCCACGAGCGGCGAGGTGAAGAACGGCTGCGTCGTGTATTCCTTGATCTTCGCGGTGTACTCCGCGTCGACCGGGATCTTCGGATCGCGAACAAACGGCGGGGAAACGCCGGGCGCCGGCGGCGACGAGCGGCCCTGTGTGCGCCACAAGCGGAGACTGGAGCAGGGCGCCGACCGCTGCCAGCGCCAACACGACGATGCTTGTTCATGGAAACCTCATAGAGAATCGGTCAAATCTTACTGCATTCATAGGTGGTGTCCGCCTTGGGAGGCGGACCGGCGTCTGTCCGCATCTGATACCATCAGCGCACCCAACATTGAGGTCGAATCGGAGCGCCCGGATGCTGACGTCTGGCTCGCATCTCGGCCCGTACGAGATCCTCGGCGCGATCGCGGTGCCGGAGGCATGGGCGAGGTCTACCGAGCCCGAGACCCGCGGCTCAATCGGACGGTCGCCATCAAGATTCTTGCGTCGCTCTTCCAGGAGAACCCTGATCGGAGGGAGCGCTTCCTCCGCCCGCAGGCGCAGGCCGTTGCCGCGCTAGAGCACCGCACATTTGCGTGCTCCACGACATCGGCCTCGAGAACGGCGTCGACTTTCTCGTGATGGAGCACCTCGAGGGCGAGACGCTCGCGGCGCGGCTCGAGAGAACGCGCGGCGTCCGGGCGCGGGTCGTCTGGTCTCGCCACGAGCGACGCGAGCGGCGCCGGTTTGCCCTGTCGCCGGGAAGCCTTCGCGGATCGGGATCGACACGTGCATCCGCGCTCGACAACGGCTGCAGCGTCATGTCGCATCGCATCGCGATCTCAAGCCCGGCAACATCATGTTGACGCGCTCAGGCGCCTAAACTGCTCGACTTCGGCCTCGCCAAGCTTCGGCCGGCGGTCGTCGCGGCGGGTGAGCATGACACTGCCGGCGCAAGCCGCGCCGTTAACGGGTGAGGGAAGCATAGCTGCCCGGTGCGCCATGCATATGATCGCCCGTAGCAACTCGAGGCAGGAAGCCGACGCGCGAGCGATGTATTCGCACTCGGGGCGGTCTCTACGAGATGCTGACGGGCCAACGCGCCTTTGCCGGCAGCAGCCAGGCGAGTACCTCATCGCCGCGATTCTGGATCGCGAGCCGCCGCCGGTTGTGACGCTGCGGCCGATGACACCGCCGCTCGTGGACGACGTCGTGCGGCGGTGCCTGGCCAAGAACCCCGACGACCGCTGGCAGTCGGCCGCCGACCCTGCGTTCGCCCTCAAAAGCATCAGCTGGAATCGGGAATCGCGACCGCCGACTCGGCGCCTGCGCAGGAGTCCCACGCGTCAGGTCCGTTCCGCAAGGGTTATCGCGGAGCCGTCGCTGTCCTTCTGGCTGCCGCTTCGCTGGGTGTAGCAGCGTTCACGTGGACGCGGCGCGTCTGCGGGACGGCCGGCGATCCCCCGTTTTGCGTTTGCTGCTGTCAGAACAGCTTCCCCGCGCAGATCGCCGATGGTACGCCGCTCGTTTGCCATTTCACGCGACGGGCACTCGCGTCGCGCACTCGCGGAAGTCAATGGCGTTCGCCGATTGTTCACTGCGCGCCATGCGATCCATTGAGCCCCGCGCGATCGCGGTGTGCGGATAACCTTCAACGCCGTTCTTCCGCCGCAGCGCCGAGCGCGTCGGGCTCGTCGCGGACGGAAAGCTGAAAGCGATTGCCCTGAGCGGCGGCGCGCCGCTGGTCCTCGCCGACAGCGCCAACGCGCGAGGTGCGACGTGGGCCGCAGACGACACGATCGTCTATTCACCCGCCACTGACGCGGGCCTGTGGCAAAGTGCCAGCCGGAGGCGGCTCGCCGCGGCTGATTGCCCACCGGACTCGACGAAGGGTGAACGGAGCTATCGGTGGCCGGAGATGCTGCCAGGCGGCGATGCCATCGATACGCACACGCTTGCGATGTCCGACATCACCTCGTTCGACGATGCACGGCTGATGGTGCGGTCGCTCCGCACCGGGCAGCAGCGCGAGATCCTTCGGGAGGGCAGTTTCGCGGCATACTCGCCGACCGGCGATTTGGCTTACACGCGCGCCGGAGCCCTGCTCACGCAGTTCCGTTCGACGTCAAGCGACAGATCGTCATTGGCACGCCGCGACCGGTACTCGACCTGGCGTGGTGACATGCCCCGATCACCGGCGCCGCCCAGTATCAGCTGTCGGAGAACGGAACGCTGTTGTACGTCGCTCGGCAAAAGTGAGAGTCCCGAGCGAGCCCTCACTACGTGGGTGGCGCGCGATGGTCGCGCGACGCGCGACTCGGCGTGCGCTGCCCGTACGTATCAGGACGTCAGCATCTCGCCTTGACGGCACGCGCCGCGGCGCTCGATATCGACGGAGCCAATGCCAGCGCGTGGATCCTCGATCTCGATCGCACGACGCTGACGCGCCTCACCACTCCAGTCAGGAGCAACAACGGGGCATATTGGACGCCGGATGGCTCACGGGTCGGCTTCACCAGCGCACGTCATGGCGTGCGAACGCTGTATTGGCAGCGTGTTCGACGGTCAGGGCGCCGCGGAGCCGGTTCTTGCCGGCGAGCAGCCGTTTTCGGTCAGCAGGGCGACATTCTCATCTGATGGTCACGATCGTCGTCTTCCAGGCGTTGAGCCCCGGCACGGGGCAAGGCCTCTGGGCCGCTCCGGCTTGACGGCGCGCGAACGGCCAAACCGTTTTTGCAAACGTCGTTCAATGAAAGCCAGCCCGCGCTGTCGCCCGACGGACGCTGGCTGGCGTATCGCCTCGAACGAAACAGGCCAATCCGAGGTAACCGTGCAACCGTGCACCCGGTCCGGGGCGCAAATCGCGAGTGTCAACCGAAGGCGGCACGCGGCCGATCTGGTCGCGCGACGGGCGGGGGTGTTCTACCGGAACGACGGCGATGACGATGGGCGTCAAGATTCAGGCATCAGAGTCATCACTCTCGCTGGCCCGGGCGCAACTCCTGTTTCGAAAGAGCGCGGCACTCTCGTGACGTGTCGCAGGACGGGCGGACTTCTGATGATCGAGGGCCTGCCGGCCCTGGCCGCGCGGCCGATCACGGTCGTGCTCAACTGGTCCCGCGAGAAACGCTAGGGCCGCAGCTGTTCGCGTCAACGGAGTGCCATGACCTCGATCACTGACCGTCGGACTTCTCCCTAGTCATCTCGACAGGGTGCCGTTGTCGCGCAACGCGCATCCGGCGGCGACGAGCGCGCGGCCATGCTCCAGCGCATCGACGCGCAGCCGCGACAGCTACGCGACCGTCGCGAAGCAGATCTGGGGCTTCGCCGAGGTCGGCTATCAGGAGGAGAAGAGCAGCGCTCTCCTCCAGCAGCAGCTGCGCGCCGCCGGGTTTCAGGTGAACGCCGGCGTCGCCGACATCCCGACCGCGTTCGTCGGCGACGTTCGGCTCCAGGCAAACCGGTCGATCGGCATCGTCGGCGAGTTCGACGCGCTGCCCGGGTCTGTCGCAGGAAGCACAGACGCGCGGCGCGCCATGCGATCGAGACAACGCGCGCCGGGCCACGGCTGCGGCCACAACCTGCTCGGCACCGGCGCGCTGGCGGCGGCGGTCGCCGTGAAGGAGTGGCTGGCTTCGTCGGGTCACGCGGGCACGCTTCGGCTACTACGGCACGCCGGCGGAAGAAGGCGGTTCCGGGCAAGGTCTACATGGTGCGCGCCGGCTTGTTCAAGCGACGTCGACGCCGTCGGTCGTCGTGGCATCCGGGCGATCGCAACGAGGCGAGCCCGACGAGCTCCACGGCCAACATCACCGGCAAGTTCCGTTTCCGCGGCGTCGCGGCGCACGCCGCGGCGGCGCCGGATCGCGGGCGCTCGGCGCTCGACGCCGTCGAGGCGATGGACTACATGGTGAACATGATGCGCGAGCACGTGCCGCAGGAAACGCGCATCCACTACATCATCACGCGCGGCGGCGCGGCGCCCAACGTCGTGCCCGACTTCGCCGAGGCCTACTACTACGCGCGGTCAGCCGAACATGCGGATCCTCGACGGCGTCTGGGAACGCATCGTCAACGCCGCCAACGGCGCGGCGCTCGGCACCGGGACGACGATGGAGCTCGAGGTGACCGGCGCGGTGTGGAACGTGCTGCCGAACGAGTACCTGAGCGGCGTGATGAACAGGAACCTCGAACGCGTCGGCGGATTCTCGTACACGCCCGAGGAAGCGAAGTTCGCGGAGGAGATCCGGAAGACGCTCACCGATCCGCCGGATGTCGCCGTCGGATCGCAGGAGAGCGGTCCGGCCGCTGCGCGCCGGCGCCGTCGAACAGCTCGTCCACCGATCTGCGCCGGACGTGCAGCTGGACTGTGCCGACCGTCTCGATGACCGCGCGCGACGTTCGCGCCCGGCGTGCCGGCGCACAGCTGGCAGGCGACCGCCTGCGCCGGCGGCACGATCGGGGTGAAGGGGATGATGGTGGCGGCGAAGTCGATGGCGCTGACGACTGTCGATCTGTTCACCGATCAGCGCACATCCAAAGGCGAAGGCCGAGTTCGATCGAAACGCGGCCCGAACTTCAAATACACGACTGCGGCTCGCGGATCGAAAACCCGCGCTCGACTACCGGAAGTGACCGGCAATCTGTCGCGCCGTGCGTTCCCTGAAGGCAGTGCCGCGATGATCGCGAGCGCTTATGCGCCTCCTGGAGACTCCAGTGAAAGCGCTCGTCTTCGACGTGTTCGGCACCGTCGTCGACTGGCGATCGTCGGTCGCGCTCGAAGTGCAGCAGCTGGCGAAACGAAAAGGCGTCGACGGTCGACGCGCGAAGTTCGCCGACGCCTGGCGCGCCGGCTACGGACCGAGCATGAACCGGGTGCGCACCGGCGAGCTGCCGTGGACCAAGCTCGATGCGCTCCATCGGATGACGCTCGATCGCATCCTCGTCGACTTCAAGTTGACGGTGCTCTCCGAAGAGGAGAAGGACGCGCTCAATCACGCCTGGCATCGACTGCGCCCGTGGCCTGATTCGGTCGCGGGGCTGACGCGGCTGAAGAAGAAGTTCATCATCGCGCCGCTGTCGAACGGCAACATCGCGCTGATGACCGATCTGGCGAAGCATGCCGGGCTGCCGTGGGACTGCATTCTCGGCGCCGAGCTGGTGCGCCACTACAAACCGGATCGCGAGGTCTATCAGTCGGCCGCGGATTTTCTCAATCTCGCGCCCGGGCGACGTGATGATGGTGGCCGCGCACCTGGGCGATCTGCGCGCCGCGAAGGCCGTCGGGCTGAAGACCGGCGTTCGTGCCCCGTCCGCTCGAAGCTGCGGCCCGGCGGGAAGCCGGATCTGAAAGGCGACGCGTCGGTGGACGTCGGAAGCCAAAGATACTCTCCAGACGGCGGTGACCTGGCACGATCGATGCTGAGATCTGATCTGAACGCTACGCGTGCAGCGCGGCGGTCAGCTCGCGGATGTTCGCGAGGCGATCGACCGACTCGATCCGATCGATCGCGTGACGCGTGCGTTCGGCCGACAGCGCGAGACTCGACGCAATCGGTGAAACTTCTCGAGCAGCTCGTCTCGCGTGAACGGCTTGTCGGGACTGCCGCGATAACGCTCATCGGACGGCTGCGCGAGCTTCCGGCCATCGGCGAGATCGACTTCGACCCTGCTCCGCATCTTGTCGAACCCTGCGCTTCGATCTCGGCGTCGAACACCGTCTCGACGCGCGGCATCATCGCCTGCACCGGCGCTGACGCGACGAACTCGTCGGTGAACTCGCGGATCCCGGCGCGCCGCCGCAGGACGATGCTCGCCATCATGAACGGCAGGCAGAACTTCGCTTCCAGCTCGGTCTTCGCGGTCTTGTAGCGCAGCGGGTTCAGGATGTTCGTGCCGGCGCGCACGCGCACGGCGACGATCTGCTCCGGCTTGACGTCGTTCTCGGTCACGAGCGTGAGCATCGCATCCATGGTCGGATGGCCGAGCGAGGCCGCACGGGTGCGGCTTGATCGACACGCCGGGCTCGACTAATCGAGTGAGGCTTGCCCAGCGCCGGGACGATGCGCGCGAGGTCGGCGCCGCCGCCGAGCACCTGGAAGAATCCCCATTCGCCGTCGAGGCGGATCGTCGCCCGCCGGTGAAGCCGCGAGACGCGAGTTCCGCCGCCGTGACACCGTTCTCGGCCGCGCGGCCGGCGTGCAGCGGCTTGGTCATCGATCCGAAATTCACGCGGATGCCGGAGCTCATGCTGGCGGCGATGCCGAGCGCGTGCGCGATCTTCGGCGGCGGCAGCTTCAGCAGTTTCGCGGCGCTGGCCGCCGCGCCGAAGGTGCCGATCGTGCCGGTGCTGTGGAATCCGCGCAGGTAGTGATCCGGGCCGGATCGCTTCGGCGATCTTGCACTCCACCTCCGAATCCGACGAGGAACGCTTCGAGAAACACGCGTCCCGACGCGCCGAGACGTTCACCGACGGCCAGCGCCGCGGCGGGACCGGAACCGTCGGATGGGTGAGCAGGCCAAACACGCGATCCGGCGACGAAGACAGCTGCGTGTCGTCGTAGTCCATCGCGTGCCCGCTCGCCCCGTTCGCGAGCGCGCGCGTGCGCGGCGCTTGCCGCCAACCGGTCGTGTCCCAGCACCGAGGCGTCGCGCGCTGTCGATCCCGCACTCTTGACGCGCCGCCGCGCACGATCGCGCTGCCTTCCGTGCTCGCGCCGGCGGTATCACACCGAGACAGCCATCGATCAGGCATCGTTTGGCTTCCACGATCTGCGCGGTCAGGCACGTCGGTCAGGCTCGTTCGCGTGACGAAGTCGACGATGGACTTGGTGACGCCGAGGGGAAAGCTCTTCGCCGGCGTCTGGGCGGCGGCGTCGGCGTGGAGTATCGCTCGGCGCGCCGGACGCGCCGAGCGATCCGCCGCGCGATCAGCCTGAAGAATTCCTGGCGTGTCATGGCGCGATTCTATCGCCGACTAAGCCGGCGGCCTGGAACTCACTTTTCCTGCTCCTGCGCGCGCGCGCCTCGGGATACCTGTCATGGCGTAGTTCCCCTCGTGGCACGCGTATTCGTAGATGGGACCGTCGCTCGTCGTCATCGGAAGCGACACCGTCCACGGCCGTGAGAAGACGCTCGCATCGTCCACCGTGAACTGATAGTCGAGCGTCTTCGCGTCGACTCTCCTGAACCGCTCGACGAGGCGCAGATGCGTGTCCGAGCCACGGAAGCTGGTCCGATCGCTGAAGTTGGTCGTCTCGACGACGAGTGTGTCGCCGTCCCAGTGGCCGCGCGGGTCGCCTTGCCAGCGCCGGATTCCAGCGGCCAGGTGCGGCCGGCCGTCGAGCGGCACGATGCGAACGTCGTGGATCATCTCGTTGGCGATCACCACGTAGTCGCGCGTCTGCACGATCCGCAGATTGTTGTTGTACGGGCCAGGCAGCAGGGGCGGTCCGGCGTTGAACAGGAGGCAGCGCTCGGCGAGCGAGCGATCCTCCGGACCGTCCGCCGGCCCTCGCTCGCGCGCGCGCCTCGGCGCGAGCGGCGGCAGCGGCCTGGCCCGACGCGGTCAGCGGCGGAATCTGGCCGTCGGGTGGATCGATGATGAGGACGAGGCGCTTCGTCCCGACGACTTTCGTCCCGCGGTCATGCCCACGCATTGTTGTCGCGCCTGCGCGACGTCGGCTGCCGGCCGTGTCGCGGCGGCGATCACGCGTTGTTGCGCTCGAGCGTCTCGCGCTCGAACTCCGCGGCTTCCGCATCGGTCAGAGACCGGCTTGTCGGCGAACTGTGCCGGGACGCTCGAGCGGCGTGAGGCTCGAGAAGTTCCAGATGCCCTGCAGGTCAGGATGGCCGTCGCGCCGGACGCGGCCGGCGACTCGCGCCGGAGCGGCGCCGCCACGCGGCGGCGGCCAGCATCGCCAGACACCGCGACGGCCGTGATGCGATCGTCTTGTGGAATAGGCTTCGCACTGGATCTCTCCTGCAAGACCGGAGTATCGCCGACTAGGGTTGTCGTCGCCGCGTCTTGTGCGCTGCTCGTCTCCGTCGGCGGCGCGGGCGCACGCAAGCAGCCGGGCCGAGCACGGACTTCGAGGTCGTCGCGCATCTGGCGGCCGCCGGGCCGTCGCGCTCGATCGCCCATTGCGGAGACGATCGCTCATCGAGCGCCTGCACGGCGCCACGCGAGCCGGCGGGTATCGCACGGTTTCAGTTCGCCGGCTGCCACCGCCTCATCCAGCAGCCGCGTCATCTCGATGTGCGTCGCCGCGCGAGTGGGCGAGCGCGTGCTTGTGGAACTCCGGGATCTACGGGATCCATCTGGAGGAAAGGCGAAGGCTGTTCGAGAGCCGTTTCGGGCGTGACGGCCATTCCCGCCATGCAGTCGGCCAGGCGCATACACGGCCGCGATCGGCGGAGCGGTGTTTCTTCACGGATGCGCGTCGAATTCCTACGCTCATCACGCCGGCGCCGGTGGACGCGAAGGCGAGCAAGGAGGCCGCGCTTCAGGCCGAACCGCTGCACGAGGGTCGCGGGCGAGGACGCCGGCTCTCTGGCGACGTCAGCGAGGGTGAGGTTCAGGCCCCAGCCGCGACACCGACGCGGTAGGTCGCGCCGAGGATCTGCTCGTTCGCTGGTGGCGCGCGGGGGCGGGCTCATGTGGTCGTCAGTCGTTGGTCGTTGTCGTTCGTCGTTGGTGAGGCCGTTATAAACGACCATTCACTTTGGACTTGATATATGCGAATGTTCGTTCATTTATAGTGACCGGCGAAGGAGGCAGTCATGGCAGCAGCACCCTCGACGGACGGTCGCGCTGGTCGCCGGCGCGCACGCCGCGGCGCCGGCCGCGGCATCGCCCGCATGCTCGGCGAAGCCAGCGCCTGCCGTCTACTGCACCAGCCGCAGCAGCCGCACTCAGCCGAACACCACGGACCGTACCATCTACGCCGATAGCCGCGGAAACCGATCGAGGAGACCGCCGAGCTGGTCACGGCCATGCCGGCGGCGTCGGCATCCGTGCGCGTCGACCATCAGCGTCGAACGCCGACGTCGCCACGCGCTCTTCGCGCGCGTGCGACCCGCGAGCGCAAGCGGCTCGACGTGCTACGGTCAGACATCCTCACCAGCCGGCCGGTCGCGTCGTGGAGCGCGTTCTGGAAGCAGCCGCTCGATGGCGGCCGCGCGCTCGTCGACTCTGGATCTGGCCGCACATCGTCACCGCGTGGCACGCGGCGCCGCATCATGTGCGAAGCAGAGGTCTGGGCTGATCGTGGAAGTCGTCGAGCCAGCCGGGCATCCAGTATCAGGCGCAGTTCTTCTTCGACCTGATGGAGCGCGTCGCTGAAGCGGATTGCCTGCGGGCTGGCGGCGGAACTCAGCGCCCGCACGGCGCGCACGGCGCTGCCGTCACGCCGGGCTTCATGCGCACTGAGGCGATCCCGAGGGCTTCGGCGTGCACCGAGGCGACGTGGCGGCGATGCGATCGAGCATGCCGAAGGCGAAGGGCTTCGGGTGGGCGGATCCGAGACGCCGTGTTTCATCGGCGCGCGGCGTCGCAGCGCGCTGGCCGGCCGATCCGGCCGTTGACGCGCCGAAGGCGGCGGGTCTGTTTGGATCGTGGGCGCTCGCCGACGGAATGCGGCTTCGCTGACATCGACGGCGCGCGGCCGCGACTGGGGGCCGCTACGCGGAACGCATTTTCCGCATATCTTTCACCTGGGCCGTCGCCGACGCCGTTCGAGATGGCGCCTCGGAGCCCGCCGCAGGCGCCGCGCCAGCGTCGGATCCGACGCTGCGACTGCCGTGGAAGCGCGATGACAGCCGCTCGACGGACGGGTTGCATTCGTGTGCCGGCGCCACGCGCGGCGCCCGGCCGCGGCGCTCTGCCTCGCGCGCTGGCGGAAGCCGGCGCTCTATCGTCTACCTGCACCGGCCGCAGCGCGCAGGCAGATCCGATCGCCGTGCCGCGGCGAAGCTGATCGACGAGACCGCGCGGACTGATCGAGCGCGACGGCGGACACGCGATCCGCCGTCCGCGTCGATCACACCGATCGAATCCAGCCGTGGCAGGCGCTCGTCAGCCGGATCGATCGCGAGCACGGCCGGCTCGACGTGCTCGTCAACTGCGTCGCCGGCGAGGATCCGATGATGCGCCAGTGAGGATCGTTCTGGACAGCCGACCTCGACGAACGGCGAGGCGGTCTTCCGGCAAGCGATCCTGTCGCACATCATCACCGCCAAGCACGCCGCGCCGCTCATGATCCGCGCCCGCCGCGGCCTGATCGTCGAAGTCACCGAGAGGCGACGTGCTCTCGGCCGGCGGCAACCCGCTCACGCAGACGGTGAAGCTGGCGCTCAAAGGGCTGCGCGCTCCAGCATGGCCGCCGAGCTGCACCGGCACGGCGTGGCGGCCATCGCGATCGTCCCCGGCTTTCTGCGATCGGAGTCGATGCTCGAGCACTTCGGCGTGACGGAGGCGACGTGGCGCGACGGCGGGAAGAAGGACAGAACTTTCTCGCGTCCGAATCGCCGCTGTTCGTCGGGCGTGCCGTGGCCGCGCTGGCGGCTGATCCCACCGTGCTCGAGCGCAACGGTCAGTTGTGTCAGTTCGTGGGAGCTGGCGCGCGTGTATGGCTTCACCGACGCCAACGGCAGCCGGCCCGACTGGGGGGCGCACGTCATCGACTGGTCGGCGTTCCCGGCGGCGTTCATTCAGATGTTTCGCGATGGTGCGGCGCAGCGAGAGCGCGTGGTTGAGGACGCTCTCAGACCGCGCCGAGGCGTTTCAGCGACGGATCCGTAGCAGCTGCTTCGCGGCGTTCGCCCCGGATCGCCCATCGAGTCCGGTGCCAGGATGCGTGCCCGATCCGCAGAGGAACAGATTGCGGATCGGCGTCGCGTAGCGCGCCCAGCCGAGCTGCGGCCGCGTGACGAACAACTGATCGAGCGCCAGCTCGCCGTGGAAGATGTGGCCGCCGGTCAGGACCGTAGCGTGCGTTCGAGATCGAGCGGCGTGATCACCTCGCGCGCGACAATCGACGACTCGAACCGCGGCGCGTAGCGCGCGATCGTTCGCGTCGCGGCGATCGCCGAAGCCGATCGCGCTCGGTCGTCCCACGTGCCGTCGCGCAGGTGATAGGGCGCGTACTGCACATGCGCCGACACCACGTGCTGGCCTCGCCGGCGCGAGCGCGGGATCCGCAATCGAGGGATGGTCAGCTCGATCCACGGTTCGTCGGCAGAAGCGCTGCCGTAAGCTTCGCGGCGTCGAACGCGCGCTCGATGCCGTCGATGTCGCGCGCCAGGCGGATGCGTCCTGACAGCGCCTCGCGCTGCTCCGCGTCGTCCAGCGTCGCGAGGCCGGCGAAAGCGCGGCAGCGACGACACCGCGTAGTTGACCTTCGCGAGCGTGCCGTGCGTGCGGGATGTTCTGGACGCGCCGGATCGAGCTCCGGCTCGAGGTGCATCGGATCCACGCAGGCCGAGCAGCGTGCGTTTCGGATCGGCGTTCGACACGACGGCGCGCGCGCGCGATCGCGCTCGCCCGGATGCGAGCGTCGACGCCGGTGGCGCGCTTCGTCGGCCGACGTCGATCCGCGCGACCTCCGCGCCGGTTCGAATCTCGACGCCGGCCTGCCGCGCCGCGGACGCACAAGCGCGTCGGCCAGGACGCCGGGTCCGCCGGCGACGAACCAGCCGCTGCGCGATCGGATGACCTTCGCCGGCGCCGAGCAGTCAGCAGCACGGCGCGGCGCTGCCCGCGGACCGCGGTCCGAGGAACGATCCGAGGACGCCGCCGGCGGCGATGGTCGGCGCGCAGCGGCTCGCTCTCGAACCACTCGCTGCGCGCAGGTCCGCGAGCCGCCATCGGCATCCACCGCAGCAGCCGGTAGCGCGTCCGCTTTGCCGAGCGCGCGAAACGCGCGTCCGGTTTTCAGCAGCTCGATGACAGGTCGGCGGCGCCGGGATTGTCGATCGAGGGCGGCAGCGCTCGACGCCGACCGCGCGCAGCACCGCCGCTGATCGTCGCGAAGCTGCTCAGGAAGCGCGGGTGCTGCTCCGCGTCCTTCGCGGAAAACGCGACGGATCTGCTCAGCTCGCGCGCGCCGATCGTGCCACAGCACCAGCGCGCGTCCGTCTAGCGTCGGCGCGCAGGCGTCGACAGCCGGGCGGATCGATCGCAAGCCCGTGTCGCGCCGAGGCCGAGCGCGCGCACGAGTGGCGGGATCGAGCGCAGCGCGTGCGCCAGCGTCGGACACCGAAACCCAGGTGCGATCTCGTCGTCCGCGCGCAGCCGCCCGACGCGCTCGCTGCCGCTCGAGGACGAGCGTCTTCAGTCCCGTCTTCGGCGAGCAGCGCCGCCCGATGCATTGTGCCAGCGCCGATTACGACGACGTCGTAGCCAGTCAACGACGACGTTCAGAGACATACGAAACTCGCAGACTTTGTCGTGTTCGTGCGTACGTGGCATCATGCGTCTCTCGCCCGAGAATACGAAGCGCGGCGTTGCGTCCCGGCGCGCCCATGATGCCGCCGCCTGGGATGCGTCGCCGAGCCGCACATCCACAGATTCTGATCGGCGTCTTGTAATGCGCCCAGCCCGGGCACCGGCCGCGCGAAGAAGAGCTGCTCGAGCGTCAGCTCGCCCTGGAAGATATTCCCTTCCGTCAGCCCGAAGTCGCGCTCGAGGTCGAGCGGCGTGAGCACACCTGCCGGTGCAGGATGATGTCGCGGATGTTCGGCGCGTACTCGGCGATCGTGTCGATCACCGTGTCGCCGAACGCCTCGCGCTGGTCGTCCCAGGTGCCCGACGCCAGCTTGTACGGCGCGTACTGCACGAAGCACGACAGGATGTGCTTGCCGGGCGGCGCGACCGACGGATCGGTGAGCGTCGGGATCACCATGTCCATGTACGGCCGCCGCGAGAACTCGCCGTAGCTTCGCCTGGTCGTAGGCGCGCTCCATGTAGTCGACGCCCGGCGAGATCGAGATCGCGCCGCGCAGGTGCGGCCCTGCGCCCGGCAGGCAGGTGAAGTTCGGCAGCGCGTCGAGCGCCAGGTTCACCTTGCCGGACGAGCCGCGGAACTTGTAGCGCGCGGACTTCCTCGACGAAGTCGGCCGGCAGCTCCGTTCGCGTCGATGAACTTCAGGAACGTCAGGTTCGGATCGACGCTCGACAGCACCAGGTCGGCCGACAGCTCGTCGCCGTTGGCCAGCACGACGCCGGACGCCTGGCCGCTCTTCACCGTGATCCGCGCGACCGGCGCTTCGGTGCGGATCTCGACGCCGGCCTCGCGCGCCGCCGCCGCGATCGCGTTCGAGATCGCGCCGGTGCCGCCGCGGGCGAAGCCCCACGAGCGGAACGCGCCGTCGATCTCGCCCATGTAGTGGTGCAGCAGCACGTACGCCGTGCCCGGCGATCGCACGCCCAGAAACGTCCCGATGATCCCCGACGCCGACATCGTCGCCTTGAGCACGTCGGTCTCGAACCACTGATCGAGAAAATCGACCGCGCTCATCGTCATCAGCTGGATCTGGTTGTAGCGGTCGCCGTCGGCGAGGCCGCGGAACCGGCTGCCGAGGAACAGCAGCTTCATCAGCTCGCGCGGATCCAGCGACATCGGATCGGGCGGCGTCATGTTGAGGATCGGCTTGACGAACCGCGCCATCTCGACCATCGCCTTGCCGTACTCGTCGTACGCCTCGGCGTCGAGCTTCGAGTGGCGCGCGATCTCGCGCCGCGTCTTCGCGTGGTCGTTCACGCGCCACAGGTAGTCGCCGCTCGGCATCGGCGTGAACGTGCCGTCGAGCGGCAGAATCTCGAGGCCGTGGCGCGGCAGGTCGAGGTCGCGGATGATCTCCGGCCGCAGCAGCGAGACGACGTACGAGCAGACCGAGAACTTGAAGCCGGGAAACACCTCCTCGGTGACCGCCGCGCCGCCGAGCACGTGACGCCGCTCGAGGACCAGCACCTTGCGTCCCGCGCGCGCGAGAGTAGCGCGGCGGCCGTCAGGCCGTTGTGCCCGCCGCCGATGACGATCGCGTCGTATTTCACTTCAGCGATGCGGATTCTGCCTTCAGACCTTCATGACTTGTGTCTTATGACGGCGCCGCCCTTCATCACGAACGACACGCGCTCGAGCTCGGTGATGTCGCGCAGCGGATCGCCGGCCACGGCGATGAGGTCGGCGAACTTGCCGGCTTCGATCGTGCCGACGCGGTCGCTCCAGCCGATGATCTCGGCCGCGGTTTTCGTGGCCGACGAGATGGCGGCCATCGGCGACTGGCCGAGCCGCACGCGATAGCCGAACTCGCGTCGCGTTCTGACCGTGCGGCACGACGGCGGCGTCGGTCGCGAAGCCGATCGGCAGGCCGGCCTTCAGCACCAGCTGGAACGATCGCTCCTTCACTCCGTTGATCTGGCGCGACCGCTGCCTTCTCGGATTCGGGCACGTTCGGGTTCGTCGGCGATCGATTCATGCTCGTGTACAGCGTCGGCACGAAGTACGCGTGGTGCGTGCGCAGCAGCTCGACGGCCTCGTCGTCCATCATGCTGCCGTGATCGATCGGTGTGCACGCCGGCGCGGATGCCGGCCTTGATGCCGTCGGTGCCGTGCAGGTGCGCGGCGACGTGTGCTGCCCCAGCGCGCGGCCTCTTCGACGGCGACGTGCATCTCTTCTTCGGTAGTACTGCTGCGCGCCGGGCGGCGCGCCTTTCGACAGCACGGCGCCGGTGCCGAGGATCTTGATGAAATCGGCGCCCTGTTTCAGGTTCGTGCGCACGGCCTTGCGGATTTCGTCGGGCCGTCGGCGAGGTTCCTGACGATCGGGACGTCGACGTAGATCGAGAACTGCCGCGCGTCGCCCGCGCCGCCGGTCGGCGAGACGTAGTTGCCGGACGCCAGCAGCCGCGGACCGGGCACGACGCCTTCGTCGATCGCCTTGCGCAGGTCGATGTCGGTGAACGGCCACGTCGGCCCCATGTCGCGGCAGGTCGTGAAGCCGGCCATCAAGCGTCACCAGCGCGTTGTGCGCGCCGTGCAGCGCCGCCTGCCCGGGCGTCGTCTTGCAGCAGCTCGTCTTCCCAGTGCACGCCGGTGCTCGTCAGATGCGTGTGCAGATCGATCAGGCCCGGGCAGCAGCGTCGCGCTCGCCCAGATCGACGACCGCGCGCGCCGGGCGGAATCGGCAGGCCGGCTGCCGGCCGCCTCGATGCGATCGCCGCGCACGATGACGACGGCCGGCGCGATCGGCTCGCCGCCGCGGCCAGTCGATGAGCCGCGCCGCCACGCATCGCCACGATCGCCGGCGCGCGGCGCCTGCGCGCGCCGACCAGGTCGCGGCCGCCGCCGCGATCGCGAGAAGCTGCTTCATGACGTGATGCTGTATGATATCGCGCATGCCGATTGGAACCGCGGTCCACGAGCGCGCCATGGCGCTCTGCGAGAGCCTGAATGTATCGCGACTGGTCCGGCTACTACGCGGTCAGCGCCTACGAGGCGCATCACGAGCACGAATACAGCGCGATCCGCAACGCCTCGGCGCTCATCGACGTGTCGCCGCTGTTCAAGTGCCTGGTGCAGCGGGCGCGACGCCGTCAAGCTGGTCGATCGCGTCATCACCCGCGACGCGTCGCAAGCTGGCCGTCGGCCAGGTGTGCTCACACGCCCTGGTGCGACGAGCGCGGCAAGGTGATCGACGACGGGACCGTGACGCGCATCGAGAGCACGGCGTTCCGCTGGACCGCCGCCGATCCGAGCCTGCGCTGGTTCACGCAGAATGCGATCGGCCTCGACGTCGACGATCGAGGACGTCTCAGAGCAGGTTGCGGCGCTCGCGCTGCAGGGTCCGACCTCCGGCCGGTCTGCTCGACGGCCGTCGCGGACGCCGACATCCGCAGCCTGAAATAGCTCCGGATGACGCGCGGCACGATCGCCGGCGTGCCGGTCGACATCTCGCGGCACCGGCTATACCGGCGATCTCGGCTACGAGATCTGGATGCCGTGGGATCGCGCGGTCGACGTGTGGGACGCGTTGATGACCGGCGGGCCGCGCCTTTCGACATCCACGCCGCCGGCATGCTGGCGCTCGACGTCGCGCGCGTCGAGGCCGGGCTGCTGCTCATCGAGGTCGATTTCAACAGCAGCAAGAAAGCGCTGATCGAGCGCGCAGAAGTACACGCCGTTCGAAATGGGTCTCGGCCGCCTGGTGCAGCGTCGACAAGCAGCCGTTCGTCGGCCGCGCGGCCGCTCGCTCGACGAGCAGCGCCGCGGCCCGGCCCGGCAGATCGTCGGCCTCGAGATCAGCTGGCCGGCGGTCGAGGCGCTGTACGACCATGCCGGCCTCGCGCCGCAGCTATCCGCGACCGCGTCGCTGCGTTGCCGGTGCCGGTCTACAAGGACGGACACGCCAGGTGGGCCGCGCGACCACGACGACGTGGTCGCCGGTGCTGAAGAAGCTGATCGCGCTCGCCACGGTGTCGGCGCCGCATTTCGCCGAGGGCACGACGCTCGAATTCGAGGTGACCGTCGAAGCGCGTCCGTCACCGCGTGCCGGCGACCGTCGTGCAAGACGCCGTTCTTCAATCCGGCGCGCAAGATCGGCGGCCGATCCGCGTAAATCGCGACGTTCGACGCAGAGCTCACGGAACTCAGCGAAGCCAAGACCAGTTTCGTCGTTCGTGGTCGCGCATTCGTCGTCGAATGATTCGGCGAAGTCGCCGAACGTTACTACTCTGCGGCCATGAACGGGTAGCGGTAATCCGTCGGCGGGTTGAAGTTCTCCTTCATCGTCCGCGCGCTGACCCAGCGCGTCAGGTTCAGCTTCGATCCCGCCTTGTCGTTGGTGCCCGACCGCGCGCGCCGCCGAACGGCTGCTGGCCGACGACCGCGCCGGTCGGCTTGTCGTTGACGTAGAAGTTGCCGGCCGCGTGCCGCAGCGCCGAGGTCGCGCTCGACGATCGCGCCGCCGATCCTGCGCGAACACCGCGCCGGTCAGCGCGTACGGTGACGTCGAGTCCACGATCTGCAGCGTCTCCGCCCACTTCGCATCGTCGTAGACATGCGCGGTGACGACCGGTCCAAAGATCTCTTCGCACAGCAGCTGGTAGCCGGGATCGGCGCGTTTCGACCAGCGTCGGGCTGATGAAGTAGCCGGTGCTGCCGTCGGTCTTGCCGCCGGCGATGATCTTCGCGCTTGCCGCGGCCGTGCTCGACGTAGCTCGCTGATCTTGTCGAACGCGCGCTTGTCGATCACCGCGCCCATGAAGTTCCGGAAGTCCTGGACGTCGCCCATCTTGATGTCGTCGATCATCGCCACCGCGCGATCGCGGACGTCGTTCCAGATCGACTTCGGGACGTAGACGCGGCTCGCCGCCGAGCACTTCTGGCCCTGGAACTCGAACCCGCCGCGCACGATCGCGACCGCGAGCGCGTCGACGTCGGCCGACGGGTGCGCGACGATGAAGTCCTTGCCGCCGGTTTCGCCGACGATGCGCGGGTAGGAGCGGTAGGTGGACATCGACGCGCCGATCGTCTTCCACATGTCGTTGAAGACTTCGGTGCTGCCGGTGAAGTGGACGCCGGCGAGATCGCGGTGCGAGAGCAGCACCTTCGAGATCATCGCGGCGTCGCCGGCGACGAAGTTGATGACGCCGGGCGGCATGCCGGCCGCCTCGTACAGCTTCATCAGGTAGATAGCGCCGAGAGCATCGCGCTCGACGCCGGCTTCCAGACGACCGTGTTGCCCATCAGCGCCGGCGCGGTCGGCGAGGTTGCCGCCGATCGAGGTGAAGTTGAACGGCGACACGCGCGTAGACGAAGCCCTCGAGGCGCGCGGTACTCGAGCTGGTTCCACATCGTGTGGTCGCTCGATCGGCTGTTCGTCGAGCAGTTCCTGGCCGTAGTGCACGTTGAACCGCCAGAAGTCGACGAGTTCGGCGGCGGCGTCGATCTCGGCCTGGAACGCCGTCTTCGACTGGCCGAGCATCGTCGCGGCGTTGATCGTGTCGCGCCACGACGTGGTCAGGAGCTCGGCCGCCTTCAGGATGACGGCGGCGCGGTCGTCGAACGACCAGCTGGCCCACTCCTTGCGGGCCGCGCGCGCGGCGTCGACAGCGGCGCGGACGTGCTGTCTCGGACGCTTTGTGATACTCGCCGAGCACGTGGCTGGTGGTCGTGCGGCATCACCGATCTGGCCGCAGGTTGCCGGTTTTGATCTCCTTGCCGCCGATGAACGAGCGGCATCATCGATTTTCTCGGCGGCCATCGTCTTCAGACGCGCCTTCGAGCGATGCGCGCTCGGGCGTGCCCGGCGCGTAAGATGCGGTTCGGTTCGTTGATCAGGATGCGGTATGCGACGGTGGCCGTTGAAGGCGGATATGGGCGAGGTCATAGCCTTTCAGTTTACCGGAGTAACGCTCGCCGAAAGGCTCGCTCCATTTCCCGCGTAGGAGCGATGGCGCAGGGCTTTAGCCCTGCGATAATAACGTCGAGACGCATGGCTCTCTCGCTTGGCACCTGTCTCGGAATTGCGTGCGAGATCCTGCAAAGCTGGCCGCCCTCGGCGCCGAGCGGCATGGGAGAAGTCCTATCGTGCGCGCGACACGAAACTTGGCCGCGACGTAGCCCAAAGTCAAGATCCTGCCGGAACAGTTCGTCGCGGACCGGGATCGCGTTGCCAGGGTTCGAGCGTGAGGCGCAGCTGCTCGCCGCGCTGAATCATCCCAACATCGCCGCGATTCACGGGCTCGAAGAATCTGGCTCCACCAGGTTTCACCGCCGGTCCTCGAGCTGGTGGATGGCGAGTCGTCAGCTTGGCTGCTCGACTGAAACCTCGCGCTCCGTCGGACCCAGTGGATCGCGAGCGCGTCGGCCTGAAACGCCGACCGTCACCGAGGCGCTCCCGATCGCGCCAGATCGTCGACGCTCTCGCAAGCGGCGCGACGACAAGAGGCATCATCCTCGCGATCTCAAGTAAACCGGCGAGGCATCATGCTCACGCCCTGAGGGCCCGGTGAAGGTGCTGGACTTCCGGGCTGGCGAGGTTCGACAGAGGCAGAGTAGGGAGAGGTGGGGCAGGTGGGGATTCGTTGCGCCATTCGCCGGCTGCTGACCTACAGCGGGGACGCGAGCCCCAGGGGATGATCCTCGGGACCGCCGCCTACCATGGGCCCGCGAACGAGGCAAGACGCGGGGACGCGCGTCGCGAGATAAAGCGCGGCTTTGACGTCTCGGGCATTCCGGGTGCGTGCTCTACGAGATGCTGACGGGGAGACTGCGCGTTCGAGTGGCGGCGCACCACCGGAGACCGAATTTGCCGCCAGTGGTCCCGCGCCGAGCCGGAGGTGGACGCGCGCTGCCTGCCGGCGTGCCACCCGCCAGCTCCGCGCGACGTGGTGAGCGCTGCCTGGAAGAGGATCGCGAAGCGACGAATCCCTGACGTGTCACCGTCGCGTGCGGTTCCTTCTCGACTCACCCCAGTAGAAAGGGCGACGCTTCAGCCGAGGGCCTTGGCGATCTGCGAAGGTTGAACCGGCTGAAGCTGTGGCGCCGCACGCTGCCGCCGGGCGATTGCGGCGGCCGCCATCGTGCTGTCGGCTGCGACTGCTGCGTAAATCACGACGTGGCGTCAGTCCCGCGCGACGACGCCAATGCCTTGAGCGTCGAGATCGGCAAGGACAGCAATACGTAACTGG
>ERZ1370068.2674-contig-181_pt1 | contig 92176 bp, 125 predicted proteins | sample MGYA00561227_ERZ1370068 | MGnify/ENA primary metagenome ERZ1370068 (study PRJEB38410, sample SAMEA6850437) | metagenome | study: Metagenomic assessment of the ecological functions of the soil: analysis of the soil microbiota associated with the... | reverse complement strand
GTTACGTATTGCTATGTGTTCATAGCTGATAGGTATTTCTTTTGAAAAACCTGATTTCTTAACCATCGCCGTTCCCTGGATCTTTACCAGCGCTTCCTTCTTTTTATAAAGATCTCTCCTGGTTTTTATTGCACTGATCATATCCAACTTTGACGGTGGCCGGCAAAATAAATTCTGATCTCTTCTTTTACCTGCACTTTTTCATCCAGTTCAAGCTGGCCGAAATAACTACTATCAATATAAATATCGCCTCGTGCCGTTGTACCTGCACACCAAATTTGTTGGGATTATAATAAACCAGATCCACCGCGGCAGTGGATTGAAGAGGTCGAGATTGATCAATCTTATATTCCGGATATCACGGTATTCAGGTTCTTTAACATTGTTGGTACCGCAGGAAGAAAGGATCATTAAGAAATTGTGAGTATGGATAAAATTGGTTTCATATCGATATTTTCAAATTAAAAACCTGTGTACCGCCAGTGAAAAGGTAAGAAATATCAGGCCAGTTTTTCATTAAATAGTTGCAGGCAATCATGGTTTTTTAACACGATTAGAGGAATAAAAGCCATCCCTTGCATATGGTTTTCGGCTCTCTCGCCTAATGGCGAGACAGAATATTTAATCGGGTATCGGCGAACTGAAAGTTACCGAAGGTGCCCATGTCATATCTGTTAGCATGAATACCTCCTTTTCTTTGGTGAGATATAAAATTAAGCAATTGTCTGTTAAGAATTGTCACCAAGAAATTCTTGCATTCTCTGTTCACTATTTACTAATGACGATCTTCACATCGTTAAAATGCCTTTTCTTTCCAGGTATTATTGTAGCGTATCCGCATCCATAAAAATGCCCCGTCAAGACTTATCGATTCAACTTTTTTTCTTTGGAGAAATTTTAACGGTTGCTTCTGCTTGATTGACCTGCCAGATCACCGGGCGTTTGATGAAAACCTTCCTTTGTTCCATCTGCGTAATTTGCAATGATGTTCACGGCGCGCAGCCATTCCGCCAATATTCTCTATTGTTATTGAGTAATCATTCCCCGACCTGGTTGTTGATTTTATAGCGAGATCAGATATAGTTGTGGCTAAAAAACCAGTTGCTCCAAAACCAGTTCAGGTTTTTCTTTGCAACGTCATTAAATGTGAAAAAGAAATCCCAGGGCGTAATGGATGTTTGCCATGCCACCGGTTCATATACTCATGCAAACATTTTTGAAAAGCTCATCTCCTAAAAGATCTTTCATGGCAAGATAGCCCAATGATGCTTTTTCCATATTCATTATCACCCAATGCCTGTCCACATTCTATTGTCACCCGGTGCCGACAATAGGAACGTCTTCACCCGGCGAAGGATCAGTTGATCCATCCCTCTACACGGAATTGCTTATAAAGTTTCGTCGGCTTTTTCTACGCCGAGATCATCTCTGCCAATCAATATCTCAAAAGTAGTGGCCCACCCTCATCCATAAAACCGTAGCGGGTTTCATTAATGCCCATGTAAAATGGCATATAGGTATGTGCAATTTCATGTTCGGCTACAAATCTTGAAAAGTTGTATCCTCGTATGATTCATCATTTGCCATCATGGGATATTCGCCATACCGGCGTATCCCTGGAACACGGTTGTTTTTCATAAGGATAAGGAATACCGGGCCAGTGATGCGACAACCAATCAAGCGAATGTCTCGCATATTGTGCTACGCTGATGATAATCGGCAGCGGTATCATTATAAACCGCAAAAGCACCCGCTCTGCTGATGGGTGGCATCATCTACCACAACACTGCATCCATCCCAATTAAAGTGATCACTGATCCCAAAAGCTACATCAGAACATTAGTTGAACTGAATCGCCAACTATTCACTGCATTTTGCGTGGTTATGTTTTTTGCCTGCCAGTCTTGTTTTGTAACTATTTGAATGGTCTGGTCAGAAGTAAATGACTCATTATACTTTTTCAAAAATGTCGGTTGCAATAAATTCTCAGGATGCTGAAGAGTACCCGTACCCACAACTAATATAATTCTTCGGAACATTTATCGTGACATCATAATCATTGAAATCGCTGTAAAATTCATGCGATTCCATAAAGGCATCCTGTCCCATCCATTGTAATCGTCAGTACACGGCAACACGCGGGATAGAAATAAGCAAGGAAATAAGTAGTGGAATCGATCATTCCCCTCGCGACCACTTCGCAGATGATATTTCGTAATGCCAGTCAAAAGAAAATTGTACAGAATCGTGCGGAGTAGGGGTTTCGGCAGTTTAACAGAAAGATTTGTAAACGCCACATGGTCAGATCTTACCTGTACCGTTTGCCCATTCACTTTGCATTCGATCATCTGCACACCTGGACGTAAGATAATCCGGAGTGGCTCCGAATTCCCTTGGTGCGCCAGGTTTATGAATGTTTAAAAAAGTTTGATGGAAGGGCTCCGCAGCGTATCTGGTGCTGTTGTTTATATAAGTGATCGTTTCTGCTCCTTTTATAGTACGATCTGGTGGCATTGCCGTAATTGTGATAGTATAGCGACCATGATTTTGCCAGTAATTTTTACCGGGTTTGCCATCCATCGCTCTTGTGCCATTTTTATATGCCAGCTTTACATCGCGGGACATGTACAGATCCTGAGCATTAATGGAAAAAGAAAGGAGTGTCGTCCCGATTATCGGGAGAAGAAATATACATCGGCTCATAACAATTCTTTAAAAGAGAAAGATAAAAAGAATGGGATCGTTACTAAACTTTTATTTGATGACAGGCAATAATATTATTTGATAGCAAAAAGTTAATCATTCTACCACTTTACCTTCCAGGTCGTAGTCGTAGGCCTTTGTGATCTGAACATTTACAAATTCACCAATCGGTAGCTCTTTTATTGGAGTGAACTACAACCTCGTTATCTACTTCCACACTGTCAAATTCAGTTCGGCCCAGGTAACGGCCTGCTTCTTTTTTATCGATAATTACCTTATATACTCTTATTTACTTTTCTCCGCATTCTTTTCTATAAGAAATTTCCTGTTGCACTTCCATAATATCCTGCGCCCTTCTCTCCTTTTCGTCTTGCGGAATATCATCATTGAGATCAAAGCCGACTGTGCCTTCTTCATGCGAGTAAGTAAAAATGCCGACACGATCGAACCGCTGTTGTTGCAAGAACAATTTTCAATTCTTCTACATCATCCAGTGTTTCTCCGGGAAAACCTGCGATCAAAGTTGTACGCAAACATATTCCCGGAACTTTTTCCCTGATCGCAGCAGATCAATTCTTCCATTTCTTCTCGTGTGATCTGTCGCTTCATCGCTTTCAGCATATTGTTGGCCGCATGCTGCAAGAGGCATGTCGAGATAGTTGCAGATATTTTCTCTTTCGCGCATGACATCCAATATCTCCAAGAGGAAATTTTGAGGATAAGCATAATGCAACCTGATCCACTCCAATCCTTTTACATCAGCCAAACGGTGCAACAGATCGGCAAGCATTCTTTTCTTATAAATATCCAGTCCATAGTAAGTAAGTTCCTGCGCAATGAGCATGATTTCTTTCACCCCTTTCTTCACCAAGCCCTTCAGCCTCTTTCACCAATTTCTTCCATGCTTTTACTTACATGTACCGCCACGCATTAATGGAATAGCACAAAATGCAGCAGGTGCGATTGCAACCTTCGGAAATTTTTAAATAGGCATAATGTTGCGGGCGTTGCTAATAATCTGCTCGCCGATCAATTCAGTTTTGTAATCAGCCTCGAATTGTTTTAAGATCAGTGGCAGCTCCATTGTTCCGAAACCACGCATCCACCTCCGGGATTTCCTTCTCAAGATCATCACGATAACGATGGCTCAGGCAACCTGTTACATAAACCTTATCAAGCTTGCCCTTTGTTTCAGGTTCAACCTGCTCAAGAATTGTATTAATTGATTCTTCCTTTGCCTTTTCAATGAAGCCGCAGGTATTTACAACAACGATATTATGATCTCATCGTTTTGTTCTCATGCACCACATCAATCTCATTGGCCAATAACTGGCCGCTCAATACTTCACTATCCACCATATTCTTGCTGCAACCAAGTGTGATGATGTTTACTTTATCTTTTTAAATGTTTTTGTTTTCATATTGACAAGATGATAGTGTTATAGATGATAGACTGAGTGAATTAAAACACTATCATCTATCAGTTATCATCTGTCATCTATTTTCTTTATCTAAACTAAACAAACTATCCACAAATTCATGTTTATCAAAAACCAAGCAGGTCTTCCATCTTCTCTCCTACTCCAATAAACTTTACTGGTATTTTGAATTGATTAGCGATTGCCAGCACCACTCCGCCTTTTGCTGTACCATCCAGTTTTGTAATAGCTAAGGCAGTTACATCCGTTGTCGCTGTAAAATGTTTCGCCTGCTCTAATGCGTTTTGACCCGTTGAACCATCAAGCACCAACAATACTTCATGTGGAGCTTCAGGGATCGTTTTCTGGATAACTCTTTTGATCTTTGAAAGCTCCTCCATTAAGTGCGCTTTATTGTGCAAACGACCGGCTGTATCAATAAGCACAACATCGCTTTGTTTTGATACAGCACTCTGCACGGTATCAAAAGCAACAGCAGCAGGATCAGAACCCATAGGCTGTTTCACAATGGGAACTCCTGCTCTTTCGCTCCAGATGGTTAACTGGTCAACTGCAGCGGCACGAAAAGTATCTGCAGCCCCCAACAATACATTCTTTCCCGCCTTCTTAAAATTATAGGCCAGCTTCCCAATGGTGGTAGTTTTTCCAACACCATTCACTCCAACCACTAAGAATAATGTAAGGCTTTGAAGGTAACTCCGAATGGAAATCATAACTGTTTGAAGAAGGAGCATCAACCAAAATGCTTTCGATCTCTTCCTGCAAAAGTTTATTGAGCTCAGTCGTGTTTAAGTATTTATCCTTTGCTACTCTTGTCTCGATCCGTTCAATAATCTTTACAGTGGTGTCTATTCCAACATCTGCTCCCACCAATGCTTCTTCCAAATTATCAAGTACTTCTTCATCAACGGTGCTTTTACCGGCAATGGCTTTGGTGATCTTTGCAAAAAGTCTTCCTTGGTTTTTTGCAAACCCTGGTCAAGACTTTCCTTTTCCTTTTTACCGAATATTTTATCGAAGAAACTCCCATAATGGGAATTTCAATTGATGATTAAAGACAAACCTATCAATATGCGATGCGACAGAAGGTGGTAGTAGCAATCTGCTGTTACAAGATCAAGTTCAAAATTTTGAGGTCTAGTCATACGGACTCAATTGACGAATGAAAAGCCTTGCAGGACTTCAAAGAATTTTACTACAAACCTAAGTTCTCCTTAGGCGGAGGACGGGCTTTCACTTCTGAGCCAAAAATTCCTTCACTTTATCCTTGTGTACGATCTGCTCTTTAAAAGTGTAAGCGCCTGTTTTTGGGCTGCGAACAGCTTTGATCACTTTTGTCCAGTTCTTTGCTTCAGCGGCTGCCTTTGCATCCTTTGATCTTGATCGCGGTTTTTGCTGCTTTTGCCATGCTATTATGTTTATGATTCTGAATTATGAGATTTATCGTTGACAGTATCAAAGTTAACCCATCAACGATAAATTATTTGATCTCTTTATGAACAGTCATCTTCTTTAAGATCGCGTTGTATTTCTTCAACTCCAATCTTTCCGGATTGTTCTTTTTGTTTTTTGTTGTAATATAACGGCTGGTGCCAGGCTTACCACTGTTCTTGTGCTCAGTGCATTCCAAAATTACCTGTACACGGTTTCCTTTCTTTGCCATTGTCTATTCAGATTTAATTAAATGTGTTGTCCGTTTGCCCTCATTTCCTTTACCACTTTATAAAGTCCTTTCTTGTTGATAGTACGGATAGCTTCTGAAGAAACCTTCAGCGTGATCCATTTATCTTCTTCGGCCAGGAAATAACGCTTAGTCTGCAAATTGGGCAGAAAACGGCGCTTGGTCTTGATGTTTGAGTGCGAAACCTTGTGGCCACTCATTGGAGTTTTTCCTGTAACCTGACATACTCTTGCCATACGATTCGAAATTTAGTCCGAAGGATCTTCTTCGGAGGACGGCAAAGGTAGGGGAAAGATTTTAGATTTACGATGTCTGATTTTAGATTTTTTGATGCTTTTAGCTGAAGCTTAACTAGAGTAAAAATAGTAATCAGGTTATGCCAAAGGCATCCCTATGGGACCAGCTTTGAGCCCTGATTTGACTGAAGTTGCGACGCTCCTTTCATCGTTCTTAACGCTAATCACCAGGTTCGGAGTCAATGGGTCAGTTGTCAGTGAGTCATTAAAACTTTCCTAAATAACCGATCAACAAATCGAAAACCAATTTCAAATCTCAAATCTCAAATTCATGAGCTTTTGATGGATTATTCTTTTTCAAGTAGCTTCGCACCCTCGAAGCAAGGTCCGATAGTTAAACTTTCTATTATACCATGATCTTGTTATGACCAAGGTGACTTAAATCTTCATCTAAAATTTCTATCAGATCAATGGCTTACGATGTAGTTGTAATTGGCAGCGGTCCCGGTGGTTATGTCGCTGCGATCAGGGCTGCCCAATTAGGTTTTAAAACAGCAATCATTGAAAGAGAAAGCCTCGGCGGTATTTGCCTTAACTGGGGCTGTATTCCTACCAAAGCATTACTGAAAACTGCGCAGGTTGTAGAATATATCAAACATGCAGAATCATATGGAATCGAAGCCAGCGGCAAACCAAAATTTGATGCGATCATAAAAAGAAGCCGTGGCGTGGCGGATAAAATGAGCAAGGGTGTCCAGTTCCTGATGAGGAAGAATAAGATCGATGTGATCAATGGCTTTGGAAAACTGGTGGCTAAGGGAAAATTGAAGTAACGGGTTCGGATAACAAGAAACAAACTGTTGAAGCAAAACATATCATTTTAGCGACAGGTGCCCGCAGCCGTGAATTGCCTAATTTAAAGATCGACGGTAAAAAAGTGATCGGTTATCGCGAAGCCATGACGCTGCCTCAACAACCCAAATCAATGATCGTCGTGGGAAGTGGCGCTATTGGAGTTGAATTTGGCTATTTCTACAATTGTCTCGGGACAAAAGTTACCATCGTTGAGTTTTTGCCAAGAATAGTTCCAGTGGAAGATGAAGAAATATCAAAAGAGCTGGACAAAAATTTCAAGAAACAGGGTATTGAGATCATGACCAGCAGTGAAGTGACCTCTGTTGATACTTCAGGCAGTGGAGTAAAGGCAAAAGTGAAAACGCCCGATGGAGAGAAAACTCTTGAAGCAGATATATTGCTCAGTGCCGTGGGTGTTTCTTCAAATATAGAAGGAATAGGCCTGGAAGAGCTAGGAATTAAAACAGATAAAGGAAAAATTTTAGTTGATAAATTCTATCAAACCAATGTACCCGGCATTTATGCCATTGGAGACTGTGTGCCTGGCCAGGCATTGGCGCATGTAGCCTCAAAGGAAGGAATTATTTGCGTAGAGAATATTGGTTTTAGTGAAAAGAAATATAATCACAAGCCTGAAGCATTGGACTATAATAATGTTCCCGGTTGTACTTATTGCTATCCTGAAATTGCTTCGGTTGGATATACCGAAAAACAAGCAAAGGATGCCGGTTATGAGGTTAAGGTTGGGAAGTTCCCTTTAAGTGCAAGTGGCAAGGCCTCAGCCGCGGGTCACATGGAAGGCTTTATCAAAGTTATTTTTGACGCTAAATACGGTGAATGGTTAGGGTACACATATGATCGGGTATAATGTAACTGAAATGATAGCTGAAACAGTTGTGGCAAGAAAACTGGAAACAACTTACCAGGAAGTATTAAACAGCATTCACCCTCATCCCACCATTAACGAAAGCGTAAAAGATGCCATTGAAGTGGCATACGGTGAAGCGATACATCTCTGATAAAAGATCATCAAAAATTAAATAATGGCCCATTACTTGCAACGGGCTTTTTGATGCGCTAGTTTTATTGTTTCAGCAGATAAGGCAGAATAAAAAATTTCCTATTCGTTATACCAATAGATCATGAAACTGTGAGTTGTGAAAAATTGATCTTTATTCTAATTCTTGCTCTCATTTGTTCATTCATAAATGCTCAGGATAAGGCTTTTGAACCAAAGATCACATTGAAATGGGCTCCCACCGGGCTGATCCTTGGGTAATGCAAGTTTCCAGGCGGAGTATAGTCTTCTCACAAAATCATCATCTTACCGCAAAGATTGGTGTTCCCGTTGGCAGGCCCTATGATGCAAATTTCGACGGCCATGAGGTTGACATGAACATGAAAGCAGTCTCTTTTCTTGCGGGATCCAGTGACGATACTTATCGAAACAGATATTGAAAGGTTTCTATATCGAACCATTCTTTACCCATGTTCATCACACCAGTGATGGCACCGGAGAGGGAGAACTTGATGGTCAGCCTGTGACCATGGACTTCACAAATGCTTACAATGGAGTTGGCATTGGAGTACAGTTAGGTGCTCAATTTATAATAGCCAAGCGATTGGTCATTGACTTGTTTTTCCTAGGTCCGCAGCTGACCTCTTCAACGAATAATTTCCAGAGCAATCGATCCGCTACAACTCGGGAGCATGGACCAATATACAGGGAGACGAGGCAGAACAGGATATCAAAGACTTTTTAAACCAATTCCCTTTTATCAGGAACAAAGTAGATGTTCGTGTTGACAATATGAACAGAACCGTAACAGCCGATTTTAATGGTCCATTGATGGTGAGATTCGAGTTTCGATTGGTATTGCTTTGAGGTCAAGAAAAAGAAGATAATTCAAAAATTTTATAACTTACTGAAATAAAAAGGGACAAAAGGGAAGAACTCTTATCTCTTTCTAATCTCTTTTCTCTTAGCATTAATTAGCAAACACTTTCTTCAAAAGATCTGTGGTCCTGGCCACAGGATCCTTCCTGATCTTTTGTTCTTCCTGGCCAACCTGGTAAAAGATTCCTGCCAATGCTTTTTCAGTTACATAAGCCGCAAGATCCGGATTTACCTTTTCACTGCTGAATTTGTTATAACTGGTAAAAACGGTATTCCAGTATTTAGTGGCATCAACTTTTTCAATGAAGTTTCTATCACCGGGCGGAATGCCTCAGTAAGTGAAGCCGTTGTTTTATCCTTCAAATAGTTGGTAGCCGCAAAATCTCCACCTTTTAAAATTCCAAAGGCATCCTGGATGCTCATTTGTTTGATCGCATCAATAAAAATGGGAGCTGCACTTTTGCCGCATCTTCAGCCGCACGATTCATAGAAAGGATCGCATTATCGACCTGCTTACCTAATCCAACATTTCTCAATGTTTTTCCACCTTCTCTGCTTCAGGGGCATTAAGATCTTTATAACAGCGTCTTTAAAAAAACCATCCACCATGGAAAGTTTGTCCGTTCCATTTTTTGTCCCTACCTCAAGTGCTTCTTTCAGCCCGTTGACTACTTCATCGTTGGTGAGGCTGCCAGAACCTTTACCAGGCAATTTTTGAACGATCTTGTCGACGCCAGCTTTTGCCCGATGAATCTTTTTGAAAAATTTTTTAATTGGGCATTTGAAAAAGAAAAAAGGAAAAGGAACGAAACGGATAAAAGGAAGAATTTTTTCATAGTGGTGTGCTTTTGATGAACCAAAAATAATACAGCTAAACTTAAGACGCCGTTAAATAAGCATGAAAATACCCTTCGGAAAATACGCAGGGATTGTTAAAAATCTCTGTGGGGGTTGAAGTTCTCCAGCTCATTAGCTACCGAGGTCAGGAATGTGGCTCCAAGGCTGCCATCAATGATCCGGTGATCATAACTTAAACTCAGATACATCATATGACGTATTGCAATACTGTCACCGTGAGGGGTTTCAACTACCACAGGTCTCTTTTTATAGCACCTACAGCGAGAATAGCCACCTGGGGTTGATTAATGATCGGTGTTCCCATCAGGCTTCCAAATGTGCCAACATTGGTTAGCGTAAAAGTCCCCTCCCTGCGTATCATCTGGTCTTAGCCTTCCATTTCTTGCGTTATCGGCGAGACCGTTCACTTGTTTGGTCAAACCAACTAAATTTAACTGGTCCGCATTTTTAATAATTGGCACGATCAGGTTCCCGTTTGGCAATGCGGTAGCCATACCGATATTAATATCTTTCTTAACAAGGATCCGATCTCCTTCAACAGAACTATTGATCAACGGGAATTTTTTATGCAGTGAACAACCGTTTCAATAAATAATGGGGTAAATGTGATCTTTGTCCCCTCTCTTTTTCAAATTCCTTTTTCACTTTTCACGCCACATCACAATATTGGTCACATCGGCTTCGGTAAAGCTCGTTACGTGCGCACTGGTATGTTTGCTTCTTACCATGTGCTCAGCAATCAGCTTACGCATGCGATCCATTTCAATGATCTCTACATTTCCGGAGTAGCTCGTTATTGGTTGTTGGTCGCTGGTTTGTTCTACTCTGTTCACCGGCACAACCATCACATCTTCATCTCTTGCTCCGCTGCTTATAACCTGAAACCTTCCGTTGACTAACGTACTGTAAAATATCCTTCTTGGTTACGCGTCCTTCATTGCCGGTACCCGGTATGGTCTCAAGTTCGGTCATGCTGACACCTTCACTCGCAGCAATGTTTAATACAAAGAGGAGAATAAAAGCGGCCGTTTGAGTTATTGGTTTGAGGTTTATAGTTTGAAGTTGCATTGGAATGTGAAACAGTTTCAACTTCTTCCTTGTTGTACTCTGAATTCTCCTGCTCTATTTCTTGCTGCCTATGGCTTGTGGCTTGTGGCTTGTGGCTCATAGCTTCCTCCACTTCCGTTTTAATTTTTGCTATCACACTTCCAACCGGTACCACGTCATTCACATTATATAAGATCTGCTCAATAATTCCCTGCGGCAGTACTCGGGCACTTCCTGTATCTACTTATCTGTAGCAATTTCAAAGAACTGTTTCATCCATTTTCACATGATCCCCGGGCTGCTTGTGCCATTTCAAAATAGTCGCCTCCATTATGCTTTCGCCCATCTTCGGCATTACCAGATCAACTATAGCCATTTGATTTGTTTTTGATTTTTATGTAGCCAGCGAAATAGCTCTACTTATCTCTCTTGCAGCCCTTACTGACTTATCAAAGGTAATTTTTCCCTCTAATCAATTTGCACCATATCAATCACGATTCTGCAATATAAATTTCCTCAAAAGATTTAGTGCCGTATGTGATGTTTGTTCAATATTACGCAATCTGTCAAAACGGAAATGAAACAATTGAGCCTCAATTTTTTTATTATTTCCAACGCCGATCCATACAGTGCCCACAGGCTTTTGTTCACTACCGCCATCAGGTCCCATGATACCCAGAGAGTTGCAAGAGCATAATCTGTTTTTAATTGTTTCAGGGTTCCCTGTACCATTTGTCTTACTGTTTCTTCACTAACTGCCCCGGCTGATTCAATTGTGTCGTGCGAAACACCAAGAATATCTTCTTTCACCTGATTATCATATGCTACCACAGTTCCTTTAAAATTACTCGAAGCACCTGGATCGATGGTGAGCAAATGAGCAATATAGCCGCCTGTGCAACTTTCGGCAGTACCCACCGTTTGTTTCCGTTCTTTCAAAAGTTTTGCCACTACCTGCTGAATGGTCATATCATCGTCTATTACCAGCCATTCCTGTATCAATGGTCTTAAAGTTTTGGATTGTTCATCCAATTCTTTTTCAAGCTTATTTCTATCATCACCTGTTCCGGTCAATCGTAAGCGAACATTTCCATAGTGAGGCAGGTAGGCAAGCTTAAGATGTGGTGGCAAGTTTTCTTCCCAGTCTTTTATTTTTCCGCCAAAAATGATTCCCCCATTCCATAAGTAAGAAAAGTTTGATGAAGTATAAATGGCATTTTAAAATGCTGTTGCAACCTCGGCAACACTTCTTTTTCATCAGTCCCTTCATTTCATGTGGTACTCCGGAAGAGAGACAAAGACCTTTTTGTCGGAGTCTTTCAAAACTCCCCTTCAGCGGGGTTGAGGGGAGTTGAAAACCACATTCCAGGTGCTGTTCCCTCTCATTCATCAATACTCGTGCAAACATCAGGAACTTCCAGCTTGCTTTAGGTTTCTTTCCAAAATGGGTCCAGGTCTCGCGAAAAATTTTTCAAATAAATATTTTACATGCGCAAGTACCTGTTCATTCACTATAAGCTTGCCGCCAAAGTACTTGCACAAAAGAGGTTTTGTAATATCGTCTGCCGTGGGTCCAAGTCCGCCTGTTATTAAAATGATATCCGCTTGTTTACTTTTCTTCGTCCAACGCATTCAGATATCATCCCAAACATCACCTACCGCCACCCGGCGTTTTACCCATACACCAATTTTATTGAGCTCTTCCAGCCATCCATGCACTGTTCGTATCAATAGTTTGACCGATCAGGGAGCTCATCGCCAATCGTTATTATAGAAGCAAGAACCACGATTTAAAGGATTATAAATGATTAAATGGAAATAAAGTAATTTAAGCGCAAAGTAATAACCACTTCATTTATGAAAAAGTTTTCCTTGTTATTGGTTACTGGTCACTGTTTCATTGTTCTTAGATGCACAATCTGTATAAAGAGAAACTGCGACAATGCCTTCCAGCAATTTGAATCCGATTCTCAGCTCAGGCATGCAATCAGTGCTCTGTATGTGATCATTGCAAAAACAGGAGAAGTCGTATTCGATAAAAATTCACAGGTTGGCTTAGCGCCTGCATCGACGCAGAAAATCATTACTGCAACTACAGCTTTTGAATTGTTAGGGAAGGATTACCGGTATAAGACTGAGTTAGGTTATAGTGGTAAAATTGAAAACGAAATTTTAAAGGGCAATCTGTACATCGTTGGCTAGTGGTGATCCACGCTTTGGGAAGCTGGAGATATGCAACAACCAGGGACACGATGCTCTCTGAATCAGTGGTCAGGATCTGGTTCAAAAATTAAAGATTAAAAAGATTGAAGGTGACATTGTCGGATGTCGACAACAAATTTGAAACCCAAACAACTCCTGGACGGATGGATATGGGAAGATATCGGTAACTACTATGGTGCCGGAGTTTCAGGATTGAACTGGCACGAGAATCAGTATGATCGTAAAATTAAGATCGCTCGGGGAAGAGAGGGAGATTCCGTTGAAAATTATAGGCACTAGTCCTGAACTTGCGAATATCACTAACCTCATCAATGAATTGAGAACAGGACCAAAGGACAGCGGAGATAATGCGATACATCTATCTACCTCCTTATAGTCTACAATGGTTTTGTAAGGGGTACTATTCCACTGGGCGAAAATCCTATTTATTAATTTCTGGTTCACTTTCGTATGCCTTCCCGTTATGCTGTTATGACTTTTTAGGCAATAGAATAAAACAAGCACAGTATCATTATATCTCAGGCAATTGAGCCCTGCCACCAATATTGAATATTTGGATGGAACATGCAAGCAAATGCCGTTACCCTGATAAAATACTGGACACTCACTATTCCCCACTACTCGATTCCATCATCTATTGGTTTCTCCAAAAAGTCAATCAACCTTTACGGCGAAGCCACTGATAAAAACCTTTGCCTATGAGAAAAGGGGATTTGGTGCAACCGATACAGGTATTGTGATCGTAAAAGATTTCTGGAAACAAAAGGGCCTTGATGAAAATGAACTGAATATTTATGATGGCTCAGGTCTCTCACCTCTTAACCGTGTCACTACTCATGCACAGGTTGAAATTTTAAAATATGCAAAGCAACAACCCTGGTTCTCATACTTCTTTAACGCATTACCTGAATACAACAATATGAAAATGAAAAGCGGATCCATTAGCGACGTAAAAGGCTTTTGCGGATATCATACTTCCGGCGATGGCACTCAATACATCTTTTCTTTTCTTGTAAACAATTACAGCGGTTCGTCATCAGCGCTTGTCAATAAAATGTACAAAGTATTAGATGTTTTAAAATAAAAACATTGTCTCATCGTCAGTCTGAATAAATACTTCAACTAAAATCAAACCAGTCGTTATGAAAGAACAAAGTTTTAAAAATCACGGGCGTTATATTTTCATGTTTCATATTGTTACTTATGCAGCTATTTGTAGCCGTGATCATCGGCAGCATTATTAACCTTGCCAACTCATCAAAGAAAATCTTTATTCTGCTTCGTTGCTGGTTGTTGTTTCACTGATTCTTGCAAGCCTGGCCTGGTTTAGCCGTCGGTTTGCTTTAAAAGCCCAGGACAGGGCCATTCGTACAGAAGAAAATTTTCGTCATTTTATTCTTACAGGTAAACCTTTGGATGATCGTTTAGCGCATGCGACAGATCATTTGCATTGCGATTTGCCCCTGATGAAGAGTTTGCTGTTTTATGTCAACAGGCAGCGGATAAAAATTTAAAGGGACCTGACATTAAAAAAGCAATTCAGAACTGGCGGGCTGATCATCACCGCGCCTGATAATGCAGAATGGGAGATCCATATTTAAAGGAACGGAGCTGCAAAACTTCCTGCCCAGATCAGTATTATAATTGCCTTGCCAAACCATGAAAGATCCTGGATGATCGTCCTCTGCAAAAAGATTTTCAATAGTGTTGACAACCCTGTCTTCGTGGGCTGAATATTCATAAGGCGGAGCAGGATTTACATTTCTCAACGTGGAATAATTATTCTCGATCAGGATATTTCGTATGTTCCAATATTCTTCATCCGTGATCTCTTCATAGGTCTTTTCAAGATTGATGCCCTTTGCCTCGACTTTGCGGGTCATTCTCGTCAAATTTTGTATCGCTCCTCAACCTGTACAACATCATGGCAGGAGAACAAGCAAAGGATAAAAACCGATACTCACGGCAAAAGTACCCAAGCGCCAGATGCAGAGACAACAACAAATACTTTTCCAATGATCTTTGATTCATCCAAAAACAGCCTGTTCAGGAGCTGCCCTCCGTCCAATGGGTAAATGGGAAGCAGGTTAAGAACATTCAAAAAGATCAGCCAGGTAGCCGTCTTTCCAATAAGCGATAATCCTCATACGCCATCTCATGCACTGCTGTTTCTTGACAGAACAAATAAAACAATACCTACAATAATTCCCGGCAATGGTCCTGCTAATAAAATGATCGCTGATTGTTTTTGTGATACCTCTCTTTTGTACCGCTTGCGTAAGCTCCCAGCAAGGGGATAAAAAAATACCCAGTTCTTTGTAGTGGAATGCTTTCATTGCAAGGAAATGACCAAGCTCGTGGAAGATGACAATGGCTGTAAGTATAGTAACGACAGTGTCTTACATCCAGTTGGCGCTGAAAAATAATACCCGAGCAACAGATATAAGGCAAGACTTGATGAATAGAACGAACCCAGACATTTCCCTTTTTATTTTCCAGCTCGGGCTTGGGCGGACTATCCAAATGCAGGCGCAGGAAAATGTATCGCTTGTGTCCCTGTTTTCAGAGCCAGGATCAGATGAAAAGTGTGCGATTATTCTCCATGAAATAAAATTAACCAAAATAAGGCTTTATTTTTCTTAGCAGCTCCTCAGGCATTGTCGTTCGTTTCATTGTTTTTGCTTCCATAAAGTATAAGATCACCCTGCCTGTTACCAATAGCTCTCTCTTTTTCATTATACACCTCGTGGTGAAATTCAATTTTATGATGGATCGGCAATTCTTTCAAAATCGTTTTTATTGTCAAGCAGGTCATCATACAGTGCCGGTCTCAAAAATCTTGATTGCACCTCCACCACAGGCATCAATGGTACCCATTTTTTCCATATCTGCATAGGTATACCCCAAATGACGAATGGATTCTGCCCTTGCTACTTCATAATATAAAAGAAATTGCTGTGATAAACCACTCCCATTTGGTCGGTCTCGGCATATCGAACTCTTACTGTGGTTTCGGAGGAGAACATATTTTGTGAATTGTGAATGGTGAATTGTGAGTGTGAATGGTCCCAGTAGCTATGCTCATTCACTTATCATTCCTATTCACCACTGACCATTCACCAGCTTATTTTCCGATCAATTTATCGATACTTACTTTACCTGGTCCTACAAACAACAAGGCAATATAGCCAGAGAGATACAGAAGCGGCTCTTTCCGCCGTTGCCAAAAGCATCGCCGTGATGAGCGTTGAAAAGTGCTACCGACATGGCAATGATCAGCGGAATGCAGGCCAGGCGTGTAAATAAGCCTAATATGATAAGGCAGGAACAAAAAGAACTCGGCAAAAATATCCATTGACAATGAAACCCCGCTGCCCAAATGAAAAGGATCAGGAAAAACCGGCTGAATATTTTGAAAAATGCTGCAATTTATCATAGCCATGGGCCACCAGCATAATAATTCCAAGTCCCAAGACGAAGAATAAGAGTAGCAAACGAAAAAGCGGTATCGGAATATTTGGTACTTGCGATTTTCATACGTCTGAATTTCGAGATGCAATGTTACGAAATGGTTGTTGGTTTCTGATCACTGATCGCCGGTTTTTGACCACAGGTTATTCATTCAAAACAACAAAAAGTGGTTTAGACCTTCTAATTAGTAACTGACCATTATCTCAAAAATAACCATTGATAATAATGAATGAATTGTTAAAAGATTAACGACATACACAGTTTTCCACAGCTGTTTGGAATGATGTTTGGTCAGCCCTGAAATAAGTTCAATATTTACGACGTTAATCCTCCAACCGGTTAAAGGACACAGTAACATGAAGACTCAAAGCATTCTAATTCTCGCCTTCCTTTTTAGTATTTCCGGCAACTGCACAGCAAACACGCTTTTATTCAGATCCCGAAGAAAATTTAAGGAAGCAAAAGAGTATTTTCAGAAGGAAGAGTACAGCCTTGCCTATCCTATATTTAAAGAATTACAGCAATCCGTCCATGAAACGGATAAGATCAATAATGTTACCACGGTCCAGGAAATAAATTACTACACTATCGCCTGTGCTTTGAAGCAAAATGAAGGTCATTGCCGAGGAAATGGCAAAAAGCTATATTGATCTTGAAAAGAACAATGCACGGGTACAACAAATGAATTTTCAGCTGGGCGAATATTACTACCGCCAGGAGAAATTTCCAGAGCGACTGAACGATATGAGCAAGCCAGCATTGCCAATCTCAGCAATCGTGAAATTGCCGATATGCAGTTTCACCAGGGGTATTCATATTTTGTACAGCAACAGTTTGCCAAAGCAAAACCATTATTCAACAGTATCCGGCAGGTAAAAGACGATCCCAATTACATCGACGCGAAACTATTATTACGGTTTTCTCGCTTTCAGAGACAAGAATTATAATGAAGCTTTGCAAAGCTTTAAGATCGTAGAAAATGAAAAAAATATCAAACTATTGTTCCCTACTACATAGCACAGATCTATTATATACAGGGCAAGAAAGAAGAAGCCATTGCCTATGCAGGGCAGAAACTAAAAAAGGCAGCAGACTACTATGACGTTGAAATGAACCAATTGCTGGGTCATGCTCATTTGAAAGAGGTGAATTTGCAGGCCCTGCTTATCTTGAAGCCTACGTCAATAAAACAAAGAAGGTTCGCCGCGAAGATCTCTATGAACTTTCGTATTGCTCTGCTAGCGACGCAAAACAATATCAAAAGCGATCGAGGGATTCAAACAATTAAGCGGTGAAGAAGACACACTCAATCGGCATGCCATATATATGCTTGAGGGTATGCTTATCTAAAAACAGGTCAGAAATCAAATGCAAAAATGCGCTGATTTGTTTTGTGCATCCAACAAGCAGCAACTCTGCATTAAAGGAAGTTTCAAATACAATTACGCCAAGCTTTCTTATGAATTGGGTTGCCAGGATGAGGCTCTCAACAGCTTACAGTCATTTTTAACTAGAATACCCCAACTCAGACCTATAACAAAGAAGCAAGGAATTATTGGTTTCTGTTCTCGCCAATACCAGTAACTATGCCGACGCGTTGAATTTGTTGCAGACTGTGGACCATAACCATCCGAGGCGTTAAAAAGTTATATCCCGGGATCTTAGCTGGCCGGACCACAGAGACATCAACGATGGGAGACTGGCAGAAGCGGACGCTTTACTTGACAAAGCACTGAAAGATCCTGCAAAATGCAGCCGTGCTTCACTCATATAAATTTCTGGAAAGGTGAAATTGCCTATCGTAACAATAAAATAGATGACGCTATTCGCTATTACAATAATTCATGTAACTGCCGGGTTCGCCTGCAAGTGGTGAGGTCAATCCAGCAAATGCAAAGTACTGATTTGGGTTATAGTTATCTGCAAGAGAAGAATTATCCTGCTGCTTTAAGTTTTGAACCTGTTGGAAAGAATGCTTCATTAAACTCTGATGCCATTACACAAGATGCACTATGACACGTACCGCTGACTGTTATTTCATGAACCGTGATTACAGCAAGGCGAATGCTATGTATGGCAACGTGATCAAATTTTCATGGCCCGCGGAAGACTATGCCACTTTTCAGCAGGCAGCTGATCGCAGGAATAAAAACCCGGGCGATAAGATCAACCTGTTAAATACGATGAACAGGAAATTTCCACTTCATCTTTAGTGACTGATGCAAAATATGGAGATCGCGAAAAGGTTATATGTCGCAGGAACGTTTCAAAGATGCCATTCCTTATTTGAACAATATAATTAAAGAGCAGGAAACAGTTCACAAAAACCACAGGCTTATTTGCGTCTTGGTATTTGCTATTACAACTTGAATAATACGGGTGAGGCGCTAAACCAATATAAAACCCTCATTGCGCAGTACCCAAATTCTGAGGAGGCGAATGATGCTTTGGATGATGTAAAAATCCATCTCTGTTGAGACCGGCAGAGACTGGTGACTATGTCGATTTCATGAAGAAAGCAGGGAAACCTTTATCGGTGGATGCAGAGGATTCACTCACATTTTCAGCTGCTGAAGCTCAGTATGAAAATGGGAATGTAACGGCATCACTGAATGCTTTTAATAATTACCTGCAAAAATTTCCTGATGGTGCCCATACAGTTGATGCAAATTTTTACCGCGGTGAAATTTATAACAGTAAGGGTGATTGGAATAATGCGTTGAGCGGTTATGAAGCTGTCGTGGCTGAAGCCCCAACAAATATGCAGAGAAGTCAGCTTTGACGGCTGCACGTATTTACTTCTTTGAGTTAAAAAATTATGCAAAGGCTGAGACCTATTATGCTCAACTAAAGCAATTCACAACCAGCCAGGAGAATAAACTGGAAGCTATGCGTGGTTTATTGCGTAGTCAATACCAGCAACAGAAATGGACCGACGCGGTGAATAATGCAAAAGATCTACTCAATCAAAAAGGCAGTAGCAGCGATGATAAAGCACTTGCCAATATGGCCATTGCAAAATCATACCAGGTCGGCGGCCAATATGATCTTGCTATTGCTAACTATAAAACAGTAGTTACCATTAATAAGTCTGCATTGGCCGCGGAGGCAAGGTATGAAATTGCAAATAGCTGGTTTGCTGTTGATCATTTGACCGAAGCCGAGAAGGCAGCTTTTGAAACGATCAACAAATCAGGCTCAGTACGATTACTGGGTAACGAAAAGTTATATCCTTCTCGGCGATATTTATTTCAAAGAGAAAGATTATTTCAATGCAAAGGCGACATTCCAGAGCATTGTTGACCACAGTATAAATATGGAATTAAAAACAGAAGCACAGACTAAGTTGAGTAAGGTGATCGAAGAAGAAAGCAAGAACAGCAAGGTGGGGCAGTGAAGCTCATCCTAAGTCGTCAATGGTGAAGTGACTTGTACACTAAGCAGTTGTTGAATAGTAAATAAGAGCTGCGATGCTTAACTACTAAAGTTGAAAAATAGTTCAAACTGGCCACCACTTAAATGAAGTGATGAACAAAAAACAAGACATTACAATGATAAGACGGCGACATTACACTAAAATCTTTTGGCGGAATTTGGATTTTGCTATTGGGAATTTATTCGCAGGCACAAGTTGATTCAACCAGGAAGCGCACTGTAGAAGTTACTTCCACTTTCAAACCCGTGCTTCATGAAACGGCCAAGATCAATATGAATGCCACGCCGCCGGAAGCTGATACATCAAAACCAAAGTTGCAATACAATCTGCCTGATCAAAATCTATTGTTCGACTACCAGCCGGGAAATTTAAAACCGCTGGCATTGAATATTGATACAGGTGGAAGATGGGATAATAATAGTTATATCAAAGCGGGGTTTGGAAGCCAGAAAACGCCCTACCTGCAGGCGGGTATATCTTTTGGCGATGGCAAGAAAGCGGGACTGAATATTTATGCCAGGCACGTAGCATCGGAAGGGAAAAAGATTTCCAGAAATTCAGTCATACAGATGTTGCGTTGGATGGCTTTTACCAGACGACAAAAAATTTAGAATGGGATGCAAAACTGGGAATGAAAAGTGATCAGACCTATAAATACGGTTATTTACCGGAAATACTATCATTCCCCACCGACTCAATAAAACAAACCTTTACCACGTGGATCGCGAAAGCTTCATTTCATAATATTCAACCGACAAGCTTTGGACTTACTTATGCACCCGAAGTGAATATTCATGTATTCAACGATAATCATAACAATAATGAGAGTAACACGGTCGTAAACCTGCCATTGGAAAAAACAGTTGGAAAAAATTTTGCTGTTGATCTTGGACTAAATTTCGATTTGACCAGATACAAACCGGGAGGAAAAGTTGCTATCAATAACACAGCATATTCTATTTCACCTTCTGTGTTGTACAGATCGCCTACTATTAATATCCAGGCCGGCGTTCGTCCAACATGGGATAATAAGGACCCCAAGATCTATCCGAATATAACCGCTGAAATAGGCACACCGGATAAACGATTTAACTTAATTGCAGGCTGGATAGGCTATTTGCGTAAAACAACTTATGAATACCTCGCCTCCTTCAATCCATGGATATGGGCGCCTGCATCTATGAAGAATACAGGAATTGAAGAACGCTATATTGGTTTTAAGAGATCAATAGGTGATCATTTTTCTTACAGTACAAAGGGTGGGTTTAATAAAATAACCAATCAACCCTTATTTGTAAACGATTCCGTAGATGGAAAATCCTTTATTGTACTGAATGAATCGCAGATGAAAGTGTTGCATTATGATGGAGAGATCGGTTACACCGTGCAGGAAAAATTTTCATTAAAAGCAGGATTCAGTTTGAATGATTACATGAATTTAAAAGACAATGCCAAAGCATATGGGTTGATGCCGGTTGAATTAAATGCTGCAATGAGGGTGCAGGTGTTAAAAGACCTTTATCTTACGAGTGATCTGTTCGCATGGAATGGCGTACAATACCGTAAAAGCAATGGCGATAACGGAGAATTGAACGGAGCGTTTGATCTAAATGCCGGTCTCGATTTCCAGATCACAAAAAATTTAAAAGTTTGGAGCCAGTTCAATAATATCTTTAACAGGAAATACCAGCGCTGGAACCAGTATCCCGTGTATGGTTTTTAACTTTGTGGCCGGTATTATCTTTGCATTCGACCAAAAGAATTGAAATGCATGAATGTCTCTACAGGTTCCTGATCAAATATAAAATACTTGATCTTCCAGGTATTGGAACGATCGCGTTGCACTTGCAGTCTTCAAGATCTGAATTTACCGATCGCCTTTTTTCTCCTCCCGAATATTTCTTTACACTCGAGAAGGAAGATGAGATTCCCAGGGGAAAATTATTTTCATGGCTGGCATCGCATTTTGGTATTACTGACAGCGAGGCAGTGATCCGGTTCAATGAATTTATATTTGATCTGACCAGGAAACTGAAAGAAGGAAAAGAAATACACTGGCAAAAGGTAGGAAGTTTTCAAAAAGAGCTTACGGGAGAGATTAAATTCACAAGCGTGGAAGGAGAACTCCGCTGGCTTGAGAATGTTCCGGGTCAAAAATAATCAGGGACAACGTTGAACACCGGATGCTTGTTGGGGAAGTTGAAAAGACTTCGACAGAAATGAACAAGCTATTAAATTCTGTTAACGACGAAAAAATATTCCTGGTGGGTATGGCCGGTTGCAATTTTTGTTGCCATTTTTCTATTTCTCGGGTGGTATTTTTCTGAATACGGCATTACAACTGTTTCAACCGGGAATCATTTAAAAATTTCTCCTGCCAACGCGCCTGCAGGGTACAAACTGACACCCTAAACATCTATTGTTGCAAATTGACTTTACTTTGCGCATCATTTAAAAGAATGAATTCAATTGTTCATTATACTCATTGCCCTGCCTGCGATTCTCTGTTGCTACAACCCGTTTTCAATATAAAAGATCATTCCGTATCAGGTAAATCATTTTCAATTTGGGAATGTGCTGATTGCTCATTGAGATTTACCCAGGATGTTCCGGACCGCAATTCCATTGGTCAATATTACAAATCTGAAAATTATATTTCCCACACCAACACTTCGGAGGGTCTAATAAATCGATTGTACCAAATTGTTCGGAAAAGAACTCTCAGGCAAAAAAGAAAATTGATCTGTAAGGTAGCGGGAAGAAAAGAAAGGAACATTGTTAGACATAGGCAGTGGCACAGGCGCCTTTGTAAATGAAATGAAACAAAATGACTGGAACGTAACAGGTCTTGAACCTGATGACGAGGCAAGAAGGGTTGCGAAAGAAAGTCTTGATTGCGAATTAAAAACCATAGACGAGCTTTTTCTATCTTCCGGAAAATGCCTTTGATGTTATTACACTTTGGCATGTGCTGGAACATGTACATGATCTGCACGGCTATTTGCAACAATTTAAAAATTATTGAAGCAGGATGGCCGGCTGGTTATTGCAGTCCCCAACTATACTTCTTTTGATGCTTCTGTTTATAAAGAATACTGGGCGGCTTATGATGTCCCACGACACCTTTACCATTTTTCGCCCCTTTCGATGAAACTCCTGATCGATAAAAATGGAATGAGAATAGTTGAACTTAAACCAATGTGGTTCGATAGCTTCTATGTGAGCTTTCTCAGTAGCAAATACAAAAATGCCCGGTCATCGGACAAACTGGGAAGAACAAATTGGTTTGCCGCCAGCTGGAATGGATTTATATCGAACCTGGCAGCACTATTTGATAAGAAGAAATGCAGTTCTGTGATCTATATTATCTCAAAGTGATTCAATTGAGTTGAACCTCGTATAATTCCGGCCAGTTTTTTCCGGTAATATAGATCTTCTTTGTTTCCGCATCATAAGCGATGCCATTGAGCACATCCGCCTTTGGAGCCTTTTGCTGAATGCGATTCCAGACGTCAGTCAGATCGGCCTTAGCTACTATCTTGCCATCTGAAGGATCAATTTTTAGAATATAAGGAAGTTGCCACTGGTTAGCATATATATACCCATCTATATATTCCAGCTCGTTCAAATTGTAACCAAGAGCGCCGGCATCCGTTACCGGGAGTTTTTTGATCAACTTAAAAGTTGAAGGTTCATAAAAATAAAGGTTGCTGCTGCCGTCATCAACAACAAGGTGAGTTCCGTCCGTTGTCATTCCCCAGCCCTGCCCATTATCAGTAGTAATGGTGAACTCTTTGATCTTTTTGAAATCCATTGTGTACACGAACACCACTTTCTCTGTGTACGTCAATTGGTAAATAGTATCGCGCAAAATGACAATACCTTCTCCAAAATATTTCTGATCGAGATCGAGTTGCTTCTCGACTTTACCTGTATTCAGATCAATTTTCAACAATTTAGACTTACCATGATCACCTGTACTTTCATACAGCGACCCTTTGTAGATCAATAAACCTTCGGTAAACGATGATGTATCATGAGGAAGTACTTTTTGTATAGTGCAGCTTAAACTCGCGGGTTGGGGAGGTGGCGGTGTAGCGGGAGTTTCAACTGCCATTGTTGCAACGAGCTAAGCATAGGCACATTGAGACGACGATTATCGTAGAAATACCTGTGTAGACATTTTTTTCATGTGGGTGGTTTGAACCGCACAAAAATAAGGTTTGATATTAATTCGCCGTTGTTAAAGCTGCACTTTCGATAAAGCGCTGCAACTTTCTTTGATATAAACATTAAACGAATTATATTTGGATGAAATCTCGCCCTTCCGAAAAATCTTTCCCGAAACCGATCCCTTGAATTCCTTTTAATTTCTCCCCAATATTCGTGTTATCCTTTCCAATGCCGGTTTAAAACCGCAGAAGATCTCTGCACGCAGTTAATGTTTAAACGGACATATGAGAACGGTACTACTAGGGATCGATCGGTTTATTGGCGACTTATTTTGTTTCTGCTCAACGTGATTGCAGATCATTTGAATACCAGCAACAGCTAATTCAGAAAGATCCGGGTTTGCAGGCATCGCAAAATGCTATCCAAAACTTCACGCGCTTCCAAGAGTCACGAACTTCATCCAATGCAATTGGAAAGACAATAACAATCCCCAGTTGTTGTACATGTTCTTTATCATTATGCGGCCGAAAATATCAGCGATAGTTTAGTCAGAAGTCAGATCAGGATTTTAAATAGAGACTTCAGAAAGTTAAATCGCGATACGGTAAAAATACCTGAGGCATTCAAAGCTCTTGCTGCAGATTGCGGCATCGAATTTCAACTTAGCAAGTGTTGATTCAAAAGGCCGGGCTACTTCCGGTATTATTCATAAATACACTCCCATCACAAAATGGACCATGGACGACAAGATCAAGCTTTCATCCGAAATGGGCGATGATGGCTGGGATCCGAAAAGTTACTTAAACATTTGGGTTGGAGCATTGGATCAATTTCTTGGGTATTCAAGTGTGCCCGGCGATCCATCAGATAAGGATGGTCTGGTTCTCAGCATTGCAGCTCTGGGTGGCAGGACCGCTGTTCATGAAGTAGGTCATTGGTTAGGTCTGAGACATTTGTGGGGTGATGCGGATTGTGGTGACGATGGAGTTGCGGATACTCCAAAACAAGAAACGTATACCAATGGTTGCCCCTCTGGTATTCGAATTAGCTGCAACAACGCTCCGTATGGCGATATGTACATGGACTATATGGATTTTACAAACGATGCTTGCCTCGTAATGTTCACAAAGGGTCAAAAAACAAAAATGAGAGCTTTGTTTGAACCAGGAGGGCCCGCTATTCTATTCTTTCATCAGGTGCATTGGGAAGCCCGGTGAGTGAAGAAATACCTTTCAGATTCTCCTCCCCGCTGGCTCCATGTAAAAATCTATCCTGACCCGGCCACCACCGAGCTTAATATTAATGTCGAATCGGATACACAGGTGGGTGGGCAAAGAATTACAGGTGATCAATATTACAGGGCAGCTACAGTTCAAAAAAACAATCAATTCAAAAATTCAGAAACTGGATATCAGCCAACTAAAACCGGGACTCTATTTTATCCGCGCAGAAAAACAAGGAGAGAAGATCATGGAAAAATTTATAAAACTTTAATCAGGTGATCAGGGATTAGAAGGATACCCATACTTGCGTTTATCAAAAATGAATTTCTTACCCCTTATCTTCACAATAAACAGGTTGTCATATTCCCCATCCTTCAAATCAGACGCAATTTTCACCTGGCCGCATAATTTGTTTACAATATCATCAACTGTATTAGAATGACCAACCACTAATACATTTCCTTTACCCGATTTAATAGCGCTTATTAAAGAGTCAATACTACCATATAGTTCAAGGTTTATTTTTATGGCCTGGCTTAATGGTTCCTGCGGTAGACCTTGTACGAATGGTATTTGTTGAATAAATATGCCCGATATGTTTATCGGCCAATTCATTCTTCAATACAAGCGCCCTTACTTTTCCGGCCTCGGACAGCGGTGGGTCATTCGCCATCATTTTTCCAATACTGTCGGACGAAGTAACTTTTTCGGCATGACGAACTATATACACCGTACGGCTGCACGACATCAAGCCTAAACCCAGGATGGCAAGAAAGAAGAAAGGCCTCATACTATTTTGTTTATATGGTTTTTAGTTAGGTATTATTGTAGATATTAACAGTTTAAAGTTAAACTCCTATTTCATTAGTGAAGTCTTTTTTATATTAGTCAAACGTAAACAAGGACACTATGAAAAGTTTATCTGAAACCTGGTTTGCTGAAGGCTATATTGATTTTGAACTAAAAATACACGCTTCTCGCCTACCTGCAACAGGTGAATAAATATTTTAACGAAAACAAATTATATCCGCAACTTGCTGATGTTATCTTTCATTACAACAACCTGGTAGCATTCAGAGAGAACAAGAAATTTCTGCAGGAACATTTCCCAAAAAAGCTTACCGGGATACAACTGGAAAAACTTCAATTCTTATATGAACAAATGGTGGATGACAATGAATTGATGAAGGAACTTGAAGAGATCATCAATTATTCAACTACTACCATTAAAAGAACAATCAAAAGCGGCACAGAAATTTATGAATTCATAGAACATAAACTCATTATCAGCCCTATTGGTTTAGTACCGCTTGATACAAACGAAGGTTATTTCTTTTAAGCAGTGGCAAAAAAATACAAAGGTTTATCATTATCGCCTTTCCTTTTTGAAAAGCATGACGAGAAATACCGCAGCATAAGGACCCTGTATATCGACAACCGGCGACGCAGCATGAGCAACACCTATGAAAATATAAAATCTGAGCTTATTCGTCACCGGAATGAACTTCCAAACCCAGCCGTATATGCTGTCGAAATTGACCTTAGTTTTCCTTACGACGAAACACTATTGCCCATAGCAAAAAGAAGTTTAGTAAAATATATTTCACAGCCGGCAGCATAAAACAAACCTGTTACAAAGCTTTGACAGCAGAAAGTTTTGATTGCACTCCAAACCCTCCACATCTGGAGACACAGCGCGAGAACGATCAGGCTTAATCCTATAAAAAACTCCAGTTTAGTTCCTTGTTCTCATGATATACAAAAATGCAAGTAAGATCCCATACACTGGTTCCAGGTTGAAAGAAAGATTGACAGTAAATGCCGTCAGCTTTTGCAGTGCATTGACCGAAAACTGGAAAGCAAGCACTGAACAAAACCAGGCAAGCACCAGTAACCACATCCAGTCACTAAACCCTGGAATGATATAAGAGGTCGGAAATGCTCTTTGATAAAAGGGCATGAACAGGGACAGGGCAATAAATCCACCACTTAGTTGATAGGTAAGTATTGTTTGGGAATTCATTTTCTGTACAAACTGGCGGATCAGTATCATAACGATCGCAAGCAATACTGCACAGATAACTCCGAGAATGATCCCTGTTTTATATTTCGGATCAAAATGAAAAATGATATAGATACCAGCGATCACAATTAATCCAAGCAATACTTCAATGGCGTTTATTTTTCTCTTTGAAAAAAGGGTTCAAATAAGGCTGTAAAAAACCGGTCGCAGAAAAACATACAAGAGCGACCGAAACATTGGCATATTTAATAGAGCCGTAAAAACTAACCCAATGCAAAGCAGATAAAAACCTATCCCGGAAAGTCTTAAGATATCTTTTGCCGAGACCCGCTGAAGTTTCTTAGCCAGTGAAAATACGATCCACATTGTTACTGAACTGATAAGAAGGCGATACCAAACCAGCCATCCTTCGTTTAGCGCTGATCAACCGCCCCAGGACCCCTGTAAACCCGGCAAGAAAAACAGCAAAATGAAGTTGGAGAAAAGCTTTTTTCATGAAGATTATTAACCTATAAAAAACAAAGTTGAGAAACTATATCTCAACTTCTGCCTGCCATCCTTTATCATCTTTTTCTATTTTCCTTCAGCCACTATTTTATTTTGCTGTAGTGTATTGATAGTATCCTCTGTATTTTTCACCCTTCTCCTGTAATTCTTAAACAAACTGAGCCACCTGAGTTTTAATACGCCAAGCACTCCTTCCTTTATGATACCTTTATTCATTTTGGATGTTCCCTGAGTGCGATCCTGGAAAATAATAGGTACTTCTTTTAATTTAAAATGAAGTTTCCACGCAGCAAATTTCATCTCTATCTGGAACGCATATCCCACAAACACTATTTGGTCGAGGTTGATCGTTTCCAAAACCTCTTTTTATAACACATAAATCCGGCTGTGGGGTCTTTTATGGGCATCCAGGTTATCATTCTTGTATATAATGATCCTCCCTTTGAAAGCGCCCTTCTGTCCGACGGCCAGTTCACGACACCTCCTCCTTTTACATAACGCGACCCGATACGCAACATCTGCTCCTCTCATTTTTGCAGGCATCATAAAGTCGCGGCAGATCATTTGGATTATGAGAAAAGTCAGCATCCATTTCAAAAACATATTGATAATCCCGTGCAATGGCCCATTTAAATCCATGAATGTAGGCGGTTCCAAGGCCTTGTTTCCCACGACGCTCCTCAATAAATAATTGGCCCGGGAATTTTAGTTGCAGATCTTTTACAATTTGGGCTGTTCCGTCAGGCGATCCATCATCAATAACTATTACATGAAAATCCTGTTGCAGATCAAAGATTGAATGCAAAATAGCAGAGATATTCTCCTTCTCATTATACGTTGGTATGACCACAATTTTCTCAGCCATGAACTAAATTACGGAATTGGAATTTCGATAACTCCTGAAATCGTATAAGTGGTTTGTTAAATCTTCTTCAACATGGTGCGGGTATGAGATCTCTGTAAGTTTTTGCTTGGTGTGCATAGGAAAATCTCCCTTCATCATCCAGTCATAGTATTGCGGTTCTGCCTTCAACACTTCGCAAATGGGCCGGCCTTTATGTTTTCCAAAATTAAAAATCTCGACGCCATTTTCCATTGTAAAACGACGTGCAAAATCAACAATTACGTCCTCACCGATTACTTTCAAAACTGTTTCTACCGAATTACCCAGGTCAGGATAACGCTCAAGTTGTGCATGAAAGATTTCAAAGTTGCTAAAGCATCCGCCTCAGCGCTGTGAGCAATTGTTATGCACTTTATTGCAATAAAACTTGTAGGCCGCACTCAGGTGCGCTGCTCCATCAGGTGAAAGATCTTCTGTACATCAACTAATTTCTGTTCTTCGTATCCAGGTCCATATCTGCACGCAAAAATTCTTCCATTAACATCGGTATGTCAAAACGATTAGAATTATAGCCCGCAAGATCACATCCATCAAGAACTTGCTTTAGCTCATGAGCATACCTGTTTAAAAGACCGGAGCGTCTCTTCACCATTTCATCGGTAATACCATGAAGTTCTGTCCCTGCCTTGGGAATGGGCATCTGGGGATTGATAATTTTGCGCTTCACCACCTGGTTGCCATCAGGCAATAATTTTACAATTGCAATCTCAATGATACGGTCGGTCCCTAAATTAGTTCCTGTGGTTTCAAGATCAATTACGGCAAGTGGTTTTTTCAATTGAAGCGGCATTATCGAATTTTATTTCTGCTTGCAAACGTAACTCTATTTCAGTAATTTTCATGCCGTTTTTTATCAGAACTAGTTATGTAGCAAAGGATAGAAAGGGTTCTTTACCTCAATAGTGCATGTCAACTGCGTGCCTTCCTCACATTATTAATTCAGCGTTTGGTCATTGTCTTTCCGGCTTTAGCGATCATCCGTGTAATTATTTACACTTATTTTAATGAGTAAAACACGAAAAAGACGAAGTATCCACGTGAACTATCAATCATAAAAGTTTCATTTTCAATAGATCACTCTGAATTAAAAATTGGCTCATAGCTAGCCTGAATTAAAATGAAATGTATATTTGTAAAATAATTGACAGTTCAAACCGTTGTTAAGGCACAATTATTCCGAATGAAAAACAAGTTACTTAGCTCTTATCCTATTGGCTTTTAGCTGCTTTAGTGATCAGCTCCGTGTTACTCCTCCCGAAAATCTAGGGTGCCCCATGAATCCTCAAAGTAGTTATGGATTTAGAAGGATAAAATTAAAGATCAAATTAATTGCTTAAGCCATGCATTGGATCCATCTTCACTGCTGAGGACCAGTTACAGAAGATTATTGTTAAGTCCCGGGAAAAGCCCCAGGTAATATTTAAATACAGTTCCAGTTGTCAATTCAGCGAAGTTGTATTCCAGCGTTTGCAGAAAAACTGTTGTCCGGGCGAAATCGATTTTCATTTTCTTGATCAGACCAACTATAACGATATTTCTGAAAAAATCTCAAGAAACATTCGGAGTCCCTCATCAATGCCCCAGATCTTAGTGATCAATGAAGGTCACTGCATTTTCACGAAAGCCATTCGGAAATATCTCTAGAAGGCATTATGGGGCATGCTATGGTAACCGCGTAAAAATGTTCACCACGATAAATTTTTGCTCGATTCATCACAGGTCGGCGATGGGTTTGTACCTGGGTACTAATAATTTCATTACAATCCAAGCTACTAAATGAAGCTACGGCACAAATCGCAAACATGATTGAATATCCTGTTTCAGTATGACCTAAAGCTTTGTAATGATCAAACAGCGCGCCTCCCAATTTTGAAGTAACAACTCCTCCCAATCCACCAGCCATACCACCAATACCTACTACAGAGCCTACCGCTTTCTTAGGAAACATATCTGAAACTGTTGTGAAAATATTGGCCGACCATGCCTGGTGAGCTGATGCACCGACACCGATAAAGAAAAATGGGGATCCAATAACTGATGAACCCAAGAGGTTGGGCAGCTAATACTACAAGAGGAAAAAATGCAATCAAAAGCATAGCTTTCATTCTTCCATCATAAACCTGGTAGCCTTTTTATGAAATGCATAGGAAACCATCCTCCTGTAATGCTGCCAAACATTGCCATGGTATAAAGCAAAGCCAATGGCAACATTACAGCTTCATCCACCATTCCGTATTGCGCTTTTAAATACGCCGGTAACCAAAATCAGAAAAACCACCATATCCCATCAGTCATAAACTTTCCGAATGTGAAAGCCCATGTTTGTTTATAACCCAATAATTTTATCCATGGTGCTTTTTCAGAAGTGGAACTCGGCAGTAACGATCGCTGTTTTTTCTTCCTCACTTCCATTGATATAATTCAATTCTTCTACCGAAAGTCTTTTGCTTTTCGGGTTTTTCATAAAAAATAAACCAAAAAGATCAGCCATAGAAAACCAATACCTCCCATGATGATGAAAGCCGTTTCCCACCCCCAATTCGTTTTGATCCAGGGAACAGTAAGTGGCGCAAGGATGGCACCTACATTAGTGCCGGAATTAAAAATACCTGTAGCAAAAGATCTCTCTTTCTTAGGAAAATATTCGGACGTTGCTTTAATAGCCGCGGGAAAATTTCCTGCTTCACCAAAAGCTAAAACGCACGGGAAAACATAAATCCTAAAACAGAAACAGAAAAAACTGTAATGCCCGCCCATCCTAAAACAGTTGAAATGCCCTTACCAATAGGAATAGCAAAAGCGTGAGTGATGGCAGCAATAGACCAAATAATAATAGCTAATACATACCCTTTTTTGTTCCCAGTTTGTCAATGATACGACCGGCAAATAACATGGGAGAAAGCATAAACAAATTGAAAAACTGCAGTGATGTTTGCGTAATCAGTATTACTCCAATTGAACTTTTGGGATCAGCCAAATATGGTTGTAAAAGACTTAATACCTGGCGATCTAAATAATTTACAGTAGTGGCAAAAACAAGAGAGCACAAATTGTCCACCTGTATTTCTCCTAACCCCTGAAGTGCGTTTTGAAATTTCTCAGGAAGCAAAAACTCAATTTCACTAGTACTTTTGATTTTCTGAATTATATGCTAACACTTCTTTGTGTTGCTTTCTTCAATCGCAGCATAATCTTTTGCTCCATTAATTTTTGCTGATCAGTTTGCTTCCCATACCTACTGCACACACTCCCGATTTGAACCACGCTTCCAGGTTTTCCTTTGTGGTATCTACGCCCCCGGTAGGCATAAACAATAATTTTGGAAATATTTCTTTGATACTGCTTACAAATTCAGGACCCAACAAATTACCAGGGAAAAGCTTGATGAATGTTATTCTCTTGTTTTCTGCAGCAATGATCTCGCTAGGGGTCATACAACCTGGAGCGTAAAAATATTTTTACTGTTCGCATAGTCTACCACTTCAGGAATAAAGACCCGGGCTTACTAAGAAATCTGCACTGAGCGTTTATGTAACTTTCTGCCTGTTGTAAAGTCTTGATCGTTCCAACACCAAGAAACATATCCGGCATTTCCTTATTTTTTACTTCAATTAATTTTTTAAAATTATTCAACGCTGCTTCTCCCTATTGGTGTATTCAACAGCCCTGATGCCTGCTCGGTAGATAGCTTTTAATACTTCAATGCTCACTGCTTCATCTGCATTGAAATACAAGGGCAGAATTCCCTGCTGAACAATTCTATCTGATATAAGTTTTTTATCTGGCATAAGGCCTCCCTAAATCCCTCCGAAGGAGGGACTTTGCCACCCACAGCCCTAGAGAGCGGTGAGTGTACAATTGTTTTGAATTTTGTTGTTGATTAAAGAGCTGAACGTTGAAGAGTGCGACGCAACCAAAGTCAAATAGAATTCACTTAAGCTGGTAACATAATCATCAACTAACTACAAGAAATATTTACTTTTAAAGAATAACTGTTCGACCTAGGTCTCCCTTCAGGGGACAGGGGCTTTATCGCTGCACCCTACCCTGACGCATCGCCTTTCATCAATTCTTTTACTTCGTTTAATGTAGCATGATTGAGATCGCCGGGAATAGTATGTTTCAAGGCTGAAGCTGCTACTCCAAACTCGGCAGCATCTTTCATCGACATACCAGTAACAAGGCCATAAATAAACCCGCTTGCAAAAGAATCGCCGCTGCCTACACGATCCACAATTCGAACTTCATATTGACGGGTATGATAAAAATCCTTTCCATCATACACCAATGCACTCCACCCGTTATCTGAAGCGCTATGACTTTCTCTTAATGTGGAAGCCACATATTTAAATCCAAACTTTTCCGCCATTTGTTTGAACATAGCTTTATATCCTTCAACATTCAACTCACCTTTTGTGACATCTGTACCCTCCGGCTTAAAACCAAGAGCTGTTTCTGCATCTTCTTCGTTGCCTATGCAAATGTCAACGTGCCGGCAAAGTCTTGTCATCACTTCTCTTGCCTTCTCTTTGCTCCATAATTTTTTCCTGTAGTTGAGATCAATACTGGTGGTAATGCCTTTCTCTTTTGCAGTTTTTAATGCAGTCTCCGCAAGAGCCGCACATTTATCGCTTAAAGCAGGCGTGATGCCGGTTGTATGAAACCATGCAGCGCCATCAAGAATTTTATCGAAGTCAAAGTCGCTGATCTCTGCACTGGCTATGGAAGCACCGGCCCTGTCATAGATCACCTGCGAAGCCCGCATGGAAGCACCGCTTTCCAAAAATAAATTCCAAGCCGATCACCACCCCTTGCTATGAATTGTGTGTCCACGCCGTAACGGCGTAAATGATTGATAGCAGACTGACCAATCGCATTACCAGGCACTTTCGAGATGAATGTTCCATTCAATCCAGTAATTGCAAAGAGCTGCCGCAACATTTGCTTCACCACCGCCATAGGTTACATCAAAGCTATCCGCCTGTACAAATCTTTTAAAATCGGGAGTGGAAAGTCTCAACATGATCTCTCCCAGTGTTACAATTTTTTTGCCATATCCTTTCTGTAACTTTATAGAATTTAAACCGTAGCATTTTTAGCTATTGCCGGTTGCAATTTTTCTTTCCAGTTAAAATATTTTTCTGCATTGTAATAACAAATGTCCTGTATCACTTTACCTGTCCAATTGATATCATTCGGCAATTCACCATTTTCAATTTCATCTCCAAACAGATCGCACAGTATCCTGCGAAAATATTCATGCCGTGGATAGGAAAGGAAACTTCTGAATCAGTTATCATTCCCACGAAACGGCTTAGCAAACCCATATTAGACAGAGGTATTCAATTGCTTTATCATCCCATCCTTCTGATCTAAAAACCACCATGCAGAACCCCATTGTATCTTACCAGCCATTGAACCGTCATTGAAATTAGCGGTCATTGTCGCAAACAATTCATTATCGGCAGGATTCAAATTGTAAAGGATCGTTTTTGCCAGTTTATTATTTCTATCAAGTTTATCTAAAAATTTCGCAAGTGACCTGGCCTGCGTAAAGTCACCAATAGAATCCCATCCCGTATCTTTTCCTAATGTCTGCAACATGCGGGAATTATTATTTCTCAGCGCTCCAATATGAAACTGCTGCACCCAGCCCTTTTCCCAATCCCATTCTGCAAATTGAAGCAACATGGCTGATCTGAATTTCAACTGTTCGTCATGATCCGGTTGATTGCCATCACGAACTTTATTAAATATGCTATTGATCTCTGAATTGGTAAAATCATCACTGCTACATTTCCTCCAAACCATGATCCGATACAGAGCAACCCATTAAGGCGAAAAATCGTGGCGATTTTTAAAGCATAAAGAAAATCATCCAGGGATGAAATGTCAATATCAGTAACTTCTTCTAATTTTTCCAGGTACTTCAAAAATCTTTTGAGGTTCGCTTACATCCATTGCGCCATCGGGACGAAATGCAGGCAATACCGGTATTTCAAAGCCGTCTTTCTTTAATTTTAAATGATACTCCAGTGAATCAACCGGGTCATCCGTTGTACAAATAAGTTTCACGTTCATTTTGCGCAACAAATTGCGAACAGAATAAGTTGGCGTTTGCAATTTTGCGCGAGCACTCTTTGTAAATCTTTTTAGCTGAACCGGGATTCAAAACATCATGTACATCAAAATATCGCTGTAGCTCCAAGTGCGTCCAGTGGTATAAAGGATTGCGCAAAGTATACGGAACTGTTTCCGCCCACTTTTGAAATTTTTCCCAATCGCTTTTTGTACCGGTGCAGTATTCTTCCGAAACACCATTGGTTCGCATGGCCCTCCATTTATAATGGTCGCCGTAAAGCCAGCATTGCGTTAAATTTTCAAACTGTATATCATCTGCAATTTGTTGAGGAGGTAAGTGACAATGATAATCTATCACCGGCATGTCTTTGGCGTGATCATGATAAAGACGCTGAGCGGTTTTTGTTTTTAGTAAAAAATTTTCATCGAGAAATTTTTTCATGCTGACCAACTCTTAAGTGAGTTTTTTCAGACTCCGCATAGCTGTGTCTACTACATGTTAGTACGACCATTGTTCGCTATTCAGTCAAATATTCATGCTGATAATCGATACACACGTTGCCACGGTAAGTGATAGCACTTAGGCTCATCCATCTTATCACTTCTCCAAAGGAGAAGGACGGTGCTTCACAAATTCAAACATTAGTCTCTCCACATCACCTTTGAACATTGCGTCAGGTCATTACAACGATACACCACGCTTCCACGGTATGAAATCATCCTGATTTAGCTGCACTGCTTTAGGAATTATTTCTCCACTTGCTGCTTTGATACAATATTCTAATATTTCCTCTCCCATCTCCCGGATAGTTTTATCTCCTTCAATTATTGGTCCCGTATCAATATCAATGATATCTCTCATTCTCTTTGTTAAAGCCGAATTAGTTGACACTTTAATAGTGGGGCAAACCGGGTTACCTGTCGGTGTTCCAAGACCTGTTGTGAACAGGATCAGGGTAGCCCCTGATGCGGCCTTGCCGGTAGTTGCTTCTACATCATTTCCGGGCGTGCAAACCAAACTCAATCCCGGTTTTGTTGCCGGTTCAGTATAATCAAGCACATCTACAACAGGAGAAGTGCCTCCTTTCTTTGCAGCCCCTGCACTTTTTATAGCATCCGTGATCAATCCATCTTTAATATTGCCCGGTGACGGATTCATATAAAACCCGATCCAACTTTTGTTGCCGTTTCTTCATAACTCTTCATCAAACGGATAAATTTCCTCGCCGTGGTTTCATCTACCGAACGATCAACTAATTCCTGTTCTACACCACATAATTCAGGAAATTCAGCCAACAAAACTTTTGCTCCCAATGCGACCAGCAGATCAGAGCAATAACCCACAGCAGGATTTGCAGAAATGCCACTGAAACCATCACTGCCTCCGCATTTTACTCCTACACATAATTTATCAAGAGCAGCGGGTTTACGTTCAAGCTTATTAATTTCAATGAGACCCAAAAAGTTTTTCTTATTGCCTCAGTGATGAGTTGCTCTTCGCTTTTGGATTGTTGTTGTTCAAAAATATACAGAGGCTTATCAAAATTGGGATTACGCAGACGAAGGTCAGTAAGAAGATCCTGCACCTGTAAATGCTGACAACCCAGGCTCAATATTGTAACGCCTCCCACATTTGGATGGTCGGCATATGCAGCAAGCAACTTACCTAATATGGCTGCATCCTGCCGGGTACCGCCGCAACCGCCTTCATGATTCAGGAATTTAATCCCATCCACATTTTTGAAAAGCCTTTCCCCAGCCTCTCCGATGGAGAGGGAGTTAAGTCAAAATCTTTTATGTCCTTTCCTTCTTTGTAGGCCATCATCAAATGATGAGTGAACTGTTTGTATTTATCAGTAACTGCATAACCCAGTTCGTTATGCAATGCTTCACGGATCACATCAAGATTCCTGTTTTCACAAAACACGGTGGGAATAAATAGCCAGTAGTTAGCTGTGCCCACCCTTCCATCACTACGATGATATCCATTAAAAGTCCTGTTCTACAAATTTTGAAACATCAGGTGCATGCCAGTGAAAGTTCGAACCACGATAATCATAAGGCTGGGCGGCATGTTTTACATTGGTAGTTGTCATCAATCCACCACGTGGAATAAAACTCTTGAACTTTTCCAACCAGCACTCCATACATGATCACCTCATCACCCTGGTTCACGTCATGTGTAAAAATTTGTGCTTGGCGCCAATGGCATCGTGCAAAATGTATTCTTCGCCTTCAAATGAAATCGTTTCTCCTTTTGCCAGGTTTTTTAAGGCTACCAGGACATTATCTTTTGGATGAATTTTTAGAACAACCTGTTTCATGATCAACCAATCGTTTTATCTTTTACTAAGCTACGAAGAGTAGGCATTGCTTCTTTTTCTTCGACAACTATAAATCTCCTTTGCTGTTTCAGAGAAATTTCATTAATTCCTGTTCCCATTTTCCATACAGATCGTCATACAATCTCACGTTTGATGAGGGGTTAATCCGTTTTATTTGTTTCAGATTACTGAATGCTTCTTTTGGCGAAGTAAAAATACCCGCGCCGATGCCTGCCCCAGGGCAGCCCCAACACTGCCATCATTTTCATACAACTCAACAGGAACATTTGTTGCATCTACAAAGGCTTCGGCAAAAAGGTCACTTAAAAACATATTTGCCCTTCCTACACGAATGACAGAGGGCAGGACACCATTTTCACGCATAATATCCAGGCCAAAGCGGAATGAAAAAACAATTCCTTCCTGTGTGGCCCGAAAAACATGAGCCTTTGGAATGTTTGTTAAGGTCGATATTCAAAAGATGCGCTCCGACAATTTTATTTTCAAATATCCTCTCGGCCCCGTTGCCAAATGGCAAAACAAATAATCCATCACTTCCCGGTTTTATCTGTGAAGCCTGTTTATTCATCTCATTATAGTTCGTCGCCGACAGATCTTTGATCCACCTGTTCATAATGCCGGTGCCATTGATGCATAACAACACCCCAATCCTTCGTTCATTTTTATTGTGATTCACGTGAGCAAAAGCATTTACTCTTGAAAGTTTGTCAAAAAATAAATTATCAGCGACTGCATAGATCACCCCTGATGTTCCGGCGGTAGCAGCCACTTCGCCGGGATGAAATACATTTAATGAAAGCGCATTGTTTAACTGGTCACCCGCTTTGTAACTTACAGGAATACCCGGCTTTAATGAAAGCTCTTTTGCAACTTTCGCCGATAAAGATCCATGAGACGAAAAAAGCGGTTTTATTTCAGGAATGATCTTTTCGTCAAAACCAAAACAGCTCATTACATCCTTTGACAACTCATCTTCCTTAAAATCCCAAAAAATTCCTTCTGATAATGCAGAAGATGTTGTTGTGATCTCACCTGTCAATTTCATTGCAGCAAAATCACCCGGCAACATCATTTTATAAGAGCTCTCAAATATCCTTGGTTCGTTTTCTTTGACCCACGCAAGTTTGGAAGCAGTAAAATTTCCCGGCGAATTGAGTAAAACACTCAAAGATCTTTGCTCACCAATTTTTCTAAAGGCAGCATTTCCTGTTTCCACTGCCCGGCTATCGCACCAGATGATACTATCACGTAAAACTTTTTGTTGTTTATCCACCAATACCAATCCATGCATTTGATAGGCGATACCTATGGCCGCAATGTTTTGGGGATCGAATTTACCGGTGGCATTTACTTTTTTATCGCCTCTTTGATATTCTGCCACCATGTTTCGGGTGATTGCTCGGCCCAGCCTGTTTGCAATGAAGTGATCGTCGTTTCTTCCTCAGGGTACTGTGCAGAAGCAATGCATTGTTGTGTATCTGCATCTACAATTGATACTTTGATAGAAGAAGTTCCCAGATCAATTCCGAGTAGTAACATTTTTGTATTTGTATAAAAATCAAATTTACGTTGAGCATTGAGAATTGAACATTGAATATTTATTCAGCTTATTACAAGTGTTCTCCAAAAGAGTCATGCGACAATGCTCAACGCTCAATTATTCAATGTTCAATTTGTGGGTACTACGCATTCGCCAGTGCCCGTCAAGATGAACATATCCCCCGTCCACATGTATCAGTTGACCGGTGGTGTGACTTGATCGCGGCGATAGCAAGAAAGCTACAGCATTGGCGATCTCTTCAGCGGTGGTCATCCGGTTGCCCAATGGGATCTTTGATTCTATCTCTTTCAATTTCTTCTCAGGATCAGGCAGTGTCTTTATCCATTTCTCATAAAGCGGCGTAAAAACATTCGGCCACTATCACAGCATTGACACGAATGCCGTACTTCAACAATTCAACAGCCCATTCCCGTGTCAGTGCATTACGGCCACCATTTGCAGCGGCATAAGCAGAAGTATTTCCTGGCCAGTTTCGGCAGTTTTTGAACCGATATTTACTATAGCGCCCTTTGATCTTTTCAATTCAGGCAAAGACAGTTGTGCCATCAAATAATAATGCACAAGATTTCTGTGAAGACTTTGCATGAATTCTTCATAATTGCCATTCTCAAGTCCTACTCCATCATTTATTCCGGCATTATTTACCAATCCATCGATCCGGTGAAATCTTTCAATCACTGCATTCACCGCCTTTGTGCATTCAGAAGGTTCAGTTAACTCAGCCGCTACCTGCCAGGCTTTACCACCATTTGATTCAATTTCATTTAACTGTTTTTAAATTGTCTTCTTCATTTCTTCCCACAACTAACCGGGTATAGCTCCCTCGGCGGCCAGAAGCTTTTACAATACCTTCTCCAATTCCTTTTGCGCCGCCTGTAACAATAATGATCTTATCTTTTAATTGCAGATCCATATGTCTAAATTTTCTCTCAATTGCCGGAGCCTTAAGGCTCCGGCAATTGATAAGTTATCTTTAAGGGCTTTAGCCCTTCAATGAATAAAACCTAACTGCATTCCCACCAAAAACAATTGCTTTTCTGTTTCAGAGAACGAAGAAAAATATTCCTCTACAATATTCAAAACCTCTCTCATACGAAGCAGCCACCAGGCAAACAGGCCAGTCTGATCCATACATGATCCGGTTGGGTCCAAATGCTTCGATGACCACATCTATATAAGGTATAAAATCGTCCTGCTTCCAATTTTTCCAATTGGCCTCGGTAACCATACCTGAAATTTTGCAATAAACATTTTCGAACCTGGCTATTTTCTGGATCTCTTTTTTCCACTCATTAATTTCCCGATTCTTTATTCCGGGTTTTGCCAAATGATCGATCACGAACCTCTGGTTCATAAAGGCTCCAACAAATTCAGGAAGGTATTTCAACTGATCGGCATAAATAAGGATGTCATAAGTAAATCCAAATCTCTCCAGTTTGCTGACTCCATTCATAAATTCCGGCTTCAGCATGAAGGACCTGTCCGTTTCACCCTGCAATACATGCCTGAACCCCTTCATCTTTTTGAAAGAACTGTAATGAGCTAGTCTTTCTTCGACGTTACCGGCTTGCAAATCTACCCAACCTACAACACCCTTTATAAAATCGTTCGCTTCGGCATTCTTTAATTGAAATTCGTTTTCATTTTCCGATTGATCACTTTGCACAACAACCGAACCATCGAAATCATTATTCTTTAGCACCCGTTTGAAGATCCCCGGGAAGAAAGTCTTTTGGATAACAGCCATATCATCAGTGATCCAACTGTCACGAACAGGATCGAATTTCCAGAAATGCTGGTGAGCATCAATTCGCATGCACCCCCATCCCCTAAAGGGGAGCTTTGAAGCAGTACTCATTTTTCAACAGTATTTGCCTGATAAGCCCGTACGTTTTGCTTCGCCTTCCCTAAGCCATCAATTCCTAATTCAACAATGTCACCATTTTTCAGATATACATTCGGTTTCATTCCTAAACCAACGCCTGCGGGAGTTCCTGTTGAGATTATGTCACCAGGCAATAAACTCATGAACTGGCTCACGTAAGAAACCAGGAAAGGAATTTTAAAGATCAGGTTTGAAGTGGTTCCATCCTGCATCGTCTTGCCATTCACGGTTAACCATAAACGCAAATTATTTACATCATCTATTTCGTCCTTTGTTACCAACCAGGGACCGAGTGGTGCAAACGTATCGCATCCTTTGCCCTTATCCCAGGTTCCATTCCTCTCCAATTGAAAATTACGCTCGCTTACATCATTGTGCAAACAATAACCCGCAACATAATTCATGGCATCAGCCTCATCTACATAACTTGCCTTTTTTTCGATCACCACGGCAAGTTCCACTTCCCAATCTGTCTTTTCCGAATTTTTCGGAATGATGATATCATCAAATGGCCCGCACAATGAGGAAGTAGCTTTTAAAAAAACAACCGGTTCTGTTGGGATCGCAGCATTTGTTTCTTTTGCGTGGTCGGCATAATTCAAACCAATACAAACAATTTTTGATGGTCTGCATACCGGGCTCCCAAGTCTTATGTTGCTTCCAATTTTAGGAAGGGTATTTTATTTTCTTTTAAAAATTTTTCCAATCTTCTTAATCCACCGGTTTCAAAAAATTTTCATTATAGTCTTCACCAAATCCTGATACATCATAGAGAACATCGTCCATAGCAATTCCCGGTTTTTCTTCACCGGTCTTTCCAAATCGGATCAGCTTCATTGGTAAAAGTTTTTATTGGTTATTGTACTTGTATGATGGTATCGATATCATCCCATGTGATACCCATCGGTATACACAAAAACTCCCTCCGGTTGTTGCTTGAATTTCAGAGTTTTTTATCACTGAATAAAACAACATCCTTAACTTTTGCTGGACACCTGGAATAAAAATATAAGTACCCGAAGGTCTTTTCAAAACATGAGCAAAGACGGTTTTATCTTTCAAAGTGATCACACCCCACTCCTGTGGCGGAACAATATTTCCCCTTGTTCCATGGATACTTTCCCCGTATTGCTTCAACCAGTTTCCCATCGCTTTCAATGTGTCTTTGAATTCCGTTTGAATTTCGCCATTCGGCATAGGACCGACATTCAATAGAAAATTGCGCATTGTGCCCTGCAGCATTTACCATATAATGAATAAGATCTTTCACCGATTTATAAGACACATCGGTAATATTATAAGCCCCATGAATTATTCATTGTCTCACATGTTTCCAATGGCAATGCAGAAACTGAGGCGCCGCCAAATCCTGTGGTGTTATTTCCCGGAAGATCTTTTTCAAACATCTGGAAATCTTCCCCGGGTAATGGAGTGATATGATGATTGTTGCCAACTAAACATTGAGGCTGCAATTTATGGATCAGGTCATAGATCTCCCTGAAATGCCAATCAACACGAGGTTTTGGATTATCATGGTTGTCATTATCCAACTGGTCCCAATAGCCATCAAACCAAATACCTGCTATCTCTCCATAGTTGGTCAATAATTCTGTTAATTGATTTTTCATGAATTGTATATAGTCATTCCAGTTACCATGCACAGTTCTCCCTGTGCCGTGACCTGTATTTCCCGTCCAATACGAATAATCATCTCTTCTCCAATCCAGCAACGAATAATATAAGAACAGGCCGACACCCTGTTTATGACATTCATCCGCCAGCATCTTCACAATGTCTTTGTGATAAGGTGTATTCATAATATTGAAGTCGGAGAATTTCGTATCCCACATGCTAAAGCCATCATGGTGACGGGTGATCAGCGTGATGTATTTCATGCCGGCATTCTTTGCCATACTCACCCACTCAGCTGCGTTGAATTCAGTTGGGTTAAAAAATCTTTCAGTCTTGTATAATTCTTTACGCTGATATTCCTGACCTGCATTACCCATTCGCCGGAGCCGGGGATACTGAAGGGCCCCCAGTGAATAAACAACCCGAACCTTGCATCGCTAAACCATTCCCTTGCTTTTAAGTTTTCCGGTGTCGGTGTGTAAGGTTGAGAATAAATATGCCCGTATACAATAAGACTAAAGAGCGATATAAATAAATATTTCATGCATCGTGTTTTAATTGTTCAATTTTACAAATCCCCCATCAATCAGGTAATCACAGCCCGTAATAAAGGCCGCTTCATCACTGCAGAGATATAAAGCAAGGCTTGCGATCTCTTCGGGCTTTCCCATTCGCCCGATAGGCTGGGTCTTTGATAATTTGTCAAACATCTCTTTTTCTTTTCCGGGAAATTTTTTGGAGATAGCCATCTACAAATGGAGTATGCACTCTTGCCGGCGAAATGGAGTTACACCGGATATTAGAACTGAGATAATCCTTTGCCACCGATATGGTCATCCCGATCACAGCACCTTTCGTCATTGAATAGGCAAACCGATCCGGCAAACCAACAGCGGCAGCAACGGAAGCCATGTTTAAAATACACCCGGTGTTTTTCCTTTTCATTACCGGGATTATTTCACGCATGCAATTGTACATGCCTTTTACATTTACATTGAACAAACGAACCAGGTCTTCTTCCGTAGTAGCTTCTATTGTACCCACATGTGCAATACCTGCATTGTTTACAAGAATGTCAATGACAGGTATGGTCTCAATAATACTTTTTACATCTGGCTGTTGTGTTACATTGCATTTATGAAAAAAGATCTACCTCCTGATGTGTTGATCTCTTCGACAACAGCTTTTGCATTCTCATCAATATCTAAAATATGAACTTCACTTTCCTGCTTTGCAAATAACAAAGCAATTGCCTTTCCGATGCCACTTCCGCCACCTAGTGATAACTGATATTTTATTTTCAAGACTAAACATGGTGCCCCATTGAACATTGAATATTGAATATTCGAATATTTCAGAATATCTTTCGAAAGAAGTCCCTTTAAGGATTTAGGGCAAAATATTCTATCCATCAATCTCCATTTCTCTCCCTGCTTGCTGCCAGGTATTGCCTGCTGGTAATTCCACATCAATTGCTCCCATTCCTGTACTTTCATATTCGCTTCATCCATTTTTGATTTTCGTTCAAATGTAAAATCGTCATTTGTTTCCATGATCATAAAGAGCCTGTTATTGATCCTGTAAATTTCCATTTGCTGAATACCTGCGTCTTTTATGCTCTTCAAAATTTTCAGCCACACTTTCGATAATTCTTCATACTCTGCGATCAGCGCATCATCATCTTTAAATCAGAGCAAGACAATATCTTTTCATTGTGCCCACATCCCTAAAGGGGAGTAATTACATAGTTAAAAAGATCGTCTTGCACCGCAGTCAAAGACGTCGGGACAAGGGACGATACCATCTGCACAAAAGCTGGTATCCAAAATATTCCATGTCACTTGCAACGATTTTATTTTATATCCCCGTAAACCGTAGTACAATACAAATAAAAAACAAAACAAAGGAACAACATAAGCAGTCTGCATACTCCCTGTTCTATCCTGAAATAAATCCCATCACTATAGGTGGCAAGTCCACCGCCAATGATCGACATAACCAGGAATGATGACGCAAGTTTCGTTTCTTCGCCAAGTTCTTTAATGCCGAGTGCGAAGATAGTTGGAAACATAATGGACATAAAAACGGTGAAGCCATGACTGGCATACAGCGGCTATATTGCCTTTGCTGTTACATCCAATGGTGAGTAGCAAAATATTTATGAAGGCATACAGGCTTAGCAATTTTGCCGGTTTGATGTATCGCATAAAGAAAGTGCCGGTAAACGACCAATCATAAACCCGGCCATAGCAATATATCCCCAGCGATAAGCAGCCTCCTTTTCAGGCAAATCAATTACGTACCTGCTAAAACGAACAAAAACTTCCTACGCCAACCTGTGCGCCCACGTAAAAGAATTGCGCAATCACTGCCCAGCGTAAATGCAGTGACGAAGTACCTTTACTGAAAACTCATTTGCTTTTACTTCCTCACCTGATTCTTTTACCTCTGGAAATTTTGTAAAATAAAAGAGCAACCAGACAACAGACGATAACAGCAGCCATTATCAATGCAGGTATCTTTACCGTATTGGCTTCGGATTGCAAATAGGAATTCAACTGGCCATTCGCACTCATCTGTTGCAATTCTTCTTTTGAATGTTCTATCCCTGAAAGAATGAATTGGCCGCCCAATATCGGCGCGATAACGGCTCCGAGTCCATTGAATGACTGTGAGAAGTTCAATCGCTGCTCTGATGTTTCTTTTTCACCAAGCAAGGTTACTAAAAGGATTGGCCACTGTTTCCAGGAATGTAGCGCCGCTTGCCACAATAAACAGTGCGGCTAAAAGAAAACATAGCTGCGTGAAGAGGCTGCGGGTATGAATAATAAATATCACCAGTGGCAAATAAAAAAGCCCTGCCAGAATCCCTTTCTTATATCAAACCTATGCATAAACAGGCCCTGCAGGCACAGCTATTAAAAAATAACCAGCATATACGGATGAATCAATGAAGGATGATTGCGTGTCGCTAAGCTGGCAGGCTTTTTTAAGTGCGGAATGAGAATGGGATTAAGATTATGCAAAAATGCCCAGAAAAAAATAAACTTGTGACCAGTATGAATGGTACAAGGTACTTGTGTGTTTGGCTCATTGCAGTTGGTTTGGTTAATCCATTGATACTTTGAAATTCTACTTCACCGAAAATTTATACACCGTGGTTTGCCTGTATGTTTCACCCGGTTTTAAAATGGTGCTGGGGAATGAAGGTTCATTTGGGCTATCCGGATAATGTTGAGTTTCCAAACAAAGACCCGCATGCGGAATATAGACCTGTCCACCTTTTGTTACCTGCAAGGCTCCGTTTAAAAATTTCCCGAATAAAATTGAATGCCGGGTTGCGTTGTAAATACCTCCATAAATCGACCGCTCCCGGGATCAAAAACCGTTGCTGCCGCTTGCTCCGATAGCTATCGGGCACCTCCATTTTATTCAATATCCAGTTATGATCAAATCCTCCTTTTACATTGCCGATATCTTTTCCAATGGCTTTAGCAGTAGTGAAATCCAGGGGGTTCCTTTCACATCAGCGATCTGTCCCGTGGGAATCAACTGATCATTGACCGGTGTATATTTATCAGCATTTAACTGCAACACGTGATCCAGGATCGTGGAATCTTTACCTGCAGATAAATTAAAATAGGAATGATTTGTCAGGTTCACCGGGGTGGCTTTATCGGTAGTAGCAGTATAATCAATTTTTAATGAGTTGTCAGAGCCTAATGTGTAGATTACCTGTACATTTAAATTTCCCGGGTAACCTTCTTCTCCATCCTTACTTTGATAGGTCAGCTTCAAACTACTGTCACCAATTTTTCAACATTCCAGATCACTTTATCGAAACCCATCATTTCCCCCATGCAGGCTATTCCCAAAATTGTTTGGTGCCAGCTTCGTATGTTTTACCATCCAACGTAAATTTTGCGTTGGCAATACGGTTGGCATAACGGCCTACTAATGCGCCCATATAGGGCTCATTTTTTGCGTGTATCCGCTAAATGTTTCAAAGCCCAGCACTACATCGCCCATCTTTCCTTTTTTATCAGGTGTTATGAGTTTTGTTATCGTGCCTCCATAGTTTAAAATACCTGCCTGCATGCCGGAAGAATTTGTGATGGTGTATTCTATAACCGGCGCGTTGTAATAATTTCCAAATGGTTTTTCTGTAATGCTTGCTTTCATCGAATCTGTTGTTACGTGTGCGGTTTCTTCATTTGAAGCCGAATTGTTGCTGTTGTTACAGGCGAAAGAAATAAAGAACGGGAAAATAGAAAAGAGAAGCTTGTTTATTCATATGGCTTTTTTATCTGAATTAAACAAACGAATCTATTAAATTTTCTCATGCAGGCTTTAAAAATCATTTATAAAAATATCATTAAAGTCATTTATAAAACCAATGACATTTTTGTAGCTACTGAATTCTTCTCTGCTGTGCAGGCTGGTAATGATGATACAATTCATCCCTGCATTCAAAGCAGATTCTGCCCCTTTGGGAGAGTCTTCAAAAGCAAGGCAATCGTCGCAAGGAAGCCTTAATACATCAGCACATTTTAACCAGGTCCGGGATCAGGGTTTGCTGCAGGTAACATCATTCAGCACTTACAATAGCCTGGAAATATTTTCTTATTCCCAACCCGTCCAGCACAAAATCGATATTGTAACGGATAGCAGCAAGAGCCAATTCCCAGTTTTATTCCTGCCGCGTTTGATTCCTTTAGAAATCTTTCAAGACCATTGATCAGTTTTAAATGTGGCCGGAAATCCCGCTGATATTGACGCTCTTTTCAAGACTCAACTTATCTTTTTCTTCTTCGGTAAATCTTCCGGGTAATATTCTTTCGATCAGCTCATGATTTTTCCGTAACACTCTTCTTTCATCCTTTCCATGCTGATATTAGCGCCGAATAGTCATTCAGGATGCGATGCCAGGCCGAGATATGATACTGCATATCATTGATCATTGTTCCATTCATGTCAAATAAAAATGCTTTTATTTCCTGCATCGTCTGTTGTTTGGCGCATCAAGTTAAGCTATTGAATCACGGATTACACTGATTGATCACGTTACACTGATTGCCTCAGGATTGACCCAGCGGATTGCCTGGCGATGAATCGGTTTGTGGTTACGAAGATGAATCATATTAATCAGTGGAATCTGTTGTATTAATCAATGGAATCTGTGGTTTACATTTGCACCTCAAAACTTTCTGCATTATGAATCATTTCAAAAAATCATCTTTAGCATTTTAGGTATTTGCCTGTTGAAATTTGCTCTTTGCCAACCAATGGGAAAAGTAATTGAAGAAGCCACCGTGAAAAGTTCCATTCTCAATAAAGCAGTCAGGTATACCATCTATCTTCCTGCCGATTATGATCGTTCCGAACGAACCTACCCGGTTGTGTACCTGTTGCATGGTTTCACTGATGACAATACCGGCTGGTTACAGTTTGGTGAGATCAATCAGGTATGCCGACAAGGCCATTGCAGAGGGAACTATTCCACCAATGATCATTGTAATGCCAAACGGAGATTCAAGTTTCTATATCAACTCTTATGACGGCAAAGAAAAGTATGAAGATTTTTTTATCAAAGAATTTATGCCCTCCATTGAAAAAACCTATCGCATTAAAGCAGAAAAAACAATATCGTGGAGTCGCTGGCCTTTCCATGGGTGGTTATGGTTCATTGATCTATTCTTTAAAATATCCCCAGCTTTTGCTGCTGCTGCGCCATTAAGTGCTGCCGTATTTGATGACAGTGCACTGGTGACAATGCCTGATGGCTAACTACGATTTTGTCTTTGGACAATTATTTGGCCGGGGTCTGAAAGGAAAAGACCGTCTTACCAAAGCATTTTATGATAACTCTCCGTTGAAAATAGTAGAAACAAAATCTGCCGATGACCTGAAGAAGGTTCGTTACTGGATAGATTGTGGTGATGATGATTTTTTGACAAAAGGAAATTGCCTGCTGCATATATTGCTCACAGATAAAAAGGTGCCTCATGAATATCGTGTCCGGGATGGTGCACACAACTGGACCTACTGGCGCACCGGTATTGTAGATGCTCTGAAATTTATTGGTGACAGCTTTCATCAGCAATGAGGATATGCCCAGTGCTCATAATTTGTAAAAACTATTAGCCGTATCTTTAAAATCGTATGAAGAAAAATTTTTTATTGCTTTTGAAGGCCTTGATGGAAGCGGAAAAAGTACCCAGGTAAAACTTTTGGCTGAAAAATTAAAAGGGCAGGGTTTGAAAATATATACCACGGCAGAACCAACCACCAGTCGAATCGGCCAGATCATTAAAGATATTTTCAAACATAAAATGGAAGCTGACCACAGAACGATTGCGGCGCTTTATGCTGCAGACAGGCTGGATCATCTCACAAATAAAACAGATGGTATCCTGAAAAAAATAGAAGAAGGATATACCGTTATCACTGACCGTTATTATTTTCATCTTATGCCTATCATGGTACACATATGGATATTAACTGGGTCATTAATGCCAACTCGCTAAGCGCTGACCTGCTCCGGCCGGATCTGAATATTTATATTGACATATCACCTGAAGGAAAGCATGAAGCGCCTTAACAAAGGCAGGGCCGCGATCGAATTATATGAATCGATAGAAAATCTTAAAAAGGTAAAGAGAAATATTTTGAAGCATTTGAGCTGCTCGGAGGAAAGGAAAAAATTTCTGTTATTGACGGGAACCGTTCAGAAAAGAGATCTCAAACGATATTTGGAAAGAAGTTTCAAAGCTGGTTGGATCCAGATAGCCATCATTTGGAAAATACCATTCAATGAAACGTGAATTAGCACCGGTTGTTAAAGGGAAACTTATTGATGAATACACACGCTGTGTGCATTATCATACGCCACTCGATATCATTGCAATAAAATTCAAATGCTGTAATGAATATTATCCCTGCTATGAGTGTCATGAGGAAGTGGCTAGGCACAAATCCGAAGTATGGAGAAAAAAATGAATTCGATACAAAAGCAATTCTCTGTGGTATCTGTAATAATGAAATGACAATTCATGAATATTTAGCCAGCAATAACCGTTGCCCTCATTGTAATTCAGCCTTCAATCCCAATTGTAGTAAACATTATCATTTGTATTTCGAAATTTAAATAAAGCAAATGTCAGTCGAAAAAAATTAGCCGAATTGAATTTAGCACTTCCTGTTTCTGCTCCATCAAAAGGCATTTATAAAAAATGTCTTGTTGTAGGAGATCTTTTATATGTATCAGGACATGTTTCCATTAATAGCGATGGAAGCCTGATCAAAAGGCAAGCTGGGAAAAGATATTTCTGACGAAGATGGGAAAGCAGCAGCCAGGCAGGCAGGTCTTGCCATTCTTAGTTCCATCAAAAGAGCATTTTGGAAATTTTGACAGGATAAAAAGAGTGATCAAGATCCTGGGAATGGTGAATTGTATACCTGAATATGAAAATCAGCCCGTAATTATTAATGGCTGCAGTGAGCTGTACGTTCAGCTATGGGGTGATGATAACGGTAAAGGAGTTCGTAGTGCAGTAGGTATGGGTTCGCTTCCCGGAAACGTTGCCGTTGAAATAGAAGCAATTTTTGAATTGAATGCCCAAACTGCCCTAATCGCTTAATTGCCTCCCTAAAGCTTCAGCGACACTTGCTGACTAAGCGTCGGCGCAAAGGGGCTTTAAAAATCCAGCACATGGCAATAGAAAATAAAAATTGGTACCAAATAGATAATATTGATGAACTCGATTCTCCTGTATTAATTGTATTCCCTGAAAGAGTAAAAGCAAACATTCAAACTGCGATCAGTATGGTTGCAGATGTGAGTCGTTTACGGCCACATGTAAAAACAAATAAATCGGCTGAAGCAACGCAGTTAATGTTAGACACAGGCATAACTAAATTCAAATGTGCCACTATTGCTGAAGCGGAAATGCTCGGTATGATCAAAGCACCGGACGTTGTACTGGCTTATCAACCATTAGGTCCCAAACTTTATCGATTCATTGAACTGGTAAGAAATTTCCCTCTACTAAATATTCCTGTCTTACTGATAATACGTCTGCTGCAAAAGAACAAGCCGATGCATTTGCAGCCAATGACCTGGAAGTACCTGTTTATGTTGACCTGAATGTTGGAATGAACCGAACCGGAATTATTCCGGGTGAAGCGGCTATTGAACTGTGCAGGTTTGTTTCTTCAGCAAAAGGGATAAAATTAGCTGGTCTCCATGCCTATGATGGGCATATCCGAAATAAAGATCTTGCTATGCGCACAAAAAGAATGCGATGAGGCGTTTGCAACGATTGAAAAATTGAAACAAGGAATTATTGAAAACCGGGGTCTCAATCTCCTAATATAATTGTCGGTGGTTCTCCTACTTTTCCTATTCATGCCAGGCGAAAGAATGTTGAATGTAGTCCCGGTACATTTATTTACTGGGACAAAGGATATACCGATCTCTGTCCTGAACAAAATTTTCTTACTGCCGCGGTCCTGGTAACCGAGGATCATTTCATTGCCCTCTCCGACAAGAATCTGCACCGATCTTGGCCACAAATCTGTTGCAGCGGAAAATGAAATTGGGCGAAGAGTTTTTTCTGAATGCCTCTGATCTTACGCCTGTTGGTCAAAGTGAAGAGCATTTGGTATGCGAAACAGGAAATAGTCACCATCATAAAACAGGTGATGTATTATATGGATTACCTTATCATGTTTGTCCGACAGTGGCTTTATATGAAAGAGTATACACCATTGAAAATGGGAAAGTGACCGGCGAATGGAAGAATGTTGCCAGGGATAGAAAAGTTACTATTTAGATTTGAAGTTTGATATTTGATATTGATACCGACTCGAACTTCGAACTAAATTTCAAATCTCAAATCTCAAACTTCAAATCTCAAATTTCAAATCTGAAATTTATATGTTCATTATCGATGCCCATCTCGATCTCGCAATGAATGCGATGGAATGGAACCGTGATCTGCGGCAGCCTGTCGATGATATTCGCAAAAGAGAAGCTGGGATGAATGACAAGCCGGATCGTGGAAACGGAACTGTTTCATTTGAGGAATTGAGAAAAGGAAATATTGGATTAGTTGTAGCAACACAAATTGCAAGATATACAGCACCTGGAAATCCTTTACATGGATGGCATTCGCCTGAACAAGCCTGGGCACAAACACAAGGAGCAACTGGCCTGGTATAAAGCCATGGAAGATGAGGGTGAGTTAATGCAGATAAAAGATCTTCGTTCGCTGGAAATACACTTAGCTTACTGGGATGATGATGAAAGCGAAAAAGAAAGCTATTGGATTTATCCTAAGTCTTGAAGGCGCAGATTCACTAATAACACTGGACCATTTACATCGGGCTTATGAATATGGATTGCGTGCTATTGGTCCCGCACATTATGGACCGGGCAGGTATGCAAATGGCACAGATGCTACCGGGAAAATGAATGAGAATGGCTTGCATTTATTGAAAGAAATGGAAAAACTTAATATCATTCTCGATGCCACACATCTTTGTGACGATGCTTTCTGGCAGGCAATGGATCATTTTCATGGGCATGCTATAGGGCAAGTCATAATAATTGCCGTGCACTGGTGGATCATAACCGCCAGTTCAGCGATGAACAAATAAAAATTTTGATCGAAAGAGATGCTGTGATCGGAGCGGCTTTTGATGCATGGATGCTTGTACCGAACTGGATCCGAAAAAAATCAACGCCTCGTGAAATGAATTGCGACCTTGAAAAGGTTATTGATAACATCGATCATATTTGTCAACTTGCCGGCAATACGAACCATGTCGCTCATCGGTTCCGATCTCGACGGAGCATTTGGAAGAGAGCAATGTCCCTATGATATTGAAACGATCGCCGATCTTCAAAAATCCCGTCACTTACTAAAGAAAGAGGCTATGCTGATGAAAGTATCAACAACATTATGCATGGAAATTGGTTGAGATTTCTGAGGAAAGCGTGGAGCAATTAAATAGATAATGGATAATGAGTAATGAGTGTTCTACAGTCTTACTCATTACTGATCACATCATTCCGTCAACGCTTTCTCTCCTCCTTTCAAAAATGGCTTCAACAAATCGATTGGAACAGGGAAAATAGTAGTTGAATTTTTTTCTGTTGCGATCTCTCTTAATGTTTGCAGGTAACGGAGAGTTAAAGCGCTTGAATTTTCACTTAAAATTTTTGCAGCATCCGACAAACGTTGTGAGGCCTGGAATTCACCTTCAGCCGCAATTACTTTTGAGCGACGTTCACGCTCAGCTTCGGCTTGCTTGGCCATAGCTCTCTGCATTTCCTGCGGTAGATCGATTTGCTTGACTTCTACATTAGAAACTTTTACTCCCCAGGGTTCTGTATTAGCATCAATGATCTGTTGCAATTTATGATTGATCTTATCCCGTTGAGAAAGCAGATCATCCAGTTCTGACTGACCTCAGTACACTCCGCAAGGTGGTTTGAGAAATTTGGGACGTCGCCGCCAGGAAATTTTCAACCTGTACAATTGCTTTTTGCGGATCAATTACGCGGAAGTAAACAACGGCATTTACTTTGATCGAAACATTATCCTGTGTGATCACATCCTGCGGAGGCACATCCAGCACTACCGTACGCAAACTCACGACGAACAATTTTGTCAACAATTGGAATAAGAAAAATGATACCGGGACCTTTTGCGCTGATCAGTCGGCCAAGACGAAAGACCACGCCTCTTTCATATTCTCTTAAAACCTTTATCGCGTTTGATAAAATGATGATGGCGAAGATGACAACTACAATGGTTACAACGGGGACTTGCTTGCATAATGTGTATTTAAGCTTTAAGCTGCTAAGCTACAAGCTATAAGCTTTGCTAACAGCGCTAATATTTTTTAAACCTTCTCTACAAACAATTTAAATCCCTGCATATCTTTCACACGAACCTTCTCTCCTTTATTGATCTCCCACTCAGAGATTCTGCCTGCCATAGTTCGCCATGCACCAGGACCATTCCTGATGGAGCTCAATATTTCATTTGCAATACCGGTTTCATCAATGAGTGCATTCATGCCTGTAGCCGGTTTTAATCGCTGGGCCTTTATTCCCATGCCAATGACAAAAAGGAAAAACAATGAGGTAACTACAGTTGTAGAAATGATGACAGTCCATGATATTTTACCTATATCTCCTGACCCGGTACGTATCAGCATCATGGAACCGAGTAACAGGGAAATAATTCCACCTATGGCCAGCACGCCGTGGCTAACAATTTTGATTTCAAGAATAAAAAGGAGCAAGGGCGAAAGCAATCAGCGCAACACCTGCGTAATTGACGGGCAGAGTTTGTAACGAATAAAACGCAAGAATTAAACTAATCAACTCAATTATTCCGGGAAGGATCGTTCCCGGGCTGTATAATTCGAACATGATGCCATAAAAGCCAAGCATCAAAAGGATATACGCAATATTCGGATCACTGATTATGTTGAGCAATTTTTCAATAAAACCCATTTCATAATGTCTCGATCTTTGCTGATGCTGTGTGAAGAGTAACCATGCCTGAATTTAGTTCTATTCTTTTCCCATCTATCATTTTCAATAATTCGGCATCATTTTTTGCAATAAGGTCAATGACTGTGTCCTGCAATGCTTCTGTTTCAGAATAAGAATAACTTCTTCGCACTGCATTATCGGCCCACTGAATATTCCGGTTTCGCTTTTTGCAATAGTGCGGATGAATGCAGCAGCATCATTTGTAATTTTTCCATACATCACACTGTCAACTTCACCTCCGGTAACAGGATGCGCAGCACCAATATTTGTTCCGGGTGCCATAGCTGCAATATTTGCGGATAAGGTTATAAATACACCTGCTGAACCTGCGTCAGCACCCGCCGGTGATATATACACAACAACAGGCACAGATGATTCCATAATATCACCCACAATATTGCGGGTGGATTTCAGCAAGACCTCCCGGGGTATTGAGGTGAATGATGAGACACTCGGCTTTTTTGTTTTCAGCTTTTGCAATAGCATGATGAATGAATTCTGCGGTAGAAGGATTTATCGTAGCATCTATGTGTATCGATACAACTGTCTGTGCTTTGAGTGCAGGCGATAATGAAGAAAAGAAAAGGCAGGCCTAGTAATATCCGCTTCATAAAAACAAGCTTAAATACAAGCTCACTACCTGTAATTTACTAAAATCAAAACAATTGATCCGGATTTGTCAAAAGGATGCTGTTATTGCATATGGACCAAAGGGTCAGATATTAAAAAATAGTTTAACATTGTGTCACATCGACGCAATGAAATAAACTCATCTCAAATACTGCTATATGAAAAAACAAAGCAACTCCGCTTACTTGAGTTCAGTGATCTTCGTTCTGTTCATAGCAATTATTATTTCATGGACAAGATATTCATCTCAAAACCTGCATACAGAGATCTGAATAAAAATGGAAAGATGGATGTGTATGAAGACAAGACACAGCCCATTGAAAAAAGGGTTGCTGATATTTTGCAGCAAATGACAATTGAAGAAAAAGCAGGTATGATGTTCATTAATGGTGCAAGAGTGAATGAAGATGGAAGCATTGAAGACAAACCCGCCAAGGGCATGTTTGCCTTTGCACCAAATGGCTTAAAGCTGATGGACGAAAAGAAAATGAATCATTTTAATCTCTGGCAGGTGCCCTCTGCTTCTATGCTGGTGAAATGGTACAATGCGATGCAGAAGTACGCTGAAGAAAAACGAGATTAGGTATTCCCATCACCATTGCTTCTGATCCGCGAAATCATTTTAGCGGTAATATTTTCGCGATGGCTGCAACAGATTTTTCACAATGGTGTGAGCCATTAGGTTTCGCAGCCATTGGCGATGAAAAATTAATGTGGCAATTTGCTGACCGGATCCGGCAGGAGTATATATGCAACAGGAATAAGGGAAGCGCTGCATCCAATGGCCGATCTCGCCACAGAACCACGCTGGCCCCGCATCAGCGGAACATTTGGAGAAGATGCGCAACTTTCTGCAAAACTTATCAAAGCTTACGTATTGGGTTTGCAGGGAAATGAATTGAGTGCTACGAGTGTGGCAGCAATGACCAAACATTTTTCCGGTGGTGGTCCGCAAAAGAAGGTCTTGACCCGCATTTTGATTTCCAGAAAGGGCAGGTATACCCCGGTAAAAATTTCAATTATCATCTTATTCCTTTTGAAGCTGCATTTGCTGCACATACTGCATCCATCATGCCTTACTATGGTGTACCAACGGGACAAACAAGTGAAGATGTTGGTTTTTCATACAACAAGGATATCATTACCGGTTTGCTGCGTAACAAATATCATTATGATGGAGTGGTGTGTACCGATTGGGGATTAGTGACAGATGCTGAACATGGGTAGTTTTGTCTGGCCAGCCCGTGCCTGGGGCGTAGAAAAATTAAGCTAAAGAAGAAAGAGTAGCAAAGATCATCAATGCAGGTGTTGACCAGTTTGGTGGCGAAAATTGTCCCGAAGTGATAGTGCAGCTTGTAAAGGATGGAAAGATCTCCGAAAAAGAATTGATGAAAGTATAAAAGATTGCTTCGCCAAAAATTTCAACTCGGTTTATTTGATGATCCTTATGTTGACGTGGTTCAATCGGAAAAAGTTTTTAGCGATGCAAAAGGCAAAGAAGAAGGGTGAAGCTTCGCAACGAAGAGCGATCACATTGTTGAAAAATGATAATAAGCAATTGCCGCTAAAGACCGGCTCATTAAAAATTTATGTTGAGAATGTTGATAAGAAAGTTGCTGCGCAATATGCTACCGTAGTTGACAAACCACAGGATGCTGATCTTGCCATTATCAGGTTAAACACCCCATGGTACCCCGTAGAAACAAACAATTTCATGGCAAGAATGTTCCATCATGGTGATCTCGATTTTAAGGGGACAAAAAGACAGCATACTCCAATTGCTCAATACAGTACCAACCATTGTTGATATATATTTGGACAGGCCGGCAGTAATTCCTGAGATCAATGCCAAAGCAAAAGGTTTGCTTGCTGATTTCGGCGCAAGTGACGCAGCTGTATTGGACGTAATTTTTGGTAAAGCAAAACCCGGTGGTCATCTTCCATTTGAGTTACCCTCATCTATGGAAGCGGTAAAAATCAGAAGGAAGATGTGCCGTATGATTCAAAAGATCCTCTATACAAATTTGGATCTGGCTTGAGCTACTAGTGAGTGAGTGGTGAATGGTCAGTAGTGAGTGGTCAATATCAAATTCATTATTCACAATTACACTCATTGACGATTCACATCTCACTCGCTACCAGCTCTGCAAACCTTCTTTCAAAGCTTTGTGGTATTTGCGCAGGTCAAAGCTGTATAAATAAGGAGCTTTATGAGCGCCTCCTTTCTTTACTTCTTTCAGGCGCTTGAGAATGCCGTAGCTTAAAATTTTTCTTTGGAAATTTCTTCTGTCGAGTTTTTTGTTAAGGATGGTTTCATACAGTTTTTGTAACTGCGGCATTGTAAATTTTGACGGCAAAAGATTATATCCAACAGGATGATAATTCAGATGAGTTTGCAGGGTGTTGAGTGCCTCCTCTACAATTTGGAGGTGGTCCATCATTAAGCCAGGCAGATCGTCCACATCACGCCAGGTGCAGTGATCGGAAAAATTATCCGGCTTGGGGTTTACATGCGAATATTCAACCAATGCATAGTAACCGATCGTTACAAACCGGCGAAATAACCAATGATCGTCATTTAATTCAATGCCATCTTTTCTTAATATCTCACGATGAAAATTTGAATCGGATCGTTTGGAGGCTTTCCAAATACATTGAATTGCTGGAGAAATATTTTTTGAAAGACCGGTCCCTTTCCTTTAATACACGCTGCGCAGCTTCATCCACATCTTCGTCTTTGAAAACAAACCCGCCAGGCAAACACCATTGCTTCGCATTCTTCATTTTTAACAACAATACCTTCAGCTGATCTTCATGAAAACCAAATATTACACAATCCAATGACAATGAAGGAAGGTAAACCTCGGTACCTTCAATAATAAAATCTTTTATATTCTTTTTGGCCACGATCTTACAAAGATGGATTAAAAATATTTTCAAGATACTACTTCAGATTGAGAAAATAGATTTAACATTGTGTCATGTTGACGCAATGAAAATATCTTATCACCAAATTGCCGTTATGAATAGAAATTTCTTTTTCTGCTACTGCTCACTCTCACTGCTTCTGTAGCCATTGCACAGTTGAATGGTGAAGCTCCCCGTGTAAAAATTGCAAACGGCGAACTTGAAGGAGTGAATGAGTCCGGTATAAAAACATTTAAAGGTGTTCCATTCGCCGCGCCGCCTGTAGATAAATTTCGCTGGAGAGAACCGCAACCCGTGCAGAACTGGAGCGGCGTACGCAAAGCAGATAAGTTTGGCCCGCGTGCCATGCAATTACCTGTTTTTGGTGATATGAGTTTTCGCTCCGATGGCATGAACGAAGACTGCCTGTACCTGAATGTTTGGACGCCGGCAAAAACGGGTAGTGAAAAACTTCCTGTGCTGGTTTATTTCTATGGTGGTGGATTTATGGCCGGCGATGGTTCTGAGCTAAGATACGATGGTGAAAGCATGGCCCGGAAAGGTATTGTTGCTGTAACTGTAAACTATCGTTTAGGAATTTTGGATTTCTTTCGCATCCTGAACTTACAAAAGAATCGCCGCACCATGCATCAGGCAATTATGGATTGCTTGATCAAAGTGCCGCACTGCAATGGGTTCAAAAAATATTGCTGCATTTGGCGGCGATCCAAAAAAGATAACCATTGCGGGTGAATCGGCCGGATCATTTTCAGTGAGTGCACAAATGGCTTCTCCTTTATCAAAAAATATAATTGCCGGGGCCATTGGTGAAAGTGGCTCTCTTACTCGGCCTCAGTCCAACCGCTAGTTTGAAAGACGCTGAAAAAGCGGGTGCTGATTTCGGAACAAGTATAAAGGCAAACTCGCTTGCTGATCTTCGGGCCATGCCTGCCGATCAATTATTGAAAGCAACCGCGAAATGCAGGATTCGGAAGATTTCCGATTTGTGCAGATGGTATATTTTTTCCCAAAGTCTCCGCTTGAAATTTTTGAGAAAGGCGAACAGGCTCATGTTCCTTTGCTGGTGGGATGGAATTCGCAGGAAATGGTATATCAAATGATAATGGGGCAGGATAAACCCACCCTTGATAATTATAAAAAACTGTTGAGAAACTTTACGGAGATAAATCGGCAGAAGCAATGACGGTTTATAGCGCTTCGAACGACGAAGAAGCAGAGCAGGTAGCTACTGATCTTGCGAGTGATCGTTTTATCGGTTTTAGTACTTGGAAATGGAGCGATGTGCAAAGCAAAACAGGTGGTAAACCGGTGTATCGTTATTTGTATGCCCGCCCGCGGCCACAAATGAGGGCTGAAATGGGCAATGCAACAGCAGGTCTTGCAGGTGGTGTGGTAAAAGATACTTCCGCTAACAAAGCGCCGGCAATGCCGCCCGCACGTGGTGCAGTTCACTCTGCGGAAATAGAATATGCACTTGGCAATTTGTCAACCAATCGTGTGTACGACTGGCAACCGGAAGATTATAAAGTTTCAGAGATCATGCAGGCTTTCTTTGCCAACTTTATAAAGACAGGCAATCCGAATGGCCTTGGAGTCGCCTGAATGGCCTGCTGTTGACAACACAAAGGCGTGCAGGTGATGCACATCAATGTTGATACAAAAGCTGTGGAAGATAAAAATGGCAAACGGTATTTGTTCATGGATAAAACGGCGAAGAAGTGAGATCGTAGTCCGTGGACGTGAAACGTGAATCGTCAATTGTGAGTGATAAACGGCTTAGTGAGTTTGCAATAGTAACAAATCATCTCAAAAATATTTTTTCATGATCACAAGAAAAAGATTTTTAAAAAGACACCAGTGCGGCTGCTTTAGGTAGTGTGCTGCTGTCGCGATTTGGTAATACTGATTTTTTGCCGGGAAAAAAGTGTTCCCATCGGCCTCCAGTTATATACCCTCGGCAATTTGATGACAACTGACCCTAAAGGAACATTACAAAAGCTGGCAGCCATAGGCTTTAAAGAATTGGAAAGTGCAGGTTCACAAAAGGGAAACTATTATGGTTACACGCCAAAAGAATTTGCAGCTATGGTGAAGGAAGCTGGTATGAATTGGCGTTCAGCCTCATGTGGGCGGCGCGCCTTTTACAGCAGACCAGATCATGAAAATGGCAAAGCCCAAAACTGCCGAAGATTCTGCGAGAATACAAAAGATAGTAGAACAATTCAAGAACAGGCCAAAAACTCCAAATCTTACCGAGAATTACCAGCAACTCGCCGATGAAGCTGCAGAAGGCGGGATCAGTTACCCTGGTGTGTTCAAGTATTCCTGTAAGCACTCTCGATGAAATAAAAACTGCAGTAGATGTTTTCAGCAAAACAGGTGAGGCTTGTAAAAAGAACGGCGTTCAGTTCGCCTACCACAATCACACAACAGAGTTTGATGAAGTCGAGGGCCACCGCCCGTTTGATTATATTCTCGGCAATACAGATAAGGACCTGGTGAAGATGGAACTTGACCTGGCGTGGGCCACCAAAGCGAAACAAGATCCTGTTGAGTTATTTAAACTCCATCCTGGTCGTTACCCTTGTGGCACGTAAAAGATCTCGACAAAGAACACGTTGATGCCGGCTGAAGTTGGAACAGGTATCGTCGACTTCAAACACGTTTTTGCTAATGCAAAAGAATCAGGGATGAAATACTTTTTTGTTGAGCAGGACCAGGCGCCGGATCCCGTACAGAATGTAACAAACAGTTACAATTATCTGAAAAAGTTGTTGGCGTAACGGAGGAGCTAAGCAATCTGCAAAAAAGTGAACCAGCAAGTACATGAGTACAGAGCGACACACACCTTAAATAATAAAATCGGATGATGGGGAGTCATCCGATTTGATCAAACTCTTCGATCGGTAACGGGGCCTAAATAGTCTTAATAGATTAATCACACGAGAAGATACCCGTGATCAGGAGCCGAGCTCTTCCGTAGCACAGTATTAAAACAGGATTATGAGTTTTTTATTCAATAAATTCCAAATACAACGTTCATATAGAAGATCTCCATGATAACTCATCCCTGTTCTTTGCTCCGCCCGAATAAAAAATACATCACATTTATTTCCCCGTTGGCATTGGCATTATTTTTTCGGTGTTTCTAAATCAGAGTTTTATTAGTACCCTCTTATTTAGTTTACATTTTTTAAAAATCTTTTAAAAGCAGTGATTATGAAAAAACTATTGCTATTTATGTCGGCGATCGTCCTGACCGCTACCATAGCTGTTGCCCAGGATCAAAAAGATTACAAGCAGGAACGTACAGAGTGGGAAAAGAAAGTGAAAAATGAATTGAAGCTGACGGCAGATCAAACAACAAAGTATGACGCACTTAACAAGGAGTACGATCCTAAAATGGATGCCCTGGCACAAGATGCGAGTTTAAGTATGGATGCTCAAAAGAAAAGAAAATGGCTCTTAAGAAAGAAAAAGAAGGCAAACTGTTTGAATTCTTGACGCCGGAACAACAGCAACAATACAAGACGCTGGTAGAACAAAAGATGAAGGATATGAAAAAACCTTCGAATCAGTAACTCGTCGGCGTAAAGTTGAAGAGGCAAAGCAATAAAAAACCGGATGTTGTCCATCCGGTTTTTGTCTAAAACAACTTTCATTTATTTCAATCCATACTTGGTCATATACCTGTTGTACAGTTGTGTTTGTTTGTTTTCCAAACTTACTTTACGGCCCTGGATAAATACAGCAGAGATGATGCTTGTACGCATATCCAGTATATCCCCATCGCTGATCACAATATTCGCATCCTTTCCTTCTTCAATTGTACCGGTGCGATCATCAATGCCTAAAATTTTTGCAGGATTTAAAGTTATTGACTGCAGTGCTTCTTCCTTTGTCAATCCATATGCCGCGGCTGTACCTGCATTAAAAGCAAGATTGCGATAACGGGTTTCGTCATTATCATCGTTTAGGGCAAACAATACACCTGCCTGCTTAAGCATATAAGGTGTTTTGAATGGTTGATCGATATCTTCATCCTCCGTCTCAGGCAGGTTATATTCTCTTGAAAGGATCACAGAAATATTATTTTTCTTCAGCAGGTCGGCGATCTGCCAGCTTTCATTGCCACCAACGATCACTACATCTATTCCAAATTCTTTTGAAAAATCAACAGCTACCAATAATTGTTTTACCACATCTGCATGAATAAAAAGTTTTTCCTGTTTTGCGAATAAAGGCTTTAATGCCTCAAACTTCAGGTTGGTTTCTCTATGATCTGTTTCCTGCGAATAAGCCTTTGCTTCTCTGAAAAATTTCTTCACTTCTTCGATCTTATCAAGACCTTCTTTTACCGGGTCAGTTTCCGGCTGCTGACCTCTGCCTCCACCAAACCTGGGACGACGATTGATAAGACTTGGCATATAAAACACAATTCCCGTGTTTCGTTTGTATAAAGCATCTTCCCAGTTCCATGCATCTAACTGCATAACAGAAGTTGTTCCCGCGATCAAACTACCTGCAGGAGCTACATTCGTTAAAAGAATTCCGTTTGACTTTAACGTATTGATGATCTTTGAATCGGTATTGTATGCCACAGCTGATTGTATATTAGGATTCCACTCTCCCAACTCCTGGTAGTCGTTTGAACCACGAACTGCATTGGCGATCTCTTTTAAACCAAGATCACTTTCCGGAAGAATGAGGCCCGGATAAACCTGTTTTCCTTTTGCATCAATGATATCTCCCGAAGCGGAAATATTTGTTCCTACCTGTGACAATTTTTCCATCCGTTATTTTAATCGTGCCATTATTGATCACTGTTCCATTCCCGACGTGGATCGTAGCATTGGTAATATAAAATGTTCCTTTTTGTGCAGGTGTTGGGTATATATCATCCTGTGCCTTTGCAATGCCAAAAAGGAAAATAGTTTGTATGATAAAGAATATCTTTTTCATTTTGAATTTTTAATTTTTAATTATTTTTCATCATAGCTATCTGTCTGCAAATAACCCATCGTTATGCTCGTAATCTTCGCAATGAAGTACCACCTGTAAACTGGGTCTTGCAGGTATAACATCTTTGGGATTATTTCTTCCTTCAGCGATCATTTTCTGGACCAGGCGATTTCTTTCTGCAGAGATCTGTTTACGTAATTCTTTGTCACGTTCACGATCAAAATAAACAATGCCGTCAACGATCGTTTTATTTGCCTTTGCATATACACTCAATGGGTTGTCGCTCCACAAAACAAGATCTGCATCTTTGCCGACCTTGATACTTCCCACCCTGTCATCCACGTGCAAAGCTTTCGCAGGATTAAGTGTAACCATTTTAAAAGCTTCTTCTTCTGTCAGCCCTCCATACTTTACACTTTTGCTGCTTCCTGGTTAAGATGGCGGGCCTGTTCTGCATCGTCAGAATTAATACAAACATTCAATCCTTCCTTTACCATGATCGCAGCATTGTATGCCATGGCATCCTGCACTTCCAGCTTATAAGCCCACCAGTCAGAAAAAGTAGAAGCGGTGGCTCCATGAGCCTTCATTTTGTCTGCTACTTTATATCCCTCAAGTATATGGGTGAATGTATTTACTTTGAATCCGAACTTTTCGGCGACTCTCATCATTTCAGTGACCTCACTTTGAACATAAGAATGGCATGTGATAAATCTTTTCCATTCATGATCTCAACAAGTGCATCCAACTCCAGGTCACGACGAACAGACATTTGTGTTTCTCCACCTTTCTTTTTGCTGGCTTGCTCAGCATCTTTCATTTTCTTTTGATAATCGGTCGCTCTTGCAAATGCATCCATCTGCACTTCTTCAACACCCATACGTGTATCCGGATAACGTGTATTGCCTTGTGTGGCTGCAGTACGTTTTACATTTTCACCAAGGGCAAATTTTATAAAGGGATCAGCGCCTTTGAACTTCAGATCTTCATCATTCACACCCCAGCGCAATTTTATCAGTTGTGTTTGTCCGCCAATTGTGTTGGCCGAGCCAGTGAAGAATGTGCGAAGATGTAACACCACCGCTTAACTGACGATAGATATTGATGTCTTCAGGATCTAAATTGTCACCAATGCGAACTTCAGATGTTACCGATTGAGCTCCTTCGTTAATGGAAAATGCAGCAATGTGTGAGTGCTCATCAATCACGCCCGGTGATAAATATTGACCTGTCCCATCAATGACTTTTGCCGAAGCGTCAGATAAGTTCTTCCCGATCTGTGCGATCTTTCCATTTTTTACCAATACATCCGTGTTAGGAAGAATACCTTCTTTTTCATTTGTCCAAACCGTGGCATTCTTTATTAACAAATTTTCCTGGTGAGGTAATGAATCCCAACCGTATGCACCGAATGGATAAGTAACCTTGCCAAGTCTTAACGGCATTTTTGCTCTTTGCACTATCAACAGATTCATTCGCTTTGATAAATGTAGCGGTCCATGTTAATGGATTACCCAACGTATCCAACTCCATTTCCCTGCCATACATCACCGTTGTTTACACCACTTAAACGAATACTTGCCCCTCCTTTCCCTCCTCCTTTATTAGGCTGCTCTTGCTGTCCCGGTGATTTCTTCTGCGGAGTCGTAGAAAAACTTAGTTTCACCAGTTTTCCATCATAATTGAATTTTCCAGTGAGAGTATCCTTTGCGATCACATTTGCAGTATTTTCATTTTTTACATCAAGAGTATAATTTATCGTCCCGCTTGTTGTATTTAGAACAAGATTATAGGTGCCTGCAACATTTGTCCATGCCTCTTCTTTCACTTCATATTTATCACCCTGCACCCAATTTTCAATGATGTTTGTTTTTTCATTGAATAAAGGGCCTGTCGTTATTAAAAAATTTGCAAGTTTGCCTTCATCCAGGCTTCCCACTTTATCATATACACCTAACCATGTAGCTGGAGTTTTTGTCAACGCATCAAACGCTTTGCTCTCGCTTAATCCGTATTCAATTGCTTTGCGAAGATTTGCCCAGAATTGTTTTACGTCACGCAGATCAGCTGATGTCAAAGCAAAAGGAATATTTGCTTTTTCAAATGCGGCAGGATTGCCTGGTGCCAGTTCCCAATGTTTCAGATCGGCCAGGGAAACATATTTTGCATCATTGGGATCATCTACTTCCTGTGCCTGCGGAAAGTTAAGCGATAAAATGAAAGGAGCCTTTGTTGCAGCAATATCCGTGATGCGCTGGTATTCATTTCCACCACCTTTAATAATATATTGTACACCAAATTCATCACCGATCCTGTCTGCTCTTATATCACCCCATTTATCGTTGGCATCAAAGATCTGGGGTAAGTTTTGTTCATCATTCCATGCCTGCAAACTCATATTCACACCTTCTTTCGCAGGCCTGCCTTTATACCACTGGGCATCAAGATAAGTTTGGCGAAGCAAGGCCACACTTCCCATCATTGAACCGGGGTAGCTCTGTGTTGAGGTTCCTTTGTTGAATGAATAATTTGCAGACGCCTTATCCTTTACTATTACCAAATTCTCTTTTTCAGTAGCAAGAGTTACAAAAGCACCGGTACCTCTGGCGATCCCATCTTTTTGATGAGTAAGCACCGAACCAAAGTCCAAGATCACGAAGTGATTTGGCAGCTTTATCATCCACGGCAAAAATATCGGCGGCATTTACTTCACTTTTAATTGCCTGGTTCCAGCCATAGGCTCCTTTCGTGTTAGATGTAAATTGCTGCGGTGCAAAAATCCGCCTGCAGCGGGAGTCGGGCGTTGAGGCTGTGGAATTCCGTAGTCAGTGTAAATATCTATTAATGATGGATAGATATACTTGCCACTGCAGTTGATCACTACTGCATCTTTTGGGATGGGTGCATTTACACCCACGCCTGTTATTCTTCCATCACGAATAACAAGAGTTGCGTTGTTCAGCGTAGTTTGACCGTCTTTTACAATGGTTGCGTTGGTAAAAGCGTAGCAGTTCGTTCGTGGATCAGCTACTCCATTCACCGGGAAAGTGATCTGTGCTTGTGCGAAAATGCACAATATGAACGCCCCTGCCGCGGTTTTAATTCTTTTCCAGTTAAATCCTTTGGATAGTTTTCTCATAAGCAGAAATATTTTGTTCGAAAGGTATTGAAAAAAGGATACCATTAAAAAATCTTTTCACAGACAACCAATGAAAAATTTGCGATATGACGACTAACTGAAAAATTTCCATTTGCAGTAAAAACACTTAGTGACAATCGATCACGATTCACGATTCTCCGAAGGAGTCCTTCGGGACGCGTCGGTACCCTCAAATGCCCGTAAATAGTTTTACTTTTGATTGGACGAAAATTAAAATATGCCTGTAGTTAAAGAAAGAATTGTCGTTCCTGACTTCCGCTCATCTCCACGTGTTGACCAGGTAGGTATTGAAGAACAGAGCATCCCGCTTTACCAAGCGAAGTATTAAAAAGAATCTAAGGTAGAGGGATTGAAACTGGTGTTGAGCATGATCGATCTAACTACGTTAGAGGGAAAAGATACGCCGGGCAAAGTGAAACAACTTTGCTACAAAGCAAAACATTTACTGGATACTTATGAAGGCTTGCCAACTGTTGCCGCCGTTTGTGTGTATCCATCAATGGTGAGGGTAGCAAAAAGATCCCTTGGTGACTCGGACATAAAAGTTGCGTCAGTGGCGACAGCTTTTCCAAGTGGGCAAGCTGCTATGAAAGTCAAAATAGAGGATACCAAATTTGCCGTAAGTGAAGGCGCCGATGAAGTGGATATGGTAATATCAAGAGGAAAGTTTTTGGCCGGAGAATACAATTTTGTGTTCGATGAAATTGCCGCCATTAAAGAGGCTTGTGGTGAAGCAAGATTGAAAGTTATTCTTGAAACAGGTGAATTAGGCACGTTTCGATAAAGTAAGAAGGGCGAGCGATATTGCCATGTATGCGGGGGCGGATTTTATAAAAACATCGACAGGCAAGAGTACAGCCCGCTGCAACAATGCCAGTGACATTGGTCATGCTGGAAGCTATTCGTGATTATTATTATAGTACAGGGAAAATGATCGGGATGAAACCTGCCGGTGGGATCTCCAAATCAAAACTGGCCCTGCATTACCTGGTGATGCTGAATGAAGTACTTGGTGAGGACTGGATGAATAATCACTGGTTCCGTTTTGGCGCAAGCAGTTTGGCGAATGATGTATTGATGCAACTGGTGAAAGAAAAAACGGGTGTTTATCAAAGCGGGGATTATTTTGCTATAGACTGAGCCCTCTGTCCCCTGACGCTTGCGCCAGGCTTCAGCGCCGGCGGGAACCTAGACCGAATAGCGATTATTGTTTGGAATAGTAATTAAAGTGGATGTGTGTAGTATGTAGTTTGGATTTGTAATGCAATACCGTCCTTCTCCAAATGGAGAAGGATAAGAGGATGAGGTAACAGACGACATGTATGCAACGAAAGATGAGCAGAGTTAAGGTCGCTGGAAGCATAAATGATTGCAATGCCAACAAAAACGAAAAAGAAATCAATTTCAAAAGCAATGGTGTTCCGAAATTAAAATTTAACACCGGTTGGGAATATGCGCCAGCCCCGGAAAGCAAGAGTCATATAAAATTGAAAGACCGTTATGATCTTTTTATAAATGGAAAATTTGTAAAGCCGTCATCCGGGAAATATTTTGAAACCATCAATCCCGCTACCGAAGAAAAGATCGCAGAAATAGCAGAAGCAAACGCTGCCGACGTTGACAAAGCAGTAAAAGCAGCGAGAAATGCTTACGAAAGAGTTTGGAAAAAATGCCGGCGACAGAAAGAGCAAAATATATCTTCCGCATTTCAAGAATGATACAGGAGCGTGCAAGAGAATTTGCAGTGATCGAAAGCATTGACGGCGGCAAAACCATTCGTGAATCGAGAGATGTGGATATACCACTGGCAGCAAATCATTTTTTTACTATGCAGGCTGGGCCGATAAATTAGAATACGCATTTCCGGGTCGCGTTCCTTCATCGCTTGGAGTTGCGGGACAGATCATTCCCTGGAATTTTCCTTACTGATGGCTGCCTGGAAGATAGCACCGGCACTGGCAACCGGAAATACTGTGGTGTTGAAGCCTGCAGAAACCACGCCTCTCACAGCTTTGAAGCTGGCGGAGATTATCCAGGAATCAGGATTACCTGAAGGTGTCGTGAATATCATTACAGGATTTGGTCAAACTGGTGCTGACATTGTAAATCATCCTGACATCGACAAGATCGCTTTCACGGGATCAACTGAAGTTGGAAAAATTATTCAGAAAGCAGTGGCTGGTTCAAATAAGAAGATAACTCTTGAGCTGGGCGGTAAAGCAGCCAACATCATTTTTGATGATGCGCCACTCGACCAGGCTGTAGAAGGAGTTATAAACGGGATCTACTTTAACCAGGGTCACGTTTGTTGTGCCGGTTCAAGATTGTTTGTCCAGGAATCTGTTTACAATATTGTATTAAGAAAATTAAAAGACAGGATAGAAACGTTAATTGTTGGGGATCCGCTGGATAAGAACACAGACATTGGCGCCATCAATTCAAAACACAGCTGGAGACAATTAATAAATATATCAGCATCGGGAAAAAGAAGGAGCGGAAATGTATCAAAGTTCTTGTCCGATTCCAGGGAAAGGGTTTTTCTGCCGGCCGACTTTGTTTACGAATGTGGCGCAAAGTAATCGTATTGCACAGGAAGAAATTTTCGGACCGGTACTCGCTATACAAACTTTCCGGACAGATGAGGAGGTTATTGAAAAAGCAAACAACACACCTTATGGATTGAGTGCCGGGGTATGGACAGATAAAGGTTCAAAAATTTTCAACCTTACAACAAAAATGAGAGCAGGCGTGGTTTGGGCAAATACTTATCAATAAGTTTGATCCAACTTCCCCGTTTGGTGGATATAAAGAAAGTGGTTTCGGACGAGAAGGTGGCTTGCACGGATTATCCGCATATTTAAAAGTTTAATGGGAGTAAAACATTAAGATGAGCAAGACTGTAGAAAAAAATCGAAGCTTTCAATTAGTGAAAATGGGCTGGAAAAACCTAGTCCTAAAAAACGTGTTGAAGTTTTAAAAACCTATAAGATCTACATTGGCGGTCAATTTCCGAGAACGGAATCGGGTCGCTATTATATTGCCACCAACAATCAAAGGCGAGCAACTTGCCAACATATGTTTAAGTTCGAGAAAGGATTTTCGGGATGCTGTCGTGGCGGCAAGAAATGCTTTTAAGGGATGGTCAGCAAGAGTCTGCTTTTAACCGCGAGCCAAATTCTTTATCGCATGGCTGAAATGCTTGAGGGGAGAAAGGCACAGTTCATTGAAGAACTGACCAAAGCAGGATAGTTCAAAATCACAGGCTCAAAAGAGGTCACGCTATCTATTGATCGCCTGGTCTATTACGCAGGATGGTGTGATAAGTACCAACAGATATTTGGAACGGTAAATCCCGTTGCCTCTTCGCATTTTAATTTTTCTGTTCCTGAACCAACCGGGGTTGTGGCAGCCATCGCTTCCCAGGAAAATTCCCTGGTAGGAGTTGGTTTCTACTATTGCATCCAATAATTGCCGGGGAAATACATGTATCATTCTTGCCTCAGAAACAAAACCCTTATGTGCCGTAGGTTTTGCTGAGGTGATCAATTCATCCGATGTTCCGGGAGGTGTTGTCAATATTCTAACCGGTAAACCTTCTGAATTATTTTCTCAATTCGCCTCCCACATGGATGTAAATGCTGTCAGTCTATTGTGGCAACGATGAATTGATACAAAAAGAAATGCAGCAAAAAGCAGCCGGAAATGTAAAAAGAGTGTTGATCTATAAAGACGTGAACTGGTTGAGTGAAAAAGGGCAATCCCATACTATATTTTAGATCTCCGGGAAATAAAAACTACCTGGCACCCCATTGAAAATATTGGAGGTGGCAGTGGTGGATACTAACTTTCTACGGTTTAACAAGTCTTTGAGAATATCTCCGCATGTAAACCCCAACCTCGAAGCGTTAATAGAAATTGGTCAGGTTTTGCCAACATGATTCTATCTTAGTTATTATGAAACCGAGCACGGAAAATTTTACAATCATGGGAAATGGTAATGCGAGGTTCCATCTGGCAAATTAAAAAAATAAAAACAAACGACAGATGAAATCATTTTGTTGTGTTCCTTTTTTCCCTTGTCAGCGTCAATCTGTCTGCACAACAATTAGCTTCAGATACTTCTTCAGTAGTGATCCACAAAGATGCCCGGATCGATCTCCTGGTAAAAAAACAGGCTGAGATCAATGAAGAAACCACCCGCAACGCAAGAAGAGTGGCAAAGGGCTTTCGGCTCCTTGTTGTCAAATACCAACAAACGTGACGAGGCGATCAGCGCAAAAGCAAAACTATACCAGTACTTCCCTGAATTAAAATCATACCTGCTTTATCAATCGCCTTATTTTAAATTAAAGGCTGGGAATTTTAAAGAAAGAAAAGATGCAGAAAGTTACCAGAAGAAATTAAATGCATTTTTTCCCAGTGGTGTTTTTATCATGAACGACGTGATCGAGGTAAAGCCTGACAAGGAAGCTGACGAGTCGCAATAATATTTGTCAAATTTAGTAATTCTGTTCATCACAGACTGCGTTCAGAAGTCATTGGACAAATCTCACATGACGTTTCAAGGACAAACCAGAAAGGATTCAATAAATTTGAATCCTTTGTTGTTTAAGATATTTTAATTTACTTGGTACTTGTTTTTAGCAGAATTTGTTTATTTTTGATAAATGCTTAATGAAAAGATAAAGAGACACTAGCGAAAGGATATGCTCCCCCGAGTTCATTCAAATTCGCCATCATCTTCATGCTAACCCTGAATTAAGTTACCAGGAATTTGAAACTTCAAAATTTATTCAGCAGAAATTAAAGGAATTTGAAATTCCTTTCGAAATAAAGGCTACCACAGGTGTTGTAGGATTGATAAAAGGCACGGAATCCCGGTAAGAAAACTATTGCCCTTCGTGCGGATATGGATGCCCTCCCGATCAAAGAAGAAAATAACGTTGACTATAAGTCAAAACGTGATGGCATTATGCATGCCTGCGGACATGACGTTCATACAACCTGTTTGTTAGGCGCCTCAAAAATTTTTGAACGAATTAAAGAACGAATGGGAAGGAACAATAAAATTAATTTTTCAACCTGGTGAGAGAAAAAAATCCCGGCGGTGCAAGCATCATGATAAAAGAAGGTGTGCTGGAAGATCCTAAACCCAGGGCCATCTTTGGTTTGCACGTAAATCCCCAGCTGGAGACAGGTAAATTAAGTTTCCGCAGTGGCAAAGTAATGGCCAGTGCCGATGAGTTATACTTTACCATAAAGGGAAAAGGTGGTCATGCAGCTTCACCACAAACAACTATTGACCCAATACTAATTGCCTCACATCTTGTTATCAGCCTGCAACAGGTGATCAGCCGCAACCGGAATCCGTTTGATCCATCTGTTCTTTCCATTACCTCGATCAATGGAGGAACCACAACCAATGTAATTCCCGATGAAGTAAAATTGATGGGCACTTTCAGAGCCATGAATGAGGAATGGAGAAGCAAGGCGCATGAATTAATTGAAAGAACAACAAAAGAACTTGTTCACTCAATGGGGGGCAAAGTTGATCTCCATATCGATAAAGGATATCCCGCTGTATATAACAATGAATCATTGAATGAAAAAGCTAAAATCCTGGCTGAACAATTCATGGGAAAAGAAAATGTGGAAGAAACCGAAAAAAGAATGGGTGCGGAAGATTTTGGTTATTACTCACAATTGATCCCCGGATGTTTTTACCGGTTAGGTACTGGTAATAAACAAAAGGGATCAGTGCCGGCGTACATACTCCTCATTTTAATATTGACGAGAATGCCATTGAGATTGGGATGGGAATGATGGCATGGTTAGGGAAGCAATATCTGATTGATTTTAGATGCAACGTTCTTAACGAAAGGCTTGTCAGGAAATAAAAAGAACTGATGCGATTTGTCTGCATAACTTTACAAGCTTTATTTTCCTGGTTTTATTCAGTTGTAAAAAAATCTCGAGCTAGGATCTTCTTCATTTGTTTCTTGGAATAATTGTTCCCAAAACAGAAGTGATCATATAAAAATTTGCCTGGATTCTGTGCTTGAAGATTCCCGTTGCCCTATCGGGGCCTTATGCATCTGGCGAGGGAGAGCCGTAGCGAAATTTTCTTATTACTGTCGATAAGGATCAACGCCCTGTTACGCTTACCACTTTGGACTTACCCTCAATTGGAATACCCGTTTCCCTCTGATACCATTTTAATGGGATATAAAATTGAGTTTGTTGATTTGTTACCTTACCCCGAGATCAACAAGAGTCATGATATTTCAGAATACAGGGCTGAATTAAAAATTACAAAACAATAATTCTCCGCGTTTTCGAAATTTCCTTCGAAATTTTATTTTGTACATTGCATCCCGTTTTTGAAAATTGAGAAACTTCTCAGGATTTTGTAATCTTGATGAGAAGAACGGATCGAATGTGATGCCATGCTAATGTGTTCATTCACAAGATGATTAAAAATCTGCTGCCCGGTCTGCCATCTCACCTTGGAGAGGGATTGAGGGTGAGGCCAAAAACCAGCTATGCAAAAGATTTACGAAGACAACAAGCTCTCGAATATCATTCAAAGGCCGGCCCGGAAAAATTGAAGTAGTCCCTACTAAAGAAGCAAAAACACAACGTGACCTTTCTCTGGCCTATTCACCGGGTGTGGCTGAGCCCTGCAAAGAGATTCACGCTCATCCTGAAGACTGTTTATAAATACACCGCAAAGGAAATTTGGTGGCTGTGATCAGCAATGGTACAGCAGTACTTGGTTTGGGAGATATTGGTCCTGAAGCAGGCAAAGCCGGTGATGGAAGGTAAAGGCGTATTGTTCAAAATTTTTGCGGATATCGATGTATTCGATATCGAGATCAATGAAAAAGATCCGGAAAAGTTTGTGCAGATAGTAAAAGCATTAGAACCCACGTTTGGTGGAATTAACCTGGAAGATATTAAAGCGCCTGAATGTTTTTACATCGAGAAAGAAATTAAAAGAGGAACTGAATATTCCTGTCATGCACGACGATCAGCATGGAACAGCTATTATCAGCGCTGCTGCATTGCTGAATGCTTTGGAAATTCAAAAGAAGAGAATTGAAAAAGCAAAATTTGTTGTGAATGGTGCCGGGGCGGCAGCCATGGCCTGCATTCATGTTGTATATAGCGCTTGGGTGCAAAACATGAAAACTTTATTGTGTTTGACAGAAAAGGAGTTCTTCACAAAGGCAAGAACAGATCATTGATGAGATGAAACAAAAGTTTGCTAACGCAAAAGGTGAAATGACGCTTGACTGATGCGATGAAGGATGCTGATGTTTTTATTGGATTGAGTGTAGGAAATGTAGTAACACCTGACATGTTAAAAGCGCATGGCAAAAAATCCTGATCGTTTTTGCTATGGCAAATCCTGATCCTGAAATTGCATGGGAAGATGCGATCCTTGCAAGGAAAGATGTGATCGTTGCTACAGGTCGTAGCGATTATCCTAACCAGGTAAATAATGTACTGGGCTTCCCTTATATTTTTCGTGGTGCATTGGATGTACGTGCAAGGCAGATCAATGAAGCCATGAAACTGGCCGCAGTTAAAGCTTTGGCAGAACTGGCAAAGACTCCTGTGCCTGATATTGTAAATCTTGCTTATGGCGAAGAAACAATTTCATTTGGCCCTGCTTATATTATTCCCAAACCTCTTGATCCAAGGTTATTATCTACCGTAGCGCCAGCAGTAGCAAAAGCAGCTATGGAGAGCGGCGTAGCTCAGCATCCGATAACGGATTGGGACAGTTATACAACCGATCTCAATAAACGCCTGGGCCTGGATAACCAGGTAATGCGGATCATTGGTAACAAAGCCCGTAACAATCCGAAAGAATTGTTTTTGCAGAAGCTGATAACGTAAAAATTTTAAAAGCAGCGCAAATAATTTTTGATGACGGTATCGGGTATCCCATTTTGTTGGGTGACGAGAACAACATCAGGAATATTGCCGCGGCCAATAGCGTTGATATAGAAGGTTTCCCGATTCTTGACCCAAGAAGTGATGTCACTGAAGAAAAAGAAGACCAATATGCCGAGCTTTTTTTCAGAAAAGAGGCCGGAAAGGTTTTAATTCATATGAGGCAAAAAAGTAATGCGTGACAGGAACCATTTTGGCTGCATGATGGTTGAATGCGGCGATGCTGATGCAATGATCTCTGGTCTTACAAAAAATTATCCGGACACTATTCGTCCCGCGCTGCATACCATTGGCACAGAAGATGGTGTGGATAAGATCGCGGGCATGTACCTGATGCTGACAAAAAAGGGCCGCTGTTTCTTGCTGATACCACAGTTAATTTTAATCCAACTGCTGAAGAAGTCGCCAACATCACTTTAATGGTGGCGAAAGAGATCCGCAATTTCAATATCATTCCGAGGATCGCCTTGCTGAGCTATTCAAATTTCGGCAGCAGCAATTCGCCCGAAGCAAGATTGATGGCCGAAGCAAGGAAAATTGTAAAACAAAAAATGCCATTGCTGATCGTGGATGGTGAAATGCAGGCGAGTGTTGCATTCAATAACGAACTGATGAAAGAAAATTATCCCTTTTCTGAATTAGTCGATAAAGATGTCAACACACTTATATTTCCCAATCTTGCTGCCGGGAACATCGCTTATAACTTATTAAAAGAATTGGGAACTGCCGATGCAATAGGCCCTATCTTATTGGGTTTAAAAAAGCCGGTTCATATTTTACAACTGGGAAGTTCAGTCCGCAGTATTGTTAACATGGCACTCATTGCAGTTGTTGATGCGCAAATAAAATCCCAGGTGGCGACGGATGAGATCGTAAAAAGATCAAGATGGTGGAAACGGTTCAGAAAAGCAAACAAGAGGCGTAAGATTTAAGTTATGGTTTCTACACAAAAACTCCTTCTCATCAAGTATCTTGCACCATAGTTTATGACCATTTTTAGTGAAATTGGCGGCTACCTCTTGATGATCAAAGGCATGTTTTCCAAACCGGAGAACATGAAAATGTACTGGAAAGAATTTATCCATCAATGTTCTGATATTGGTATAGGTTCTTTGGGAATTGTTGTCGTCATTTCAATTTTCATGGGGCGGTATCCACCGTTCAAACTGCCTACCAATTAGTGAGTCCTCTTATTCCAAAATCGGCCATTGCCCAAATCGTTCGTGACACTGTTATTCTCGAATTTGCTCCTACACTTATTTGCATTGTGCTGGCAGGTGTGGTGGGAAGTAAAATTGCAAGCGAATTGGGAAATATGAGGGTAAGTGAACAAATAGATGCTCTCGGAAATAATGGGTATCAATACGAAGACCTATTTGGTTTTGCCGAAAATACTCGCCGCTCTTTTAGTGATCCCTATGCTGGTGGTCATTGCTGCCGTATTGGGTGTTTGGGGCGGAAGGTTAGCCGGTAGTGCTGCTAATATTATTTCCAACAGCACATTTGATAAAGGCCTGCTGGAGGGTTTTTACCTTACAATGTTGTTTTTGCCTTAGCTAAGGCGTATACTTTCGCATTTCTTATTTCAAGTGTTCCGGCTTATTTTGGATATTATGTACAGGGTGGTTCACTCGAGATCGGAAGAGCAAGCACAAGGGCTGTGGTTACCAGTTGCATTTTGATATTGTTTGCTGATTATATACTGGCGGCAATATTGTTGTAACCCTGCTCGCCTAAGGCGGAGAACTTAGGTCATAGTTCCGATTGTAATTATTGATAAGTTCTTTATAAGTGAAGTTGATTAATGTGTCACCAGCTGTTGTGCTACTATTAGCTTCGTTGCGTGTTCGACGGTCGGCACACTTCAACTTCCTGTTCTTTACTCAACATGACCAAAAGTTACTCGAATTCAGAGTGCATATAAATTTCTTAACTCCCTTTCAGGGGATGGGGGCTTATGATCGAAATAAAAACATACAGAAAATCCTTTGGTGATAAAACGGTAATTCAAGATGTGAGTGCCATAATGCAACCCGGCCAATGCAATCTTATCATTGGCACCAGCGGCAGTGGCAAGACCGTCTTAATGAAATGTATGGTTGGCTTGTTACATCCTGACAATGGTGAAGTTCTGTACGATGGAAAGGATTTTACGAACATGAGGACTGAAGAAAAAACGCAGGTTCGTAAAGAGATCGGCATGCTTTTCCAGGGATCGGCTCTGTTTGATAGTTTAACCGTAGAACAAAACGTAATGTTTCCGCTGGATATGTTTACCACAAATTCCTATCGTGAAAAATTAAAAAGAGTAAATGAAGTTCTCGAAAAAGTAAATCTTGGAGCTACAAATAAAAAATACCCTGCCGAAATAAGCGGAGGTATGAAAAAAAGAGTGGGTATTGCAAGAGCTATTGTACTGAATCCGAAATATCTTTTTTGTGATGAGCCAAACTCCGGTCTCGATCCTCAAACCTCAATGGTAATTGACAGGCTAATAAAAGATATTACCCTGGAATATAACATCACTACAGTAGTCAATACACATGATATGAACAGTGTGATGGAGAATGGAGACAACATCATTTATATGTACGAGGGGCAGAAAGAATGGGAAGGAAATAAAAATGAGATCATCTTTAGCAAAAATCAGCGGCTGAATGATTTTATATTCGCCTCTGAGTTTTTGAAAGACGCAAAGGATATGCGTATGCTGGAGGAAACAGGCAAGATCTCAAATGAGAAGAAATATGGAAGCACTGACCGATGAAGAAGCTCCGCCTCTCGTACTCCCACCTGACGAAGAAGAAAAAATAAATGAAAAAAATATTTCTTCTCCTCCTAACCTTTATTGTCATGAGTGTATCGGGACATGAGTTCTGGATACAACCCGACAAGTTTATTTATAAATATGCGGAACCTGTCAATATCAAATTCCTGGTAGGTGAAAATTTTACAGGCGAAAACTGGACCGGGGATAAGGATAAAATCAAAAGCCTGCGCTTATATTTCGAGGATGTTACAGATAAAAATTTCGACGATAATCTCGGAAAAAATAAAGGCGATTCTTTGCAAATAGCTATGCTCGATGAAGGAACCGTAATGGTCACTCTCAATACAACAAATTCTTTTATTGATCTTGATGCTGCAAAATTTAATAACTATCTGAGAGAAGATGGGCTGACAGAGGCTTTGATACTACCGGGAGAAGAATGGAGATACGGCTAAAAATGGTCTTGAGAATTATCAACGCAGTGTAAAAACTATTTTCCAGGTAGGAAGCAAGTTCACAAATGTCTATAAACAAAAAACAGATCTGCCTCTCGATATTATTCCCGGCAGAACATCCTTACACTATTTCAAAAGATGGAAATTTCAAAGTGAAGCTTTTCTTCATGGGCGAAAAATTAAAGAACACAAAGGTCAGGGTGTGGCATAAGCTGGATGACAAGATCAGCCAGGAAGAATACATAACCGATGATGAAGGGTGAAATAAAATTCTTTTTATCTCCTGAGGGTGAATGGATGGTTAGTTGTGTAAAAATGGTGAGACTGGAAGATGATCCAAAAGCCGAATGGCAAAGCTATTGGGGATCGTTAACGTGGGGATATTATTAGATGAAATGACAATGTGAATAGTGAATAAATAAAAGGTTCAACAAGATTCTGAAGGTATAGAAGTGAGACGCAATAGACAGCTAAACAGTAATTACTTAAGCCGATTGACAATCAAAAATTATCCATCAACCACAATTTGCTCATTAACTCTTACTTTTGCCCCTACTTTTCAAAATCGACTATGAGCATTCTTGTAAATAAAAATTCAAAAATTTTAGTGCAGGGCTTTACCGGAACCGAAGGAAGTTTTCATGCTTCACAGATGATAGAATACGGAACAGATGTAGTGGGCGGTGTAACGCCGGGAAAAGGTGGAAGCATCCATCTTGACCGTCCTGTTTTCAACACTGTTGCGGATTGCATAAAAAAACCGGTGCCGATGTGAGTATCATTTTTGTACCACCGGCATTTGCTGCTGATGCCATTATGGAATCAGCCGAAGCAGGAATTAGCCTTATTGTTTGCATTACCGAAGGCATCCCGGTGCAGGATATGGTGAAAGTGAAGAATTATTTACAGGGAAAAATACAAGATTGATCGGGCCAAATTGCCCCGGCGTAATTACAGCTGGTGAATGCAAAGTCGGGATCATGCCCGGTTTTGTTTTTAAGCCAGGAAAAATTGGGATCGTTTCAAAATCCGGGACGCTTACCTATGAAGCCGCGGACCAGGTAGCGAAAGCCGGTCTTGGAATTTCTACAGCCGTTGGAATTGGCGGTGATCCCATTATCGGCACTACTACTAAAGATGCTGTTGAATTATTTATGAATGATGCAAATACCGATGGGATCGTAATGATAGGTGAAATTGGCGGGGGCATGGAAGCAGAAGCAGCACGATGGATCAAAGCTGATGGAAATAAAAAACCGGTTGTAGGTTTTATTGCTGGCCAAACCGCTCCGCCAGGTACGACGGATGGGGCACGCAGGAGCCATTATTGGCGGGGCTGATGATACCGCGGCTGCTAAAATGAAAATAATGAGTGAATGTGGCATCCATGTAGTACAAAGTCCTGCAGATATCGGAAAAACGATGGCGGAGGTGATAAAGCCCCTGTCCCCTAAAAGGCGTGAACTTAGATCGTAGCTTCTTTGCTCTCGAATAATTTATTAAACAGTAAAGCCTCTTCGAGTTGCGAAGAGGCTTTATCATTATCTATAATGACTTTCTCAACACTCCCCTTCAGGGGTGGGGGCACGAATGCAACGGGCCAATTCATCTTTACTGCTATTGAAACTGAACATATCGATAAGTATAATAATTAGACTGATCGACAACTTTGTCATAGCCAAGCTTTGCGAGCTGAAGTTTGTTACTTTCAAAATTGAATAGACCGTAACAATTGCTTTAGCTGAGCCGTTGTAAAATAATTTGCGTTGATAATCTGCTCGGCGGATGTCATTTTATTCGTCTCAAAATTTTCTTTGCTGATTGCCCACAATACACGATCAAACTCATTATCGCTTATCGCTTTTGTGTAAATGTTGTCAGCCTTGAAATGATAATCATAGTTTCCTCCCTGCCAGGTGTCTCCCGATTCTTGGAGTTCTCATCCGGGTTTCATTCATTGTTATGGCACCGCAATCATCAATAGCGATGAGTAAACTGGTTCTCGGTTTCAAAAGAACAGAACTATTAAACAGAACATCGCAGTCTTTACCGCACAGTTCAACAGCTCCATTAAATGCCTGCTGGTAAACTTTCACATCATGATATGCTGGTTCAAGACCGCTGATCATGATAGCGTTGGAACCAATGTCAAAACATTTTCCATCTACTATCACAACGATCGGGGACTTGTCGGCAGATTTTACCGTCAGCGAAGCTGTGGTCTTAAAACCAGCAGCAAAACCGGAAGTGGTCAAAAGAAAGGAAGTAAGAAGAGTAGAAATCGTTTTCATATTATTTATGTTTTAGTATAATAACGGCCATCTGGTAATTACCGGCGAAAGAACCATTAAGGCCAAGTTTGTTTTTAATACCGGTAGCAATTTGATCGAGTATCTCTTTTAATTTCTTCATCGCTTATTGATTTGTGTTTAAATTTTCAAAGCACATGCCATCATATTAAAAAATCACGAAAGAAAACGTTAAAGGAAAAAAGTTGAGTCAAAACGAAAAAATAAATTCCTGCGGAAACTCGTTTACCAGAAATGATTTCAGCAAAGAAGGAAGTTTTGTTAAAGAATTCTCATTGATTGTTTTGTGAAAAAACATAGTCGCCGCATCCATAAAACTGATAATGATTATAACTTGTAAAAAAATTAACAGGATGCGAATTAAACCTTCTCGTTTTATTATTGCCAGCATACTCTTCCACTTACTCATCATAGTTTCTGCATTTTCCCAACAATCCATAAAAACTTACGATAAAGAGTGAAACAGGTCAATGAATTCGTAAAAAGAATTTGCCCAGATCAGCCCTGGAACAAGTAAAAAGATCTACCAGCTCGCAAAAAGATAAACAGGATGCACAGGTAGTAAAGTCACTTATTTACATGACCGGGTTACAAAACGAGGTTACAGAAAACGATGAAACAAAATCCATTGCTGATTTGGAAAAGAGACGAATACTGCACCGAACCTGCCAGATCGATCTTAAATAGTTTGCTCGCTGAAGCTCTACTGGCAATATTATCCAGCAACATCGCTGGCAACTATACAACAGAACAAATACAACCATCGAAGTATCATTAAAAGAGATGATATAGCTACATGGACAGCAGATGACCTGCACAAAAAGATCGGTGAGCTTTATTTGAGATCCATTAAAAATTCATCAGCTTCTTCAGCAAACAAAGTTGGCCGCTTACGACGCCAATTATTTTAAAGGAAATGTTCGCCACCTCCGCCCCACCCTTTTTGATCTCTTGGCTCATCGTGCTCTTGATTATTTTAAGAATGATGAACGGGATATTACAAAACCGGCTTACGCCTTTGAAATTAACCAGGCTTCGGCATTTGATCCTGCAGCGGATTTCATCCATCGAAAATTCGAAACCGACGATTCTCTTTCCCTGGAACAAAAAGCTTTGCTTCTTTATCAACAACTAATTTCATTTCATTTAAACGACGCTAACCCGGATGCCCTGGTCGATGTTGACATTGAAAGGATCAATTTGTAAATGAAAAAGGCGTACAGGAAAACAAGAAGGAACTATATCTCCTGGCATTAAACCATATTGCACATCAATATGAGAATATTCCTGCTGCCTCGCAGGCGTCGTATTTGATCGCTGAGCAATACAATGAGGATGCAGATACTTATCAGCCTTATGGCGATACCACACATCGTTACGACAGGGTAAGGGCAAAAGAAATTTGTGAAAAGGTGTTGGCTCAAAAGGACTCATCTGAAGGAAAGATCAATTGTTATAATCTATTAAATGAGATCAATAAAAAGGATCTGCAATTCTCAGTTGAAAAGGTAAATATCCCCGGGCAGCCATTTCGGGCATTCATTCAATATAAAAATTTTAACCAGCTCTATCTGCGATTGGTCAAAGCAGATCGAAAGCTTGAGAAATGAAACAGAGAATTATTATGATGATAAATTCTGGAACAAATTGGTTAATGCTTCTCCCATTCGCAATTGGGAACAAGGTTTACCCGCCATCAACGACCTTCAAAAACACTCTGTCGAAATAAAAATAGATGCACTTGCCTGCAGGAGATTACTTTTTATTAACAAGCACCGACAAAAGCTTCAGCGTAAAAAACTCATTGCTGGGAGCAAGATTGTTTTACGTTTCAAATATCAGTTATGTAAACAATGGTCCAAATTATTTTATCCTTCATCGTGAAACCGGTCAGCCATTGGCCAATGCTTCAGTGCAAATTTGGGAACAGAGATACGATTACAAAACATCTAAATACATAAAAGAAAAGGGAACAACTACAAAACCGACGACAAGGGTTTTTAAAATTGCAAAGAAAGAAGGATCAAAATTCAAACTCCAACAACTTTTTGCTGGATGTAAGCTATAATGGCGAAAGACTATTCATGAACGATTATCAATATGACTACTATTATTATAATTACAATAATGAAAATGTTCCCGAAAATATTTCCGTTTTTCTTTTTACGGACCGTTCAATTTACAGGCCGGGGCAAATCTTTATATTTTAAGGAATTACAATTAGCAATGACCAAAAGGAGAAAAAATATGGCATTAAAGCAGGCTATGAAACCATGATCTATCTGCGTGACGCCAATGGCCAGCTAGCAGATTCCATGAAAGTAAAAACAAATGACTACGGTTCATTTTTCGGGAAAATTCCAATTACCCCAGTCGGGATTAAATGGTGAGTTCACTTTGTTCATGAAGGATGACAAAGGCTCAACGAATATTTCAGTGGAAGAATATAAAAGGCCTAAGTTCTATGTTGACTATGAAAAACTAAAAGGAACCTATAAGGTCAATGATAAAATAAAGATCACTGGCTTTGCAAAGGCTTATGCAGGAAATGATATTGATAATGCCACGGTAAAATACCGGGTTGTTCGTCAGCCAAGGTTTATTTATGATTGGTTGTTTTGGCGCTGGTGGCAACCTCCAACAAGAGAAATGGAAATTGCACATGGTGAGGTCAAAACAGATAAAAATGGAAAGTTTGAAATTGAATTTACTGCGATTCCGGATCTGACCATTGACAAAAAATTCGACCCGGTATTTGATTACAGGGTTTATGCCGATGTAACAGACATTAATGGAGAAACAAGAAGCGGTGAATCTCTTGTCAGTGTGAGTTATAAATCTTTATTCGTTGGCTATAAATATTCCGGAAAATTGCAGGCGGATAGTTTTAAAAACATTGCGTATCAGCACAACCAATATGGCGGGCGAATTTCAACCGGCAAATGTTACCGTAACCATTTCAAAATTAAAAGAAGAAAAAGATTGATCCGAAACCGGTACTGGCAAAGACCCGATCAATTTGTGATGAGTAAAGAGGAGTACATCAAACTCTTTCCTAACGACGAATACGATAACGAAACAGACTACAAAAGCTGGGAGAAAGAGAAGCAGGTGTTTGAAAAGACAGATTCGTCAAGAGAGAATACAGAATTCAGAATACAGAATATCAGAATTTAAGCCAGGCTTTTACGTAGATCGAGACGTCTACAAAGGATAAAGACGGGCAGGAGGTAAAGAATATAAAGTATATAGAGTTATACGATGAAAAGGACAATGCCAGTTAAATCATCCGCAATATTTATGGGCTGAAGGAAGTAAACCTATTGAACCGGGAGAAAAAACATCCATCAGGATCGGAACTTCTGCGGATAATGTTTATTTGATCCAGCAAATAGATAAGCCTTTCAACAAATAACGAACAACAAACCACAAACTATAAACCACAAACTCTCAACAACGAAAAGAAAAGCCTTTGAATTTTCAGCAACTGAAGCTGATCGCGGAGGTTATGGAGTGAGTTATTTCTTTGTAAAGAACAATCGCTTCTATCAATTCAGCTGATGTAATACAAGTGCCCTGGACAAATAAAGATCTGAAAATCGAATACGCCACTTTCAGAGATAAAACTTTACCGGGCAGTGAAGAAAAATGGAAAGTAAAGATCACCGGATTACAAAAATGAAAAAGTTGCCGCAGAAATGCTGGCAAGCATGTATGATGCTTCACTGGATCAATTCAAACCGCATAATTGGTATGATCCATCTTTCTGGCCTACTTATTCCAATTATTCAAGATGGAATGGGAATTATAATTTTATCAGAAGATTGAATCTAGCAAGAAAGAGAATTAGAAGATGCATAATCGTAAAAGAATTGATTAAGAATTATGATAGCTTAATGATGTCGTGTACTATGCCAGCATGACTACAATGCTTATCTACGGCCGAAAGTAGAATGTCGTATGCAGCGCTAACAGCCTGCAAGATAACTGATGCAAGTGCAGATGTAATCAAATGATCGTATACAAAAGATTGCAAACAGGAGCAATGTTCAGTTAAAGATCAGGAAATGCTATTACAACAAGTGGATCATGATGAAACCGATAGCTAAATGCTGATGCTGTACAAGAACAAAATGGCTATCAACAAGGTCCGAAGTTCAAATCCGTAAAAACTTCAACGAAACTGCTTTCTTCTTTCCTGATCTGCATACTGATTCAACTGGGGCCATTGAATTTTCTTTTACAATGCCCGAGGCATTGACCAAATGGAAACTGCAAACGCTTGGCTCATACAAAAGACCTGGCAATTGGTTTATCAACAAAGAAGTTGTTACGCAAAAACAATTAATGGTGCAGCCGAATGCTCCAAGATTTTTCCGTGAAGGTGACAGGATGGAATTCAGTGCCAAGATCGTTAACCTCACCGATTACAGAATTTACAGGCCAGGCGCAATTGCAATTATTCGATGCTACTACTAATCAATCCGTAGATGGATGGTTTCAAGAATATGTTCCCAATCAATACTTCACAGTTGGCGCCGGGCAAAGCGAAGTGGTAAAGTTTCCTATCCAGGTTCCTTATCTGTTCAACAAAGCATTGACATGGAGAGTTGTTGCCAAGAGCCTCCCTGGCAGAGAGTCTCTGACGGTGAAGAAGATGCTATGCCTGTTCTGACCAATAAAACGTTGGTAACGGAAACCTTGCCGTTGACATATGAAAGGAACAGGAACAAAAAATTTCACGTTTGACAAACTTATTGAACTCTGGCAAGAGTCTGAAACTCTTCAGAACTATTCTCTTGACTATTGAATATACAAGTAACCCTGCCTGGTATGCAGTGCAGGCTCTCCCTTATTTGATGGAATATCCTTACGAATGTGCCGAACAAACCTGGAACCGTTATTATGCAAATTCACTGGCAACATGATCGCCAATTCTTCACCACGCATCAAACAAATATTTGAACAATGGAAGATCAAAGATACATCTGCCTTGCTTTCCAATCTTGCAAAAGAACCAGGAATTGAAAGTCTGTTTTGCTGGAAGAAACACCCTGGGTGCTTGCAGGCAAAAATCAGAAGAACAGCAAAAGAAAAATATTGCTTTGTTATTTGACATGGTGAAAATGAGCAGCGAACTGAATAACTCTTTAGAAAAATTAAAACAAATGCAATCGGAGAATGGAGGTTTTGTCTGGTTTCAAAGGCGGACCTGATGATCGTTACATTACACAATATATTATCACAGGTATTGGTCATTTAAAAAATTGAAAGCAATCGCTGAAAGGTCAAAATGAAAAATTAAAAAATATCCTTATGCTACTGCCATCCCTTATCTCGACAAAAAGATAAAAGAAGATTATGATGATCTTATTAAATATAAAGCAGATCTGAAAAAATATTCCCCGGGTTATACACAGATACAATATCTGTATATGCGCAGTTTCTTTCCTGAATACCCGGTTGAAAAAGCTTCTCAAACAGCCTATAACTATTATCAGAAAACAAGCACAGGCAATACTGGACAAAGCAAAGCAAGTATATGCAGGGAATGATCGCATTGGCGCTATCAAGAACAGGCGATGCAAAAACTCCCGCCGCTATTTTAAAATCATTAAAAGAAACATCTATCGTAAATGAGGAGACAGGGATGTATATGTTCTGGAAAAACTGAAAAGGTTGGATGGTTCTGGTACCAGGCACCTATAGAAACACAATGCATTATTAATTGAAGCTTTCAGCGAAATCAGCGCAAGAGACACCAAAGACAGTTGATGACCTGAAAACCTGGCTCTTAAAAAATAAACAAACCAACAACTGGAAAACAACCAAAGCAACAGCAGAAGCCTGCTATGCTCTTTTATTGCAAGGCACAGAATGGTTATCGAATGAACCCACGGTCGAGATCAAGTTAGGCAATGGCCTCCACCTAACCTCCTCCGATGGAGGAGGGACAGAACCCAGAAGCAGGGACAGGTTATTTCAAAAAACAATTGACAGGAAATAAAATAGATCCACAGGATGGGAAATATATCTGTAAACTCACTCTCTGGCCCTCTCCACATGGAGAGGGTAACAGCAGCCCTGAGTTGGGGCGCTGTCTACTGGCAATATTTTTGAAGATCTTGATAAGATCACAACTTCTTCAACTCCACTTGAAACTGCTCAAGAAATTATTTGTCGAAAAAAATACTGATCGTGGGCCCGGTTTTAGATCCGGTAAATGAAAATGACGAACTGCATAGCTAGGCGACAAGATAAAAGTGAGAATTGAGTTACGCGTTGACCGTGACATGGAATATGTGCACATGAAAGACATGCGAGGCAGCTGCCTGGAACCTGTAAATGTTTATGAGCAGAATACAAATGGCAGGACGGTCTTGGCTATTATGAGAGCACAAAAGATGCAAGCACAAACTTCTTCTTTAGCTATCTGCCAAAAGGAACCTATGTTTTCGAATATCCTTTGTTTGTAACGCATGCCGGCAATTTCAGCAATGGGATCACAAACATTCAATGTATGTATGCGCCGGAATTTTCTAGTCATTCCGAAGGTGTACGGTTGAGTGTCAGCGAATGATCAGAAATAAGTATGATTCAAGTACTCATCTGTTTCGCTATCACTCTCATATCAATCACAAAGCTCTTCTTACTGAATATGAAAATTGAGCATTGAGCATTGAACATTTATTTTTGCCTTACTGCAAATCGATTATTTAATTGTAGGCCAGGGACTCTGTGGCACATGGCTTAGCTGGTATCTCACTAAAGAAAATCGAGATCATTCATTGTTATTGATAAAAACGAAACCAATTACTCCTTCGAAGGTCTCTGCCGGCATTATCAACCCGGTTACAGGAAGAAGAATGGTGAAAGTGTGGATGGCTGAACAAAATCACTTTCCTTTGCCCATGAGGCTTATAAGGAAATTGGAAATTTTCTTCGGCATTCTCTGCCATTTTCACAAAAAACATCATTGATTTTTCCCAAATCCACACCAGCGGCAAGTGTTCCTGGAAAGAATTGAAGAAGGTGAAGAAGTATCTCAACTCCTACCCTGAGCAAAATCAATTCAACTCCTTTTTTTAATTATGATCTCGGTTGTGGAGAAATTCGACATTCTTACATTGCCCATCTTGATCTGCTATTGCCTGCCTGGAGACAGCAATTGAAAGGACAATACGCAATTGCGTGAAGAAGATTTTGGGTTGAAAACCTGGTCATCAAAGAGCAATCGGTTCAGTATGGAAATATCACTGCTGAAAAAATTATTTTCTGCGATGGTCTCAGCAGTTTTGCAAACCCTTTTTTAAGGCCCTTCCTTTTGCACCTAACAAGGGAGAAGTGCTGATCGTCGAGATTCCTGGTCTGCCCAACCAGCATATTTATAAGAAAGGTTTTTCATTGACACCCCTCCAGGGCGAAGATGTTTTTCTGGCTAGGCTCCAATTATCAATGGAGTTTTCCAGACACTGAACCACGTAAAGAATTTTATGAACGGGCAGAAAGGCATTTAAAAGGCCTGGCTTAAGATCCCATTCAAAATTGTAGAGCACAAAGCTGCCTTGCGTCCGGCAACGCTGGAACGCAGGCCCTTTGTCGGTTTGCATCCGCATCACAGCAGAATATCGGTATTCTTAACGGCATGGGAACAAAGGGATGTTCACTGGCTCCTTATTTTGCAAGTCAGCTGGTGGATCAACTTTTGCGTAAAAAGAAATTACGCCAGAGGCGGATGTAAAAAGATTCCAGAAAATTTTAGCGAGGTAATATGGCTGCCAGAGGCGCTTAATTGAGTATTTTATTCTTCTGATAAAGGATCCTGGTTCAGCACACGGCATAAAGAGGTATAGAGTTCAGGCATATTTTTTCGTAAGCCCTGCGGATTATCAAAAAAGCTTCCCACACTTACTGCCCAGAACTCATGTAGATTACTAAAAGCATAACTACGCAAATAACTGTGCCTGTTGCAGTGATCACCTGGGCCAGTATCGGAGTTCCGTAGTTGTAGAAAAATGTTCATAGTTCATCCTGAAGTGAGTATCCATTCCATATTGAGCAAAGAGTTATTATACAACAGGGCATGCGCCATTTCATGAACCGCCACATTTACGTTATCGTTTTGTCTCATATACCCAAATAGAAAATGTTTCCATGATAAATAAATTCCTTCCAGGAGCTACGTGTCCCACATAAATTTCTTTATCGTTCTCCATTTGATATGCATCTGCCAGTACGTGAATCATTTTCAAAATGGGAAAGAAAGATAGTTTTTCAGACCAAACGTTACCTGCACAGCCGACGCACTGATAAGTATCGCTGTCTCCTCGCTCTGCTCCATACCTACAAAATGGAATTTTTTGATCGACCTGAAATGATGCACTCGTTTTTACAAAATGCTTCTTGCCATCCGCGGATAGCTCGTTAAAATACGGCATCAGGCTTCCAATAACAGAACTATATGAATCAAATAATAGAGTCACTAACCACCGCAATTTCCTGTTCAGCGACTACGGGAGACTCGTGGCTTTTGTTGATTATGTATCGCAGTTTTCTAATTAAAGTTCGCATTGGGTCACGGTTCGGGCCTAAAAGTATGCATTCCCCTGCCATTTTGCAAGGTCTGGCTTGTTTAAACTTGTTTAAATATAACGGCTATTTGATCAAAATCTTATCCCTTTGTTAAAGGATCCTGGTTTAAAATATCACAAAGAGTGCCATAGAGTTGTGGTAAAAGACTGCTTTAGCCCGGCCGGGTTTTCAAAAAGGCCTCCACACTCACAGCCCAGAATTCCTGCATATTGGTAAAGGCATAATCACGCAAATAGCTTCGGCGGTTGACGATAGCGCTGGCAAATACAAGGACCGCTTACCAATGAAAATTTGGCGAAGTCAGCCTTAAACCTGCTGTCAACATCCGTTTCATTAATAAAATTTTCATGCTCAAGCGCATGAGCCATCTCATGGATAGCCACATTTACGTTGTCTGTTGCATCACCATAGCCTTGCAAAAATATTTCCATGAAATAAAGATCCCCTCCGGCGAAACATGCTCCTACAAAGATCTCTTTTTCACCGGTGCGCTGATAGGCATCAGGTGTAACGTAGATGTTTTTAAAAAATGGCAGTTCATATTTCCCGAGTCCGAAGGTGATTTGAACGGCAGCAGCACTAATGAGAATTGGAATTTCCTTTTTCTCATCCATTCCTATGTAACTAAAGTGTTTAATACTCGAAAATGAACTGCTTCTTTCCAGGAACCTTTTTTGCCTGCATCGGACAACTCACTTAAAATAGGAAATATGCTGGCTGACAATCGACGCTGTATTCTGATTCGATCGTATTAGCAGTTGTATCAGGAGTATTAGAGTTCACAGCATAAATATAACGCGGCAAACCTGTAAAGCAAAACCTGAGAGGCTTAGTCATTATCTTTGCCCGCCCGAACGTTTCCCTTTCGGTACGAGCGGGCGGTAGTTGAGTTTTCCAAGGACAGGGATGATGTACCCAGCTGGACGGAATTCTGTACAACTTCCGTTGCGTCGCACACTTCAGCGTTCTGCTCACTACTGAGCAGCGATCGTAAACTCAAAATCCGAAAATCGTAAAACCGTAATGTGGTCGTCTTCATACCTGCGGTGGGAATTAAGCGATCGAAAATGCCGTGCGATACTGTGACTACTTGCCGGCTGGGTTCAAACTCGTCCACGCAAATTTGGAGCTATCACCTTCGTAGACCTTCGCGACCGCTAAGTGGCATTACGCAATTGCCACTTGGAGAGGAGCTAAGCCACGGGTTGGACAAAAATCCGCTGGGCCGGGAATTCTGCCTTGCAGGCAAACACGGCAACGTACAGGTGAAAGAAGCAATAAAGAATCTTAGTATTCCTACGTGAGAAGTTGAGATCGTTGTAACCTCTTTCAAAATTTTAAATAAATCCGCTCTTCCTCCTTTTACCATCCAGGATGATACCGATGGCGGCGATGATATCCGGATGAAATATCGCTTTCTTGATCTGCGCAGCAATGCGGTAAAGAAAAATCTTGAATTACGTTATGCGGTAAACCGTGCAACAAGAAATTATCTGCATCAACAGGGTTTCATGGATATTGAAACGCCTTCTTAATTAAATCAACCCCGGAAGGTGCAAGGGATTTTGTTGTTCCGATCAAGAATGAATGCCGGACAGTTTTATGCTCATTGCCACAATCACCGCAAACATTCAAGCAACTTATTAATGGTAGCGAGTTACGATCGTTATTACCAGATCGTAAAATGTTTTCGTGATGAAGATCTTCGTGCAGACCGGCAACCAGAATTCACTGCAAATAGATTGTGAAATGGCCTTTGTTGAGCAGGAGAGATATCCTCGAATATGTTTGAAGGATTGATCAAATCATATTTTCAAAGAAGTAAAGGAATTGACTACACTGAAACGTTGACACGAATGAGCTGGGAAGATGCGATGTGGAATTATGGTAATGATAAACCTGATATTACGTTTTGAATGGAAATTACTGAACCTGAAAATTCCTGTCTTCAGCTTTCATACAAATAAAAAGCATCATGCAAAATACCTTGATCACAGGGTGCACGGCTTTGGTGTTTTTGATAATGCAGAAACGGTGTGTCGCTATTTGCGGTTCCCGAGTGCTGCAGTGAATACAGCCGTAAACAAACAGATGAATTGACAGAATGGGTAAAACGTCCGCAGATCGGCATGGGAGGACTTGGCGTTTATAAAATGTAATACAGACGGAACATATAAAAGCAGCATTGATAAATTTTTTAATGAAGAAAAATTAAAAGCTATTGCTGCATTTCTGCAATGCATAATGCAGGTGACCTTATTTTAATACTGGCCGGTGCCGAAGAAAGAACAAGAAAAGCGCATCAGTGAATTACGACTTGAAATGGCAGAAGCGTCTCGGCTTGCGAAAAACAGATGAATTCAAATTGCTTTGGGTGTTAGATTTTCCTCTGTTTGAATATGCTGAAGAAGATAAATCGTTGGGTGGCACGTCATCATCCATTTACTTCTCCAAAGCCTCGAGCATTATCGAAGTCAATGATCAACAACGATCCTGCAATTGAAAATGCAGCTGAATACCTGAAACATCCTTATGCCAACATCAAAGCAAATGCTTATGATATGGTATTGAATGGAAATGAGAGTCGGCGGTGGTTCCATCAGGATCTTTCAAAGAGAACTACAGGAAAAAATGTTTGATGCTTTAGGAATGAGCCAAGAAGAAGCAGCTACACAAATTCGGTTTTCTGCTGCGGGGCGTTTGAATATGGTGCACCACCCGCATGGTGGTATCGCCTTTGGATTCGACCGGCTCTGCGCCATCCTTGGCGGCAGCGAAGGCATCCGTGATTTTATTGCATTTCCAAAAAACAATGCCGGGACGTGATGTAATGCTCGATGCCGCCTTCAGACGATCGATCAGAAACGATTGGATGAATTAGAGATAAAGTTGAATGCAAAAAGCTTAATATATTACCACGGAAATGGAAAATTTATAGAGCTCCAAGGAAGTCGCTCTTCGAGGCAAACTTATGCTCATAGCTCTCGTTCTCATTTTTGTCCCTTCGGTCTATACTTTATATATACAAATAAAAATGCTTCGTGTTATAAGGAAGAAAGTGACCAATTCTCTTACCAACGTTATTAATTCCATAGGCCGGGAATGAATCTCTCACTTCTTACTAACTTCATTGTCCATTTGAAAATTTATGACACCGCTAGCGAGAGAATTCGCCCAACGACACTGGATCGAGCTGATCGGTCAGGCAGCACTTGACTGGTAAGGGAAGTATCCTCCGCACCGCTATTAGAACATGGAAAAATTCCTTCGATGATACTTTGGGGACTGCCCGGTACGGGAAAAACAACCATCGCACATATCATTGCTAACACATTGGGAAAGTTCCTTTTTCCAACTCAGTGCACTTCATCGGGAGTAAAAGAAGTAAGAGGAGTTATCGAAGAAGCAAAAGAGCAAAACAAACTGCATCCTTTTCATTGATGAAATTCATCGCTTTAATAAAGGCAGCAGGATGCACTACTGGGAGCTGTTGAAAAGGGATCATTACTTTGATCGGTGCCACAACAGAGAATCCTTCCTTTGAAGTGAACAGTGCCTTGCTTAGCCGCTGCCCGGTCTATGTAGCTAAAACCATTAAACGAAAAGGATCTGATCCAGCTTTTGCATCGTATAAGGAAAGATGAGATTCTTCACAACAAAATCAATTGAATTAAAAGAAATCGAAGCTCTCATTAATATCTCAGGAGGCGACGCCAGGAAATTATTGAATCTTTAGAATTGGTTGCCGATAGCTAAGGTGTGACAAGGTTGAGATAACAGATGAGATTGTAATGGATATTGCCCAAAAAGGATCGCGTTATATGATAAAAAAGGCGAGCAGCACTACGATATAATTTCTGCGTTTATCAAATCAATGCGTGGCAGTGATCCAAACGCCGCTGTTTACTGGCTGGCCAGGATGATCGAGGGAGGTGAGGATGGAAACGCACTGCAGGCGAGAATGGTGATATTGGCCAGTGAGGATATCGGGAACGCTAATCCCACCGCTTTGGTAATGGCAAACGCCAACTTTTGAGCCGTTAATAAATTGGTTATCCTGAATCGAGTTTGATATTATCCCATGTGTGCTATCTATCTTGCCTCGAGCGCAAAAAAGTAATTCAGCCACTATTGCGATCGGTGATGCAATGAGTGCAGTTAAAGAACACGGTGACCTTCCTGTTCCTTTGCATGTCCGCAATGCACCGACGAGACTCATGGAAAAACCTAGGTTATGGAAAAGATTATCAATACTCACACAGTTACGAGGGTAATTTTTCAAGCCAGGAATATTCGCCGCAGGAAATTTCAGGAACTACCTTTATGACCCCGGTAAAAATGCAAGAGAAGAAGAATTGAGAAAGTTCCTAAAGAATCTTTGAAGAAAGATAAATATGGATACTAATGTAAATTAAGGCGCTAATAAGAGCATGTTTTACATTTTTAATTTTTCCCGAAGGGATGTCTTCTTGGCATACCTGCTCTGGGATCATAGAGCAAGGGAAAAACTGCCCTTCCATCTTCTTCTCCTTTTTTCACGGGTGGCACTCCTGCAAGCAACTCGTCATTGGAATCGGAAACAACTCCATCAGCAAACACATTGATCACAAACGCCCTTCTTGGTTTGTCGCTTTTGTTAAGCAGCTACATGTGTTC
>ERZ1370068.6103-contig-5103_pt1 | contig 92190 bp, 160 predicted proteins | sample MGYA00561227_ERZ1370068 | MGnify/ENA primary metagenome ERZ1370068 (study PRJEB38410, sample SAMEA6850437) | metagenome | study: Metagenomic assessment of the ecological functions of the soil: analysis of the soil microbiota associated with the... | reverse complement strand
GGTTACGCACATTGCTGAAATGGCCCGCGAAACCTATCTACTGGCACGGTTCGAGCCGCTGCTGGAATGACCAACCGCTGAGCAGCCGCCGTTCGACTGCGCCGCCAGCAAATACATCGGATAGCGTCACTAAGGCGTTGGCGCTCGATCTCCGGCGCCTCGCCCGAAGGCGACAAAGACCGAGGTCTTTTACCCGTCGATCATCGTCAATAACAGCGTGAGTACCGATCTGTTCATCGGCGCGCCGTTGACCGACTGGCCGGTGCTGATCGACATCGATAGCCAAGCGCCGGACCCGAACAACGGCGCCGACCGTTGCTGCTGGCCATCACTGGATGCGCTGAAGGCGTTGATAGGGGCGGTGAAATGAACCCGAGGCGTCGGGTGCCGCGAAGCCGCGCAAGCCGCCACCAACAAGGGCTCGGGGTAGCGCTGCGCTGACCGCAAGCTCAGTCGCCCGCGGTCGCATCCGCTCCTAATGCCCGCTCCAAAACTCCTGCGCGACTTTTCCGATTGGACGATATTCGCTACGCGCCTTGCTCCACACGGCGCGTGCAATGTCTTCGGTCACATCACACGCCCAACCCTCGGCGGTGTTGAACGCGACCACCCGTACCGGGTGCGAATACTGACCGCTCAGGATGTTTTCGATGATAGTTGCTTCATCCGCTTTGGCCTCGTCGGTTTCGACATAAGCCCGGCCTAGCGGTCCGAAGTCGTTCAGGACGATATGAACGGTGACATCATCGCTCCGGGGCCAGCGGTAGGGTACGCATGACGCATACACCCTGCAGGCACAGGGTGTTCCGATCAGAATGACCCGTCAAGAATGCGTGTCGCAGCCGGTGCCTTCGGATTACTCAAAGACAATGCGATAGTACGCTGCTGGCAGGCTGAAAGGCGCAAATGATCGACTGGGCTCTTGATCAATTCTCAGAGGGTGCAATTTGGGCACTTGTGGTCCTTGGCGTGATTGCGGTCCTTGGCGTGATTGCGGTTGTCGTTGGCGTGATTGAGGCCGCACGTTTTTTAAAAAATAATTTCGATTAGGGATTGTCCGCTTTACCCCCTGAAAGCGGACATTCGGCGGCGCGCGGAGCGCTTCCTATTCGAAGCAAACTGAACACACCTGTTGAACGGAATTAGTTGGCAGCATTCATGACGATAGAGAGCAATCAACGCCAATCCTACGAGACTGACCGGAAGGCCCACCACGATAAAGAAAACGGAGGCTCTGATCCGATCGTACCGGATCAACCGGTCGGAGTGACTGAGTATCGCGACGCTGCAGCGGCGAGCAAAACCAAAAGGACTGTGCTAATGACTAAAGGCAGCACGTGGTCCATCCTGTGCTGTCGCTTAATGCATGTACCACACACTGGTTGCAATGTCCGCTTTGGGTCAAAAGCAGACATTTGCAGTGCAAAACGGCATGTCCGCTTTACACCCGAAAGCGGACATGTGCGGTGCAACTCAGGCATGTCCGCTTTGTGCCAATAGCGGACATACCAATCTTATTCGATTACATCATTGGCGAGCGCTAGCACTTGCGGCGGAAATTCGATGCCCAGCGCCTTTGCGGTTCTTAGGTTGACGACCAATTCGAACTTTGCTGACTGCACCACGGGCAAGTCCGCCGGCTTCTCTCCCTTGAGAATCCGCGCGGCGTAGACGCCGATCTGGCGGTACGCGCCGGAAAGGTCCTCGCCATAGCTGACGAGGCCGCCCGCAGTCGCATACGGACGCCGATCGTAAACTGCCGGAATCTTATCGCGCGCAGCCAGTGCGATGATCTGTTCACGGCGGCTGAAGAGATAGCCATCAATACCGACGATTAGCGCCCCCGCCCGCTGTCGATTGACTTCCGCAAGAGCAGCATCGATCTGTTCGGGGTTGCTGGCTTTGACGACAACAAGCTCCTGCGTGAGCCCTCGTGCAATTGCTTCAATCTCTTGCAAGTATCGTGGCGCTTCGGGAGCAAGCGGGTTCATGAGATAGGCGAGGTGGCGCGCCTTTGGCATCAGCTGGCGCGCCACTTCGACCCGCTTGGCTGCCAGCTCAGCCGTCAACAAGCTCACTCCGGTCGAGTTGCCGGCTGGCTTATTCAAGCTTGCAACAAACCCTAACTTGACCGGATCGTCCTGACTGAGAAAGACATGCGGAATGGTGGAGGTCGCGCCCTTGGCGGCGAGCCCAGAACCAACGCCGGTAGAAATTATGACCGCGACCGGCCGCCGCACAAGATCGCTGGCAAGCTTTGGAAGTTCGTCGAACCGACCAGCCGCAAACGCGTACTCGAACTCAAAGTTCTGACCTTCGACAAATCCGAAATCCTGAGACCCAGGCGGGTTGCAACCAGAAGGTCGGCAAACCGCCGCGCTCGCCGGCACCGATAACTCCTGATTACCGGTATCGCTTGTTGCGCGCGCGCCAGCATCGGCCATGCCGCTGCTGCGCCACATACAAAACTGAGAAATTGACGCCGCCTCATATCCACCCCCTGGACAGAACATCGTACCGACTTCAACTGGCACCCGTGAAGGGCCGATGTCCGCTTTGGGTCAAAAGCAAACATGCGCAGGGCAAAACAGCCAGCGTCCGCTGGGCGTGCCAATAATAGCGGACATCGCGTTTATTCGATCACCTCGTCAGCGCGGGTAAGTAGGGAAGCCGGCATTGTGATGCCCAACGCTTTGGCGGTCTTCATATTGATTACGGTCTCGAACTTTGTTGGTGCTTGTACTGGTAAGTCGGATGCCTTCTCGCCTTTTAATACTCGATCGATATCAACCCGAGCCGCGAAAATAGCACGATTAGAGCAAGTAAATTCCGGAGCAGCCGCTCTGACCAGGAAACTTACGCGACCACAGCTTTGTCGCGAATCCTGCGGCGCTGTACGGCAACAATCTCGGCTAGAATCGAAATTGCGATTTCCTCGGGAGTAATGGCGCCGAGATCGAGGCCGGCGGGCGCCTTGAGCCTGGCGAGCCGCTCCTGGATATGCCGCGGCCCGCCAATGAAGATTTCAAGGCCTCGGCCTTCTTCCGGCTGCCGACGAAAGCGATGTACTCGGCATCGACCGCGAGCGCGGCGAGCAAGGCGGCTTCATCGCCGCGGCCCTGCGTTGAAATGACAATATAGCGCGCTCCGGCTCATCCACTGAAAGCGCATAACCTTCAATGCGGCGGTCGATCTCGCCGAACGCCGCCTGCTCATCCGCCGGCGCGCAGCTTGTGACGGAAAACCCGGCGCGTTTGGCAAAGTCGGCGACCGCGACGGCGACCGGACTCGACCCGCAAATGATGATCTGGGATCGTGGCAAGACGGGCTCCACGAATATGTCCATTGTACTCCTGGCTGGGGCATGTTCTTGGCAAAGCGGACCCCGCCCTGCTCTTCACCGGATGCATGGCCTTGCTGATCGAGCAGGTCCGGCGGCTGCACGGACACAAGACGCGATTGTCCATCCGCCAGCGCATCCTTGGCCGCCTTGAGGACCGCCGCGCGTGCGCAGCCGCCCCCAATCCATCCTTCCGAAATCGTGCCGTCCGGCAGGATGACCGCCTTTGCGCCAGCCTTTGCCGCGGTCGCCGCCACTGTGCGCACGACGGTCGCGAGCGCGAACGGCTCGCCTGCCGCTTTGCGCGCTGAGATGATGCGCAGGATGTCGGAGGCACGCTCCATCGCATCAAATCCTCGCAAGGTAAGGTTCGAGGGCCGCAAGGCTTTCGATATTGTGCGCCGGCGCAAACAGATCAACATAAGGCAGCGCCGCCTGCATGCCGCGCGCCTGCGGGCTGTAGTCGCGCCAGCCGATCAGCGGATTGAGCCAAATGATGCGCCGGCAACGGCGGCGCAGGCGCCGCATTTCCTCGCCGAGTTGCTCAGGCGCGCCTGTGTCGTAGCCATCGGAAACGATCATCACGGCGGTGCGCGAATTGATCACGCGCCGCGCGTGCCAGCGGTTGAACGTGGCGAGGCTCTCGCCGATTTTGCGTGCCTCCGCCGATGCCCTGCGCCATCAGCGCCAGCTTGTCGACCGCACGCGTGACGTCGCGGTCGCGCAGCGAGGCGGACACATGCGCCAGCCTGGTATGGAAAACGAAAGCCTCCGACTCGCGGAACGCATCGACGACGCCGTGCAGGAAGCGGACGAAGAACGCGGTGTAGAGGCTCATCGAGCCGGATGCATCGAGCAGAAATACCAGACGCAGCGGCCTGATCTTGCGCCGGCGCCAGGCGAGATCCAGCAGAGTGCCGCCGTGCGAAACATTTCGGTGAATGGTCCGGCGCAGATCGAGGCGACGCCCGCGCCGACCGCACCCGCTCGCGCCGCACAAGCCTTGCCCGCATCACGCGCGACAGCCGCGCGGCGAGCGCATGGGCCCGCGCGATGTCGGCGGCGTCCACGATATGGCGCAGATCGGTGCTGCGAGGTTTTCGATCCGCGAGGCGCCCTCGCGCCTGCCGCGTTCCATCGCCGGTGCCATCCCCATCGTCGTGGCGTCGTTCGACGTGATCAGGAAGGCCGGGCGTTCCATCGACGTGGCCCGACATCCTTGAGTTGCCGCGACTGCGCGCGCCCTTCCTGGGCCGTAGCCGGCAACTATGCGCGCCTGGCGAACACCACGACCCTGCCAGTAGGCGTCGAAGATCTCGTCGAAACGCTCCCAATCCGAATGTGTCGCGCAGAACAGCGCGCGAAACGCAGGCTTCACCGTGGATGCCCGCGCGGCCAGCGGTCCCGCAAGGATTGCGAGCCCATCTGCGCGTCTCGGCGAGGCCGACCCTGAAGCCGTTGTCACGCAGCGTGTGCACGAAACCGGCCAGCCGTCGCGCGCGGCAAACCACCCGCTCCTTCGTCTGGATTCCCGCTTTCGTGGGAATGAGCGGATTGTCGCTCGCCGGCGTTCATTCAAGCCACCTTGCCCAACAGCCGTTCGGTGACCTCGCGCGTGAGGCGACTGCGGTCCTCGCGCGTCTTCAGCAAGCACATCATGGTCTCGTGCACGACCTCCGGCTCCTGCCGCAGGTCGTGAAAATCGAGCCCAGCCAGCGTTGCCGCCCAATCGAGGGTCTCGGCAACGCCGGGAACCTTGCGCAGGTCTTCCTGTCCGTACGCTTGCAACCATGCGCGCGATCTGCAGGGCGAGCGCGGTATCGATGCCCGGTGTGCGCGTGATGATAATCCTGGCTTCGCGGTCGACGTCCGGGAAGTCGACATAGTGATAGAGACAGCGCCGGCGCAGCGCGTCCGACAGTTCGCGCGTCGCGTTCGACGTCAGCACAACGCGCGGGATCGACGTGGCCTTGATGGTTCCAGAGCTCCGGAATACTGACCTGAAAATCTGACAACAGCTCAAGCAGGAAGGCCTCAAATTCCTCGTCCGCGCGGTCCACCTCGTCGACCAGAAGCACCGGAGGTTTTTCGCGGCGGATCGCGGCGAGCAATGGCCGCTCCAGCAGATATTGCTCTGAGAAAATGTGCTCTTCGATGGCGTCGGCATTCACCCCGACACCCTCGCGCGTCTTGATGGCGAGGAGCTGACGTTGATAGTTCCACTCGTAGAGTGCCGCATTCTGATCGAGGCCCTCGTAACATTGCAGCCTGATCAGTTCGGCCCCGCACTGCAGCGAGCGCTTTTGCAACTTCAGTCTTGCCGACGCCGGCTTCCCTTCGAGCAACAGCGGACGCTTCAGGAAGTCCATCAGCCACAATGCAGTCGCAACGTCGTGATCGGCGATATAGCCGACGGCGGCCAACCGGTTCGAGATATCGTCGCGGTTCAGGGTCATGCAGGTGTATTATATAGACATGCGGCGCCGGGATTGCTCCGACGCCCCAGAAATCAGTCCAGCCCACCTACTCATTTATGTAGACCGAGTTTGTCGGCGGCCGTCCACGTCCGCCAGTTGTCGTGCGGCATCTGCAATATTGGTCGAGCCGAGGAACGCAAATGCGTCGTTCACCGCATTGGAGAAGCACGGCACGCCGCCGACATTCGGGCTCTCGCCGACGCCTTTGGCGCCGATCGGGTGGTGCGGCGATGGCGTCGTGGTCCAGTCGGTTTCCCATTTCGGCGTTTCGACCGCGGTCGGCAGGAAATAGTCCATCAAGGACGCTGTGGTCACGTTACCGTCCTCGTCGTAGTGGATCTCCTGGCCCATGGCGATGCCGAAGGCTTCGGTCAGGCCGCCGTGAATCTGTCCCTCGATGATCATCGGATTGATGCGCGTGCCGCAATCGTCGAGCGCGTAGAAACGCCGCACCTTGGCTGAGCCGGTGTCCACGTCCACGTCCATCACGCAGATGTACGCGCCGAACGGAAAAGTGAAATTCGGCGGATCGTAGTAATTGATCGCCTCGAGCCCTGGTTCCATGCCGGGCGGAACTTCGTGATAGGCCGCCCAGGCAAGTTCGGTCATGGTCTTGAAGCGCTCCGGATTGCCCTTCACGCGGAAGCGATCGACATCCCATTCGAGGTCGTCGTCGTGCACTTCCAGCATATAGGCAGCGATCATCTGCGCCTTTGCCTTGATCTTGCGGCAGGCCATCGCGGTGGCGGCGCCTGACACCGGCGTTGAGCGCGACCCGTAAGTGCCGAGGCCATAAGGCGCTGTGTCGGTGTTGCCCTCCTCGACTGCGATGTTATCGGCGGGCAAGCCCAGTTCGGTTGCGATGATTTGGGCGTAGGTCGTCTCGTGCCCCTGCCCTTGCGACTTGGTGCCGAGACGGCAGATGCCGGTGCCGGTCGGATGGATACGAATCTCGGCGGAATCGAACATCGCGATGCCGAGGATGTCGCAATTGCGCGAAGGCCCTGCGCCGACAATCTCGGTGAAGAAAGCAACGCCGATACCCATCAATTCGCGCGTCTCGCCGCGCTTGAACGCCTCGCGGCACTTCTTCTGCTCTTCGCGCAGCTGCTTGTATCCGACCGTCTCCATCGCTTTGTTGAGAGCGGTCTGATAGTCGCCGGAATCGTAAACCCAGCCGAAGGCCGAGGTGTACGGAAACTGCTCGCGCCGGATCAGATTCTTCATGCGGAATTCGGCCGGATCCATGTTTAGCTTCTGCGCCATGATGTCCATGGCGCGCTCGATCGCGTAAGCCGCTTCCGTGACGCGGAACGAGCAGCGATAGGCAACGCCGCCCGGTGCCTTGTTGGTATAGACGCCGTCAACCGGATACATGCGCGGCCGGAAAATCGTACGAGCCGCTGATGATGCTGAACAGCCCGGCCGGCCACTTGGTCGCATTGGCGCAGGCGTCGAACGCGCCATGGTCGGCGACGGTGTAACAGCGCAAGCCGGTCACCTTGCCGTCCTTCGTGGCCGCGATTTCCGTCTCCATGTAGAAGTCGCGCGCGAAATGCAGTCGTCGAAAGATTCTCGATGCGATCCTCGACCCATTTCACCGGATCGGCCGGTCACGATCGAAGCGACGATCGCGCAGATGTAGCCCGGATAGGCGCCGACCTTGTTGCCAAAGCCGCCGCCGATATCGGGCGCGATCACGTGAATCTTGTGCTCGGGAATCTTCGAGATCAGCGAGCCCACGGTCCGGATGACGTGCGGCGCCTGAACGTGCCCCACAGAGTGAGCTCACCTTTGATCTTGTCGAATGATGCTACGCACTGACAGGTCTCGAGCGGGACAAGGATGCACGCGCGGATAAACGATCATCTCCTTGATCGTGACGTCCGCCTTGGCGAACGCATCGTCTGCCGTGGCCTTGTCTCCGGCCTGCCAATTGAAGACGTGGTTGGAGTGCTTGCGCGGCCGTGCGCGCCCTCCTTCTTGTCCTTGATGTCCTCACGGATCACAGGAGCATTGGCGGACATGGCCTTGAGCGGATCGACGTTACACGGCAGCCCCTCGTACTCGACTTCGACCAGTTCGGCGGCATCCGCCGCGGTGTAGCGGTCCTCGGCGATGACGAAGGCAACTTCCTGGTTCTGGAACAGAACCTTGCCGTCGGCGAGCACCATCTGCACGTCGCCGGCAAGCGTGGGCATCCAGGCGAGGTTGACGGTCTTAAGCGTTTCCGCCGTGATCACCGCCACAACGCCAGGTACCGCGGCGGCCTTGGTCGTGTCGATTTTCTTGACGCGGGCGTGCGCATGCGGCGAACGCGTAAAGTCGCCGTACAGCATGCCGGGCAGCTTGATGTCGTCGACGTAGTTGCCCTTGCCCTGAACGAAAGCGGATGTCCTCGACGCGCTTCCGCTTGCAGCCCATGCCCTGCAAGCTTTTCGGCGCGTTCGGCGGAGGTGGGGGTCATGTCGTTCATTCTGCGGCCTCCTGGAACGGCACGCCGCTGATCTTGGCGGCGGCGTATTGAATGGCTTTGACGATGTTCTGGTAGCCCGTGCAGCGGCACAGATTGCCGGAGATGCCGAAGCGGATTTCATCTTCGGTCGGATTCTGTTCTCCTGCAGCAGGCGATAGGCGCGCATGATCATGCCGGGCGTGCAGAATCCGCATTGCAGCCCATGCATTTCGCGAAAACCTTCCTGCAGTGCGTGCAGCGTGCCGTCGGCCGCGGCCATGCCTTCGATGGTGCGGATATCCGCGCCGTTCGCCTGCACGGCGAACATCGTGCACGATTTCACCGACTTGCCGTCGAGATCGACCGTGCAGGCGCCGCAATGGCTGGTATCGCAGCCGATATGCGGACCGGTGAGATGAAGCTGCTCGCGCAGGAAGTGGATGAGCAGCATGCGCGGCTCGACGAGCGCCTCTACCTTCTTGCCGTTCACGGTCATCGAAACCTGGGATTTTGCCATGGTTCTCTCCCCTAATTCAAACAGCCGGCGCGCGCTTTGGCGCGGCGCGAGCGCGCGGGTCGAGCATCACGCCAGCCATCTTGGTGCGGTAGTGCGGCGGGTCCGCGACGCGTCGCTTGCAGGCGACGTGATCGCCTCGGCGGCGGCCACCGCTCTTTTCACCGTCGCCGCGTCGAGCGCCGAGCCGGTCAGGATCTTGCCGGCCTCCTCGGCCCACAGCGGCGTTTCCGCCACGTTGGTCAGGCCGATCGAGCAGCTGGCGACCTTGCCGCCGCTTGCCGTGACAGCACAACCGCAGCCGCTGCGGTGGCATAATCGCCGACCTTGCGTTTGAGCTTCTCGTAGGCGTAGCCGTGCCCGGCCGCCGGCATCGGAATGCGGATGGCGGTTACGATTTCGCCGGGCTCCAGCGCTGTGAAATAGGCGCCTTGGTAGAATTCGCGCGCTGCAATGCGGCGCTCGCCTGATTTGCCGACCGCGTGATAGGTCGCGTTCGAGGCACATCATCACCGCCGGCATGTCGTTGCCGGGATCGCCGTTGGCGACGTTGCCGCCGAGCGTGCCGACATAGCGCACCTGCGGATCGGCAATCAGGGTCGCGGTTTCGCGCAGGATCGGAATTTTCTGCGTCAGCAGGTCAGAGGCGATGAGCTCGTGCTGGGTCGTCATCGCACCGATCAACGATGTCGCTTGCCATCTTCGCGAATGCCCTTGAGATCAGCAACGCCGGCAAGATCCACCAGAGTGCGACGGGGCTTGCGAGCCGCAGCTTCATCATCGGAATAAGACTGTGCCCGCCGGCGATTGCGCGCGGCCGTCGTCGCCGAGACTGCCGAGCAGGCCGACGGCTTCCTTAACCGAAGATGGCCGATGATAGGCGAATGACCCAGGAATCATGGGTGTACCTCCCGGATGCCCTAAACCGGACGGCTTACGGCCGACTTGCGGTTCCTGAGGTGGGCGTCCTGTCCATTTGACTGCAGCCAGCGTGACGGATGCACGTCGCGGCGGCAACGACCGATTTATGGTGCGCGGTGAGACCTGCACCAATGACGGTTAGATTGCACCAGTGACGGCACCAATTGCGTCAGAACTATTGACGTGATTGCCCTAGCGCGCCTTGGCGATCCGAGACTTCAACCAGCCGATGCGGCTGCGGCTGACCGGAACGGAGTAGTGGTCGCTCCCGGTAAGCTCCACCAACTCGCTATCGCCGTTTCGCCGATGGCCGACCACCCGGTCGATGTTGATGATGTGGCTGCGGTGGACGCGAATGAACCGATTCTTGTCGAGGCGCGATTCCACTTCGCCGATGGCCAGAGGACAGAACAGCTTACGCGCGCCGTCGAACACGTATGTGTAATGGGCGTTGGCATGGACCGCGACGACGTCTTCGACGGCTATGAACTGTGTCGCGCCGTCGCGCTCTATAGGCAGATGGCGGGCAATGCGCGGTGGCGGACCGCCGGCACCGCCGAGCGGCGCGTAGGTTCCCCGTCCGAAGTGAGCCTCGTGTTCCGCGCTGCCGGAGGCAAGCGCTGGGGCCGGGCCGGTAGAAATCCCGGCAACCTGCAAGGTGTGCGCGTGCGCCGAAGCAACCTCCGCCGGCGAGCCTTCTCCCCGCGAACGATCCGGCACAAGGACCAACAGGAATATCCCGGAGACACAGAAAGCGACAATCGCGACGACGATTGCCAACAGATCGGTCGAAAGCGCCAGCGCACTCGAAGCTGGTACCGACATCGGGACAAGTTTCATTCCCGCCATCGCCGTATAGTGCATCCCCGAAACGGCGATACCGAAAATCACCGATGACAATATCAACGGCAATTGCCTTACCGGCCCCGTCGCCAGCCAAAGCGCCATTCCCGATGCGACAATGGCGATGATCAGGCTCGCGGTGACAAAAAGCGGCGCATGTTCCATATGCGCGCTCGCATGCAGCGCGGCCATGCCGATGTAGGTGCATGGTGAAGATGCCGACACCCATCAGGCAGGCGGACAGAAAGAGGCGCGGCAAAGAAAAGGGGCCACTGCTGATCGCAAATACACCGGCGCCGACCACAAGCACGCAAACCAGAAGCGAGAGGAGCGTTGGAAAAACCAGATAGTCGATCGGAAAAAGGTATACGGGCGGCCAGCATGCCGACGAAGTGCATTGTCCAGATGGCGACTGCCAGAGAAAACGCCGCCCCTGCAAGCAGCACGCGCCTTCGAACCCCGGTGGCACTGCCAAGTTGCCCCGCCAGGGTGGACCCGACATAGGCGCCTTGTACGGCCATCACGATTGATAGCAGGACGAGCCAAGGCTCGTATGCAACCTGCATACTTCACCCTTCCCCGTAAGTGATGAAGTCAAAACAAAGTATAGGTTGTAACGATCCTAATTCAAATAGTTCCGGCCCGCTTTCGGCGTAGCACTATCGCCCCTCTCGCCACATATTTTTACTATCGATTTATACGGGGTGAGTATGTCAGAGCTTGATCATCTTGAAGTGGTTCGCCTCCAAGGCCTTTGCCACGGCCTCGGCTCGTGTTCCGACTTCAAGCTTCCTGAAAAGCTGATTCAACATGAAATTTCACGGTATGCAGCGAAATATCCAGCTGCCGGGCAATCAACTTATTGGTCAATCCGTCCATGATCGCGCTCAACACCTCGAGTTCGCGCGGTGTCAGCAGTTCCTGGGCATCCCCCTCGTCCAACTGGCCAAAGCCAGGTTCGCTTGCTGCTGGAGACCGCACAATTAAACCGGCTGCGACAGCCCGCAATGCGGCGTCGATCTGATGCGGCTTGGCATGACGTGGCAGCAAGCCGGATGCCGGGCGATCACCGTCGCCAAGTCTGACCATCGGCCTGTTGTCGCCTGCCGCACAATCCCCGTCAGCCAATATGATATCGGCCGGATCTTCGATATCGACAACGATGTATCCCGCCTCGACCAGCACATCGCTCAAAGCTTGACGCCGCAACAGATCCGGCGCCGACAGTGCCACCCGGGCCGTGCATCGGCTGACACTTTCAGAACTGCGGTCATGAATTTGGTCTCTCGGTGATCATTGCTTGTCGCGATGTCACGAGGCCGCCCCTGATAAACCGGAGATCGATCGTGCGCCCAATGCTGTCAGTGCCCAACCGTGCGGTGATGTTGCGCATCCGACGCGCCGAAACACCGTCGACACTGAGGACGATATCTCCTGCCACAATCCCCGCGTTCGCTGCAGGGCCGCCCGCGGCCAGCGACATGACCATTAAGCCGCTCGATTGACCATCCCCGAAGTCCTTCCGGCACAGCGACCGGGCGCAGACCGACTCCGAGCCACCCGCGAGGGACCCGGCCATCCTTGAGAAGTATCGGGACGACTCGCTCGATCGTCGCCGCAGGGATGATGATCACCTGGCGGCGCGGTCGGACGTCGACCATGCCCAAGAGTCCGCCTGACGCGTCGAAAACCGGTCCGCCTTCTTCGCGCCGCGCGAGATCAATATCAAGTTCAACCCTCTGTTCGATGCGCCCACCATGGCTGCTGTGCCATTCGGGCCCGATGGCGTTGACGACACCGAGGCGCGGGGTCGCAGTCCCACCGGCATCGGCTCAAACGCGATGGCAGAGCGCCCACGTGAGAAGCCGCGGAATCGCCGTGGCGACAGAGAGAGGTCGCTCGGGCTTGAGAGCCGCCAAGTTCGTGCCGGGGTCACGGCCGGCCATTTCCGCTTTGATCGCCGACCCGTCTGCGGTCAAGAGTTCGAATTCTTCGCGCTCCGGTAAAGATTGCTCGGAGGTGATCACGGCATCCGGCCGCCACAGCATGCCGGTCATGTGCCGACCCTCCCTCAGCCGAATTGCTGCGATCGCCGAATTTGCGGCAACGCTGCGCTCGACTAAGGCACTTGAGAACTGGGCGAGGATATTTGTTCTGTCGACCATTGCTAGCTCCCGCAACATATATGGGTAGCAATTTGAGCCGTTCCGAGACCCGAAAACTATCGGTCAAATGACCGGGTGACGAAAATGCAGGCGGCTTGCATTCCGGGAACATGGCAACCTCAACGCACTCGCATTGGAACGCTCGATATCCTATCGTCGCACTACTGCCGTCGAGTTTGTTGATCGCTGCGTGTGGTGCAAAGGACACCGAGTGGCATGACGATGTCGCTATCGACCGCGCCGGCCCGCTCGGAACTGATCGGCCAGGACGTCTGGTGTTGGTCGTCGGCCCAAGCGGTGCCGGCAAAGATACTGTAATCGCGGGCGCAAAAGCGGCGTGTGCCGCAGACTCAACCTTCGTATTTCCGCGCCGTGTCGTTACCAGACCGGCCTCGGACGCGGAGGATCACGATACGCTGGAGGACGCTGAATTTAAGCGCGCCGTAAGGGAAACGAATGTTCGCGTTTTGGTGGGAAGCGCACGGCCAGCGCAGTACGCGATCCCCCGGGGCTGCGGAGAACGAAATCCGGGCTGGACGCGTTGTGATCAGCAACGTGTCGCGCGGGATCGTCGCTCAAATGCGAGAGAAGTATGCCAGTGTCGATGCGGTGTTGATCACCGCGCCGACTGCCATTTTGGCCGTCCGTCTCGGCCGCCGCACGGGAGAGACGGATGGATCTGTCATCGATCGGATTAAACGCAACGATGCGTTCGCTGGCTTTCGGCCCGATCACGTGATCGAAACCACTGGCGCCCCTGAAGACGCGGTGCGGCGATTGTTGGATGTAATTCGGGGTTCGACGGCCCCTCTATCCCCGTGATGCCGAAGGATGCGATTGGTCACGCTGCCGAAAACCGACGGCGCATTCAGCCTCTGTCGGGTTGCTGGCCGCCAGGCTGGTATGAATCATTGATACAACCTGCGCTCCCTCGCCGACTGCAGCAGCGACACGTTTGACCGAACTCTGCCCGTACATCGCCGATCGCAAAGACGCCCTGCCGACTCGTTTCCAAGGATCGTCGCTTGCCGCTGAGCTCTGAGCCTGTCAGTACAAATCCCGCTTGTTTAAATTGACGCCTGATCCCGACAGCCAATCCGTATTCGGCTCCGCGCCAATAAAAAGGAATAGATGTCGGATGGATCGACGAACCTCCTCGCTTGAGGCGGCCTGCCGCCAGCGAATGGCCTCCAGTATGCCGTTGCGACCCTCAAGAGCAGTGATACCGTTGTTTGCGTCAGCACTTCCACGTTCGGAAGACCTGTAATCCGATCGACGAGATACCGCGACATTTGCGACGCCCAGGCTGTTTCCGCGCACCAAAAGCCAAACCTTGGCAACTTGGCTGGCGAGATAGACGGCCGCCTGTCCTGCCGAACTTCCGGCCCCTACCAGGGCGACTTCACCCGTCCGGCGCACTTTAGCTTCGCTTCCTGAAGCGGAGAAGCCCAATGAAGTGAAGCGCTCGCTCCTTCGAATTGCTCAAGCCCGTCAACCGCGAGGCGACGGTAACGCGTGCGCCACTCGCAATGACGACGGAACGAGCAAAGAACACGCTCGTTGTTCGACAACGTCAGAACATACGTATTTTGCTTGGAGTCGGCGCTGCTCGCCAATGCACTCACCTCATCGGGGATCGCCATCTCGACACCGAATTTCTGCGCCTGATTGTAAGCGCGCCCCATAAGGGCGAATGCCGGTCGGAAAGCCCAGGTAATTTTCTATCCGGGCGGAAGCGCCAGCCTGTCCACCGAATGCGCGGCAATCAAGCACCAACACCGGAGATCTCCCGACCCAGCATAGACGGCAACGCGGCAAGCCCAGCCGGGCCAGCGCCCACGACCACGACGTCGAAGATCCGGTTCGGATCGATAGGTCCAACGAGCCCGATGCAACGCGCCAGCTCGGTTTCGCTGGGGTTGCGCAACAACTGTCCGGCAGGACACAAAACGATCGGCAGCTGGCCAGGATCAATATGAAGCGTTCGATCAACGCTCTCGCTTCGCTGTCGTTCTCCGGATCGAGTTTCTGGTGCGGATGGCCATTGCGGCGAAGCCGGCCAAACGAGAGCACATCGCCGCTTTCGAGTGACCGATGATCACTGGCCCGCCAGAACCTTCCTCGAGCAAACCAATCCGTCGAATGATGAGCGCGCGCCATGATGCGTTCGCCAAGTTCGGCTTCCGCGATCATCACGCGCGCAGCCAGATCCGGCGGTATCACCAAGGCCTCGACCGGACCTTCTGCGTGTGCATCGACGAGCGCCGGGCGGCCAGCCAGTTGCGCCAACTCGCCCAAAAACGACCCTGCGACGTGCCTGACAATTAGCGGGCCTTGGCCCGACGAAGCATGCCGAGCGACGGCTACTTTGCCGGACAGTATGACCAGTGAAACCCTCGCTGACCTTGCCGGCTTGAGCGGGGATGTCTCCAGACTTGTACGATCGGAGCGTGCCGAAGCGGCGCATGCGCTCGATCTCCAGCATCCAGAGTCGGGAAATGCCTGCTCCCGTCGCGCTTCAGTGATCGAGCTGATTTTGTGACGCCATACCGCCGCCCCACGCCGCATGCTGAAGAACCAATGTGCCACTGCGCAAGCGCGGTAGCCAGTAATGGGATGACTTTGGTCAGTCCGCGGTCGGCCGTATCCGGGGAATGTAAAGCCACTCGTTCGACGATGCCGACCGAGGATCAAAGTGCGTAGATGAAGGAGCACCGCAAGCGGTCGGCTTCAAGACGGCGTCGTGCCGCTTTTCGCGCTGATGGTTCTCGCCGAGCCGCTCTCGACGACCCTGCGCAACCCGCTGCCAAATCACTGCGAAACCTGCAGGATCTGGCCTTGTCTGCGGATCTCGCGTTGCGTACCTGCACGCCGCGCCTCCATGAGCAGCGCAGTAACAAAGAAGCAACTTCAGCCGCTCGGCAATCACCGCAAGCTCAGCAAGCGAGCGCGCCTTGAGCTTCTCGACCGTTCAGTTGGTGCCGATGCAGCTTGATGGTTCGCTCCGACTATGCCCAGGTCGTAGGAGATCTGCTTGTGCGGCTTACCGCCAGAAGATTGAAGACCTCCCTTCGCGCTGGCGTAAGTTGGCAAAGAGCGATCCGGATCGTCGCAATCCGGACTTCCTGTGCCTGCGTCGCCTCGTATCGAGGCGAAGCGCGCGCTCGATCGTTTTCAGCAATTTGTCCCGGGTCACCGGTTTGTAAGAAAGTCTTCGGCGCCCGCCTTTATCGTCGGACCGTCGTCGGAATGTCTCCGTGGGCGCTTATGAACTGCAATGGGCAGACTGCAGCCCCGTTCCGGAAAGACGATCCTGCAATTGCAACCCATTCAAAGCCATCCATCTGCAAGTCCAGCAATAAGCAAGCAGGTCCGCTGCTCAATGGACGAGGCGAGAAATTCTGTGGCTGTTTGTGCGCAAAAGAAACCTCGTAGCCCGCAAGCGCTCAACAGTTCGCCGATCGCCGATCGAAAAAGACCAGATCGTCATCGACACCATGAATGACCGCGGACGATTTGCGCATTTGAAGCGCTTTGCGTCGGAATTGGGAAATCAAGCCGGAGTGCACAGAAATTACGGCACAAAGGTCCCGGGGCGAAACAGCAATTAGGCCGGGAAGCAGCGCCGAGGCCGGGCTTGTTGGAAAGCCATCAAGACATGAGTTCAGCGAACAGCCTGTTGCGCCGGCAGCGCGACATGGGTGATCAATCGGGCGCCAGCAGCGATATCCCAAGCTTGGCGCGTCGCCGCAGCCAGGTCGTGGCGCGATATTTCGGATCGTGCGTGATGGCGTACATACCATCGAGGACGGTGAGCACGCGCGCCGGCCGAGCGCGTCGCCGAATGCCAGCGGTCCTTTCGGATAGTTCAGCCCAAGCTCGACCGCGGTGTCGATGTCAGCAGGCGCGGCAATGCGCAGTTCGGCGATGCGCGTTCCGATATTGACGATCATGGCGAGCATGCCGCTGGACCACAAAGCCCGGACTGTCTTTGATCACGGTCGCCGGCGTTTTGTCAGCCGACAGTGCCGCGAACCGCAGCGCCAAGCGTTTCCGCGCTGCGTGAGCGGCGTTTTCATCAATGTGCGCCGCCCGGAAAGCCGCCCGAACATGTCGACGGCAACCGTGCGCGCCGGATCGAGATTGAGGCGAACAGCGGCGCTGCGAGGCGTCCTCGCCCAGAGGTGTCGACAAAACACGGACCGCTCGACGGCGGGCTTCCCGCCGAGTTCGGTCTTCACGCCAGCCGCCGTTCAGCCATTCGCGCAGCTCACGGCCGCCGTCCTCGTCCGCGATCCATGCCGATTTCGGCAATCGCTCTGCGGCTGACACCGGCAACCGTCGGTAGGACCGCAGGCTTGCCGGCTTGTCGTAGCTGTAGAAACCTTGCTTTGATCTTGCGGCCGAGAAGCCCGCCGGCAACGCGAACCGCCATGTTCGCCGAAGGCTGGTACATCGGCTCGTCAAAATATTGCTCGAAGATGCTCACCATCACGCGCGTGCGCGACATCGCCGCCGACAAGGTCGAGCAACTCGAACGGACCCATTCGAAACCCGGCCGCCTCCTTCATCAGCAGATCGACCTCGCGCGGGCTTGCAATGCCTTGCGACACGATGCGCAACGCCTCCGGCCCATAGGCGCGGCCGGCGTGATTGACGACAAACCCAGGCGTGTCGGTCGCGACGACCGGATGTTTGTTGATGCGCTTCACGAAGCCGACCAGCGCCTCGACCAATGCCGGATCGCTGCGCAGGCCGCCGATCACCTCGACCAGCCGCATCAATGGCGGCGGATTGAAGAAATGCAGGCCGCCAACGCGTTCCGGCCTTCGCGCAACCGGCGGCGACTTTCGGTGACCGACAGCGAAGACGTGTTGGTGGCGAGCACAGCATCCGGCGCCAGGCGCTTTTCCAGCTGCGCGGAACAGCTCGCGCTTGGCGTCGAGGTCTTCGACGATCGCTTCGATAACGATGCCGGCCCTCTTCGCCTCGTCGAGGGAACTGATCGGCTTCAGACGGTCCGAGCACGTCCTTGTTTGTCCGCGGCCGTCATCCGCTCTTTGGCACCAGACCTTCAAGGCCCCTTGTCGATCGCCGCAATTGCCTCGTTCACCGCGCCGTCACGTGGAATCGAACAGCAGCGTGGTGAGGCCGGCCTGCGCGCACACCTGTGCGATGCCGCGCCCCATGGTGCCGGCGCCGAATACGCGCAACGATCAGATCCGGCTTTGAAAGATCAATCGCCACCCGTCACTGCCCTTCGAACTTCGGCTTTCGTTTTTCCATGAAGGCACGCATGCCTTCCTTCTGATCGCGCGTGGCGAATTGCAGCTGGAATGCCTTGCGTTCCAGCATCAGCGCGGTATCGAGCGGCGCATTCAACACCGGCATTCACGATTTCCTTGATCTGCATGATCGAAATCGGCGGCATGGCGGCAATTTCGCGCGCAATCTCGATGCGCGCGCGGGAGAGCCTGACCGGTCGGCGCAAGCTTCGCTGACCACGCCCATGCTCAAGGCCTCGGCGGCGCCAAACATCCGCCCGGTCATGATCAGCAACATCGCGCGATGGCGGCCGACAAGCCGCGCAAGCTTTTGCGTGCCGCCGCCGCCGGGCAGGATTCCGACTTTCACCTCGGGCAGGCCGAGCTTTGCACCCTCGCCCGCGACAATAATGTCTGCGCACAAGGCGAGCTCGAGTCCTCCGCCAAGCGCGAACCCTTCGACTGCAGCGATCACAGGCTTTGGACAGTCCATGATCGCGCGCCAGTATTTCTGCACATTGCGCGACACTGACCTCGACCGGGCCGGCCTCCGCCATTTCGCCAATGTCGGCACCGGCAGCGAACGCAACGTCGGACCCGGTCACGATGACGCAACGCACTTTGCATGGTCGGCGCCGCAACGCGTGATCTCGTCGGCAAGCCGCACGCGCACCTCGAGATTGAGCGCGTTGCGCACCTGCGGTCGATTGATCCTGAAGACGACGATGTCCTCTGTCGGGTGTTCAACGAGCAGGGAATCCGGAGCGGCCATGGCAATCAATCCAAACGGTTTGGGTCATGCGACTTCAGGAAGCCGACGGCCGGCTATTTGGACGCCCGGGTTGACGACAGCAAGCGCATCGACGACACCTGCTCCGACTTCATTGCGCGTGCCGGGAATGCGATGAGCCGAGCCGGGTCAGGTTACTGCGCACTTGCGCCGGAGTGAGTTTCGGTTTCGTCGCCAGCAGCAGCGCCGCAACCCCGCTGACATGGGCGGCCGCAACCGACGTGCCTGACGTTACCTGATATTTGCCGTCGGGTGCAGCGGCGAGAATTTCAACCCGGGGGCGCGCCACCGCAACCTGTGGGCCGCGATTGGCCTGCGGCATCAACTTGTCGTTCGCATCGGTTGCGGTCACGCCGATCACGCCCGCGTCGGCACCGGGGTAAAGGGGCGGCGAATTCGGACCGGCATTGCCGACGGCGGCAATCAGCACGATCCCGCGCGCCATTCGCCCTGGCGAGCATCTCCTGCAACATAGGGTCGGCAGGGCCGGCGAAACTCATGTTGATGATGCGCGCGTTCTTCGCCGCGGCCCAATCGATGACCCTTGAGGATATTGAAGGTCGTGCTTTGCGCACTTTCCCCGGCTCCGGTAAAAGCGCGCACGGCGAAGCAGTCTTACTTTCGGCGCAACACCGACCAGCTTGCTGTGTGCGGCAATCGCACCCGCGATCGCCGTGCCATGCGCGTGCAGCCGACGTCGGCGTCCCGACGGCATCGAATTCGCCTGCAATGACACCCGCAAGGCCCGGATGACCGTTGTCGATTTTGCAGATCGATCGACCGCGACCAGCACGTCATCGCCTTTGTTGACGCGATGAGCCTCGAGTAAATGCAGCTTGCGAACGACGTATTGCGCAGCGCGCATCACCGGCGGGCGGATCCTGCTTGTGCAGGCTGGTTGCGACTTGTGCGCCGACATAGACAAAGTTGACCTGCGCGGCGTTGACGCCAGGGAAGTCGCGCGCGATCAGACGCAGGGTATTGGCACCGCCAGCTGCGCGCCATCGATCCGCTAGCGTCCGATCGTCTGACCGGTGAGTTCAAAGGTTTGCGTCTCAGAAGCGTCAAGTTCAGACTGGCCGACAACCAGGAGCGCGAACGCTGCGGATGACCGGCCGCAAACCTCAGCAGGCATTTCGTTGCGCGATGAATCTTGTCTCACCGAGCGGCGGAATATTGACGTTCCCTCCGCTCGTCGTCCGTTTGGCTTCCGCGGTGGTGTCGGCTGCCGGCGTATTGGTGACCGCGACAGTCGGTGGAAACATGCGCGTCAGCCAAGCCAGCCCACCGGGCCCAACATGCAGCCGAGGGTCGTGTGGTAAGCCTCACTGATTGTCAGCTCGCGGCCAAGGATCACGGTAGCGATCATCGGCGAAACTGCCGCACAGGCGATCGATCCGATCACGTAGCCGCCGAGCGGCGTGATCGGAGCACCACGCGATTGATGACGGGCGGATGTGGGCGTTTGTCGCCTGGCTGAACGCCGGGCGAAAGCGCGCCAAGCATGATCGCGGCGGCAAGCACTGCGGCGCTTTGCGAACTCCCGCATTGTGCCCCTCAGCCTCCCCGATTTCGCGGCCCAGGTATTCTACATAGCCATTTGTCGGGCACCATGCCCGAATGGTTCATTGGGAAGCTGGCAAATTCCGCTAGTGCGGCCGTGCAACCACCGCATCGATCAGCTTGCGGCACTCTGACAAGGTCATGCAGCGCGGCGTGCAGCTTGTGCAGATCCTCTCGCGCCGAGGCCGTTGCCGGCTACGCCGGATCGACGCGTTGCGGCGACGTCGTCTCTGCCATCGCTGGCTCGGAAGCGGCAACACTGTGGATCGCACGATCGGTTGGATCAACGCGCGGAACCGGCGCGCTGGTCATGGGCGGCTCGACGCGGTCGGCCGCGTCGTCATGCCGATCGCCGAGATCACGTCCAATGAGCGAAGAAAGGCGGCCGCGCAACCCGCGATCGTCCTCCGCCGCATCGTCCGCGGTCATCGCGATCTCTTCGGCGATCTCTTCGACGATCTCCTCTTCGTCGTCATCTACCCTGCCATGCGGCGGCTGCGGCGCTCCGTCATGCCAGACCATCTGAACGAATTTCTGACCCTGCTCGCGCAAGATGCGCTGCACGCCGCGAATGGTGTAGCCCTCGCCATACAGCAGATGGCGGATGCCGCGCAGCAGGTCGATGTCGTCGGGGCGATAATAGCGCCGGCCACCTCCGCGCTTCATCGGCTTGATTTCGTGAAAGCGGCTTTCCCAAAAGCGCAGCACGTGCTGCGGCAGATCGAGATCGTCCGCCACTTCACTGATGGTGCGAAATGCGTCCGGCGCCTTGTTGTCCAAAGCGACCCACTCCTGAGTTTGATCCTAACGCGGATACGCAACCGAGGAACGACGGCTCTAGCCCGGCTCGGCAGGCACCGTTGTTGATGCGTTGCTTGAGAATCGCCGACGGCTTGAACACCATAACGCGCCGCGGCGAAATTGGCACTTCCTTGCCCGGTCTTGGGATTACGGCCAATGCGTTGGCCCTTCTTGCGCACGACGAAAGAGCCGAACGAGGAAAGCTTCACGGTTTCCCCGCGCTCCAGACAGTCGGTGATCTCCTTGAGCGACCAACTCCACCAAGGCCGCGGATTCCGTGCGTGAGAGGCCTACTTTTTGATAGACCGCCTCGCACAGGTCGGCCCGCGTCACAGTCTTTCCGGTCATCGCCTGCCCTGCCCCCGGCGAGGTATCCCGCTGAATTATCGACGATATTAGCATCGCTGAAAGGGGTCAACGGGGCGGTTAAAGATTGTGATCGAATAGCCCGCCATAACCGCAACGCGCAGAAAGCGGTTCCGGGCCGGCGCTCACCAGCGCAACAGTGCCGAACCCCAGGTGAACCCCCGCCCATGGCTTCCAGAAGGACGAGGTTGCCCCGCTTGATCCGGCGGTCAGCCACTGCGTCGGCCAAGGCCAGCGGAATCGAGGCCGCCGACGTATTGCCGTGCCGGTCCACGGTAACAACCACCTTTTCCGGGGCAATGCCCAGCTTGTGGGCGGATCCGTCGATGATGCGCTTGTTGGCCTGATGCGGCACGAACCAGTCGATATCGGCCGCCGAATAGCCGGTGGCCTTGAAGGCATCCTCGATCACATCGGTGATCATGGCCACCGCATGCTTGAAGACCTCGCGGCCTTCCATGCGCAGGTGGCCCACGGTCTGGGTCGAGGACGGCCCGCCGTCAACGTAAAGCTTCGCCCTGTGGCGGCCATCAGACCGAAGATGGGTCGTCAGAATCCCGCGGTCTTCCGCGCGTACCGGCCTGCGGCTGTGCCTCGAGTACCAGCGCACCGGCACCGTCGCCGAACAGCACGCACGTCGTGCGGTCGTTCCAGTCGAGAATCCGGGAAAAAGTTTCCGCCCCGATCACCAAGCGCGCGTTTATAGCTTCCGGCCACGCAACAGGGCATCGGTCACCTGCAGGGCGTAGACGAACCCTGAACACACGGCCTGCAGGTCGAAAGCTGCACCATGCGTGATGCCGAGCCCCGCCTGAACCGACACGGCCGTTGCCGGAAACGTCTGGTCGGGCGTTGAGGTCGCCAGAACGATCAGGTCGATGGAGCTTGCTTCACATGCGCATTCGCCAGCGCCGCGCGCGCCGCGTGAAGCGCGAGATCTGACGTGAGCTCGCCCGGCGCGGCAATATGGCGTTCGCGAATGCCGGTCCGCTGCACGATCCATTCGTCGGTGGTCTCAACCGAACGCGCCAGTTCATCGTTGCTGACGATGCGCGCGGGCAAGATAGCTCCCGCATCCGAGAATGACCGAACGCAACGTCGTCACGAGCCTGCTCCGCCCGCCAGTCGCGCGGTGGTGCCCGCCTTGCAGGTCGCGCGCCATCGACTCCCCGATCTTGGCGAGCAATTCATAGCGCACCATGTCGTAGCCCATGTCGATCGCCGACAGCTGTGCCTTCGGCATCGGCGCCGCCATGGCTTTTGATCACGACGCCGTTGAGCCCGAGGAAAACGCCACCGTTTGATTTTCGCGGATCCATCTTGTCTCGCAGCGTTCGGAAAGCCTGGCGAGCAAGCAGATAGCCAAGCCGCGCGGCCCAGGTCCGGTTCATCGCCGCGCGCAGATACGACGCCAGTTGATGGGCCGTGCCTTCGGCGGTCTTCAGCGCGATGTTGCCTGCAAAGCCTTCGGTCAACGACAACGTCGACAACACCTTTGCCGATGTCATCGCCTTCGACAAAGCCGTGATAGTCGAAATGCGGAGAACTGGCCTTCGCGCAGAATGCGGCCCGCTTCGCGCACCTGCTCGAGCCCTTTGACTTCCTCGACGCCGATATTGAGGAGACCAACGGTCGGACGATCGATGTCGAACAGCACGCGCGCCATCGCTCCGCCCATCGCGGCGAGATTGATCAGATGCTGCCTCGTCTGCGCCGATTGAAGCGCCGACATCAAGCACAACGGATTCACCCTTCAGCGTTGGCCAGAGCGCAGCAATTGCCGGTCGCTCGATCCCTTCCTTCATCTTCAGATTGAAACGCGCCATTGCCATCAACGCGCCCGTGTTTCCGGCGGAGACCGCAACATCGGCCTCGCCTTTTTCACCGCGTCGATGGCCAGCCACATCGACGACTTCCAGCGGCCATAGCGCAGCGCCTGGCTCGGCTTGTCGTCCATGCGGATGGCGACTTCAGTGTGCACGACTTTCGATTTCGCTTTGAGCCGGGGCAATCCGTCGAGCACCGGGCTCGATCGCCGCGCGATTGCCGAACAGCAGGTACTCGATGTCGGGGTGGCGCGTCGAGTGAAATGTCGGCGCCCGGCAATATCACCGCCGCGCCATGGTCGCCGCCCATGGCGTCAAGCGCGATGCGAACCTTATCCGGCATGGATCGCTCTTGGCGGCGTTAACGGGGCGTGACGGCAGCGCGGTCTCTGAGAATGGACGAACGGCCGCGACCATAGCCGCTCGGCAGCCGCAAACAAGCCGGTTCTCCTGTTGGCCTCATCGCCCTGCACCCGCCTGCTGCCGGCTAGCCGCCGCCGAGGCGCTTTTTCAGCGCTTCCAGGGCCGCGAACGGTTTTGCGCTGGCATCGTCGGCCTTGACCGGCGCGAACTCGGCTCCGGCGCTTGCGTGGATAGGGATCGATACCGAGCAGCAGGAACTCGGTCGCGATCGCACCCAGATCCAACTTGCCGTCCACGAGCAGGCTCGGGCGGATCGTCATCGGCTTGTGTGCGGCGGCCGTTTCCGTGTTCGACGGAGCCGGCTGCGCCAGTTGCGGCGCGAACCGCAGGTCAACCGATTCTTCGATGATCGCTTTCAATCGGTTCCAGGGTGACGACGCAGGTCTGGCCCGACCCGCGCGCTGACTTGACCGGTGACGCGTACACCGGCGCCGCGCCGCGCCAGATCGAAAACTGCGGACAGACCGAACGCAATTCGCGCAAGCCCGCGAACGTCAGCGAGCTCGGCACGCATCGGCTCCGGCGCATCAATCTCAATATGCAAACCGGTTTCCGGGATATCGTCCACCGCCACCGGCACGCTCCAGGGCTTCGATTTTTCCATAGAAATCAGTCTTCTGATGACCGGTCTTTGTCTTCAACAAGAACAGCAGCTTCAGGATCTCGGCAGGTGCAGCTTCGCCGGCCAAAAGCTTGTCTACGCGCTGGGCCCTGACATCACGTACCGCTTCCCGGATATAGGCCGCAAGGCGGACCGGGCGGCTCGGCGTCGCGGGCGAGCCCGCCATAGATGTTCCGTGTCAAGGCCTCGACCAGCGCTGCTTCGCCGTCAGCGCGCCAGACGCCGATCTGGTAGGCCTGCTGCCCGGCCGTAAAACGCCTGGCCGATGCGCTGCATTTCTTTTGGCACCGACAGATCGCCGATACCCATTTCCGCAGATTGTGGTCCATGTCCTGGCAGAAATGGTCAAACAAGGCCTGCCCGGCCTCCGGGACTCCGGTTCCTCCGCCAAACGATCGATGACCAGGGCAAGATGCAGCACCAAGCAGGTCAAAGCGGCCATTGACCGTATCTGCGACACCGTATTCGCGATAAAAGCAGGGCAATCGCGCCTGCGCCACGATCGTGCCATACAGGGTGGAAATGGTGTCCTGCCGCGAGCTGCGGCGAAACAAGGAGAACATCATCGGGTCATTCGGGGCTGAAGCGGTTTGCCGCGGTTACGTCAACGCCTCTTTCGATGCAAGGACCGAAATGGATCTGTCGCGTTTGGGTTCGAAAACTGTGCGCGTCATCGCAACTTACCTCCATTTGCGCTGGCGCTTGCCGGCGCTTTGGCACTTGCGGCCTGTAGCGGCACGGAAACACTGCAGCGCGGCTACGTGCTGCCGAAGGCGCGCTGGAGCAGGTTCCCGTTGGTGCCACGCAGGAACAGGTCCTCATTGTGCTCGGCACGCCTTCGACCGTCGCAACGCGTCAACGGTGAAGCCTTCTATTACATCTCGCAAAAGGCCCAGCCGCTCCGTCGCCTTCATGCCGCATGAAGTCGTCGACCAGCGCGTCGATCGCGCGTTTATTTCGACAAAGAACGGCGTGTCAGCCGGCTCGCCAATTACGGCGTAAAGGACGGCAAGGTCTTCGACTTCTATTCGCAGACGACGCCGACCGGCGGCCAGGAATTGAGCTACCTGCGCAATATCTTCAAGAACGTCGGCTTCCATCTCTAGGCGTCATGTCATGAAAAAGGGCCCGCGCGAACCGCGCGGCCCTTCGCTTTTTTGCTCGCGACCTCAGTGGGCCAGAACCGCGAGCAGCAACAGCGCCACGATGTTGGTGATCTTGATCATCGGGTTCACCGCCGGACCTGCCGTGTCCTTGTAGGGATCGCCGACCGTATCGCCGGTGACCGCGGCCTTGTGGGCGTCGGAGCCCTTGCCGCCGTAGTGGCCGTCCTCGATGTATTTCTTGGCGTTGTCCCAGGCGCCACCGCCGGACGTCATCGAGATCGCGACGAACAGGCCGGTGACGATAACACCGAGCAGCATCGCACCGACGGCCGAGAAGGCCGCCGATTTGCCGCGCCGGTCCGCCGCCCGCGATGAAGTAGATCGCGAAGTAGCAGACGATCGGCGACAGCACCGGCAGCAGCGACGGGACGATCATCTTCCTTGATCGCAGCCTTGGTGAGCATGTCGACGGCGCGGCCGTAGTCCGGCTTGTCCTTGCCCTTCATGATGCCGGGCTTGGCGCGGAACTGCCGGCGCACTTCTTCGACGATCGCGCCGGCTGCGCGGCCGACGGCGGTCATGCCCATCGCACCGAACAGATACGGCAGCAGTCCGCCGAACAACAGACCGACCACCACGTACGGGTTGTTGAGCGAGAAATCGAGCTTGATGCCCTGGAAGTACGGGTGCTGCGCCGACGTCGCTGATGAAGAATTGCAGGTCCTGGTTATAGGCGGCGAACAGCACCAGCGCGCCGAGACCGGCCGAGCCGATGGCGTAGCCCTTGGTGATCGCCTTGGTGGTGTTGCCGACCGCATCGAGCGCGTCGGTCGACTTGCGCACGTCCTTCGGCAGACCCGCCATCTCGGCAATGCCGCCGGCATTGTCGGTGACGGGGCCGAACGCGTCCAGCGCGACCACCATGCCGGCGAGCGCCAGCATCGAGGTAACCGCGATGGCGATGCCGAACAGTCCGGCTTGCGCATACGCGAGCAGAATGCCGGCGATGATCACCAGCGCCGGCAGCGCGGTTGCTTCCAGCGACACGGCAAGGCCCTGGATGATGTTGGTGCCGTGGCCGGTGACGGATGCCGCGGCGATCGACTTCACCGGGCGGAAATTGGTGCCGGTGTAGTACTCGGTGATCCAGATGATCAGACCGGTCACGCCGAGCCCGACGATGGCGCAGATGATAGAGCGCCTTGCCGGTGAAAGAGACGCCAGTGATCGGGCCCATGCCGACCAGACGGTCGGTGACGAACCAGATGGCGATCAAGCGAGAGAAGCGCCGAAGCAATGAAGCCCTTGTAGAGCGCGCCCATGATCGACTGCTTTCTGCCCAGCCGGACGAAGAACGTGCCGATGATCGACGTGATGATGCAGACGCCGCCAATGGCGAGCGGATAGATCATCATTGTCATCAGTATCGGCGTGCTGGCGAAGAAGATCGAGGCCAGCACCATCGTGGCGACGATGGTGCACCGCATAGGTCTCGAACAGATCGGCGGCCATGCCGGCGCAGTCGCCGACGTTGTCGCCCACGTTGTCGGCGATGGTGGCCGGATTGCGCGGATCGTCTTCCGGAATGCCGGCTTCCACCTTGCCGACCAGGTCGCCGCCGACGTCGGCGCCCTTGGTGAAGATGCCGCCGCCGAGACGGGCGAAAATCGAGATCAGCGATGCGCCGAAACCGAGCGCAACGATGGCATCGATCACCGTGCGGTCGTTGGGCGCCTTGTGCATCGTGCCCGTGAGGAAACCGAAATAGAGGGTCACGCCGAGCAGCGCGAGACCCGCGACCAGCATGCCGGTTATCGCGCCCGACTTGAACGCGAGTTCAAGCCCGCCGGCGAGCGATTTGGTGGCGGCCTGTGCGACCCGCACGTTGGCACGCACCGAGACGTTCATGCCGATGAAGCCGGTCGCACCCGGACAGGATAGCGCCGACCGCGAAGCCGACTGCCACCAGCCACCCGAGCGTGAAACCGATGATCGCGAAGACCACCACGCCGACGAGGGCTGATGGTGGTGTATTGCCGCTTGAGATAGGCCTGCGCGCCCTCGCGCACGGCCTCGGAAATTTCCTGCATCCGCTTGCTGCCGGGATCGGCGCTCATCACCGATTGGGTCGCCCAGATGCCGTAGACGATCGCGAGCACCCCACAGCCGACGATCAACCACAAAGTTGTCATGGTGGCCATTTTTTCCCCGATTTGATTGGTGCTGGCGGGACGAACGCTCCCGCCGGCGCCAGGAGCGTCGAGGATGGCCGCTTTAAGGGCGCTTCACCCCGACCGAAGCGCGGCGGATATAGCCAAAAAGATGCCACTTACGCAACGCGGAAAATGAGGTCCCGACAGGTATTCTTTGCGGGCGTTTCTCGCCGCCGCCGCCGGTATCTTATTTTTCAAGCGCCACAGCCGCTTCGAACTTTGCCTTCTCGTCCGCAAGCCAGCGGCGATAGCCCTGCGGATCGACCCACCCCTGCACTCCGTCTTCGGCACGATGCACGAACTTCTCGGCGAAACCCGGGGTCTGCGTGTGGGCAGGAAGCCAGATGTCGGGTTTCATCGACTCCAGCATGCGAAACGTCCGGCGATAGTCATCGGCAATTCCCGGATACGAAGGGCGGCGCAGCAGGCGATATCCGGGATTGACTCCGGTGCAACACGGAAAAACCACGTTATAGGTGCGGCCACCGTCCTCCACGGTGGTGACCCAGTGTGGTGGCGCCGCGCGTGTGACCGGCACCGAGCAAGGCGGTCATCTTAATATTGCCAAGCGTCAGGACATCCCAATCTTTCAGCACACGTTCCGCCGCAACCGGCGGGAACTGGAATGCGGGCTGTTTTCCATAGACCGGGTCGGTCTTCCCGCCGGATTTGAGCTGTTCAAAATCGCGGTCCATCACCGCAGCCGAGCCACCCGAGAGCTGCACGAAATGCGCCATGGTGCCAGCATGATCAATATGGGCGTGCGTAATCAGCACGAGCTTGATGTCCCGGGGATCAAAGCCAAGCTTGTGGATCGATTCTCGATGACTTCCGCAGAGCCGGGCATGCCTCCATCCGAGCAGGATGTGTCCGGCCGGCGTCGTAATCAGATAGGCGGCAAGTCCCTTGGTGCCGACATAATGGATGGGCCCGACGACCTTGAACGGCTCAGTCGGCTCAACCCAGCTTTCAAATAGGCGCCCAAGGTCGGCGGCACGCGCTGCTGTCCGCTCAGCGCGGTGCCGATATCTGAAGAGACGGAGGAAGCGCGTCCTGACCTACCGCGGCGCCGGCAGAGGATCAATTGAAGAGACGACAAGAATGAATCGCATTTGTTGCAACACCTGTCGACCGACAAAATGAAGGGCGAAGCGGATTTTTGCAGCAAATGCGCGAAGAAATCTCGGTCGCCCTACCCGCCACAGGATAGCCGGCGTTCCGGATTCGCAGTTGACGGCGATAACGTAGCGTGGCGCCGGGGTCTCGGACGGCACCACCAGGCTGTCGAAAGCCTGACGCGGTGCTCTCCCGGCGCGTTCCACGTCGGCATGGGACAAATTCGACACGAAAAAGGCGAGACCCTGCGCGTCGGCGGTTTCTTCGGCGCCGAAAAAGCACATGCAGCACTACGCCTGGACAACGGAGCCGACCGTGATTCAGATTCACGGCGAGGGCCCGTTCACCATCAACTATGTCAATCCGGCGGACGACCCGCGCAACAAGTCCTCGGAAGAAGTAGGCCGCGGGGTCATGTACCCGGCACTTGCCCCGGCCAACGTCATGGTCGGGTTTGTCCCGGCCATCCACGTCTTCCTTCACGCGATCCAAGACGTGCATGCCCGCACCAAGTGCGGGCATGACAGCCGGCGCCCTGACGAAATCTCCTCCGACAACTGCCAACCTGCACGGCCATGGGTTCGCCGACTCGCTTCAAGCCTCACGCCGCCTGCGCGCCGAGCTCCTTGTCCTTCGCTTCGGAGCGTTGCGCCGCCGGACGCGCCACAATGCGCGCCACGTAATCGGTGAATTCCTTCCGCTCGGAATCATCTTGAAAATCATGCCCCAGCGAATGTTGGCGCCGATCAGAACATCGGCCGCAGTGAACTGATCGCCCATCAGCCAGGGCCCCTTCTCGACCGCGTTCGCCAGCACGTTCATCGTGGTGTCGAAATCGCCATAGCCGAGCATCGCGCGCCTTGCTTCTTCCTTGCGCGGTGCCGCACGATCGATCACTGCAGATTCGAGGCAGCCCGGACCGGAAGAACAACCATTTTAGGTAGACGCCCCGCTTCGGCGCGCCGACCGGTACGTTGAGTTTCTTCTCCGGAAATTCGTCGGCGAGATAAGTGCAGATCGCCGCGAGCTCGGTGATCACCGTGTCGCGGTGCTTGAGCGCAGGAACCTTGCCCATCGGATTGATGGCGAGATAGTCGGGCTTCATGTTGTCGCCCGCGCTCAATCGCAGCAACTTAATATCGTAAGGCTGGCCGACTTCCTCGAGCATCCAGAGCGCGACCGAGGACGCGAGGGCGAAGCGTGATAGAGCGTGAGATCGGACATGAGGCACCTTGCAAAATTGACCACTGGAACCGACCTATTAGATCATGAATGTGCAGAGACCGTGACATGACCAATACCGTTCGCGACAATACCGAGCGTCAGCGCTTCGAACTCGATGCCGATGGCCACATTGCTTTCGCAGACTACAAGCGCGCCGGCGGGCTGCTGTCTATGCTGCACACGGAGGTTCGAAAGCGCTTGAAGGGCGCGGCATCGGCTCGGCGCTGATCCGCGGCGTGCCTCAATATCGCTCGCAGCGAGGGCCTGAAGGTCAACCCTCTGTGCCCCTTCGCAAAGGCCTACATCGGAAAGCATCCGGAATACGTCGACCTGCGCCAGTGACCACGTGTGAATCCTAACCGATCCTCAGATTTAACTCCCCGCACCGTTATGCGCGGGCTTGACCCGCGCATCCATGGTGCCCGACCACGGCAACAGCCCTACGATCGTATTCGGCGAGCCGCCGCATGGATTGCTGGGTCAAGCTCGGCGATGACGACGGGAGAGTCCAACCAAACCTCGGATTCATCATCTTACGCTTCGAAAGTCCGTACCCATACCGCCGGCCCGGAATAGGAAAGCTGCAGAAAACGGCCTTTCCACGTGCACCTGGCCCAATCTTTACCCTTCGATAAGACATTTACCTCCTGTTGCTACGGGAGACTGCGTAGGATTTCTGGCCCGGCATTGCATTCGTCTTCCGGCAGACCGGCAATCTGCTGTTCTCGATCGGCTCGCATTTTTGGCTGACCTCGCTCGCGGCCGCGCTGCTGATCGCGACCGTGTTCTTCGTCTGGCAGCGCGTGAAGCGCGGCCGGCGTGTGCGCGCAAGAACGATCCTACGCGCACTTTTTCCGAAGCGCATTCTGCACAGCCGCTCGAACGAAGCCGACGTCGGCTATCTGATCTTCAACGTTTTCGTTTACGGCGTGATGCTCGGCTGGGCCGTGCTGTCCTACCAGTTCATCTCGAACGGCATCATTTCCGGACTGGTGGCGCTCTTCGGTCCGGTGTCGCCATCGAACCTTGCCGGCTACGTCACGCGCTCGGTCATCACCGTGATGCTCTTTCTCGCCTACGAGCTCGGCTACTGGTTCAATCATCTGGCTCAGCCACAAGGTGCCGCTGCTGTGGGAATTCCACAAGTGCATCACAACGGAAGTGCTCACGCCGCTCACGAATTTCCGCGTGCACCCGGTCTACGCCTGGGTCTTCACCAACATTCTTGCGTTCTCGGCCGCGGTCGCCAACGGTTTCGGCAACTACATGTTCGGCGAGACGGCCTACCAGTACGCGATGTCAGATACGAACATCATCCTGGTGCTGTTCATTCACGCCTATGTGCACCTCCAGCATTCGCACATGTGGATCGCGTTCCGCGGCGTCCTGGGGCGCATCTTCGTCAGCCCGCGCATCATCAGGTGCATCACTCGGCCAATCCGAAACACTTCAACAAGAACTTCGGCTCGTGCCTTGCGCTGTGGGACTGGATGTTCGGCACGCTCTACGTGCCGGGAAAGAACGCGAGACCCCTCACCTTCGGTTTCTCGGGCCAACCGGATGCGCACACATTGAAGGGGCGAACTGGTCGATCCGTTCATCAATGCGGCGGGCCACATCTGGCCGAAGCGTCCGAGGACGTTTCGGCTTTGCCGATTGCGGGCGCAAGCAGGCCTGGTTAATCCATAGACGGTTATTCGGCAGCCACCGCAGGGTTCGCGCGCGGCCGCTGCTTCCATCGCGACATGACGGCATCGACCGCGGTCACCGCCAGGCCCGCCGCCAGCACCTGCCAGCCGGGCCTGATGCCGGCATCGAAATCGAAAATCGTGCCCAGAACGCGCATCGGCGACACGTGAAACGCAATCGCAATGCCGATGGCTTCGCCGAGGAACGTCGCAACCGACACGCCGATCGCGAGCGCGAACAGGCTGAGCGTCGACAATTCACTGCTGTCCTGCCACCACGCGAGCGCACGATAACGCGATCAGCCAAAGAAACAGGCCGGCCGCGAAAGTCGGAACCGTCACGTCAGCTTTTGTCTGCTGGAAGTAATGAATGAGCGCGAGCAGTGCGATCGCGTAGATCGCCTGATGCAAACGCCGCCAGCGAAGGCCGCCAGAGCCGGCGCACCATGCCGTCGGTCGAGGTCGCTGCCAGCGTCGCAAGCCCGATCCACGCCACCGCGCCGACGATCAGATAAACGCGATGCGTGATCTCGTGGATGAACTTTCCGAAATCGTAGCTCTGGTCGGCGAAAAACAGCGCGAGATGTGCGGCGATGTAGCAGAACGGTGCCGACGCCGAGCATTCTGTCGCACATCGATGAAGACTGCGCGTAGCGGAAGATGCGACGGAACGGCGTCACCGCAAGCGTCACGCCGAGAAAGACAAGCGCCCAGAAACCGGCGCGGTGAATCAATTCGTTGAGCGGTCGCGCACCGTGCGCGATGCCACTCGCCTCGAATACCGCTTTGGCGAGTGGCAGCAGCAGAAGCACCAGCGTCGCAATGCGCAGCGCAGAGATGCGGCCGCGTCGATCGCGCCACAACTGCCAGACCGGCGTCACCGGGTGTCGCCATAAAGCCTCACTTCCGATCAATCGACGCCTCGCTGAAGTTGCCGCATCGCACAATTTACCTAATCGGATATGTACATCCGTGCTAGCATTTTCAGGTTGGCTTGATTCGTCACAATCAAATCAAAAGCTTGCGTATCAACACAAGCTGCCGCGTCGGAACAAGTGTCGGCGGCCAATATCTGCGGGAGACGGAGGAGCAGTCAAGGACGCCACAGTAACGCTGCGCCGGGGATTTACATGGAGGCCACCGATGTCGCGAACTCTGGTCCGCTCAGCTGCTTCTGCCCGCGCTTCTCGTTCGCTTCACCCGTGTTTGCGCATGATAGCTGGGTCAATCGCGGCGCCTTTAAGAATGGCGCCGGCGAATGGTGCTGCGGCGACTACGATTGCAAGAGCTATACCCGCATATCATCGACGGCGAGCGGCTGGATGATAGACGGCGAGCTCGTACCCTACGATGAAGCGATGCCTGTCGCGCCACCCGATGGCCAGGTCACGGTATGCCGAAGGCCCGACGGATCGCGGCGCTGCGTCTTCGGTCTAAAGCCGGGCCTATAGGAGAGTTGCTATCGAGGTACGATGCGCCGAGCGTCCGGCGCGGGGGTGGTTTTATTCAGATCCTCGGCAACGGACGGCCGCCGGATTCCTTCGATGGCACCTTCACCCAGGCCTCCCCGTCGAGTACCACCTCGTCGCCGACCGAACACTTGCAAGTCAGACGCGCACGAAATTTTTCTGGCAGCAACTCCGCAACAACGACACCGACATCGACGGTATCGCCGATTTTGACTGGGGCGCGAAAGTTCAAGGTTTGCGAAATATAGATGGCGCCAGGTCCGGGCAAACGCGTGCCGAGAACCGCAGAAATCAGGCTCGCCGTATAAAGACCATGCGCGATGCGGGTTCCGAATGGTGTTTTCGCGGCGAAATGCTCGGACAGATGGATCGGGTTGCGATCGCCGGTCACCTCAGCAAAGCCGACCACGTCAGAAGCGTCGATGACCTTGCTCTAGCGTCTCGGTCATGCCGACTGAAAGGTCCTCGAAATAAAGCATCTGCAGCGGCAGCATTTTCCCAACCCTGCGAGTTATGGTCCGGCGGCTGGGCACGGACGATATCGGTACAATTTTATGGTCCGCGCTCGGACCGCCGTTAACGACTGATAGTCAATTTCTCGGATAAATACCTGCCATGTTTCTCATTCGCTTCGCCATCGGCATCTTCGCCATTACGCTTTTCGGCCTAGCCCTCTCGCTCGGTTCTGCGCAAAGCGAACAGGATAGCCAACCTGAGCGGGCTATCGTCATCTGTGCGCCAGCAGGTTTCTGACATAGCGACCACAGCGAACCGATCAACATCACATTGACGGTAGCAAAGACCGTCAATACTCCGATGGTCGCTTGCGCGCCATTTGCCTCAAGCAGAAGCGCGCCGGCGGATGGCGCCAAGGCCTGAATGATCAGGCTTGGAAAAGCCAGTTTTCCCATCAATCGCGGAAATCGCACAGGTCCGAAAAGTGCAAGTGGCAGAGTTCCGCGGCCGACCCATGAAATTCCGTAGCCCGCCCCATAAAGAAGGATGACGAGTATCAATGCGGGGATCGCGCCGTACAGCAGTAACAAGCCGATGGCCATCAGCGTGCACGAGGCAACCATTGTCCAGATCGGGTGATACCTGTTGCCGAATACGCGCTCGACGAGACGCGCGCCGACCTGCGCAGGCCCGAAGATCGTACCGAGGCTGACAGCCGTCGCAAAATCGACGCCCCTCGCCTGCAGAAAGATCAGCAGGTGCACAACCACAATCGAGCCGATGCCGCCGGCGATTGACAGAACCACCGCCAGCAAGCCGAAGATCAGCGCTTCATTTCCGATGCGCGATGCTTCACCGCCGACAGCCGCGCCTATCCGCTGCAGTTCTCGATGGTGGCTGGCGCGCCCACGACGCTGACCTGCAGCGGCAGCATCACCAACAGATGAATGGCCGCGTACACGAAGCACGCGTTTCGCCAACCGAAATGCTCAATCATGAAGGCGCTCAGCGGCCAGCAAACCGTGCCGGCGAAACCGCCGAACAGTGTCGAGGCTGGTGATCGGTCCACGCGCCTCGCTACCATACATGCGGCCGAGCGCGGCAAACACCGCATCATAAAGTCCCGTGCCCATACCGAAACCGATGAGCACCCAGGCGAGCCAACTAGACCGGCAAAGCCTGCGACAAACCAACCAGCGCGAGGCCAGCAGCATAGAACAGCGAACTTGCCAGCAGCACCGGCCGTCCGCCGCGAACATCGATGATGCGGCCGACCTGCGGCGAGATCAGACCTGCGGTCAGCAAACCGATCGATGTGCCGCCAACGACGGAACCGAGCGACCAGCCTGTTTCCTTGACAATCGGCTCGGCAAAGACCGCCGGAAAATAGAATGAAGTGCCCCACGCCAGAATTTGCGCGATACCCAGCGCGGTAATAACGACGCGGCGATCGAGCGGAGGCGCGCGCCTGCGAGCAAATGCGTGATCCCCAGTTAGCGGGCTCCATGCCTTTGGATTTGAGGATCGCTGCCGCGGCTGGACCAGAAAAGACTTTGATGACGGCCTGCGCCGCCTCCTTATTCTGTGCCGTCGCACTCAATCCAGCCGCATAGGTCGTCGTGTTCTGGATCTCCTTCGGCAAGGGTCCCACAAGGGCTCGCACCTTTGACCGGCACGATTTCGCTGATCTGGTGCACGCCGAGTTCAGCTTCGCCGCTGACGATCAGTTCGGCGACATAGCCGCCTTTCTTGAGCTTTGCCTTTGGCCGGATTTGGTCCGCGATGCCGAGGCGCTCGAGCAGCTTATCGATATAGATCCCGCTCGAGCCGCCGCTGGCCGGATCGATATAGGCGACCGATTTCGCGGCAAGCAGCGCGTTCTTGAAGGCCTCAACCGTTCCGATGTCCGGCTTTGGCGCGCCCTCCTTCACCACGACACCAATCCCGACCGTCGCCAGATTGACCCGGCTGTTAGGGTAATCTTGCCGGAATTGGCGAGGCTGTCGACGATGGCCGGCGTTATGATCGCGACGTCGAACGGTTCGCCCGATCCACCTGCTTCTGCAGACGCGCCCGCGGTGTCGTTGTCGATGATGAGTTTGTTGCCCGTCTGCTTTTCGGCATCAGCGGCGAGCGCCAGCACCACCTGCTTGAAGGCGCCGGCAGTCAGAAACTTTGACCTCGGCCGCCGAACTCGACCCTAAGGCCGGAAGACCAGCGCAACGGCAAGGCAGACGTAACGCCAGATATGCGATTTCATGCAGGGTACTCAGTTAGGCCTGCAATTACGATAAACGAGATTGACCATCGCAGAGGACTCTCTATGAACATTTCCTCTGTCCTAATCCGTGGATCTTCGCGAATTCAATCGAAAGCTGAATATTTCCTTGACGGACCTCTGTTTTAGCTATGCGTTGTCACGCTTAGCTGCAGCGCAACATTGCTTCTTTTCAGTTATCGGGAACATCCCTATTTTCTGAGGAAATCGATGACCGGCGAGCGCCGGAATTTACGGAAAGAAAGAAGGACACCATGTTTGCCGCACTCGTTCGCTTCATCCAGGAGTGGAAGCGCTATAACCGCAGTCTGAACGAATTGTCGCGCCTGGGCGACCGCGAACTCGCCGATATCGGCATTAGCCGCTCGGACATCCCGCGCGTTGCGCTGGAACGCCTCCCAGCGCGGCTAATCCTGAGCGCTTGCTGAAGGCATGAGAACGCCTGCGAACTCGCGGGCGTTTCGATTTCTGGCCCCTAGTCGAGCGGTTTCCAGCGCTCCAGCCGCATGATCTCCAGAGGCTCTCCATAGCCGACGGTCCACGGGCATCTTCAGCGCCTGACACTTCTATATGTATTCGGGATCAAATCAACGTAACGTGCGGCGTTGCCTGGGCATTATGCGTCTGGCCAACTCGACTCAATCGATAGCTAGACGGAGGATGCTATCTCGTGGCGATGCCAGCTCTCGCCTTTCTTGCAGCGGTAGGTTTGGCACTGATTGCACTGCTGTTCGTTTGCGGACGCAACGCTCGGAGCCCAGTTCGCCGCCGATAGTCACCGGCGACCGCGTCGGTCTGCCAAAGCCGTGGCATGCCCATTCAACGCATCCCGACGCGATGCGAAATCTTAGCACTGCGCCAGCGCCTGCCCCCGACATGGCGTCTGACCTCGTGCGCTCTGCTATGCCGAAGGCCCCGGTCGGCGCCTAAGGATGATCTGGCCAAGGTCAAACCGGCGACGCGTACCGCGAGGGCTGAGGGCCCCTCCCAAGAAGAAGCGCGCTCACCCGCACACAGCCGCCAGTCGCAGGACCGACAGAACAACACCGGGTCGCCACTTCTCCGGTGTCCGAGAGTTTGGCCTCTCTGGCGCTAACTGATTCTTGTCTCGGCTCCAACGCTCCCCAGTGTTGTTGCGTTACGGCCAGCAATCGTTGCCGGGCTATTGCGGTGTCTACTTTCGTGCACCTTGAGGCTTAATGCCCCGCGACGGCGCAATCATATTCAGCTGATCTAACAGACAAGCTCGACGAACACATCCCAGGGTTGGTCAGCGCTGCGGCTTAGTGTCGGCGGGCTTTGCATCACGCAGGTTCTTGACGTCGCGTCTCATCTCTAGGCAGGTCAGAAGCTCGGTGTACGTGGGCGAGAAAGATAGCGACTTCACGCAACCGTTGCGATCGGCTGCCGGGAACGTCGACCAGTTTTTGGTTAGTTCCTCGCGTGTGCGCTGCTCGCTCGCGAGACAGCTTGTCAATCTTTCACTGGGCGTTTGGCCATATGCAATCGAGGCTGCGGCGCGGCAGCTTGCGGTTTGATCCCAGCTTGGGACGTCGTCGGCTACGGCGGCACGGGTCCGACGCGCCGAAGCGTCGGTTGGACAAAACGAGATGCCTGAGGGCGGAAGCGACCGCAATGGAGATAATTAGTCGTCGCAACATGACGATCTCCAAGATGACCCTGTAACTTATGGCCTTTCGTTTTTCCGCGCACTAGAGAATGTTGGCGGGCGGTTTTGTGCGTTATCTTCTGACGACAGCGCCATCGGCACGCAAAAGCCGTGGTACGGATTATTGGGACAACGATGACTACGATGTGCGGCTTGGTGACGCGAGCGGAGACCGATGGAGCAGCCGTGGTTTTGGACGATAACCGCGCGGGAGCAACCGCCCTCGGTCTATAATCACGGCTACGCAGCGAGCCGCGAACAGGCGATGCGATATTTTTAAGGCGCGGTGGGTCGCGAGCATAAATTAAGATTCCGCCGATTTTAATACACCTCATTTTTTGCAGTCTAAGGCTGGACAAAACCCTCGAAGTCTTTGCAGCCGCGTATCGGGTACATATGTAATAGTAGCCGGTCGTCGGACGAGCCCCGAGGCAACGAGGCCTGCCATCCGTCCCCACGAATAGCAGCCTCAGTGCCGGCGACCGGTACGGCGCACGGTATTGCTCCTTATTTACTGCGGCCCTGATGGAACTAAAGACTTCAGCGTTGCATTGGTTGGTTGCGGGGTGCAAGCAAGAGCGGTTTCCATGACGCATGGTTCACCACGAAATCGTGGCGTCGCAACCGCGTCGTACATTGGCATCCTCGTTGGAGCGCTACTTATCGTGGGGGCGGTTTACTTAGGACAAAATCCAAACAATAAGAGAACCAGCCCGCCAATCTCCTCAAGCGCCCATACGGGAACTGGTTCGGAAACAACCGGATCGGGAAATTTTCGTTAGGACGGTGCCAATTAGAACGATCTGGGCGCCGCCTCAGAATGGGTAGTGCGGGAACATAGGCTTGCGTGGAAACTCAAATTCGACAGGCGGCGCCGGAGTATCTGCGAGCCGCTGGAAACAAGTAGCGATGGCTTCAAGCATAGCGGCAGCATCTTCGTCCGGTTCAAGCTTTGACTGAGCACACGCAACTCGGCGGCCCTAGCACGATATTGGTCTACTGCCATGGCAATCCCCGCACTGCGTCGTCTGCCGGATGTAACACAATGAACCGTACACGTTCCTAACGACCCAACATTTGCCGATTCAAAACGGAACGAGGCAACTACCGGTGAATTGTTGAGGTGGTCCCCGTCAAATGACACAGGAGGTACTTTCATGGATTGGAATCGAGTTGAAGGAGACTGGAAACAGATGAAGGGCAAGATCAAAGAGAAATGGGGCAATCTCACCGACGACGACCTCGACGTCATCAATGGACGTCGTGAGCAGCTGGAAGGCAAGCTCCAGGAGCGGTACGGCATCGCCAAGGATCAGGCCAGAAAGGATGTTGACGATTGGTTCAAGACACTGCCTTAAGTGATGTGAAGTTGCAGAGGCGGCATCTTGACAGGGCTGCTACACCGGGGTGGCAGCCCTTCTTTTTTGCCCGACGTCGACTGTATGTTTGTGGCGTACACGCGGTCGAAATCACCGGCAGCGACCCGTGCTGCCCGATGCAATATTCTGACCCGTTGTCACGACTTGCCTAGTTCTTTCATAACTGTTTCGGCGTTGTCTCCGACCTCCGCCATCGCGGATTCAAGTTCTGCCTGCGAAACTCCGAGACGCTTACACCAATGACGTGCCAATTCTTTAGTAGATAAATCGATGCGGTTACGCACTGGCTTCTCACGCGACTGCTTAATCATTACAGCTCCAACCACGGGAAACTACCGATCAGCGCAACCAGCAGAAGGACCGACAGAACAGCACCGCCAAGCAATAAATCAAAACGTCTTAGCGTTGGATATTCGGTCGAAGGCATGGAGTCCTGCACCATCTAAGCAAATCGCGATTTCGATTGTGCCTCGCGCTCCAACCGCAATTGCCTCAGCTGTCGAGTGCGTTCGAGTAGCCTCCTGTTGCGCTGCGTAGTATTCTGCAGTTGCCTTTGGAGCGTCAGCTTTTGCTGCCTCGCGGGCTTTTGAAAATCCGCTCGGCGCGTTGCCGCTGCTTTGGCGTTGTCATGTTTGAAGCATACGTACGAAACGCCAGAGTCTCAGCAAAGTTCCAATTTCTTGAGCAAGAGTCATCTATCCATTAAAGGCGTGGCTGAAAATCAAGAACCCAAAACGCTCGCAATGACGAAATTCGCGACAACGTCCCAACCTCGCCCATCGTACAAGGAGTGATAATAGGTCACCGATAGGGGATCAATCAGTTTCGCAGGCCACTTATTTACCTGATTTTGTTTTGTGGCGTTCATGTGCAAAGGAACATAATCCCGAGGATCTGGTTTAAAGTCCCGGGAGTGACAAGATGAAAAAGCTTGCATTAATAGTGTTGGCAGCCGCGTCCCTTGTGGGAACGTCGGGCGTGGCATCGGCGCAGTACGGCGGCGGCTATTACGGTGACCGGTACTACGGCGACCGATATCGCGAGCGATACTACGATGACGATAGATATCATCACCGGAGAGATCCCCGCGGCTCAAGGGCTGTAGACTGCTACGGACGCGTTTGCCCGAGGGGCTTCAGCGTACAGGACTGCGTCTGCAAGCCATATCGCGGCTACTGAAATTGATCTGCTGGAGTTGGGGCCGCCACTTCGGCGGCCTCCCCGGCGACGAGGAGAATGACCCCGCACGGGTGGGTGAGATGGCTGTCCTGTCTGCACCCCCCGCGCGCAGGTCCAATCCGTTAGGTCATCTCCGTCAGCACAACATATCCGGTGGATGTGCTGGTACTGATAAAGTTAAGTTGTTGATCCCAACCTGGAAGTCCATGCCGCCGATCCGCGGCCAGTGCGACGGAAATTCACGATTGTCGATGGCAATGGTTTCCTCTCGCGACGGGGAAATATTCGACCAGAGCCCAATACAGGGATGCCCTTGATCCGGGCTTTCAGCCCGTGCGGCGGATATGATGCAATGATCTTCTTCTTCTCATCGTTGCTGTAGTGCTCCACGTCGTCAATCGTCATGACGACATTGTGGCGGTCCTCTGACTTCTCGTGCAGGAAACGCTTCACGACCGTTGAGACGCCCTGCAATGGCGTGAATGTTAGCCATACCGGACTGGCGCCGACGTTCGTACGAGTCAGCGCCTCCGTGTAGATGTTCATTGGCGGCTCTTCATCGAGCCAGACGTAATCGAGTGTCTCCCGCCCTGAAGCTTCTCACGACCCGAAGCGTAAGTTTTGAGTCCGGCAATGGAGACGCCGCCCGAGACGTGATTGATCCGGATCATGTCCAACAAGTCGGGAGTACCGCGAGCCGACACAAGTTCAGCGATCGCGTCCTTCGGGATTGCGCCCGTTCCTTCCCGTCCTGCGCGGCCGACTAGGATCTTTGGATGTCGCTGGCCGTTAGATCCCACTCAACGCGATATTTGCAACCAAACCCGTGCACACAAATACAGTGCTCGGCGTCGGTGGGTCACAGAAAGCCCTTCATATGGCGGCATCGACAGCGCCCTAGACCGTAGCGCGCTGTTGGCGACTGGCACCGTCGCAAGGAATGCAAAAACAGCCGATCGCTCCAAAGAACGTCACACTCAAATGCATCCATAGCCCCTTACCACCGTTGCGGCTTTTGCGCTTGGCGGCCTAGTTATCACTGAATGGCTACAAAGCAACTACAACCTGTCCATGTTGTGGGCGGCGGCCTCGCCGGGTCCGAAGCCTCCTGGCAGCTCGCGCAAGCCGGCGTGCCGGTGGTGCTGCATGAAATGCGGCCGCTGCGAGGCAACGCCGGTGCACAAGACCGACGGCTACGCGGAGCTTCGTCTGCTCGAATTCATTTCGTTCAGACGATTGCGAGCACAACGCCGTCGGCCTTCTGCATGAAGAGATGCGCAGGCTTGGCTCGCTCATCATGCGGAGCGGCAGACGACAACCAGGTGCCGGCAGGTGGCGCCCTCAGCCGTCGATCGCGACGGCTTTTCGGCCGCAGTAACGGCCGCGCTCGTGGCTCATCCGTTGATTGCAACTAGAGCGCGGAGAAGTCATACCGCGCAGAAGATTGGGACAGCGTCATCGTCGCGACCGGCCCCCTCACATCGCCCGACCTCGCCGCCGCGATTGGCCGACTGACTGGTCAGCAGCAGCTCGCGTTCTTCGACGCCATCGCGCCGATCGTCCACCGCGACAGCATCGACCTCAGCCAATGCCTGGTTTCAGTCCCGTTACGACAAGTCCGGCCCCGGCGGCTCAGGCGCCGACTACATCAACTGCTCCCTGTCGCGTGAGCAATATCACGCATTTGTCTGCAGCGCTGCTCGCCGGCGACAAAACACGTTTTCACGAATGGGAGACGAGCACACCCTATTTCGATGGCTGCCTGCCGATCGAGGTAATGGCCGAGCGCGGTCCTGAGACGTTGCGGCATGGACCGATGAAACCATTTGGGCTTACCAACCCGCACCAACCGGAGATCAAACCCTACGCGGTCGTGCAACTGCAGGCAGGACAACAAACTCGGCACGCTGTTCAACATGGTCGGCTTCCAAACTAAGCTTAAGCACGGCGAACAGGTTCGTATCTTCCCGCACCATTCCAGGACTGGAATCCGCCGAGTTCGCGCGGCTGGGCGGACTTCATCGCAACACGTTCCTCAATTCGCCGGCATTGCTCGATGAGACTTTACGGCTGAAGCGCGAATACTAGCTGGCGGTTCGCCGGCCAGATCACGGGCTGCGAGGGTTACGTTGAGTCAGCCGCTATCGGCTTACTTGCCGGCGCGATTTGCCGCTGCCGAACGTCGCGGTAAGCCAATCTCCGCACCACCGGCGACGACGGCGCATGGGGCGCTGCTAGCCCACATTACCGGTGGCCATATCGACACGATCGATGCAGGCCCTTCTTCGTTTCCAGCCCATGAACGTCAACTTCGGTTTTGTTTCCCCCTTAAACGAGACCCCAGCTTTCGATCGCCACAGCAAATTCTGGTCGCTCAGCCACGAAAGCGTTCGCGCGCAAGAGCGCCCTGACCCAACGTGCCCTCGCCGACCTCGGTCACTGGATTGCGGGAGACCTCCCGGCAGCCGCCGCCGAGTGATCGGCTGGGTCCCAATTCCTGCGGAATGATCTCGCGGCACGCCAAATTCGCCACTGCCGTCGCCACGGCGCCACTGGTGGAGGCTGGAACGGGTCGTAACCTGGCTTCTCCATATCGAGAAGCCATTGACGCAGCGGCGCTAACGGCAAAAACCGGTTGTATGGTCTCCGGAATTTCAACCGCGACGACGCCTTCAAGGCTCCGACGTGCACGCAAACGCAATTCGGCAAGCGCGGCGCGCAACGCCGGTGTCGCGCGCATGGCGAAAACATCTTCTGGATCGACGCCATAATGTCGAAGAATGTCCAACGGAACGTAGAGTTGGCGCCGCGCGGCGTGTCGAGGAAGCCGAGAGAGCACGTCTGCTATCGTCTGTGCACTCCCCGATTCCGTCGTGACCACCTGACTCTATTTCGCCGCCGAGAAGGCGCGCGGCCAGACCAAAGACTGCTCCGGCGGTACGTGATGCGTAACACAGGAGCTCCTCGACGCTCGCCATCGGTTCGTTGTGGATGTCGAAACGATGAGCCTCGACCATATCCACCGAAGGGATCCCGGATAAACGCGTAGCGCCCGAATATCTCCGTCAAGGCAGCCGCAACCGGATTTGCCGCGGCTTCACCCCACGCTCCCCAAAAGCACCTCTCGCCACCACTGCAATCGGATCTCGCCGGGCATCAATTCCGCGCGCAAGCTCACGCACCTGCACAAAATTTCGACATCGAATGCATAAAGCGCAAACAATGCGCCTCGCTTGTCGGCGGGAGCGAACAGTGCCGCAAGATAGCGATCCCGATCAGCGTCGCGCACGCGATCGGCGCAATATGCGAAAGACTCCTTCATCCAGCCAATCCACCGTCTGGATCAGTTGACCGCAATCAAGCCGGCTCCGACACGCCGGTTCTCCGCCAAAAGAATGTTGTAAGTTCGCACCGCAGCGCCCGTCGCCATCGCGTCGACCGAAAGTAACACTTCGCGAAATTTCTGCCGCAGATCTTCGGGCAGCGTCCATGGATCGCGACCCGCGCCGATAAGGAAGAAATCGAGTCGCGTCGGCGCGTTCGAACGCCGCCCGCAGAGCCGCCTCATTCAGCTCGGCCAAATCTCGTGATTGGCCAGGCCCAGATGCCATCGGGAAAGCACAGCAAAGAACCACGGTGCGACATGCCGGCGAACCGAAAGCCGCGCTTTACCGTAGGCATCGATTGGCGCCGGGCGCGGCAGGTGTGGGGCATCGGCGCCGCCGCCGAGGGGCATCTACTTGTGCCGTTCAGGGGACGTGAGGGCATCACGGCCGGTGCCGACACCGAGGTAAATCAGGATCGGTGATGCAATGAAGACGGACGTGTAGGTACCGACGAGCACGACACCGAACATCATGGTCGCTGTGAAACTGTGGATCGCCTGTCCGCCGAACAGCAGCAGCGCCAGCAATGCAAGCGAGACTGTAACGTGCGTAATCACGGAGCGTGAAAGTGTCTGATTGACCGGACGCGTTGAGCAGCTCGGGCATCGGCAGCTTCCTGTATCGGCGCAGCATTTCGCGAATACGGTCGTAGATGACGACGGTATCGTTCAACGAATAGCCCAGAATGGTGAGCAGCGCGGCGATGCTCGTAAGGTCAAAATCGATCTGGGTGATCGACATAAAACCGATGGTCAGCACAATATCGTGGACGTTGGCGATCATGGCGCCAAGCGCGAACTGCCATTCGAACCGGAACCACAGGTAAATCAGGATCGCGAGGATAGCGAGCATCAAGGCCCACTACACCGTAGGACAGAAGTTCGCTCGACACGCGAGGGCCCACGACTTCCACTCGGCGATAGTCCACTTCGTTACCGAGGGCATCGCGCACCTTGCTGACGGCCTGTTGTTGCGCCAGCTCACCGCCCGGTTGCTGCGGCGATGCGGATGAGCACATCGTTGGGTGCGCCAAACTGCTGCAGCTGCACTTCACCCAATCCAAGCGCGCCGAGCGTTGCGCGCATTTTTGCAAGATCGGCGGCGCCACGCTTCGACTGCACCTCCATCAAGGTCCCACCCTTGAAGTCGATGCCGAAATTCAGTCCATGGAAGAAGTAAAGTGAGATTGCGATGATCGACAGGAGCGCCGACAGCGGAAAGCTGATGCGCCGGAAGCGCATGAAGTCGAACTTGGTGTCATCGGGAACGATGCGGAGCAGGCGCACGGCGCGGATCCTTCAGATGGGCACGACGCTTGCGGGCGCCGCCAGCGCACCCAATAAGCAACGATCAACCGTGTCAGGGTGAAAGCGGTAAACACCGTCGTGATGATGCCGATACCAAGCGTAACGGCAGAAGCCGCGCACTGGCCCCGTACCGATGTAGAACAAAACGGCGGCCGCGATGAAGGTCGTAATGTTTGAATCGAGGATCGTTGCTGAGCGCTCGACTGAACCCTGCGTCAATCGCGTTGATCGGAGTGCGTCCGCCGCGTACTTCCTCGCGGATGCGCTCATAAATAAGCACGTTGGAATCGACGGCGATGCCGACGGTGAGGACAATACCGGCGATACCCGGCAATGTCAGCGTCGCGTTGAGGAGCGACAAAATCCCGAAAATCATCGCGACGTTGATAGCCACGGCGATGTTCGCGAACAGGCCAAATAAGCCGTAGGTCACCAACATAAAGGCGATAACCATCGCCGCACCGACGTACGACGAGAGTTTGCCTTTGGCGATGGAATCTTGGCCGAGGCCCGGACCAACCGTCCGCTCCTCAATGATGGTGAGAGGCGCCGGCAAGGCGCCGGCACGCAGAAGGATTGCGAGATCGTTGGCGCTCTCGACAGTGAAGCTCCGGATATTTGTCCTGAACCACCCAAAATGGGCTCGCGAATAACCGGCGCCGATATCACTTGATTGTCGAGGATGATGGCGAACGGCCTGCCGACATTCTCTTGTGTGACCTGCGCAAATTTGCGTGCGCCCGACGTATTGAATCGAAACGATACAATCGGTTCGTTGGTGCGTTGATCGAATCCCGGCTGCGCATCGGTGAGGTCGCCTCCCGACACAAGTACGCGCTTTTCAACCAGATTCGGGGTTTTCGGCGCCGTGGCGCTGTAAAGGATTTCGGAGTCCGGCGGGACACGACCCTGCAACGCCTGTTCGGCCGGTATGGAAACATCGACCATACGGAAGTCGAGCTTGGCCGTCTTGCCGAGCAATTCCTTTAACCGCGTCGGATCCTGAAGACCCGGCACTTGCACCAGGATCCGGTCGACACCTTGGCGTTGGATCAACGGCTCGACGGTGCCGAGTTCGTTGACCCGGCGTTCGATGATCTGGATCGACTGTTCAACCGACTGACGGATCCGATCAACGATAGCGGGCTCGGTCAAAGTCAGCCGAACCAGGCTTCCGGCCTCGGTTGTGACATCGAGATTTCGCTGACCAGTACTGCTGCCGAGAATTCCGCCGAGGGGCTGGGACAGCTCTCGCAGCTTGTCGACGGCCTGATCGAAATTGCTGCCTTCGCGAATGCGAACCTCGACGCTATTGCCGCGCACCACCAGGCCGGTATAGCCGACGCGCGCATCACGCAGCACGCGACGGACGTCGTCGCGCAGCGCCTCCAGTTTTTCCTTTGCGAACGGCGTTCGTGTCGACTTCCAGCAGGATGTGCGAACCGCCTTGCAAGTCGAGACCCAACACCACGTGCCGCTGCGCCCACTTCGGCCAGCTCTGCACCATCTTCTCAGGCAAGAAATTTGGAACGGCGAATAGGCAGATAACGAACGCCGTGAGTATGATCGCCGTCGCCTTCCACCGCGTGAAATAAAGCATGACGTCTCGACTTGCGGCTAAGGGCCAAGGCCGTCGGCGTTAACCGGCTGTGGCCTCTTCCTTGACAGGTTCCCCTTTGGCACGGACATCGGCAACCATCTGCCGCATTTGGCGAATGCGCACGTCGTCCGCGATTTCGATCTCGATTTGGTCGTCGTCGATCACCTTGGTGACCTTACCGACAAGCCCGCCATTGGTGACGACGGTATCGCCCCGCCGCACATTCTTGACCATTTCCTGATGCTGTTTCACACGCTTCTGCTGCGGTCGCAGAATTAGAAAGTACATGATAACGAATATCAGCACGAAGGGCAGCAACGACATCAGCATTCCGCCGTCGCCACCTGCGCCACTCGAACAGAGATCCTTGCGCAAACGCAGGCGTTGTAAACATTTAAGCGCGTTCCTTGGATGGTTTCCCGGCGCCTGGGCGGGCGCTTGAATTTCGCGCGGACTATAGCGGTCGCCCGCCCAATTGCAACGGCGCCTTGACCTTAAAAGCCCTCCGTTTTCAGCCCTTTGTGAGTAAGACCGCTTGCAGGGGCAACGCCGCCCCGCTAAGAGCAGCGCGATTTCCGGGAGTACCAATGGCCAAATCGAAATTCAGATCGTCGCGACGCTCAACGTCCAAAGCAAAAGGCAACCTCCCGTCCGGCGGCCCAGGCGGACGTATTCGAGCGTATTGCCAGTGCGCTCGAGCGGTTATCACCGCAACGAAAGGCACTTCCCGATCTCAGCGCTGCGGACGCCTTTGTCTGGTACCCGGACGGCCGTCTTGCACCGGTCCCACGCGTCAACCGCGTCGAGATGTCGCTGCTCAAAGGGATCGACCGGGTCCGCGATGTGCTCGTCGAAAACACCGAGCGCTTCGTCAAAGGCTTGCCGGCCAATAATGCGCTCTTATGGGGCGCACGCGGCATGGGCAAATCCTCGCTCGTGAAGGCCGCGCACGCCGGCGTCAACGCAGCTTTCGCACGCAATTCCAAAACGGTCCGCTCAAGCTGATCGAGATTCATCGCGAAGACATCGACAGCCTGCCCGCGCTGATGGCGCTCACCCGCGGTTCTTCACACCGCTTTATCGTATTCTGCGACGATCTATCGTTCGATGCTGAAGACACCACCTACAAATCGCTCAAGGCGGTGCTGGAGGGCGGAATCGAAGGCCGTCCGGACAACGTTATTTTCTACGCCACCTCAAACCGCCGCCATCTCATGTCGCGGGACATGATGGAGAATGAGCGCTCTACCGCGATCAATCCTGGGGAGACTGTCGAGGAGAAAGTATCGCTATCCGACCGGTTCGGCCTATGGCTTGGGTTTCACCGCTGCAGCCAAGACGAATATCTGGCGATGGTTGATGGCTACGTGGCGCATTACAAAATCCCCGCTGGCGGCGAGTCCTTGCACCGTGAAGCGCTGGAGTGGTCAACCACGCGCGGCTCGCGATCGGGGCGCGTCGCCTGGCAGTTTGTGCAGGATCTGGCGGGACGGCTTGGCGTTGCGCTGAAGAACTAGACGCCGCCGAGATACTGGCTCGGGTCCACGGGCGTCGAGCCTTTCCGGATCTCAAAATGCAATTGCGGCGAGGTAACGTTGCCGGTCTGACCCGCATGCGCAATGACCTGCCCGCGCTTGATTGAATCGCCGCGCTTGACCATCAGTTCGCTCGCGTGCGCGTAGGCGGACACAAAGCCGTTCGAATGGCGGATCAAAACAAGGTTGCCATAACCTTTGAGTTCATTGCCGGCGTAAGCGACGACGCCATCGTCGGCAGCCTTGATCGGGGTGCCTTCTGGAACTGCGAGGTTAATCCCGTCGTTCTGCGTACCGTTCGTCTTGCTGCCAAAGGCGGCAATGACGCGCCCCCGGACCGGCCAACGGAACGAAGGCATCGCCTCTGCGGTCTTGACGGGCGTTTCGACCGCACGCGGCTCCTCTTTGGCGACATTCGCTGTCTGAACCGGACCAATGCTTGCGACTTTGACGGGCGCGGTCGCCTTTTCTAGTGGCGCTGTGCGCGGCTGTATATTTTGCGGTACGGGCGCGGCACTTGCGATTGTGGTGGAATGAATGTTGCCACCCGTCGACTTGGACACAGCAGCTGTTTGGGTCCCGCCTGTGACGTTGCGCGGAATAACAAGGCGCTGTCCCGGTCGGACCTGTCGCGCGTCACGAATGCCGTTTGTTTGCAGAATTGCCGATGCTGGCACGCCGTGTCTGCGAGCAATGCTCTCGATGGTTTCGCCGTATCCTACCGTTACTGCAGAACCGCCGTTCCATGCCCAATGGGTGGCAGCGGGCGGCACGTTTGATCCAGTGACATCGGAATATTGGCTGGCCGATCTGTACGCAGTCGGGCTTTGCGGGCTATAACTCTGCGGGCGTCGCCGCGACGGTGGCTGGCGGGCTCAACGGTTGAGCCTCAATGCGCGCGGAGGTCGCAGGCGCCGGAAGGGAACTTACGCTTTGCGGCGGCGATGGGCGGTCGTTGGCGTACGAACTGGCCTGATGCGTGCGGAATCCGCGCAGCCGGCAGCGGTAATGCCTACCAGACCGAGAATTGCAACGCGCGGCCAGGTACTCTGGCGAGAATCCACCTTGGGGCGCGACATGTGGTTACTCACTCGTACGCATGAAACGTAGAGTTCGAACTAAACCAGCCGCGAGTAAACAAGGCTTTAATAATTAATGCGCCGATTACGCTGCATCCCGATGCGAAGTGCGGGCCGAAAAATCACAGTTCTTGCGCTTGGCCCGGTAACATCGGCACGAAACGTACTGGGATGAGATTTTCGCGCCGGGTTTCCGTTTGTAACTTGGTAAGCTTGATCAGATGTTGTGAGCCGTCCTGTGCGCCGAGCGGCAGAATCATGACCCCGCCATTGTCGGCAAGCTGGTCGAGGAGCGTCTCGGGCAACCTCTCTGCTGCGGCGGTAACGATGATGCGGTCGTAGGGCGCCCCGCCCGGCACTCCCACGAAACCATCTCCGCTGACAACGTCGACATTGTCGTAACAGAGACTTCAGACGATCGCGCGCCCGATCGGCCAGCGTCCGGTAGCGTTCTATACTGACCACCTCGCGAGCCAATCGCGACAGCACCGCTGTCTGATAGCCGGACCCAGTCCCGATCTCGAGCACTCGATGGTGCGGCTGCACGCCGAGCTGTTCTGTCATATAGGCCACGACATAGGGCTGGCTGATTGTCTGTCCGCAGTCGATTGGCAATGCCTGATCGGCGTAGGCGCTCTCCACAAAATTCGCATCCACAAAGCGCTCGCGCGGCACCTCATCCATGGCGCGCAGGACCGCGCTTTGTACCGCAATACCCCGGCGGCGCAAGGTCAGCAGGAATTCCATGCGATCGTTATCCTGCTGATAGCTGGGCGTTCTAGACACGGTCAGGCCTCTTTACCGGCGTTATTAGCATGTTACCTGGATCCTGAGCTAAACTGGAACTCTGCGGCTCATTCTGAGTTGAAGGGCGGGAGACCCCAATGACAGGTACCTCGGACAACGGCACCACGCGTTCTCGTGGTCGAGGATGAGTATTTGATCCGCATGCTACTCGAGGAGATGCTGGACGAACTCGGATATGGTGTGGCCGCAGCCGTCGGCACTATTTCGGAAGCGCGCAAGCTCGCCACCGATGGCGAATTCAGCGCTGCTATTCTGGATGTTAATCTCGATGGGCCAAGAAATTTATCCCGTTGCCGACATTCTTGCCAAACGTGGCCTGCCATTCGTCTTTGTCACCGGTTACGGCGAGCGCAGTTTACCGGAGGCCTATCGTGGGCGCCCTGCTCTGCAGAAGCCATTTCAGGCCGAACAGCTGAAGAACACCCTCGCGGGTCTGTTTGCCTAGTCGAACACCTCAGCAAGCTTCGTCATAAACGGTTCGTCGGTAAGATCGAGCCGCAGCGGTGTCACCGCGATGCGTTTCTCTGTCAGCGCCGCGAGATCGCTCTCCGGCGCCGCGGCCTGGATTTCCGCCACGCTCAAACGCAATCCAGTAGTAAGGATTGCCGCGCCCGTCATGGCGCGCGTCGATCCGTAACAGTTCCTGATCGCGCTTGCCCTGTACGGTAATCGCGACGCCGACAACCTCATCAGGCGCGCAGTCCGGGAAAGTTAACATTGATTAGAACGTCGCGCGGCATCCCGGTATCGAGCACACGCTTGATCAGATCGGGTGCAAACTTGATCGCGGTGTCCCAAAAGGGATGATGCTTTGTGGTGAATGCATAGGCCTGCGAGAGCGCGAAAGATGGAATGCCAAGCACCGTTCCTTCCATGGCGCCAGCGACCGTGCCTGAATAAGTCACGTCCTCGGCGCAATTACGCCCGCGGTTGACGCCGGAGAGCACGAGATCGGGCTTTCTGTTTTAATAGGTGGCGCACGCCCATGATGACGCAGTCGGTCGGCGTACCCTTGATCGCGAAATGCCGCTCGCCGACTTCGCGCATACGCAGTGGATCATTCAACGACAGCGAATGCGACACTCCGGACTGGTCAATTTCTGGTGCCACGATCCACAACGTCATCGGAAAGCGCACGCGCGATTTTCTCGCAGGCAGCAAGTCCAGGCGAGTGAATGCCGTCGTCATTGGTGATGAGAATACGCATTACATCCGCTCGATCTTCGTTATCCCGCCCATGTAGGGCGTGAGCGCCGACGGCACCGCGATCGAGCCATCCTCCTGCTGGTAGGTCTCCATCACAGCGATTAATGCGCGACCGACCGCAACGCCAGATCCGTTCAGCGTATGGACGATGCGTGGACTACCGCCCTTGGCACGGATAGCGCGCATCCATGCGGCGCGCCTGGAAATCGCCGCAGTTCGAGCAGGATGAGATCTCGCGATAGGCATCTTCTGGCCCGGCAGCCAGACCTCGATGTCGTAGGTCTTTGCGACGGCAAAGCCCATGTCGCCGGTGCAAAGCGTAACCACGCGGTAGTGCAGACTCAAGCTTGCTGAAGCACTTCCTCGGCGCAGGCGAGCATGCGCTCGTGCTCGTTCTTGCGATTCTCCGGCGTCGTGACCGAGACCAGTTCGACCTTTGTGAACTGGTGCTGCCGTATCATGCCGCGCGTATCCTTGCCCGGCCGCGCCCGCTTCGGCGCGGAAGCACGGCGTGCAGGCCGTGAGCCGCATCGGCAGTTGTGCTTCCTCGACGATCGACTTCGCGTACCAGATTGGTCAGCGGCACTTCGGCGGTTGGAATGAGCCAGTAGTCGTTGGTCGTTCGGAAATTGGTCCTCCGCAAACTTTCGGCAATTGCGCCGTTCCGAACATCACTTCGTCGCGCACCAGGATCGGCGGGTTGACCTCCGTGTATGCCATGTTCGCTTTCCGGCATGCAGATCGAGCATGAACTGACCGAGCGCGCGCTCCGAGACGAGCAAGACCGCTTTTGCAGAACCACAAATCGCGCGCCTGACAATTTGGCTGCAGCTCGAAATCCATCTGACCGAGCGCTTCACCCAATTCAAAATGCTGTTTGGGCTTGAACGAATAATCGCGTTTCTTGCCGAAGACATGGTGTTCGACGTTCCCGCTCGCATCCTGCGCCGTCAGGCACATCGTCGAGTGGCAGGTTCGGAATCTGTTCCAGCTCCTTATCGAGTCCAGCAGCGAGCGCCCTCTGCTCTCTGCCTCCATTGTTGGCAGCGAGGTTTTGAGCTCGGTCACTTCGGCCATCAACTTGCTGGCTTTGGCTTCGTCCTTCGCCTTCTTGGCATCGCCGATTTCCTTCGAGGCGGCATTGCGACGCGCCTGCGCCTGCTCAAATTTGGTGATCGCCGCGCGCCGCTTCGTCAAGCGCCATAAGTTTTTGACACCGGTTCGAGGCCGCGCCGTTTTAGCCCCCGGTCAAAGGCGTCAGGATGCTCGCGAATCCATTTGATGTCGTACATGGCGGGTTTCTATACCGTCCTGGCCGGCGCCGTCTTCACTGGATAAAGCCAAAGACGTGGATGCCCGGCATAAGGCCGGGCATGACGGAGTTCAATAGCGTCCCGGCCTACTCCGCAGGCTTTGCAGAGACTGACGCCGCTTCGATGCCACTTTGGCGGCCTCTTCTGCCTGTGCCTTCTTCTCAACAATACGCACCGACCAGATCGAGCCCTCGTACAGGATGAGCAGCGGAATTGCGAGCGACATCTGGCTGATAACGTCGGGCGGCGTCAGCACGGCGGCCAGAACGAACGCGCCGACGATGAAATAGCGCCTCTTGGCCTTGAGTTGTTCGGAAGTGATGATCCCGATGCGACCCAGCAGCGTGAGAATTACAGGCAGCTGGAAAGCCACACCGAAAGCAAGAACGAGAGCCATCATTAACGAGAGATACTCACCCACCTTGGGCATCAAAGCGATCGACGCATCGGTGGTCGTACCGATCTGCTGCATGCCGAGTGAAAATCTCACCAGCATCGGCAGGACCAGAAAGTAAACCACCATCGCACCCAGCGCGAAGAAGATCGGAGTCGCGATCAAATATGGAAGAAATGCCTTGCGTTCGTTACGGTAGAGCCCGGGTGCGACGAACATGTAAATTTGCGTCGCCACGATCGGAAATGACAGAAATGCCGCGCCGAACATCGCGAGCTTGAGCTGCGTGACAGAAATATTCGAGCAGCGCCGTATAGATGAATTTCGAGTTTTCCGGGCCAGCCACCCAAACGAACGGCCACACCAGAATATTGTAGATGTCCTTTGCAAACACAAAGCAGATCGCGAACATCACGCCAAACGCCAGCAACGCCTTAATGAGGCGCGAACGCAACTCGATTAGATGGTCCATCAAGGGAGCCTTGGTGGCCTCGATATCCTCGTGGGTCATGCCCCGCCCCCGGCTTGTTTGGGAGGTGGCGCTTCTGCCGCCGCAAAATCTTTCTCGCTGACCAGTGATGGCGGGTCGGGCAATGGCACTTTCACGTCGACCTGCTGTTGCGGTTCCGGCAAAGCCGCCGGCTCTGATGGTTTCTCGGTGATGACCTCGCCGACCTCGGGCATCTCGAAGGCACGCCTCGATCTCCTTCTGCGTGTTCGCGAGCGGATCGAAATTGGTGAGGTCGCCGACCGAACTTTGAGATCTTCGGCTTGCTTTTTCAGATCGGCCATTTCGGCTTCCCGCATGGCTTCCTGAAACTGGCCCTGAAGTCGGACGCCATGCGCCGAATTTTCGCCATGTACTGCCCGAGCGTGCGCAACACAGTCGGCAGCTCTTTCGGCCCGATCGCGATCAGCGCGACGATGCCGATGACGACGAGCTCGCCCCAACCAATGTCGAACATGGATTAGTCAGCTCCAGGGCGCCTGCTCACCGGCGCCGTTGCGACGATCGCCTGGTCGTCGCTCTTTGCGCGCCGACCCAGCAATCAGGAACGCACGCCCTCGGCGCGCCGTTCGGCTTCCGTTTTGGTCGCGCTGCCGCCCGCCTCAATCGTCTTGACTGGCTCGCTCTTGGCATCCGCCGACTTCTCGTCTTCGGACATACCCTTCTTGAAGGCCTTGATGCCCTGGGCAAAGTCGCCCATCAGCGACGAAATCTTTCCACGACCTCCGAAAAGGACCATCACGACCAGCCAGAACGATGATCCAATGCCATATACTTAGAGAACCCATCTGCAAATCCTCCGCAGCGACGGGCATTTTTCGGCTCGTCCCGCCATCATTTGAGCAGAAACTAGGCCTCACCCGCGGCAAAAACAAGGACTTCGGCCCGGGCAAAGAGCCGCGCAATCCCGCCGAAATAGCGGAATTTACCTTTAATCCTCTGCGGTCACTTTTCCGATCGCGGCGGTGGCGCCAGGCCGAGGTCGAGATCGCCAGGTTCCAGCGGATCTCGTCCTCGCGCAACGTTGAGTCGTCGGAGGGGAGCGGAACCGCAAATCCGGGAAGGCAGATTCCCTTCGAGCATGCCGGCGCCTTTTGAGCTCCTCGAGCCCGGGAAGGTCGCCGACCTCTTCCGGAAAGCCCCGAAGTGAGAGAGAAACGCTTCCCGTCGTCCCGTATGTTATCGGCCGACCGGGCGCCTTGCGGCGGCCCCGCGGGCGGATCCAGCCTGTTTTCAGAAGAACATCAGAGCGTGCCCGCCGCCGCTACAACGCCAGGCGAATTTCTTCGATTTCTGCGCGGGTCACGGGCTGTGTGATACGCGACAATAGCAGAAAGCGTCTCGACGGCAGCGCGTGAGGCTTGCGCTGTTTCAACACCCCGCTTGGTCAGCAGCCACGACAAATCGGTTGCGGTCCGAAATGTCCATTTCTTTTGCCGGCCTTTACGAGGTTCACGCCGCGGGTCGCATATTCTCTCCGGAGCTGAGCAAGAAGTGCTGTCTTAACGATTGACCCCGTTAGGAAGCCTGCGCCCTAGCATCGCCTCGTCGAGTGTGTTCCCCTGCGCTGCAAAACAGAAGGGCTTCGACAAGCCGCAACTCCTCGGGTCGCATCGCCGGCGTCAGCACCTCCGCAGCCTCCGGCTCAGGGCTCATTGTTTTGCACCACCACGTAGGCTTCTTGGCCGCGCCCGGCATGGACATCTTCCTCTCTTATGAGTTTTCTTGTGCATCATACGTTGTTGGGAAGCGCCGCCTCCTCGCGCCGACGCGCTTGCGCATATAGATCGGCGCGAATGACTCCCTTTGGTGAATTTCCGCGTGCCCTTCCCGCACCGCTTCGAGCGCGGACGCGAAGGAAGAAGCTCGGCTGCTCGTGGCGGCAAGAGCGGGTTCAACCGCACAGCCAATCAAAAACTGATCGATGCGGGACCAGTCCGCCGGCTGGCCAATTAAGCGCTCGAGCGCGGAGCGAGCCGCCGCCAGCATTGACCGAGACCGTGCGTTGCTTGAACCGGACACGCGACAGCGCGCGGCGTGATCGCTGGGTGGCATGAGGCGGACAGCAAATCGTAGAGCGTCGCCGTCCATTCCGGCTGCTTGATCTCGGCGATTGGCTCGGGCAGTCCCCGTGGGAAAATGTCGCGGTTGAGTTGCGGGCGTTCCATCATCCGCGTTGCAACGTCGCGAATTGCTTCTAGCCGGCGGAGACGGTTCGCTAGCGCCAGGGCCATGTCTTCAGCGCTCGTACCATCGCCCGGCTCGGCCTCAGGCAGCAGCAAACGCGATTTGAGGTATGCGAGCCATGCTGCCATGACGAGGTAGTCGGCCGCGAGTTCAAGGCGCAATTGGCGCGCCGCCTCAATAAAGGACAGATATTGATCGGCCAGTGCAAGGATCGAAATCTTCGCCAGATCGACCTTCTGTTGACGTGCCAGCATCAGCAGGAGATCGAGGGGACCTTCACTAGCCCTCTACATCCACAATCATTGCCGGCTCAGTCGTGCCGCGATCAGCGCCCAGCGTGGTGTCGAATTCCTCGCTACTCATGAGACGGTCTTTCGTTGCAGCGTCACTGGATCGTCACTCATCATTTGCGCAAATATCTTGCGTGCCGCTTGCGTATCGAATTCGTCAGGGGCCACGCGAAGCTCGAGCGCCGCGTCAGCCCGCCGGGCGGACTCCCCGACAAGCTCAGGGGCTTCGCCGGCGACCGCTACCATCTGCGCGAGGTCACCATTGCAATGAAGGACCACGTCACATCCTGCGACCAGCGCGGCACGGGTTCGCTCGGCCAGAGTACCGGACAGTGCATTCATCGAAATGTCGTCGCTCATCAGCAGGCCTTGGAATCAATAAATCCGCGAGATCACTTGCCGTACTATTGCGACCGAAGTGGTGGCGGGCGCGACTGGGTCTATATCGCTAAACACAGCATGCGCTGTCATCCCGAGAGGCAAGTCCGCCAGAGCGCGGAATGCCGCGAAATCGATGGCCTCGAGGGTGGCGCGGTCTGTGTCGACGACCGGCAGCTTGTGATGGCTATCGACAGTAGCGCGGCCATGACCGGGCAGGTGCTTTAGCACCGGCAGGACCCCCGCCCGCCTGCAACCCCTCAGCTATCGCCCTCGCAATAGCGGCAACTTTGCCCGGATCGCGACCATAAGCCCGGTCCCCAATCACAGGATCACTGCTCGCTAGAGGCACGTCGGCCACCGGTACACAATCGGCATCGATTCCAGTGACCTAAGGTCAGCGGCAATTAGATGACCGGCCAATCGCGCTGCCGCGGTCCCGGCCGTCGGCTCCCGATCATAAATTTCCCCATACCGTTGACTGGCGGGATAGGCCGGCCAATGCGGTGGCCCAAGCCTTTGGACACGTCCGCCCTCCTGATCCACAAAGACGGGCGCCTCCCATCCCACGCTATCGCGAAATGACTTAGTAAGGTCAGTCACTTGTTCCGGCGCGCTCACGTTTCTCTTAAAGAGATCAAGCCCCAAGGCTGGGCCTCGCGGAGAAATGCGCGCTCGTCAGCGGAAATGCTCAAGCCCGCCAAACCGGTAATAAACGCGCGCACCGCCATCGGCGGGGATTAGCCCGCGCTTGCTGCAAGGGTCAAGTTGTAGCCGCTTAATTCCTCTGTATGAGGCGCTGACCCCCGGCCGCCTTGAGGCTCGAGCAAAGCTCTGCGGCCTCACCGGGATTCGCAAAGGGTCCAACCATGGCTCGATAATAGGTTCCTTTTGCTCCTAGATCGGCCTTATGGACTAAAAGTTCACGACCACCAAGTTGAGTCGGAAACTTCGCCTGGAGACCGCGAAACGCGGCCTGAGCCTCAACTTCGCTGCGCTGCGAGGAAATCTGCACAAAGCTGCTTCCGCTTCCATTGCTGCTGGCCGCCGGCGCTGACGCCTGCGGCGCTACAGCAGCAGTCTGGGTCGGCGGCGTGGGCCTTGCTTGGGATCGCGCGGGGGACCCATCAGGGCTCAGCGACAGAGGAGAATTGCCGGACGATGGCGCCCGGGCCGGCGACGCGGAGCGTGTTACGGGAGTAGGCGTCGAATCCAGATCAGCGTCAGCAGTCAGGTTTTCGGGTGGTCGCGCAGGCATTGCGGCGGGTTTTGCAGGCGCGCTCGACGCCTGGGGGCGCGAGCGGCAGCAGTTGTCGCAAGTGGCGCGGCAGCCTGAGCCACGTCACCCGACTGATCTGGGCGGATCGCGATCGGTACGAACCTTCTTCGGCTCGCTTCCAACGACCCGCTACCCAATGACGACTGCTGTGGCGCAATTTGCGACAATACAACCGTCGTTGGTTTGTCGATCGGCTGTTCCTCACGCGATACCAATTTCTCACTTTGGCCGCGCTCGTTCACGCGCTCAGTGATCAACTTATTTGATTGTGTATCTTTGCCGCTCGCCGCCGGGACAATTTTGCTGGGCCCAGTATCCGCTTTCGATAACAGGCGGCTGCTGTGGCGACCCAGACGAGCCAAAGAGGGCGCGATAACCGGAATGCGCCGGCAGTGCCAATCAAAGCCAAAGCAAATACGCCGGCAATCGCCATAACCCCCACGCGCCGACGAGAGGGACGGCACTTCATCATAGTATTCGTCCTCGAGTAGAGGCGCGCCTTGCTCGTAGCTGTCGTACTGATAGTCGTTTTGGCCAGGCGCATAACCACGCGCTTCGGGGTCGGCTTGGTGGAGATTATCCCGGGTGGTCGCCTGCCCGCTGACATGTGATTCGCGCCCATAGTTCTGGTCGTCGTAATCGATTGGCCCGGCCTGGTCTCCAACCCCGCCTCGAGCATGATAATCAGCGTCGCTATCCGGTCTCGGCGATGTCGATGCACGCCAATCAGTGTCTGCCTTGCGGCGCGTACGGTGAATTGGGAGTTCGTGCTCCAATCGGCGCGTTCGACCGACGCGGCCGGGCGACGCGCGGTGTCCCGTCCAAATTCTCGAACGGATCGGCTTGCCCTATAAGACGAGCGAGTTCAGCCGAGCGGATCATTAGAGGCCCTCGCGTGGCCGCGCAAAGCGCGGTTCACTTGCACGATAAGGTCTCTTTGGCTTTGTTCGTCCGCCATTCGGTCCCCGGTTACCGTGCTCGTCCTGCTCTTACTTTGTAGCCGCTGGCGATCAAAGACGCCAAAAAAGCAGATCCCCAAGGACGAGGCTTACCGCATTTTTCCGGCGCGTTGACCCCCGAGCAACGCTGGACCCGAGGCGAGTACGGTGGCTATCCCCTCCACCAGGGCGAGCCGCGCTTTTGTCGTTTCTCGATCATTCTGGATAATGAAGCGTAAACGAGGCAAGTCCTTCCCTCGCGTCCAGACTGCGTGAAATTCACTTGCTAATTCATATAGATAGAACGCAATCCGGTGAGGCTCATGGGCCGCTGCTGCGCCTTCGATGATGCGGGGATAGAGCGCCATCCGCCGCAACAACGAGACCCGCCTGTATCGCTCAGGCGATCGACCGGCGCCTGCCGGAGGTAAGCCCCGGCGTGCCGAAGCCGTCGCAGGAAGGTCCGGCATCTCTTCGCGCGCGTTGTGAATACGGACATGCCGCGAGCATGTCCGTATTGGAACATAAAAGACGGGATCTCACGCGTGTGCTCGATAACCCTTGCGAGGTCAAAAATCGAGCACCGCGTCATTCTTGCGATAAAGCATATCAAACCGAACGGCATCGCGTCCGGACCTCATCCACCACTCTCTCTCAAAGTGACAAATTCACCGGCGCGCTTCGACATCTTCACCGGTTCGCCGGCGCGTAACAGGCGGACAAGCTGTATGAGCTTCACATCCAATTTGGCTTTTGCCGGCGCTGACCGCCTTGACCGCGGCCTGCATGCGTTTGATGTAGCCGCCATGGTCAGCGCCCCAAACGTCGATGAGATTCAAGAAGCCACGATCAATTTTCGATCGGTGGTAGGCAATATCGGAGGCAAAATAGGTATAGCTGCCATCCGATTTCTTGAGTGGCCGATCGACGTCATCGCCGAAATCCGCTGAACGGAAAAGGGTCTGCTCACGATCTTCCCAATCCTCAACAGATCCACCTTTGGGTGGCGGCAACCCGCCTCGTAAACCTCGCCGCTCTTGCGCAGGCCTTCGATGGTGGTTCCGACCTCGTCGCGCCCGCCCTCGATCAGGGATCGTTCGGAAAAAAACACGTCGAAATGCACATTGAGCGCAGCAAGATCATCTTTAATAACATCCATCATCATGGCGATCGCTTTGACGCGTACGATGGGGAGCCATTCGCTCTCCTTCATCGTGGTCAACTTGACGTCGTATTCCGCGGCGAGTTCGCCTCCAACAGGCTTTAGATAATCGCCGGGATAAAGGCCTTCGGGAATAGAGCCGATATCCTCGCCGAGCGCCTCGCGGTAACGCAGAAAAGCGGAGCGTGCCAGCACGTCCACCTGCGCGCCTGCATCATTGATGTAGTATTCGCGCGTAGCACTCATAACCGGCGAACAAGAGGAGATTGGCAAGCGCGTCTCCGAACACGGCTCCGCGACCATGACCGACGTGCATGGGACCGGTCGGATTGGCCGAAACATATTCGACGTTGACCCGTTCGTCTTTGCCGATATCGCTGCGACCGTAGTCCGCGCCCTGCGCGAGAACCACAAGGAGTTCCTCACACCAGACATTCGGCTTCAGTGTGAGATTGATGAACCCGGGCCCGGCAACGTCGACGGAAGCTATCTTGTCATCGGAACGCAATTTATTCGCGATGCTTTCCGCCAGTTCGCGCGGCTTTTTGCCAGCGTCCTTCGCAAGCACCATAGGTGCATTAGTTGCCATGTCGCCATGGCTCGGATCGCGCGGCGGCTCGACTACAATCCGACTAATCTCTGCTCCGGGGCCCAAGAACGGCCGTACTAGCGCTTTGGACGCGCGTGAGCATGGCCGCAAATAGATGATGGGATTGGTTTTTCGAGCCATTATGGCGCTGCGGCTAACGCAATTCGGAGGGGAGAATTCAAAAATCGAAGAACCGCGTCCAGGGACATTCCTCCTACCAGATTGTCGCTCCGCTATCGACAACGAGGATCTGACCCGTGGTGATGGCCGCCTCATCGGACGCCAGATAGACAGCCATGTCAGCCATGTGAATCGGCAGCCCGAGTCCGAACAAATGCGTGGTCGCAAGCTTCTCGATGTCCTTCGAGCCTTCCAGCAGTTTTTTGACCCGATCCGATAATGTGACCGATGGGGCAATCGCATTCACGCGAATCTTTTGCTTGGCGTATTCGACCGCCATGGATCGCGTCAGCGCTGCAATGGCGCCTTTTGCCGCCGTGTAGCAATCGCGTCCCGAACTGCGCTCAATGCGATCGACGACGTCATGTTGATGATCGAGCCACCGCCAGATTTAATGATATGGGGGATTCCGATTTTAGAGCAGAGAAAAGTCCCGTACAGGTCGAGTTTTATCGCACGCCAAAACTCTTCTTCAGGCGCATCAGTGACAGACCCATCTTGCAGCGTCGAGCCGCCTGCATTGTTGTGCAGAATGGTTAGTTTTCCGAACCGCTCAATCGTTTCCGCGAAGGCGGCTTCGACCATTGACTTCTCGCGGATGTCACAGTGGATGAAATGAGCATCTCCACCCGAGTTTTTGGCACGCGCTCGTGCAGATCCGGCGGCTGCGTCGCCACGTGAAGACATCGATTTCCGCGATTACAACTTTCGCGCCCTCTTCCGCAAATCGTTCCGCGGTAGCCCGGCCGATGCCCCCACCCCCACCCGTGATAAATGCAACTTTTGCCTGCAAGACGCGCCATGAAAGGTCCCTCCGCGCGATCGAATTGGTCGCCGACCACCGCACATAGCGAGCTCTACAGTGCGAGCCCTTTTGCATGCATGGCGGCACGATAGGCAGAATACGATTGCCGGACCAAGTGTCGTGCCCGGCCCCGGGTAACTCCCCGCCATCACCGACGCCATATCATTGCCGCACGCATAGAGACCTGGAATGGGGGTTCCGTCGTTACCAAGAACGCGCGCATCGCGCGTCGGTCGCAAGTCCGGTGCTGACCGCGATGTCGGCCGGCCACACTGCAAGCGCATAGAAGGGCGACGTGACCAACGGCCCAATGCACGGGTTGGGTCTATGACTGGCATCCCCATTGAAGCGGTTCAACTCGGTTTCGCCCTTACCAAAATCGATGTCGATGCCGGTCTTGGCAAAGGCATTGTAGCGCGTGACCGTGGTACGCAGTTGCCCGCCATCAACACCAATCTTTCCGGCAAGCGCTTCGAGGACTGGCGCGCTAACAAGATAGCCATTGTCGAGGAACTTTGCCGGATTGCGATGGCCCGGATACACGACGCCCAAACCATACCCTGCGGAGACAATCAGAATCGCAAATCAACCAGGCGGGGATCGACTGTATCGTTTTGTTGCATTCAAACATTGCCAGCACGAAGTCATGGTAAGAGGCAGCCTCATTGACGAAGCGCCTGCCGGTTGAATTCACCGCGATCACCCCGGGCTTGGCGCGATCAAGCACGAGATGCGGAAACAAACCTTTGGTGCCGTCGCTCCTCTGCGCGATCGAAACGGGCGTCCAGAGTCCACTGGTGCTTTGTTCCGGCGCCAGCGAGGCGCCCAGCTTTTGCCAAGCTCAATGCCGTCACCCGTATTTCCTTCGCAGCTCATGGAATGTGTGGAACAGGACGAGGCATGAATGCCTCGCGGAGGCGTTTGTTGTGCGCGTATCCACCGGTCGCCAGCACTACGCCTTTGCGGGCTTTCACCGCGACTCTGCCTACCGTTGATTTCCATTTGCGCGCCTTTGACGCCGTCCCGGTTGCCCATCAACTCGACGATTGAAGAATCGAAAAGGATCGGCACTTTGCGTTTGCGCAAACTGTAAAACAATCGCGCGATGAGCGCGTTGCCCATCATCAGCCGCGTTCCGCGTTCATATTTCAACCGGTCCGCCAGATAACGAAAAAGCAGTTTTGCGGAATAAACGAAATTGCCGAGCGACTCGTACCGGCCGATGAGTCGAGAAATGTCAGCCTTGCCGACCATCATGCCCCGAGCAGCATGAACTCTGCTACCGGCGGACGTATACGGCGAAAATCACTGTCAAGCAGACGTCCATCGAACGGCTCCGGCACTATCGCGCGCCCGGCCAATGCGGCACCAGGCAAGTTGCTACGATAGTCGGGGTGTTTGCCGCAGGGAAGGAACTGGACGTCGGATCGTGCGCACAGATAGTCGATCGCCGCCGGCCCGGTTCGAAGATAGGCATTCCTCAAATCGCGATTGGTCCCGTCACCGATCAACGCGCTTAGATAGCGGTCAGCCTGCTCCGCGCTATCACTGAATCCCGCTGCGCGACTTCGGCTGTTACCTGGGATCCAAAGCGTGCCGGCTGAAGTCGCACCGGTGCCGCCGACCTGGTCGGACTTCTCGCATAAGAGCACGTCTAGACCCTCAAGTGAGGCCACCAGCGCGGCAGCCATACCCGCAGGGCCGGCACCTGCAACCAAGAGGTCGACCTCAGAAGGAATGTCCGTTTTTGACGCTCATCGTCGCACCGACCGTCAACTATCGTTCGTTTGGAGGATGTCACGCAGTAACGACGATGTCATTGCTTGGCGTCCAAATTCATTGTCCGTCACCGATCGAATGACGCACCAGAGGCGACAGCTGTCATCTGATTACATCCAGTTCAGCCCGAGTTCATGGGCGCCGCACCAAGTTGGGAATACGGCGGCGCTCGATTTTCGTGCACAGACTCCAGCCGCGCGCCTAACAGAGCCAACATCGGAGCGAAGAAATGACGAAGCGGACAAACATTTCCAGACTGAAGTACTCGACGATCGTCTTGGTGGCGGTCGCCGCACTGATGGGTTCTGCACACATTGCAAAAGCAAAAGGCGATCACCATCAAGGCAATAACTCTCAAGGCAACGGTGCGCGACCCCACTTCGTGATCAGCGGTCAGCCAGCCAATGTGAAAAGAGTGCTGCGCACCAACAAAAGAAAGAGATGGCAGAAAGAAGAAAAAGGCTTGCGGAAATATCATTGTTCCGACGGCCGAGTGCGGAGTGAATCCCAAAAATCCTGTCGGCAGTACACGTCCTGCTCTTCCTCCATCACAGGCTGACGGCAACAAAGCCAACCCCAAAGGTCCATCTCCAGCGTATACGACTGTAACGCTGTCCAACGGTGTCACGACCTCTGCAATATTTAGTGGCAAGGGACTCACCGTAACGTCTACCTCACCCGGCACAATCACCGTGTCCAATGGCACCAATACCGTCACCATGCCGGGTGGATCGATGAATCTTTCTGGCGCCGCATCAGTCAGGCGGGTGCAGGCGTACAAGCCGCCGGCAATGCCACCCGCGGTTATCGTCGCGAGCCCGATTGTTGGCGTTGGCGCCGCTGGTGTGACCGTTGGTGCCGCCTTGGTCGGGGTTGCTACCGGACATCCTATCCAGGTTAGTCAAGGAGACGGGCGGCAGCGTCATTGAAGACGCCGCAGCCGTCGTGGAGTGGGTAAACGGGTGGTTCTAAACATTCGCTATTCGTCATCCCAGAGCGCGAGCGGCAGATTTTCTGCCGCCCGCGTTCTTTTCGGGATGACGGTTATTTAGGGAGATTAAGCGATTAACGCAGTTCCGGCGTCGCCTTGAAGTATTTTGAATGCTCGATGAGCGCGTAACGGTCAGTCATCCCTGCGATATACTCCGCGATACGTCGCGAGTGCGATGACGCGTCACTGGTGTCGATCCCCTCACTCCAGTCCTCAGGCAGATCAGCAGGTGTTTGCGTGTAGTGCGCAAACAGGCCACGCACAACACCTTCGGCGTCGGCCATAACCCGTATCACGCGGTCGTGGCGATACATTCGCGGATAAAGAAACGCTTTGATCTCGCGGTCGGCTTTTTCCATTGCCGGGGAAAAGGCCACAAGCGGCCGCGGCGCGTCACGAACCTCGGCCACCGAGCGCGGATTCAGCATCGCCGCACGTCGGCCGGTTTCTCCAATCACATCTTCAATCATGCGGGTGATGAGTACACGCACCGTTTCGTGCACCCGCCGCGCCGGTTCAATGCGGGGGTGTTTTGCGTCGATCTCGTTCAGGATATTTCCGACAAGTGGTACTTCCGAGATATCCTCAAGCGTAAACAGATCGGCACGCAAGCCGTCATCGATGTCGTGGGCATCGTAAGCGATGTCGTCCGACAAAGTGGCGGCCTGTGCTTCAGCGCTGGCATGGGTCCACAATTCGAGATCCTGAATTCTTGAATACGCGATGATTGGTGCGGGCGTACCCTGTCTGGCATAGCGGCCGACCCCGCGCCCGACCGATCAACCAAAGGGCCATTATGCTTGACGAGGCCTTCGAGCGTTTCCCAGCTAAGGTTCAGGCCGTTGAAGCCCGCGTATCGACGCTCAAGATCCGTAACGATGCGCAATGCCTGGACGTTGTGATCAAAGCCACCGTACCCGGCAAGGCATTCGTCAAGCGCTCGCTCACCGGCATGGCCGAACGGCGGGTGACCGAGATCATGTGCGAGTGCTAGCGCTTCAGCGAGATCCTCATCGAGTCCGAGAGCGCGCGCGAGCGAGCGGGCAATCTGCGCGACCTCGAGCGTGTGTGTCAGTCGCGTGCGATAGTGATCGCCCTCGTGATAGACGAATACCTGCGTCTTGTGCGCCAAGCGCCGAAAGCTGCGGAATGAATGATTCGGTCGCAGTCCCGCCGGAAGGCATTGCGGCTCGGACTTGCCGGTTCATCGTAGCGCCGGCCCCGGCTTTGCCGCGGATCGCTGGCATAAATGGCCCGCTCGCGCCTGGAATCGACCGCCATTGTGCGCATTGACCTCATTGATCCGCGCACTTAACTATCCGTTGGGCGATCTGCCAATAGGATAGGCCCGAAAAGGTAAGCGAATGAACGCGAGCATCACGGTTAGCGAACGGGCGGCACGACGCATCGGCGAGATCCTCAAAGGCGAGCCGAGCGGAACGATGCTGCGCGTCAGCGTCGAAGGCGGAGGCTGTTCGGGCTTTCAATACAAATTCGACATGGAGCATTCCAAAGCTAGCGACGACCTTGTGATCAACCGCGACGGTGCTGTCATTCTGATCGACCCGATTTCAGTCAACTACATGGCCGGATCGGAAATCGATTTTGTTGACGATCTGATCGGTGCTTCGTTCAAGGTGAAAAATCCGCAGGCAAAAGCCTCGTGCGGCTGCGGCACCAGTTTCGCGCTTTAACCCGGAACGAGGAAGGCGCCGACATCCGCCGGCGCTCCCAATTTGCATCGTGCAAATTAAGTTTTCACCGGAGCAAAAACGTAGCCGTTTCCATCCCGCTTGATCGTACCGGCGCCCGGCATGCTGTGTGATAACCGGTCACTATTAGCTTGTCGGCAATGGCGCGATCCATAATCTTGCGCCGTGTGCCTGCGCCGAGCCGATGAACTCAAGCGGGCCATCAAGACCGAACGCGGCGGAGGCCGCGGTCGCTGCAGTACAAAATTTCGGCGTGAGATACTGTCCATACTGCGCTCCCCTGTACATGAGGGCTGCTGAGACCCAAGGCATAAACACCATGCGGCCCAGTCCGCGTCCATATACTGCGCGAATATAATATTGTGCCAATGCCGACGCTATTCCGCCGCAACCGCAGGCGGCGCTTCTTCGACTTCCTTCAACTGCGGCTCGAGCCGGCGTTTCAGCATCCGGTCGACGCGGTCGAGATAGAGGTAAATTACCGGCGTAATGTACAGCGTCAGGAGCTGCGACAGCACAAGACCGCCGACCACTGCCACGCCGAGCGGCTGACGCAATTCAGCTCCCGCACCGGTACCGAGCGCAATCGGCAGCGTGCCGAAAATCGCGGCGAAAGTCGTCATCATGATCGGGCGGAAGCGCAGGACCGCGGCCTCGCGGATCGCGGCTTCCGCCGACAATCCAACGCGTCGTCGCTCGATCGCAAAGTCGATCATCATGATCGCGTTCTTCTTGACGATGCCGACCAACATCACGATGCCGATCATGGCGATGACGGACAGATCCATACCGAACAGCATCAACGTCAGGATCGCGCCGATACCCGCGGACGGCAGACCGGAAATGATCGTGATCGGATGGATGAAGCTTTCGTACAAAATTCCGAGCACCACGTAGGCTGCAAAAATCGCGGCCAAAATCAGGATGCCCTGCCCGCGCAGTGAATCTGGAATACCTGTGCAGTGCCCTGGAATCCGGTGGTGATGGTCGCGGGCAGTCGCTTCGTCACGCTCGAGCTTCTGGATGGCGTCGACGGCCTGACCCAGCGAGAACCCGGGTGCAAGATTGAACGAGATCGTCACTGCCGGCTGTTGGCCCTGGTGATTGACCTGCAAAGGACCCACGGTGCGTTCGAACCGGGTGACCGCAGAGAGCGGCACTGTCGTGCCGGTCGACGTCTTCAGATAGACACGCGCCAGATCATCGGGGCCGACCTGAAACTCCGGCTGCGTCTCGAGAATAACTTGATAGTAGTTCACCGGACTGTAGATGGTCGCGACCTGCCGCACACCAAAAGCGTTGTATGAGCTCCTGACGAGATCTGATCGACGGTCAACCCGTAAACCGCAGCCTTTTCACGATCGACTTCGATCGAGATTTGCGGATTGGTGACGTAAAGGTCCGTCGTCACGTCGAGCAAGCCGGGAATGCGCGAAATCTTCTCGCGCATTTCCGGCGTCGCGCGATAGAGCGACGTCGTGTCATTGGATTGCAGCGTGTACTGATATTGGCTTTTGGCGAGTTTGCCACCCAGATTGATGTTCTGGATCGGCTGGAAATAGATTGCCAGACCCGGCACCACGTTTGCGGTCTGCCTGCAGGCGTGCGAGGATCGTCTGCAGATTGTCGCGCTCCTTGCGCGGCTTCAGCGCGATCAGCATGCGTCCGCTGTTGCCGACGGAATTTGGGTCCGCCGGTACCGACCGTAGAGATTCACATACTGAACCGCAGGATCCGCCCGTACAATCTCGGCAGCCTTGCGCTGAAGTTGCGTGATCGCGGGAAACGATATGTCGGTTGCGCCTTCCGTTATGCCGATGACATAGCCGGTGTCTTCCGTCGGAAAGAACCCCTTGGGGACCACGACATAGAGCGCGATCGTCGCGAAGAACGTGCCTATCGTTACCATCAACATGATGGATTTGAAGGCGATCACCCGATCGAGCGTCCATTGGTAGGTGTTCAGCATTCCCTCGAAGAAGCGCTCAAACCAACGCAACACGAAAAACTGTTTCTCACCCTCCTTATGGTGGCCGAGAACGCGCGCGCACAGCATTGGGGTGAGTGTCAACGAAACAGATCCGGAAACTACGATCGCGACCGCGATCGACACCGCGAATTCACGAAATACGCGGCCGACCATTCCGCCCATCAACAACACGGGAATGAACACGGCGATCAGCGAAAAGGTGATCGATACGATTGTGAAGCCGATCTCGCGCGAGCCTTTTAGAGCCGCTTCGAACGGACGCATCCCGCCTTCAATGTGGCGGACGATGTTCTCCAGCATCACGATGGCATCGTCGACCACGAACCCGACCGACAGTGTGAGTGCCAGCAACGTCATATTATTGATTGAGAAGCCAAAGGCATACATCGCCGCGAATGTGCCGACCAGCGATACCGGCACTGCCAGCGCCGGAATAATGGTCGCCGACACTTTGCGCAGGAACAGAAAAATCACCATGATCACGAGAGTAATCGCGATGGCCAAGGTTTCCTGCACGTCGATGACCGCGGCGCGGATCGACAGCGAACGATCAAACAGGGGCTCCATCTGGATCGAAGGCGGCACTTGCGCGCGCATGGTTGGCAAGTTCTGACGCACAAGGTCGACCACTTGCACGGTGTTGGCGTCAGGTTGGCGCTGTATCGCCAGAACGATGGCCCGCCCATCATTGAACCAGGTGGCGATCTTTTCATTTTCGACGCTGTCGACGACACGCGCTATCTGATTGAGCTTTATCGGCGCGCCATTGCGATAGGCAACAACCACATCGCGATAGTCCTCAGCGTGCGGCATCGCGCTGGTCGCAGCCAACGTCACGCTCTGCTTCGGGCCGGTCAGAACGCCGACAGGCGTGCTCGAATTGGCCTTGGCGACGACATTGCGCACATCCTCAAGCGAGATATTGCGAGCGGCTGCTTCGGTCGGATTGACCTGGACGCGGACCGCGAATTTCTGCGCGCCATAGACAAGAACCTGAGCAACGCCCGGTAATTGCGATATCTGTGGTGCGAGAATCGTCTCGGCATAGTCGTCAACCGTTGACAGCGGAAGCGTGTCCGACCGTAGAGCGATATAGAGCACCGGGAAGTCCCCGGATTCACCTTGCGGAACGACGGCGGTATCGTCATTTCGATCGGCAGCAGGCGCGCCGAGGTCGCCAGCGCCGTCTGCACGTCAAGCGCGGCACCGTCGATATTGCGCCCAAGATCAAACTGAATGGTAATCTGCGCAAGGCCGAGAGAGGACGACGAGTTCATCGACGAGATGCCGGAAATCGTCGACAGCTGCCGCTCTATTGGCGATGCAACCGATGACGCCATGGTCTCCGGGCTTGCACCAGGAAATTGCGCCGTAATCTGAATGGTCGGAAGAAGTCGACCGCAGGCAGCGCTGCGACAGGCAGCAGCCGATAGGCAAAGATGCCGAAAACGATCAACGACGCTGTCATCAGCGTCGTCAGCACCGGCCGGCGGATACAGGTCTCGGAAATGTTCATGGTTCAGCTGCCCGCGACCTTAGGCGTGCGCAAGTTCACGCGCGTGCCTTTCGACAACAGCAGCTGTCCCTCGGTCACGACGGTTTCGCCGCCATTGAGACCGGACGCGATCACACTTTCGTTGCCGATCTGACGCTCGACTTTCACAGGTTGCAGCTGGGCAACGCCGTCCTGGATCACGAACACAAAGGTGCCGGTCTGGCTGATCTGCACGGCGTTTGCGGGCACCACAACGCCATCCTCGTTGCGCAGGGTCATCTCTGTGTTGACCAGAGTGCCGGGCCAGAGCAATTCATCCTGGTTCGGCATGGTCGCGCGCACCATCGCCATTCCGGTCGAGGGATCGACGGTGTTCTCGATCATCGTGACCTGGCCGTTGGCACGCTTTTGCTCTCCCGGCACAATCGCCTCAACGGTGGCGGTCTCACGCAGCAATAGCCTTGCGGATATCGGGCAGGTTCTTCTGCGGCACTGTGAAACTGACATAGACCGGCACCATCTGGTTGATGGTCGCCATCGGCGAGGTGTCGGCCTGACGCACAAAATTTCCGACCTTGACGTTGGCCATGCTGATGCGGCCAGAAATCGGCGCGCGGATTCCACAGAAGCCGAGCTGAACTTTCAGGTTTTCGAGCTGAGCGCGATTTGATTCCGCAGTGGCGCGCGAGACATTGACCGCGGTTTGCGCGTTGTTGAGCGTGACGATCGGCGTTGCGTTCCTTGCGGCGAGATCCGTGTAGCGCTCGACGTCGCGTTGTGCCTGCTCAAGCGTGGACTGCGCGCCGTCGATGACCGCCTGCACGCGCTTCATGTCGGCTTCGATCTGGCGGCAATCGAGCGTGAACAGCAGGTCGCCCTTTCTGCACATTGGCGCCGTCACGGAAATGCACATCTGTGATTGTGGTATCGACCTGCGTTTTGATGGCAACGCTGGCGATGGGGTGACCATTGCCGAGGGCGGTGAGGCGGATCGGCATCGTCTTGCGTTCAGCAACCGCAGTCTCAACCGGGACCGCACGGACCTGGGGGGCGCGGGCCGCCGCGCCGTCCGTGGACCAGAACCCGCGGGCAAGCACAACAACGCCAATCAGGGCGACCACCGCCCCGCCAAGGAGCCATTTTCGCTTGATCATCGGCAATTTTCGGTCCGGATCATTTGGGCCTGCCCGGACGCTCCCTAATCCGCGGAATGGCTTGTTTCACATAAATTTGGGCCGCGTTAGCGCCTTACCTAGCATATAAACGTTACTGAGTGCATATCCCTGCGGTCTCCTATAAACACGGGAAATACAGCGTTATTCGCCCCGCCCGGAACCCCGAAAATCCATGCGAATTGCCACCTGGAACGTGAATTCCATCCGCCAGCGCATGGACAACCTGGAGGCTTGGCTCAGAGAGCGACAACCGGACATTGTCTGCCTGCAGGAGATCAAGTGCACGGACGAGGCGTTCCCGCGCGAGCCGCTGGAAGCCCTCGGGTACAATGTCGCGGTGCATGGCCAGAAGACCTTCAACGGTGTGGCGCTGCTGTCCAAGCTGCCGTTCGACGAGAGTTGCGCCGGGATTGATCGGCGATGATGCCGACGTGCAGGCGCGCTTTCTCGAAGCGATCGTCTCGACCAAATCCGGCGCGCTACGGGTCATCAGCCTTTACCTGCCCAACGGCAATCCGCCGAACACTGACAAATATGCGTACAAGCTCAACTGGATGTCTCGCCTCATTAATTTCTCGCATGAGCGTCTTAAACTGGAAGAACCGATGCTGCTGGCCGGCGATTTCAATGTCATCCCGACCACCGCTGACGCGCGTCGTCCCGAGGCATGGAAGAATGACGCCCTGTTCCTGCCGCAGACGCGAGAGAAGTTTCGCGCCCTGGTCAATCTCGGACTTACCGATGCGATACGCGCGGTGAGCGATGAACCGACCTCTATACCTTTTGGGACTATCAGGCCGGCGCCTGGGCCAAGGATGATGGCATCCGCATCGATCACCTGCTGTTGTCGCCGCAGGCTGCGGACCGGCTGACCGATGCCGGCATCGACCGCCACGTGCGCGGCTGGGACAAGCCATCCGACCATGTCCCGGTCTATATCGATCTGGATCTCGATGGCCGCTGACGAGCGGCGAGCGCCCTACTCCCGCCGCGTCTCCAGCCATTGGCGCAGATAGACGGCGGCCAGCGCGCGCTCATCCTCGTTCGCCTGCTGCATGGCGCTGTCATAGAGCTTCGTGATCCAGGCCTGATCGGAACGCGCGTTGTCTTTGGCGAGCGCGAGCCACATCAGCCCGCGCGCGGCCTGACGCGGAACATGGTCGCCTTCGAACAACATGGCGCCGAGCATCGCCTGCGCCTCGCATTGGCCTTTCTGCGCGGAGAGACCGAGCCATCGCGCCGCCTGGCGTGCATCGCGCGGCGCACCGTTGCCGTTGAGGTAAAGCCGCGCCAGAAAATATTGCGCGTCTGGATCGCGGAAGTAGGACGCCGCGTAGGCAAACATCTCGCGCGCGCGCTGCGGATCACGCTTGACGTCGGTCTGCGGAATTCCGTCGAGATAGTAGTGCCCAAGTGCCACGAAAGCATTGGCGACGAAACGCGCCTGCGGCGTGTCCGGATTGTCGTCGGCGTGACTGTCGGCAATGCGGCGGAAATATTCGAACGCCTTGAGGTCATTCTGCGCGACGCCGTCGCCTTCCGCATACATGCGGCCGAGCTTCCACTGCGCGAGCGCGTGACCCTTTTCGGCCGCGTACTCAAGCGAGTTCACCGCCTTGACGGTTTCGCCGGCCTTGAGCCAGTTCGCGCCGGAACGAAATGCTTCCATCGGCGACATCGGCGGCGGGCCGACGCTGCGCATCGGTCTTGCTGCCATCGAGCGCGTGCGCGGGCGCTGCGGCCAAAAGCCCGCCGATCAACAGCGCGCGCAGCGTGCTCTCAAACGTCCGCATAGCACTCTTTCTCGCCCGCCCCGCCGGGATGCGTCACAGCGCCGTTGACGGCGGGACCCACCTGCTGGGCGTACTTCCACAAATAACCAGACCCGTAATCGTTCTCGCGCGGCTTCCACTGCGCCTTGCGCTTGGCGAGTTCCTCGGCAGAAAGCTTCACGTCGAGCGTGACCCTTCACCGCGTCGATCTCGATGATGTCGCCGTCGCGGATCAGCCCGATCGGACCGCCGATCGCTGCCTCCGGCCCGACATGGCCGACGCAGAAACCGCGCGTGGCGCCTGAGAAACGCCCGTCCGTGATCAGCGCGACTTTTTCGCCGGCGCCCTGGCCATACGAGCGCGGCCGTGGTCGAGAGCATTTCGCGCATGCCGGGGCCACCGCGTGGCCCCTCGTAGCGGATCACCAGAACTTCGCCGTCCTTGTATTTGCGGTTCTTCACCGCATCGAAGCAGGCTTCCTCGCCGTCAAAGCACCGCGCCGGACCGCTGAACTTGAGCCTCTTCATGCCGGCGATCTTCACGATCGCACCTTCCGGCGCGAGATTGCCTTTGAGCCCGACAACGCCGCCGGTCGGCATCAGTGGCTTATCGGCCGGATAGACGACATCCTGATCCGGATTCCACTTCACGTTCTTCAGATTTTCGGCGATGGAACGTCCCGTTACCGTCAGGCAATCGCCGTGCAGGTAGCCGTGATCCAGAAGCGTTTTCATCAAAAGCGGCACGCCGCCAGCTTCGAACATATCCTTGGCGACATAACGGCCACCCGGTTTCAAATCTGCGACATAAGGGTCTTTTTGAAGACTTCGGCCACGTCGAACAGCGTGAATTCGATACCGCACTCATGGGCGATCGCCGGCAAATGCAGCGCAGCATTGGTCGAGCCGCCCGTTGCGGCGACAACCGCCGCGGCATTCTCGAGCGCCTTGCCGGGTTACTATGTCGCGCGGCCGAATATTCTTGACGATCAGGTCCATGATCATCTCGCCCGCAAGCATGCAGAACTTGTCGCGAATTTCGTAGGGCGCCGGCGCGCCCGCCGAGTATGGCAGCGCGAGGCCGATGGCTTCCGATACCGTCGCCATTGTGTTCGCGGTGAATTGCGCGCCGCAGGCGCCGGCGGATGGACAGGCGTTCTGTTCGAGAATGTCGAGATCTTCATCCGACATCTGCCCGACGGAATGCTTGCCGACCGCCTCGTAAACGTCCTGGATGGTGACCGGCTTGCCCTTGAACGTGCCGGGCAAGATCGAGCCGCCATAGATGTAGATCGCCGGCACGTTCAGACGGCACATCGCCATCATCATGCCGGGCTGTGACTTGTCGCAGCCGGCGATGCCGATCAGCGCATCGTAGGCATGGCCACGCACGGTCAGTTCGACGCTGTCGGCGATGACCTCGCGCGAGGGCAGCGACGCCTTCATGCCGGCGTGGCCCATCGCGATACCGTCGGTAACCGTGATGGTGCAAAACTCGCGCGGGGTCGCGCCGACCGCAGCCACGCCCTTCTTCACAACCTGCGCCTGGCGCATCAGGGCGATGTTGCAGGGAGCTGCCTCGTTCCAGCACGTCGCCACGCCGACGAACGGCTGGTGGATCTGCTCCGTGGTGAGCCCCATCGCGTAGTAGAATGAGCGATGCGGTGCCCGATCCGGCCCCTCGGTGGCGTGCCGGCTTGGAAGTTTCGACTTCAAACTAGATTTGGCGTCCATCGGTCCTATCGCCCAGCCCCGGTTATCGCTGCCGGGTCGGCCAGCCGGCACTCAAGAGGCAGCCGGCTTGGCGGGCATCGATGTGGTTGAATGGTATGGCCAGATCGCGGCGCGGCTGGGCTAACCTCCTCTCTCGGTTAAATGTTCTGACACTGTTGCAAAGCGGTCACAGGTGTAGGTGAGCGCGCAACACCGGTTAGATCGCCCATGTTGTTTGTCGAGGCCCTGGGCAGCCTGTCGCCGTTTTCGACAATTTCCCCCGCCAAGACTAAGGCGAGGAGATGGCACGCCAGGTGGCGCAACCATTATTCGTTTAGTGCCGCGCTCCCTCACGAGAACGCGGGCGCCTCATGGCGCGCCATCGCGGGCGTCTTCCTTACAGCGCCGGCCGCGCTTTGCGGTTGCCGTCCGTTGTCCCCGCCGTGTTCGCCGCTATGGCGAAGCTTGCGGCGAGCGGTCCAGCCCCGGTGGCCATGCTCTGGCGGGCGGCTCGTAGTGCTGCCGGGCGGAGCCGGCACCGGTGCCGGGGACGTCCTCCCCAGCCGCGCGGGCTCGATCCGACCCCTACGCCTCATGGGAGCGCCCTCCTGGCGGACCGAGACATATGGGGATTAAAGTCAAGACTTGAAAGTCGCACCACCTCGAGCTGTCATTGCCGGAGCTTGACGTCGGCAATCCATGTGATGCAGGCTGGCGGCACCGGTTAGACCATCGATCGCTGCAAAAGCATCATAGATGCGCGGGTCAAGCCACGCGCATGACGTGAGAGGTATTTCGACTAACAAGTCATTCCGGGACGGCGCTGCAGAACCGGGATCCAGACGGCGTTTCACACAGCGACCCAGTCATGTTCACCCTTGTCGCGGGCATGACGGTGCGACGGATCGGGTTCGCGCCCTCAGCGCGCCGAGAATGACAATCCATAAGGAATGTGTAGCTGCGCCGATGCCTCCCCTCGCCTCCCGCCGTTCTTTCTTCGACCGTCCGGTGCTCAAGGTCGCGCCCGATCTGATCGGCGCGACGCTGCTCGTTGACGGCGTCGGCGGCATCATCGTCGAGGTCGAGGCTTATCACCACGCCGATCCCGCGGCCCATTCGTTCAATGGACGCACCGAACGAAATGCCGTGATGTTCGGTCCGGCGGGCTACGCCCTACATTTACCGCTCCTACGGCATTCACTGGTGCCTCAATTTCGTGTGCGAAGAGGAAGGTAGCGCCAGCGCCGTCCTGATCCGCGCGCGCTCGTGAACCGGCCCACGGCGTGCCGACAATGCGCCGCCGCCGCAGCGTATCCGAAGAGCGGGCACTATGTTCCGGGTCCGGGAAAACTATGCGATGGCGCTGGCCGTGACGCACAAACACAACGGTCTGCCTCTCGACCGCGCACCTTTGAATTGCGCGCGCGCGACGAAGCCGGCGATCAGCGACGGGCGTACGTATCGGGATCACGAAGGCGGCGGCGAAGCCCTGGCGCTACGGGTTGAAAGGGTCAAAATTTCTCAGCAAAGCCGTTCCTGCTGGTACGCACCTCTCGGTCGTCATCGCTCACGCGGCGCCACTCGAGGCCGCTCCAGCGCCTCCGCGATCTTGGCCTTGCGCGCCACCGCCTCCTCGCGCTTTTCCTTTTCTTCTTCGACCACCTCTTCCGGCGCGCGCGCCATGAGTTGGGATTGTCCGAGCTTTGGCATCGACGCGGGCAATGTCGGCGTCAGCCTTCTGCATTTCCTTACCGAGGCGCGCACGCTCGGCGGCGACATCGATCACGCCCTTGAGCGGCAGCGCCGCCGTCTCGCCGCGCACGACGAGTTGCACCGAGCCTTGCGGCGGCGTGGCCGCTGGATGAGATGTCCGACACGCGCGCCAGCCGCTTGATGAACTCGGCCCAGCGCTCGGCACGCGCCTTGGTCTCCGGCCGAAGCGCCGGCCAAGCACCAGCGGGATCGCCGCAGTGATGTTCATTTCCGCGCGCACGGAACGGATGGCGGTAACGAGATCGATGACCCAGCCGATTTCCGCTTCGGCCTTGTCGTCAGAAAGACCCACGAGCTGCGGCCATGTATCTAGCGCCAGCAAAGCGTCATGCTTCGCCGGTCACCGTCCACAATTCTTCGGTGATGAAAGGCATGAACGGCTGCAGCAGCTTGAGGATTTCATCGCGCGCCCAGGCCACCATGGCCTGCGTCTCGCTCTTGGCGGCGCCATCCGCGCCGGTGAGCAGCGGCTTCGCCAGCTCAAGATACCAGTCGCAGTAGATGTTCCAGACGAAGCGGTAGACCGCAGCGTCGCCGCGTCGTTGAAGCGATAGGCCTCGATCGCTTCGGTAATCTCGGTCGGCAGCTTTCGCCGTTTCGTGCGCGATCCAGCGGTTGAGCGTTTCCTTCGCCGATTTCGGATCGAAATTGGCGACGCTCGCGCAACCGTTCATTTCGGCAAAGCGCGCGGCGTTCCACAGCTTGGTCGCGAAATTACGGTAGCCCTCGACGCTGGGTCGAGAGCTTGATGTCGCGTCCCTGCGCCGCCATGGCGGCGAGCGTGAAGCGCAATGCATCGGCGCCATATTCATCGATCAGCGCCAGCGGATCGATGACGTTACCTTTCGACTTCGACATCTTGGCGCCGGAAGCATCGCGCACGAGCGCATGGATGTAAACGTCGTGGAACGGGATCTCCTTCATGAAATGGAGACCCATCATCATCATGCGCGCGACCCAGAAGAAGATGATGTCGAAGCCGGTGACCAGCGTTGACGTCGGGTAGTAGCGCGCGAGCTCCGGGCGTATTGTCCGGCCAGCCGAGCGTCGAGAACGGCCACAGCGCGGACGAGAACCATGTGTCGAGCACATCCTCGTCGCGGGTGAGCTTCGTCTTCTTTCCGTAGTGCTTGTCGGCGTCGTCTGCGCCTCGGCCTCTGTCAGCGCGACGAATGCCTTGTTCGTCGGGCCCGTACCAGGCCGGAATCTGATGGCCCCACCAGAGCTGGCGCGAGAATGCACCACGGCTGAATGTTTTCCATCCAGTCGAAATAGGTTTTCTCCCAATTCTTCGGGAATGAATTTGGTCTTGCCCGCACGCACCGCCGCGATTGCTGGTTTCGCCAGCTCTTTCGCGTTGACGTACCACTGGTCGGTCAGGAATGGCTCGATCACAACGTTCGAGCGGTCGCCGTGCGGCACGACGTGTGACTGCGGCTCGATTTTCTCGACGAGGCCTTTTTCTTCCAGCCGCGCAAGGATCGCCTTGCGTGCCGCGAACCGGTCCGTGCCATTCATCGCCAGCGTGGCGTCAAGATCCGCAGAGTTCGGCATGCCCGCCACGAAGTCCGCATTATCTTTCAGTTGAAGCTTGGCTTCGGTGCTGAAGATATTGATTTGCGGCAGGTTATGCCGTTTGCCGACCTCGAAATCGTTGAAGTCGTGCGCCGGCGTGATCTTCACCGCGCCCGAGCCCTTCTCGGATCGGAATACTCGTCGGCGATGATCAGGATCTTCCGCCCGACCAGCGGCAGGATCACGTTCTTGCCGACCAGGATCTTGTATCGCTCGTCGTCCGGATGCACCGCCACCGCCGGCGTCGCCGAGCATGGTCTCCGGTCGCGTCGTCGCCACGACAATGAACGTCGAGCGATCGTCCGGATTGAAGCGTCTTGCCCTTCGATCGGATAGCGCAGATGCCAGAGGTGGCCTTTGGTCTCGACCTGGATCACCTCAAGATCGGAAATCGCGGTCAGCAGCTTCGGATCCCAGTTGACCAGCCGCTTGTCCTTGTAGATGAGGCCGGCGCGATGAAGTTCCACAAAAACTTTAAGAACGGCGCGCGACAGTCCCTCGTCCATGGTGAAGCGCTCGCGCGACCAGTCGCATGACGCGCCAAGCCGCTTGAGCTGATTGACGATGGTGCCGCCGCTCTCGGCCTTCCATTCCCAGACCCGCTTGAGGAAAGCTTCGCGGCCCATCTCGCGCCGGCTCTTCTCCTGCCGCTCCATCAGCTGGCGCTCGACCACCATCTGCGTCGCGATGCCCGCGTGGTCGGTGCCCGGCTGCCAGAGCACGTCCTTGCCGCGCATGCGCTCGAACCGGCACAGGATGTCCTGCAGCGTGTTGTTCAGCGCATGGCCCATATGCAATGAGCCGGTCACGTTCGGCGGCGGAATGACGATAGAGTAAGGCTTCGCACCGGCACGCTCGGGCTGGCCGGCGCGGAAGGCGCCCGCCTGTTCCCAAGTCCGGTAGATGCGGCCCTCGACCTCCGAAGGCTGGTAGGTCTTATCGATCGTCATCGTTTTGCGTGAAGCACCGTCGGCGCGCTAGAAAGCCTACCGCACCGCCGAGGTCAACTTTGTCCCCCGACACACCCGTTTCGCGCGGCAGCGCCACGTCCGCCATCACGCTGCTGGCACTGGCCTCCTTCGCCAGCCAGTCGATGGTGCGGGTTTCAGATTCGCTGTTGCCGCAGATCGCCGCCGACTTCGGGGTCAGCGTCGGTGCAGCCTCGATCGTGGTCACCGCCTACGCGCTGGCGCACGGCTCGGTGCAGCTCATCATCGGTCCGGTCGGCGACCGCTTCGGCAAATATGCCTGCGTCACGGCTGCGGCGGCGATGTCGACCGTGCTGGTGCTGATGTGCGGCCTCGCAGGGTCGCTGCCGACGCTTGTCGCCGCGCGCCTTGCCTGCGGCCTGTCGGCCGGCTGGATCATTCCGCTGGCCATGGCCTTCCTCGGCGACGTCATCCCCTACGAGCGCCGCCAGCAGGTGCTCGGCACGTTTCTGTCAGGGCAGATTCTCGGCCAATTGTTCGGCCAGGCCGCCGGAGGCGTCCTCGGCGATCTCTTCGGATGGCGCAACGTGTTCTTTTTCTCGCCGCGCTCTTTGCCGTTGCGACCGTTGCGCTGCTGATCGAATTCTTCCGCAATCCGATCACGCACGCGGGACACGCCACCGCCACGCGCTCGCGCGGCTTTGTGAAAGACTACGCGACCGTGCTGCGCTCGCCGTGGGCGCGCGCGGTGATCGTCGCATGGGCTTCATCGAGAGCCTCTTCATGTTCGGCGCTTTCGCCTTTGTCGGTGCCGATCTGCATCTGCGCTTCGGCGTCAGTTTCGCGCTGGTCGGGATCTTTCGTCGGCGCCTTCGCAATCGGCGGGCTGATCTACAGCCTCTCGGTGCGCGGACTCGTGAACCGGCTCGGCCAGATCGGACTCGTCACCGGCGGCGGTGTGATGCTCGCCCTCGCCTACCTGACAATTGCGTTCACGCCGAACGCCTACCTCGCGCCGTTCGCCATCACCGCAATCGGGCTCGGCTATTACATGCTGCACAACACGTTGCAGACCAACGCTACGCAGATGACGCCGGAAGCGCGCGGCACTGCGGTGGCGATTTTTCCTCCGCGCTTTACCTCGGGCAGACGCTCGGCGTCGCCATCAACGGAATCGTGTTCGACCGCTTCAGCGCGGTGCCGGTGTTTGTGACTTGCAGCCGATGGTTTGCTGGCGATTGGGCTTGTGGTTCGCGCGCGCGCTCGGCGCGGCAGGACTCAGGAAATTTACATCTGTCATTCCCGTCGGCGTCATGAGCCGAGCGCGAACCGGCAATCCATGATCACCGTGCAGGCGAAGTTCGTAAGGACTTCCGAGTCCGCGCTCATCTGGAGCGCGTCGGGCCCGGATGACGCGCCATGAGTCTAAATTTACGGCCGGCCGCGCGAGACGCGCTCGATCTCCGCGCGCACGATGCGCTCGACCATGCTCGGCAGGTTGTCGTCCAGCCATGACTTGAGCATCGGCCGCAGCATTTCCCGTCACCAGATCCTCAAGCGTGCGCGCGTTCTGTCCGATCACGGTGTGCGCCAGCGTGTTGAAAGCGCTGTCGACCGCGGCGATCGTCTCGTTCGAAATCAGCGCTCGATCAGACCGGGATGGCGGCTGCGGGTCTGGCTTCGTGGAGAACACGACGTCGGATGTGCCGTCAATCGTGCGGAAGCCCGGCGCCGGTCTGGGCGACGGCAGGCGGTGCCGCCATCGCCGGCGGTGCCAGCACCTCGGTCAGATCGAGCACGTCGGGCGTTGATGCCTGTTTCGGCCGCGGGTGTCCCATCGAGTTCTGCGAGCATCGCGTCGATTTCATCCTGACTGTTGGCCGCCGCCGGGCACGGCGCCGCGGGCTTTGGCGCGGGCGGCGGCGCTGCCGATTTCGCTGGCGCGGCGGGCGGCGTTGGACGGCTCAGGCAGCCGTTACCGCCGGGTTGTTGTTTCGGCGGCGCGCGCAGTCTCGGTCGTCTTGGCCGGCTTGCTGGCGTCGTCATCGGCAATGATGCGTCGGATGGAGGCCAGGATTTCCTCCATCGATGGCTCTTGCGCCTTCGCCGCTTGCGTCATTCCCGAAAATCCCGACACGCTCCCTGCGCTCCGCGCCGCAATGGCTAAGCCAGCGCCGACGCAGATCGCTGCCGTCATACCGTTTATACGCCAGAGCAGGACCGATGTGGCAGATGGAAAGACGTGTCCGTACAACGAACTGTGGACACGAGACGCGTGCACAGCCGCGTGCGATTCGGCACTCAGCGTCCGTCGGGTGTGCGCACGCCGGCCCAGGTATCGCGCACCTGCTGGTAGTGCACGTTGGCGTCATAGACCGGCACCCGCAGCCCGAGCACCTGCGGCGACAGCCGTCCGACCGCCGACAGCAGCGTGAAGGAGGCAACCACCCGGTCGCGCTGCGCGCTCACCAGCGCCACGCGCGCATTGACCAGTTCCTGCTGCGCGTTCAGCACGTCGAGCGTGGTGCGCTGGCCGACGCGCGCTTCCTCGCGCACGCCGTTGAGCGCGATCTCGGAGGCCTGCACCTGCGCCTGCGTCGCATCGATATTGGCTTTCGCCGCGTCGAGCTGGCCCCACGACTGCACCACGTTCTGCCGCACCTGGTCGCGCGCGGTGTCGAGATCGAGCCGCCGCTGCCCCAGCGTCTCCTTCGCCTGCCGGATCAGCGAATATTCCGCGCCGCCCTGATAGATCGGCACGGTGAGCTGGCCGATCACCGAGGCGTTGAAGGTCTTGAGCTGCGGTCAGGCTGCTCTCGTTGCGCTCTGCTGCACGCTGCCCTGCAACGACAGCGTCGGATAAAGCGCGCCTTCCGCGACCTTCACCTGCAGCAGCGCGGCGTCGACGACTGTATTGCGCGCTCGGTCACCTGCGGGATGCGTCGCGGTCGCAACGCCCGATCGACGCCGGCAGGTCGCGCGGCGAAAAGCGGTCGACCGGAGAACCCGGCGCAAGCTTGCCGCGGCTCAACCCCGATCACCTGCCGGTAGGTCGCCAACCGAGGCCTTGTAGGTCGCCTCCGCGCTCAGCACCTGCGAGCGCCCGGCCGCCAGCCGCGATTCCGACTGCGCCACGTCCGGTGCGCGTCACCTCGCCGACATTGAAGCGGTCGCGCGTCTGGCGCAATTGTTCCTGCAACACCTCGACGTTGCGCCGCTGCAGATCGAGGATCGCCGCGTCGCGCAACAGGTTCATGTAGGCCGTCACCGCCGACAGCAGCACCGTCTGCTCGGTCACGCGCAAGCGTCTCGCGCGCCGCCTGCACCTGGCTCTCCGCCTGGCGCGTGCGGTTGGCGGTCTGAAAGCCGTTGTAAAGCGTCTGCGTCGCCGTCACGCCGTAGGCTGCTCGGCGTCATGTTGCCCGGACAGCTGCGTGTAGGTTACCGCAAGCGTCGCCGAGCGCGTCGGTCAGTATCCAGTATATTGCGAGCCCACCGATGCCGTTGAACGTCACCCGCGGCCGGTAGCCCGACAGCGCCTGCGGCACCGCCTTCATCGGTCGCGCGCACTCGAAGCGCGCTGCGCATTCAGCGTCGGATTGTTCTGATAGGCCAGTATCAGCGCACCATCGAGCGTATCGGCATAGCGCCGGCAGGAACATAGGCCTCCAGCTCGGCGCATGCGATCGTGCCGACCTGCAAGTCCCGCGCCCATTTTCCCGAGGTCCAGCCCGCCATCCACGTCCCGTCAATCACGCAACAGGTATTGCGCCCCGATTCGTCAGAGAACCGCTGACAATAGGCGGCCTCACCCACGCCCACAGCCTGGGGCCTTTCCGCAATACGGTCAAATGACGGCGAACTGGCGTATTTCCGCAACGCTTTTGGAAAGGCCGAAATCAGAAGGCGAAGTCGGAGAGCCCTGGCCGCGCCGGGCAATACCGCCGCGCCGGCAGCGACCGCCCAAGCTCGCTCCCGCTCCGGCAATAATAGCAGTGCCCTGGCCCCGGGACCGCCGCCGAGAATGCAGGACCAGCCGGCCCCCGTCTTTGAGCGCTGGCTTAGCGAGGCCTGCGGCGGAGCCTCTGTCGTCCCCCTCAGTCAGGACGACATCGTAAGGTCGCTGGCCCGGCCAGCGGCGGCGGACCGCTCGCAACATGTGATCATTCGACTGGCCGGCGAGCGCCGACGCGGGCCGCCTGAACAAGGCCGGCTCCTGCTCAGCGCGGTGACCTCCATGCGGCGACACGGCGGCGGCCCCGTTGTCAGCCACGTCCAGAACCGGATGGTCGATCGATTTCGGCCTGGCTGGATCAGTTGGCAAGAACCATGGCGAGGACGGCCGCCAGCCTCCCGCACCGGCGATGTTATCGGTGTTCAAAGATCCGGCCGCGGCAGCGCTGAATTCTCGCGGGGGATTTCGAGCATTGCGGAGATGATCGCAATCTGTGACATCGGCGGTGGACCTGACCCTCACCATGTTGCGGCGTGCGGTGGCAAAGTTAGGATCGGGTCCTCGATTGAAAGCGCGAAGCGGTTTCTTGTGCTGCTGAATGAGGCAACGCGGGTTCGGGTTTCTGTGTGCTTTCGCTCCTATGAGGCTTTGGCGTACCTTTTTTCCCTCAGTTGGCCACGTGGCGGAGTGTTGACGGGAGACTGCAAATCCGTGCACGCCGGTTCGATTCACGCCGTGGCCTCCAATAAATCAGGCACTTCTCGACACAAAGAAAAACGCGCCGCCCGGTTTGCGTCAGTGTTTCGTTAGTAAAAGGACCCCGCCCCCCTAGCGGTGGCCGGTGGTGCGTTGACTGTTCCCAGACGGTGGTATCCCCGGCTTCCCGGTAGCTTACCAATCTCTGAGCGCTGGGTCCGGGGGAAGCCAACAATGAAAATCCGCATTGCGATGTTGGCAGGGTGAAATGGAAGGTGGATTTCGCCGCAAGGACTGACTCGCCCTGACATCGTGCTTCTTCCCTGATCCGGCTGAGATTGCGCCACAGCGCGATTGCGTTCGCGCGGATGAGATGTTCGCGCACACCGCGTTCGGAGCGCCGGGGGTCGCGGGGGCTGCAGGACGCGATCACGCGGCAACCCGGCTTTCGGTGAGCAACGCGCCAATCAGTGGGCCACGCGGCAACGTCCTAAGCTGATGGTCGAGTTGATCAGAAACTGAACGGGGCAATGGGCTTTCCACAAACCGATGAGACTGCCGAGCTGCTCACCGACGCCATCGACTCTTGCGAGCAACGCGAACCTGCTCGCGCACGGTGAATGGTGGGGTTTTGATCGTCCGGACTGCGGCAATCATCGTGCGCAGCGGCACGCGCTGGGAGCATCCCGAAATCCCGCCAGAGCATCGCCGGTACACGGCGTCCAACATTGAAGCAGTGGCGGCGAAGCTCAAGGACATCGAGGTCGAACTTTCCAAGCTGATCCGCGCAATAAATGAAGACTCGCCACGCCGAGCTTGGTCGGTAATTCAGCGGCACTCGGCATCACCTAGCGGAAGAATTTCTCCTTCTTCAACCTCTCGCAGCGGGGTAACAATCGCGAGAGGCTGCGCAAAGAAAGCCCCGCCATTGTCTCCTGCCATGGCCGCTGGTGTCTGCCGTGCCGCTGGTGTCAGTATGTCAGGCGCGAATAGGCCCTGAGCTGTGTGAGCTACTTCATATTGAGGGTCGGGATTGCCGATCCATGTTTGCAACAGGAACTGTGCATGGATGGGAGCGACAAATGTCCATCGAATTCGATCGCAGCTACGTTGAGGAAGTTCTCATGCTTAGCGGGCTGGCTTTGTTTCTTATACTGGCCGCCGTGATGCCCGCCTGACCGCGCCGCCAGCGGATCAGGAAAGCCACCTAAGCAGATCGCGTTCTCAAATGACGTGTGCCTGGTCTTCACACCAGAAAATTCACGTTGATCCGGTTGTGGGACTTTCAACTGCGTCCTTAAAACCACAGTTTGCCGCCACAACGCGAACAAGGTTTATTATGGATATGGGCAGGCTGGCGGCGTCCTCCATTTGAGGGAGGAAGTACGCAACCGCCGCCAAACAGTTCAAATAAAAAATAGGTTATAAGATTACCAGCGAACCACAGGCGGGCCCGGACGACGCTCGAGCCATAACCATAACAACATTGTCCGCCGAAACTGCGAAGGTCGCGTTCGTGGGAACATCAGCCAGCTCAGGGCGATTTTTCGGCGGCGACAGCAGCTACCAGGAGCGGAAGCATTTTCAGGGTAACTAATCCACTACAGCGGGAAGGTCGGCGATTCGGGCTCAGGTGAAAGCACAATATTCGGCGGCAGAAGCGGGTTTCGCAACAACTCACCATCCAGCTATCGCATCCAGCAGCCGTCGCCGATGGAGGAGAACTGGTCGGTCAGAACCTTCACCCACCTCCATGCCGATCTACCAAGAGTTCCATTGCTGGAGCCAGATCTCCGTCGCACCACCGGCCAGAGGCGGTGGATGGCGGCACAACGATCGACCTCGCGACGGTGCCGGGAGGCGGTTGGTACGCGGCACAACCGAAGCGGGTTTCGCTGCTGGTAACTGTCTCTGAGCTGTTGTCAGCCGGCCCCAGTGCAGGAGGGCAGCATGTGGCCGCATTCACCGCCTTCTGTTGCCGGTTTTGCGGTGATCGGATACCATCGGCACATTCGCGCCATCTTTCTGCATCACGGTCATCCCCACCCTGGGGTCCGGCAGAAGGGATCTTCAACAACGTGTTCGACGGCGGCGGCCGGCTCGAGCGTGCCCTACTATCCGAGGTCGCCCCAGCGTTCGGTCAAACTTAAAACAACGTGTTCCACCGCTTCGCGCTTTCCGAAAGAAAGTACTTCAACCCCAGTCCGGATGTTGGACGTGATGAGCTTTGGCCAGTAAAGCCAGCCCGGCTTGCGCGGATACTGACTGACCTATTCTTCAATCCCTGCATGAAGGCCCGGCGAGAAAGCTTCCACCTCCCTGTCGGTGCCAGGTAAACTGGAGCGACAGGACGTCCTGCTGGCGGGCTCCGCGTAGCGGCATGTTGGATCAGGCCGACCCCCGGAGCCCAATCCCCAGGCGTTTCCCTTTTTCAGACCCAAAAAAATCAAGGCTCGCAGGTGGGGGTCTCAAAGATGCTCGCGTTTTATCGAGGAGGCGTATATGCCGGCGGCAAGCCCTTGGCGCCCGAGCAGTCCTATGAACCGGGAGCCGCGGTACGAACATCCGGCGCAGCTCTTGCCATCGGAACATGATCAATTCGAAGGTTTGGAACAAGTAGGAACACGGAAGTGTTGATCTGTTTGGCCCTGTCTGGGACTTTGGGCGTATAAACTTTGAAAGAGGTCGTTCATCTCGATCTGAAACCTACATTATTTCATTGAAATGCCTCCAGGCAGACTATAAAAAGTCAATCCTATTAGTCTTCCAGAGTTTGTCATGGTTAAGAGGCAAAAGCAGCGCGTCAGCAAATCGAGGTCGATCCATTGACATCATGGCAAGAGTCCCGACATACCGGTCAAGGAGATTGTCACTACCCACGCCGGCAAAGGCATCGGGTCAGACCACTCGGTGTGCCTTATGCAGTCGAGCGACGCCACTGAAGAAAAAGAGCAAAAAGCTGGCCGTAAAGCAAATCAGGCGGTGTTTTCCAGGCTGGACTGAGCGAAGGTACTGTGAATCATCTGATCTTGGGGTCCAAACCTTGCCTGAAACTGGCGGCATGGAAAAGCTCAAGGGTGGTTACGGTCCTCGCCAATTGGTCAGTCCCGACGTAAGCGGTTGGCGACGACAGGCAAGCCCGACCAAGATTATCAGTCTTTTTCTATATCGACATGGCTCTAACCATGAAGTGATTTCCGACGTGATTTGCCCGTGGTGCTACATCGGCGGCAAACGGCGTGTGGAAAAGCCATTCACGTGCCTTGCCCTTGATGGACGGCACGAGTTCCAAGTGCAGCCTGGCTTCCCTTTCAGCTCAATCAGAAGTGCCGAAGAAAAGGCGTAGCCGCAAAAAGTGCACCGCCAGTTCCCAGAAGACTGAACGCTCTCTCAGGAACTTGACGCCAAGGTGGTGAGCGGCGGGATGAGCGATTCACCAGCGATTGACCTGGATCGAACGGGCATAGAAACACCTTACGGATGCCACCGGCTCATTTGGTTGGCCGATAAGAAGGCGTTCAAAGACCACCAGCTCAATGTTGAAGCATATTCACGCCTTCCGCCACGGGGCGGGACATCAGCAATCGGCGAAACTCATCGCTTTGGTTCCACTGGAGGCGGCGCAGGCTGGAGCCGGGCAATGCCGAAGCCGTCCTGTTAACGATGAGGGCTGGAAGCGATCAAGAGGCTGGTGAACTTGCTCGACGGCAACGGTGGAAGCGTTCTCCTTTCATCATCATCAACGGCGGCACGCGCTCAAGGTGTCGGGTTTTCCAGCAAAGCGTAGTTTCCTCGACCACCGTTTCAGCCTGGCGATTAACTGGGAAGCCTGTTGCTCAACGACTGGATCCACCATCGACGGTTTGCTGGCTTCCACACTCAGGCGAGATCGGACCTCCGAAGTTGAGGAAGGCCAAGCGGCACCGTCGGTCGAAGAACTGGAGGCTTCGCAGGTGGCCATGCCGTCCAGCATCTTGACCGGGTTTCTTTACGGCGAACACTGCTGCGAAAAAACCAGCTGCCGCCATCGGATGTGCATGTCGAGGAATCGGTCTGGACGGTTCCAGAAAAACTCGCCATAGCACCATTGATGCTGAAGCCGCCAGACTTTGCCGATCAACTTCAATCGTCACCGCGCCGTTGATGAACACCAACACGCACTGAATGAACACCACTCTCAAACTCTGAGGCAATTCATCACCTGGCAGCATCGGTTCGCGATGATCCATTGGAAGGGCTCTATTATTTCTTCCGGCACGCCGGATGGGCCAGTTGCAGGGTCCATTTTCCGAGTTCTTTCGACGGCGGCATGAAATAAGAACTCTGCAAGCTTGCTCAGTCATACGGTTGCCTCCCGTTACTTCTTTATAACCGAACTTTAATGCAAGGAGTGATACCACCCAGCGGGGCAGAAAACTCAGTTGGTCGTCCCTTAAGCTTTTTCAAACAAGCAAATCTGCCCGGTGTCCACCCGCCATTCACCTGGAATTCCCACATATTCGTTGCCGCTAAAGGCCCCCAGCGGTCGAGCGTCAATGGGTCTTCCGGCTTTTCATTGGGATCGATGTCCTCTTTGAGTTCCTTCCTTCACTCGACAATCAGGAGCCGTCTGCTTTGTTGATGAAGAGTCAGCTTCTTGGCATTGTTCCGGCTACCGCTTACCGCCATCGACTTCAACGCTACCACCACTCAAGTGCGTAGCATAATTCCGCTCCTTCTGTGGGATTCAGCGAGGCGGAACCAACCACTGAAGAAAAGGTAAAGACTAGGCCCCAAGGTGACGATTACATTCTCGCGCGACGATCACATCTGGATATGGTTGGTCATTTCCAATCACTTCTTCAACAGTCATAAAAGTGTCGCTCATGATTGGTTCCGACCATCGCCGACCTTTTCACCATAGCCTAGAATGGTGATCAGCGCATTAATTCAGAATAACTTCCAAGCCTGTTCGTCGTTCCTGATGCCCCAGATTATTCCCCGAAAAACAAGCGGAAACCAAGGAGCGATGCGGCGATGACTCTTCACAGGGCCTGGGTGAGCGGCCAGTGGGGATCGGGCCACGAACCACCACCAAGCACACAAGGATTGATACTTTCTGGCCCTTGTGGGTCCGCCACGTCTTCGCCGATGTGGTCATATTATAACGTTATACGACGCTGCCGCCATGAGTGCATACCGATGATAAACATTGACTTCCATAGCACGCCTTCCGGGCGGACGGTCTTCCGGGGCCGGCAACCGGCGATAGCCGTAAGCAATTCAGTAGGGCGGACGGCATTCGTCAGTCCACCGGCGGCACCTCGGACCCTGGAATCACACCATGCCTTCGTAGCCGGTCGTCTGAAGGTGGCATCAAGGCGATGAAAGGCGGCAACCTCAGCCTACCGTTCGTGGGATGCGGCTGATTGGACCACGGTTGCCGCTGCCACACGACAGGCGTTGCGTGAAACGGTGACGGCGCAGACGGGTCAGCGAAGTCAGCGTCTGCATGAGGCCGAACTTCCACGACCACCCCGGGAAGAAGTCTTCCGACGGTACCAACCTGGGGCCTTAACTCCAGCGGACATCAACTACTTTTTCGTTGAGAACCCTTCGTGATCCGCTCAGCTTGGAGAATCCGGCACGAATCCGCTCCAATGGTTGCCGCCGACCCGCCCATTATCGAAACGCGGCCTTCTTCTCGCGACGACCCAGTCCATGTGGCAACCACCCTGCACGGGTCAGCGCGGCGTCACCGAGCGGCAACGAACATCCAGCCAGGCGGTCAAGTTTGCCATCGGGCGGGACTGGCAACCTGGTGACTGGTGATGTGGCATGCGTTGAATTATTTCCACCGCCGCAATTCTCGCCTCGGTTGACTCGGCTTCGATTAGCGCTTCTTTGTATTGCTGAGATACGGACCCATGGCGGTATTCAGCTTCGTCGCTTTAGCGACGACCAACACGGACCCCCGATGTTCTATCCTCCTCAATCACGATTTCCATCCCGTTGTCAGGAAACCGCGTATTGATCGACGGGCGCTGACCCATCGGCGGCATCGTTTCGGCCAACGCTCATTATCCGATGCCAGCGACTCTCCAAAACCTACTTCTTGCCGCCGGTGGCCCCACCCAAATCCTGGTCTTTATGCCCCGAGATGTTCTGAAGTTTCACCGCTGGGACTCAGACCGGTCCGGCCCCGAGTGCCGGTGCGCCGGCACGTTGAGCCAAGATGAGTTGAGTGCCGTATTGCTCGTCCCGTAGCTGAGTAAAAGGTCAGTGCACGATGGCGTCGTGAAGAAGTTGGGGCGAACGGCAGCCAAAGGGCATCAGCGTGGATCGGAAACACACGTCCTCTCAACCCCGGCGACTACTGGATGCTGCTGCGAATGTTTTCTGGCGTGAACCACAGGTCGGTTGCCCAGCCTGCACGCGGTCGCGCCTGGGAAAATGTTGAGGATGCCCGCACCCACGGCAAATTCGGAGAGCGCCTCTATGCCGGGGCGGATAACTGAGGTACGAGCCACCGTGAGTTCATAACATCATGGGTCCACTCCGGGGTGGTACTGCAGCCACACATGGTGTTCGACAAGACGAATGCCACCATCGAGACAACGCTAAATGCTAACTTTGTGTCAGACCACCAGCCAAGATCGGTCGATTACCTTTCGGGTGAGTGCTTCTCTGTATTACGATTCATAGTACATCCTGCCGTTCCTGGACTCCTTAAAACCACACCAGCCGTCGGGTCGCCGTGAAACAACCTCCCACCGGCCCACCGTCTCATCAGCGGGTTGCTGGCGACGAACGCCAGCCTCAACGCTGCTTCCGCGGAAGAGTACAAATTGCAGCGTCGATATCTGTTATTTCAAACAAAACATTACATTTCCCGGAGAGGCACATCGTTCGGATCGTGCCGTCGACGATGTTCCTCCTCAACGATGAGTTGAAGATAACTGGCGGGGAGTGGGCGACCGTTCTAATAATTCAGATTGCCGTGGAGCGCGCGGCGGCTTCATAGTTGAGCCGCTGATACCATCGGCTGCTGGCCTCGGCGCTCCCGAACGCAATCAGCGGCTGCGGTCGCATTATCTTCTCCCCGTAATATCGCACCCCCAGCCACGGGTCGGCTCGTCCATCGTCCAATCTACGGTGCTTCTTGGAAGGCGGGGATGTTGATGAAATCGCCACCTTCAGCATTTCTGACCATACCATCCTCGAACTTCACAACCTCGCCGTCCCCTTCAGCACCGTCACCCACTCGTGCTGCAAGGTTGTATTACCAGAAGTCTCCGGGTTGAGCAGTGGCCGTGTGAAGATGATCGCGCTGATGTCGTTGAGCCTGGACGATCTGGACAGTTCCTTGGGCGAGTGTAGGAAGGTCATCGAAGAAGACGTTCTTGAAGCTCGCCGACTTATCACTGCGATCCCAGGAGCTTTTAACGAGGCGTCACCGCTGTCGACGCTGCCATTCTACGAGAACAGCTCTGCCGGACGCACCCACAGGCCATTCGCCGTACTCTTGTCGGTACAGGACCACTGCTTCGCGTCTCTTCGCGCTGTGACCAGGCGGTGCGCCGATGATTGTACTCGTTGCCCGCCCAAAAGTGACGATAGCGCCCGGTTGCTCGAGGTCATTTCATTCCATTCCGCACCTTTCCTTCCGAAAACTAACAAGAATTCTCGGCGTCGTCCGTGGACTCCATCAGTCTCTCAGCCCATGCACCTTGTAATCTTGTCCATCGGCGGCGGTGGTGAAGGCCCGCGGATCGTCAATATTAAGATGCGCGACCCCCAGTGCAGCAGCAGGTGGTGGCTTCGTCGTCGTCAGCGGCTTCAAAGATCAACACCTCGTGGTCGCCAACACCGTCGATGGTCTTCATGACCTTGGCGCCTAAGCACCGAACCCTTCACGCGCCGCCGTTGGTCGTTCATCAATGCCCTTGGTGACCCCTGCTGGGTGAACTTGATGTTGGTACTGGTTGCCACTCAAAATTTCTTTCAAAGAGAGATCTTTGGTGAAATGCTGTCTTTTATGGCGCGGCTAGGGGACCATAGCCTCGACATTGCGGCGGGGACTTAAAGAACTGGTGTGCTGCATTATCCGTTTCGGGTCCCATGCCCACCAAGCCGAAAAGTTCATCGCACATACAGGTCATCCTTTCTCCTTCGCTCACTTGTCTTCCAATTTATCTCATGGACGGGGCATCTCACTCCAGGCTGCACGCGCGTACGCGTTCTAACCACGACGCTCGCAGCCCGAAAGGATTCGGAGCCGCTGTAATTCACGACAGTTTTACCAGCCAGCGACACGCCGCCTCAGGGGTCCACTGTCATGGGGATTGGGGGGCTGGTGCATACTCCAGGATGTGAGCGGCTCCGAAGGCGAAGCCAGAACGACTCTACTAAGCACTCGAAAACAGTTTCCAAGAGCGCCGAGAAATCAGATCAAACCACAGCGAAAGAGACACCACCATGAACTGAAACCGTCACCAGATTGGCCTTCCTGAGTCGGCAGCGGTCTCGCCATTTCCACTATCAGTTCAACGGCATGCACTTAGTTTAAATTATCGGTTTTCGGTCCATAGCCTTGATTCGATTTTGCAAGCTCAGTGTACTTCCTCGGCGGATCTTGGTGTAGCACGCTCGCATTCTGGTACCCCCTTAGTTGCTGGCGAGCGGCAGGACAGGCCAAGCTCCTTCAGGGTGCCTCGGTTGACCGCCAGAGCCACCTACCCCGAAACTTGCAGGTGTCATGCAGGAGTTTGATGGGTGGCGATAAGCTCGTGCCAGTTCAAACCGGGCGTATTCTTCCCTCCCCTTCGATCAGTTCAGACTTTTCTTTCGCCCTCCGAAGATTGCCGATGACTGCCACTGGCGGTTTAATGTTCCTTGCGGCAATTCTCTCTTGGTCAGCCATCAGCCACGTCGCCATCCGCGGCGACGTTCATTCTCGCGCCGAGAAGTCCAGCCGATCTTGTCCAGTCAGCACAGATGCCTGGACGCGGACGACCCGACCACGCCCGCGTTTGGACCGAACGCGTCGGCTCCTGAAAAAGCTGCGCGAACAGCGCCACGCCATTCGCCGCTGGCCGGGCTTGCCGGGCACGGTTATCGACGCTGGCGTCGGCGGACGAAACCCTAGCGATGCCATAGCAACCTGCGTCAGCGAAGCGCCGACGGCTCCGAGAAGTGGACATCCTCCGCCGCTGGATCGGTGACCAAGGGGCAGGTACACACACAAGCACTGGGCGTAGCGCGCCGGTACGGCGGCACCTGGTTACGATCGGATCGGGTCTCAACCGATCGACAGCTTTCAGCCTGGCGGGCTGATGAACGGTCCGGCGGCCACCTGGCGGACCGCGCTTTGATCCGCGGGCGTCTGATCCGAAACCTGACCCGAAAGTACCACGGCATGGAAGAGGCCGACCGTTTTTTACAAAGACAATCGTCCCATGCAGGCGTACTATCGATGCAGCGTTAAAACCCTCTGACGACCACCAGACTCAAATCGCTGCTCGATTGCCGTTGCGACTCATGATTTACTATGCATGGCGCGCGTT
>ERZ1370068.9900-contig-8643_pt1 | contig 92220 bp, 154 predicted proteins | sample MGYA00561227_ERZ1370068 | MGnify/ENA primary metagenome ERZ1370068 (study PRJEB38410, sample SAMEA6850437) | metagenome | study: Metagenomic assessment of the ecological functions of the soil: analysis of the soil microbiota associated with the... | reverse complement strand
TTGTGCTTCGTTCCGGTTACGTATTGCTAGGCGCGATCCTGCGACACTGGCGAAACGCGATCAGGTTGGCGACGTCGGCGGGCCGACGTCCCGCCCGGCAGGCATTCGTGAGCGCGGAGTTGCTGCACCACGACCTCCGGAAGCGTCGGCAGGTCGCTGTCCGTCGCGACGAAACCGCGGCAGCACGGCGTTCACGCGGACGCCGCGCTTCCCGGCCTCGCGCGCGAGCGCCCAAGGCGTCATGCCGAGGAGGGCGGACTTCGGACGCGCCGCGTAGGCCAGGTCGCCGCCGCGACGCCGGACACGGCCGCCAGGGACGGGAGCGTTGACAATGCTGCGCCAGGGCGGCGGTGCATCATCTTCGGCAGGACCGCGCGGCAGCAGCGAAACGAGCCTCGGCGAGGTTGATGTTCATGATGTCGTCCCAGTCGCGATCGGGCGTCATGGCCAGCAAGCGACTCGCGCCGCACACCGGCGTTGTTGACCAGGGCGTCAATCTGGCCGAACGATGCTTCTGGATCTGCGCGCACGAGCGCCCCGGGCCGTTCCCGATCCTGCAGTTCGAGCAGCATCCCGTGGGCTCGACCGTCCGATGCGGCTGATCGATCGCGCGCGCCTGGGCGTCGTCCCCCCTGTGGGTGGTACGCGACCGTCCAGCCATCAGCCAGCAGTGCCTCGACAACGGCGCGGCCGATGCCGCGAGCTGCCGCCGGCGATCGAGCGCGACCTTCATTCGCCTCTCTGGAACCGTGCTCGCAGCACACCCGCCGCGATCCGCAGGCTGTCCGTCACAGGTCGATAGTGGCTGGTGCCGTCCATCCGCCTTGCCGAGCCGGACGGGTGTGGACGCGACGCGCAGTCCACGGCGCACCGCGCGACGACGACGGCGCTTTCGGCTTCAAAACCCGACTCAGGGAAGCCAGTTCGCTCGATCAGTTCGTGTGTGTAGAGCCGGAAGCCGGTTTGCACGTCGGACAAGGCTTGACCCGCGGCCCACGAGATCCCGCTCGACGAGAGGCGGTTGCTGAATCTGCGCACGACGCCCATCTGCGCGAACAGGTGGTCGCGCGTGCCCCGGACCAGGTCGGCCTCCACCGCAAGAGCCGGGGATTTCCTCGGGCAGGTGTTGGCCGTCGGCATCCACTGTCACCACGGCCGTGAAGCCGCGTGAGAACAGGATCTTGAAGGCCGCGTTCAACGCGGCGCCCTTGCCGCGATTGGAAGAAAACGAGTGCACTTCGGCGCCTGCGTTTCGCGCGGCATCCGCGATGCCGTCGCGCGATCCATCGTCGATGACCAGCACGTCCGGGCAGGACATCTCGTGAACGCCTGACGACCTCCCGACAGAATAGGCGGCGTCGTAGGCAGGAATGGCGATGGCAGCGGTCGTCATGGCCTCTCGAGCGGCGGCCACGACGCCGCTCCGCTGACGCGAGACTCGTCACCGGCGTGATGCCCGACGCACGCAAGCGAGCCTCCTGGGTGCCAGGTGTCACGCCCAGCTCCGGGATCCGGCGGGAGAGTCGGCGGGCGACGCGAATTGGCGTCCGCAGATGCGGCCAGCACCGCCGCTGCCGGGAATCCACCGCCGTGACGCTGGCCGGTGATGCTTTTGGGAACCAGCACGGCGGGAGTCCCGCCATCGACACACGATGGAGAGGTGTGGGCCTCCAACCGATCGCCCTCGACTGCGCCGGACGCCCCCGAAACGATTCTGCCGAGTATCGCGCGGGACGAGGCCGGCGCGATCGAGCGTGCGATTGAGCGCGCCGCGGCGAGAACGGCATCACCACCGCCCCACCCGGCTGCGAGGTGCGCTGGCATCAAAATGCGCTGCGCGAAGCCGAGGATCGGGCGCGGACACGTTCGCCGCGCGCTCCGCGCGCCAGCGCTCACCCTTTCGAGCACGAGCGGCGCATCCACGGACCCTTCGGCGACGGTGAAGCCGCTTCGAAGCGCCGGTCGAACGGTCGAGCCCACTTCGCCGCCGTCGCATGCCGGCCGCGCGCGCGCGATCCATTCGATCGAGCAGCGCGTGCATCAACGGCGAAGCACTTCCTCGACGCCTCCCGCCAGAGCACGGTCGATTCTGCCCGACTCGACGTCTCGATCAGCGCCGCGTCCCACCGCCGTCAGGATGCCTGCACTCCCGCTGCACCACCGTGAGATTGAGGCCCTGCGCTTGATTTGTCGATGGCCACCTGCGCGGCGGCGGCGTGGAGTACGCTTTCGGTGAAGCGTAGATGGCGAGACGGCAGCCGGTCCGTCGCTGCAAAGGCCGTGCGGACGGCAATGCGTCTCGGCCACCAGTCGGCGTGGTGCCAAGAAGCGCGTTGGACATCCTCACCACGGCGGTCCGCGGTCCGGCGACCTTGCCTTGAAGCTGGCAGTCCATCACGGCCATGCGCGCCGCCGCAACGGCCGAACTTTGGAAGGCAGCTCGTGCGGCGTCCCGCCGAGGGGGCTCACCCATGCTGACAGGTCGAGCACCGCCGCAGGCACTGCCAACCGAGCCGATTGAGCGAGATGATAGCCGGCCCGGCGATCGACTACGAGACCGCATGACCGCACGGCTCCGAAGCGTTCCTCGAAGCTCGTCGCGCCGCACGCGGATCCCCGACACGACCACTACACCGGTCACTGCGACGTCGAGTCGGCCCGGCGCCGGCCTCATGCGGAGGTCCAGCGCCCGAGGACCACCGCGGCGTTGACGCCGCCAAATCCCAGGCTGACTGAGGTGCCGCGCGCATGCTCGACAGCGGGCGGAGACGGAAGTGAAGCACCAGGTCTACGGGCAGTGCTGGATCTGACGGCGCCCCGCCGGGCACAGGATGGACCTCGCCGTCCCTGAGCCCAAGCACGACCGAAACGGCCGCAATCCCGCCGGCGGCGCCGAGCACGTGGCCCACCAGGCCTTTGGCTGGCCTCCAGCGGAGTGTGCGCCAGGCAAGGGCCAAGAACGCGCTGCAGCGCTGCGCACTCCCGCAACATCGTTCAGCGGCATTTGCCCGTGCCGTGAGCGTTGATGAAGCTGATTGTCGATGCTCCAGGTCCGCATCCGAGATCGCGCTCGACAGCCAGGGCAGCCATCTCACCTTCCGCCTGGGGTGCGGTCATATGGTTCGCATCACAGGTCGAGGCCCGCTCCGAGAATTTCGGCCAGCGGTGTCGCGCCTCGAGCCGGGGCGTGCTCGAGCGACTCGAGGGTGAGAACCGCGCCGCCTTCTCGAGTGAAATCCGCTCCGATCGGCCCGGAACGGCCGGCAGGAGTGTCTGCCACCGCGCGAAGCGCGTTGAATCCAGTAGGTCGTCAAACAGAGGCAATCGGCGCCGCCGGCAAGCGCCACATCGATCTCCGATGAACGGATCGCCCGGAGCGCGCTGTTCAATCGCGAGAGCGGCCGAGGGCGTGCCGCCGATGACACCGTTCGACAGGTCCTTGGACACCGAACAGCCGCGCCACCGCTTCGGCTGGAGCACAATGAATGCGACGCGGGGCAGAGCGGCGTGGAGGGCTGTCCGGCGAAAGCGCATGAGCGCCTCAGTAGCGCTCCGACTCGAACGCAAGCCTCGATGCACCGCTGCCGAAGAACACGCCCGCGCGGTGATCGAAAGCGCCGGTGAACCCGGCCTGAGCGGCTTCGGCTGCCCGTGCGTCGCGAAGAACCGATCGAGTTCGACAGCTTGTTCAACCCGGCCCGGAGACGAGGCTGCATCGGCGGCGCCGGAGAACGTATCCGGCGATGTGGGTTCGCTGAGCGGCATTCTCGAAGCGATCGAGCGTCCCGATGCACGAGCGGCCTTCGCGCAGCGTCGCGAAATGGACCGATACCCCAGCCGGCAGCCGACACGGCTCCTACGCCGGTGACGACGACCCGCCGATGCCGCGGCCGACGACTACTGCCCATCTACCGTAGCGCCGGGGTGCTCCTTCGCGAAGTTGGCCGCCACGAAGGCGGCAGGTTCGCGACTGATGCGAACACGCTCTTGTCGACTTCATGGCTTTGGATTTGGATCGCATACTCCTGCTCGAGCGCGACCACGAGTTCGAGCGCGTCCGCCAGTCGAGACCGAGTCCCCACCGAAGAGAAGACCGTCGTCGGCGATGTCCTCGGGGGTGAGACCCTCCAGGTGCAGGCTCTCGATGATCAGCCGTTTCAGCCGTAACCTCAGCGTCCCGTCGTCGATCATTGTTGGCTTGTCCGTCATGACTCCTGCGCTGGATGCGGAAGGGGCCGGCTGCAGTCGGCGCGCCAGCGGGAATATTTTTCGGAAGCGCCACGAGCGAGAAGAAGATCTCAATCTTGAGGCGGGTTTTCCACGACGGTCGCCAGTTGCCGCCAAGGACGAGACATGTGGACAGCCTCGTCAGAGGTCCGAATCTCGACGATGGGTTGAAAAACAGATCGCCCGAACGCCGGGATCGTAGAAGCCGACGGCAAATCTCCGGAAGTGACGGTACGCACGTCGCACCAGCCGCCGCTCGTAGGCGGCGAACTGGCTGGCGCGCAGATCTCCGTCTCGCAGGCCCCCTGCCGATGACTTCCGCCGCCTCGATTCCAGATTGAAGCGCCATCAACACCCCGGTCGAGAAAATGGGATCGAGAAAGGCGCCGGCGTCGCCCGCGATCACGAAACCGGTCGCCCGCGTGCTGAGTGATGAAGAGTACGAGAATAGTCGGCATCAAATCGGGCCTCGGTGACTGGCGGCCGCGTCGCATGGGCGACCAGCTGTGCCGCGGCAGGCGTGTCGTCAAGGAACAGCGTCAGCGTTTCGGCGGCAGTCGCGCGCTGCCGCCCGGTACGCTACCTGGGGCACGACCGCGCCGACGCCGTGATCGTCGGGCTGATCCGGGATGAACCAGAACCAGCCTTTGTCGGGCGCGTCACCATCCGGATGTCGCCGGCGCGGCGACGCCTGTCACCGCGTGGGACCCCCTCGTACTGCCGGTGCAGACGGCGATATTGTTCAGCACTCGATCGATGCCGCCGCCCCCGCCAAGCCGTTTGGCCAGGAATCCAGTGCGTCCCGACGCATCGACCACGGCGCCGACGCGGGCGGACTTCATCTCGCTGCCGGCCGCATAGGTGAGGTCGCGCCGTCAGCGTCGAAGGCGACGTCGCTGGCCGCGTGTCCCCGCAGCACGTGCGCACCGGCATCTGTTCGCATGCTCGAGCAGCGCGCGATCGGAAAGTGCCACCGTCAGACTTGATACGAACGGGGCGTCGGCACTCCCACGGCCTGCTGCGAAGTCACGCATACTGTGACGCCAGCCGCGTCAGCGGTGGAGGCTCGCTCCGCACTCTTTCGACAAAGCCGGTTGCTGCGACCGCGTCGCGCACGCCGATCCGATCGAGCGCGCGCCACCGTTCATCCACGGCAACCCGCGACTCGCCGATGTGAAATCGCGGGAAGCGTTCCCGCTCGAGAACGAGCGTCGCGATGGCCCTCGCGCGCGAGAACACTGGCTGCCGCAGTACCCAGCCGGGCCGCCGCCGACGACGGCGCGACATCGAAGTCCCATGATTGCATCATGCGTCTGGTTGGGGGAAGGAATGCGGATAATATCTCCTCGTGTTGCAAAGCTCAAGGAGCTTACGCCCCGTCAGGACCATCGCCGAGGCGTTTTCCACGCCTTACCGAGACCGCAGGGTCTTCGCGCGTGCTTGTGGCGTCGCAAGAGCGGCACGCGACGCGGTCGGTGAGATCGACGGCCTCTCACGGGCCATGGCGGCCACGATCGATCCCATCCTGATGCCTCCGGGTACTGTCGTCGGACTGGCGGCAGAGCATGCCGCGGGGTTTCTGACCGGCTTTCTCGCCCTGCGCAGAGCGGGACAGACCGTCGTGCTCTGGATTCACTGGCGCCGCCGCACTGAGCGTCAGCTTTGAGCATGTGTCGCGGTCGGTGCGGCGTGGCTGAGCTGGAACGTGTTCGACGTCATGGCCGTCATCCGCTGACGATTTCTGCCTGACGATGACTGGTTTCAAGACATCGCGCCAGACTCTGTCCGACATTGCTGCGATAAAGTTGACCTCGGTGTTCGAGCGGCGCCGCGCGTGGCGTCGCGATGACCGAAGAGAGCTTGTTCGCCAGGATGAATCCGCCCTCGCGGCGACGATGGATCTGCGCGCCACCGATCGCTCGGGCACGGCGGCGTTGCCCACTTGTCGCATTCGATGCTGGATTTACCACGTTGGCCCTGTCGGCCATGATGCGTGGTTTGATGCTCGTCCTGCCGTCGGATCAAGGACCGTTCGCGCCGCTCACCGCAGCGCGTGAGGCTCAAGCGCACGGTGTTTCCGACCGTGCCGGCCTACTGATGCGAGGCACTCTTGAAGTGTCAAGACGAGACAACTCACACGGCCCGCCCGCATCCGGCGCGTCATTTCGGCCGGTGCGATCGCACCCGCCACGTGCGAGCGCAGTTCAGTTTCGTGAGACGTTCGGACAAGCCATTCACCGTTCTACGGGGCCAGCGAGTGCGGCGGCATCTGTTACGACCGCGAGGAGGCCGCTGAGCGTGGGACTGTGGGGACCCCGGTGGACGGCGTGCGAGTCACGCTGGAACCGCCGGCCGGCACCGAGGGACTGGTCGTCGTCGAATCGGCGAGTGTGGCCAGCAGCTACGTTCCCGAATTCGATCTGCGGTTGGCCGACGGACGGTTCGAAACCAGCGACGTGGCGACATGGCAGGGTGGCGAGTTGGCGCTGAGGCGCCGGGCCGATCGCGTGATCAATCTGCGCGGTCGCAAAGTCGACCCTTCAGAAATCGAGCGCGTGCTCGCGTCGCTCGGCAGGGTGGACGAAGCGGTCGTCGTCGGCGTCGTCTCAACCGGGCGGCGAAGAGATCATCAGGGCCGTGGTGGCGTGCGTGGGCGGCCGCCTGCGACTATCAGCGGGTCACGGCCTGGTGCCGCCGCCAACTCGCCGATCACAAGGTTCCGCGCAGCGTGATCATCGTCGATGCGATTCCGCGAACGTCGCGAGGAGAGATCGATCGTGCCGCGCTCGCACAGCTCACGACAGCGCGCGATCCCGATCTTGCGCATGGCTGACGGCCAGTGGAATGCGCCGCCCTTCTGATGGCGAGCGCCGGTCTTCATGTCGCGGCGCTCGCGGCGCTGCTCGCGTCGCCCGGGCACTGGGCGCTTGTCGCCGGCACCCTCGTCGCCAATCACGCGGCTATCGCCACGGCGAGGATGTTTCCTCGCTGCGGATGGCTCGGCCCCAACATCACACGGATTCCGGACGCCGCGGAGCGGCGACGTGGTGGCGCTGACGTTCGACGATGGGCCAGATTCGGAGGTCACGCCGCGTGTGCTCGACCTGCTCGCGCAGGCGAATGCCCGAGCCACCTTCTTCTGCATCGGCGAGCGCGCGACGCGTCATCCGGAACTGATTAGCTCGATCTCTGACAGCGGTCACTGCGTCGAAAATCACTCATTCAGCCACTCGAATGGTTTTGCGCTTCGAGGCCGCGCCGGGATGACACGCGAGATTGCCAGGGCGCAGGCCGCGATCGAACGGGCTGGCGGCAGCCGTCCGGTGTTCTTTCGCGCGCCGGCCGGAATTCAAAACCCGCTGCTGCTCTGCCACGCTGGCCGCGGCGGGCCTGTCACTGGTGTCTCGGACCAGGCGGGGCTTCGACACGGTGAGCCACGACGGCGCTCTCGTCGCCTCCCGTCTGGTCAAGACCCTGGGTGCCGGCGACATCCTGCTGATGCACGACGGATCGTCGGCGCGCGATCGTCACGGGCGCCCGGTGGTGCTGGAAGCACTGCCGCGGGTGTTGGACGCGATGCAACGATACGGATTGCGCTCCGAGACGCTTCGAGCAGCCCTGGCCGGGCGCTGACCGGGGAAGGTCAGCGGCGCTTCGTGGCGACGTATTCGCTGAGGACGCCGCCGGTGACGCGGCGTGTCGCGTCGGCGAAGCCTCCCTCCCTCAGCGCTCCCAGGATCACATGCGGCGGACACACGTCTCGATGGTGTCCCAGAAATATTCCATCATCAGTGTCGCGCCAGGGCCCGTGTGCCGATGCGTGTCAGGCCAGGAACGACACTTCCATGTAGAGCCGGTTCAGCCATCGTCCGATCGCTGACTGGGGTTGGGTGATTTCAAAGCAGCAGCAGACCGGCCGTTCGGCTTCAGCGCTCGCTCGTACTCGGCGAACAGCGCGCGGAGATCGGCGACATGACGCAGGCCGTAGCCCATGCTGACCATGTCGAAACTGGCGTTGGGAAACGGCAAATCTTCACCCCGGCCCTGCACAAGCGAGGCGCGGCAGTGCTTTGCTGCATTGGCTCAACATCCCTTTGCTCGGATCGAGCCCGATCGCATGTCCCGATGGTCCCGCGATGTCGCTCGCCGAGCGGAGGACCAGACCGGTACCCGGTCGCAACGTCCAGCACGCGCATGCCGGGCTCGAGTCCGGCATCGCGGAGGGCCTGACGTCGATACCGTTCGCCGGTGCCGAAGGACATCACGTTACAGATCCACTCGTAGTAGGGCGCGCCCTCGTCGAACATGTCGCTGACGACGCGAGGCCGGTTCGCCTCGTTGTCGTAATAGCGATCGAGATGAGGGTGAGGTGGGAGGCGGCGTCGCGGTCATAGCGGCTTGAGGATCTGCAGTTGGGCCGTCAGCGTCCCCGGCTGCCGATATTGCGGCGCCAACAGCTCTTGCCAATGTCGATGCGAAGCAATGTACCGCGAGGCCCTCGGAGGCTCCCCACCGATTCCCAGACCTGTCAGGTTCTGCCACCCCGGTGGCTTGCGCGTCGTCACGGCCGACCGCCTGATCGACGAAGACATCCAGACGATACTGATCGAGCAGGTTGAACGAGTGCGAGCCACGAAGCATCCCGAGCTCGCCGAATCGAACGCCCGCCGATGGGACGCCATGCACCTTGTTGTCGTCGAACATGCCGAACTGGTAGCTGCTGAAACGATCGAGATCGTGGCCGCCGTAGTAGGCGGCGTTCAGGTGCACTTTTTTGTAGTCCGAAATAGTAATCCCGGCTGAGACCCGCTGAGTAAGCTCGAATAGTTCTGATCCTCGGGCCGATAGTCACCAGGATCCCCACGGTTCCCACCGCACCCTGCCATACTGCGTGCCCGCCGCCAGAAACGAAAAGCCGCCCTGCTTCCATTCCCACGACACGCCGACACCATTGGTGGCCGTTGACACCGGCGGGCGAAACGCCGCGGGCGATCTCGGGATCGACCGCAAAGGCGTCGAAGCGGAAACTGATAGCTGAAGAGAAGTTTCTGAAACTCTGCGAACTGCCATCCGACGTTGATGCCGGTGGAGAACGGTCGCGTCGTCAGGGCGCTGATCAAGGCGTTCCCCAGTTGAATCATAGGTGCGATCGTTGCCCTTGACGGCGATGGCGAACAGATCCAGGCTGGCAGTCGAGATGAGGATGGCCGAAGAGCTTTGGCCGTTGTAGATTCACGAGCGCCAGCACGCCACCGAAGACCAGGGCAAGCTGGTTGCCCTTGCCCCGAAAATTGAAGTCGAGGTAGTTGAGTCCAATCAGGGGCAGCGGGTAGTCGTAGGATGGATCGTAGGTGACGCCGATCAGGCCGAGCCAGCGCGGTAGCCGTCGAGGTCTTGCACCACGCGCTGGCCGGTCGCGCTTGACCAGGTAGCGGAGCCCCCTCGCTTGTGTCGCGGTATCACGTGGTCGCTCGATCGTGCGCTCTCACGCCGGGCGGTGAAATCGCTGGTGTTGAGCTCGAACTCGTCGAAGTGAATCCCACGCTCCACGAGGGAGATTGCGGCCGGCGACCAGCATGATCTGACGGCCGACGAGCCGCGTCAGCAGTTGGATCGGCCGTCCATCAACGGTGCCGGCCGGCGAGAAGTACTGAATCTCTTCGCTCGACTCGACCGGTGACGAAAGCCTGGTCTGAATCGTTTGCGACTTCACCTTCACGTATGTCTCGCGATCGATCCAGACCGTGCCGCGGTACAGTGAGCGCTCCTCATCAACGGGATCGAACCGCAGCACGAAGCACGGCCGTCCGTCGACGGTGTCCACGCCGGTGAGGCGATAGCGGTAGTCGCTACTGAGTCTGAGATCGAGCGGCAGCGACAGGACTTTCTCCGCCTGGAGCAGGGGAAAGGGCGGACGGTCGTCCCCCATTTGGTGCCGTTCAGGCGAAAGCTCAGCTCCACCCACTCGGTCTCGTGGCCTTCGACGAAAAAGCGATTCTCGGTGACGACGTCGAATCCAGCGTCGAGCGCCGTGCTGCGGGAAGTGCTGCTCCATCAGTCGCGCGCGCGATGTAGGTGCGCAACGCTGCATCCTGGGAGGTCTGCGCCTGCTGTTGACGAGCGACGATTTCCGACACGCGCTCGGCATGACGGTCGATGACACGTTTTCGCGGGTGGAGTAGCGCGCCAGCTCCGTCGTTGCTCCAGTCGACGACCTGCGCGACGCCAGGCGGCAAAGTCAGGCGCGCGATTCGGGACGGGGCGTCGTAGGCGAAGGAGGCCGGAGACACGCGTCCGCCAGTGAGCGCATCGACGATCGCGGGAGTGACACTGGTCGGCTCCGACAATGTGAGCTCGAGCGGAGAGTCCGACGAATAGATCAAGTAGTTGGTCAAGGTGCGGAGGCCGAACAGCAGGTGGTGAGGAATCTGCGAAGTCATCTCGGCGCCGGCCCTGGTCAGCCAGCAGCGTCACCGACGGTTCGTCCACCGCCACGAGCTCCTGGCCGAGCATGCCGCGGAGCAACCCGACGGGTGCCAATGCGGCCGCGATCGCTGGCCCCTCGCCGCGGTAGAAGGCGGTCGAAATTCGAGTGCCCATCAAGCCGAACTGGCGCTCGACCAGAACTCGGGCGGCGTCCGCTGGGACTTTGGCCGAGGGATTCTCCCCAGCAGCACGACTTCGGCGCTCGGATGGTGCTTGTCGATGGGCTCAAAGATCGCGGGATTCCGGCTCCCCGCAACCAGATCCAATCGCGTCCAGATACGGCGCGACGTCGTCAGAATAGAGGGCGGACAACCACGCCGCGTCCGTGTCCCGAACCCCGGCCATGATGGTCGCGGCCCCGGCGTCCCCTGCTCGAACGTTGATCGCCGTCGTCTTCACGAAGAAGGCGTGATCCTGCACGGCCGGAACGGCGGCCGAGGACCGGAAGCCGAAGGCATAGCCGCGCACCGTGCCCCGGTATCGGGGTCGCCACTGCACGAACGAAGCGATCCCACGCATCGAGCGCCGCGGGCGTGCTCGAGCCGCCCGGAGCTCGACGTAACGTCGCGATGTTGGCACGACGGTATCGGGCGATGCGAGCATCGAGGGCGGAGAAGTCGTAGCTACCTGACGGAGCTTCTACCTCGCTCCTTTCGACAATGAGGAGGGACGCTGATCGGCAGGCTTGCCGTAGGTGTTCCGGCGATCAGTTGCTTCGTCTCCGAGCGCGGCACCGCCAGAGCGGGAATTCTTCGAATCCGACGCCGATGAAACGTCGATCGGCGGCTCGCGCGGATCCGGACGCCAGTGTGAGTGCGAGACCCAGCAACCACGCGCGCCGCCAGACGGTGCGCGATGATGTGCTGCGCAATACACCGATCAAGGGTGTCTAGGCCACGGCCCGCGGAGTGGACATCAGCCCGAAGCGTATCGCCATGCCTCGATTTTGATGAGCAGCTCGCGCCGGACTGACTGCGCCGACGTTTCCGTATGATTCGCCACCCGCGCCAATGTTAACATTACCGCCGAGCGCTGCGCTAAGGCGACGCGCTGCGTGGTTTGGCTATTGCTCGCGCCCTGCCTCTTCATGACGTTCATGCTCGGACCGATCGGGCTGCTCGCCTACCACCTTGCGCGCACTCGTGCGCACCAGCCGCTCGATGTCGCGGTATTCTCGCCAATGTCGAAGGCTGACTGAGAGAAAGCCTGCGACGGGAATCGCCAGAACGACGCCGCCGGCGCCGCCCAGAACGGCGCCGGCCCACAGACTGAGCACGACGGCCGGCGTCGACACAGTTGCATACCGTGGCGGATGAGCAGCGGGTAGACCACGGTGTCCTGAATGACACGCAGGCCGCCGAGAAGCGCGGATCACCGCCAGTCCGAGTCGCCCGCCTGCGTCACCGCGATCAGCATCGTCGTCACTGGACCGATGCCCGGCACCAGCTCAGGATCCCCGCGGTCACCCCAAGGGAGACCCGCGGACGGCAGATCGGAGCAGAGCGAATCCGCCGACGCACATCAGCCCGACGGCCACGCTGCGGCCGCCTGCGCGCGAGGATGAAGCCCGCCAGTGCGCTGTTGACGTCGTGCAGATACTCTTCGCCGCGCCACTGCAGATGTCCGCGCGGCAGAACGCGATGGGTCGAGCGCCGAAAGCTCGGCCAGACTGTGAGCAGGAGAGCAGCGAGGACCGGTGTCGCCAGGGGCCAGGCGGCGTAGCGCGCAGCATCGATCAGGGTATCGGTGTCGTGCGGGCGCGCCGCTGAATGTAGGCGAAGCGCGGAGTGGATCCTTGGTTTGATCGCGCGCCGTGCCGATTCGGGAAGTGGCGCCGATGCCGAGAACCTGGTCGATCGCGTCGAAGTCGCCGCCGCCGAACAGATGTTCTACCGTGTCCGGGGCCGGACATGGACCCAGTTTGAGATCGGCCTCGCTCGCGAAGCGCCACGCCAGTCAACCGGCACGGAGGCACGGCGTAGATCAGCGCGAGCGATGCGCCTCTCGAGCGGAGCGGCCCCGGCGTCAGGCCGGATCCGCCTGCTCACCATGTCGACCACCGGCGCCAGCAGGTGGGCGAAGAACATCGAGGCAGCAGCAGGAACTCGCTGCCGCCCTCGATCACTGCTGCTTCGTTTTCTTCGCCTCTTCGTCCGATTCCTTCAGGCGCGCGCCGCGCAGGATGTTGCCCATCGCGTAGTTACCCTCGCTGGCACGCGTATCGCATCATCGAGGTCGTTGGTCGCCGGCCAGAGTATTCCGGCGGTCCACGGTTTCGTCCACGTCGTCCGGATCCTCCATCGTGAACTGATAGCGCAGCGTCTTCGCGTCCACGCCGCGTGAACCGCTCGACGACGTGCAGGGCGTCGCGTCGAGCCGCGGAAGCGCGTCTTGTCGCGTGAAGTTGGTCGTATCGACGACCAGCGTGTCGCCTTCCCAGCGGCCGATCGAGTCGCCCATCCACTTGCGGATCGTCGTTCGGCGGATGCTGCGCGTCTCATCCGGACGATGCGGGCGTCGTGCACCATCTCGGTGAGGATCAGCACGGTGTCCGGCGTCTGCACGATCTGGTGGAGGTTGTTGTAGAAGTAGGTCGGCAGGATCGGCGGGCCCGACGTCGAGCCGAAGCCGACGATGCATCGCTCGCCGAGCGGACGCTGCTCGGGATCGTCGTAGGCGTCGGCGCCTTCGAAGCCGGGATCGTCTTCGCGCGTCGCCTGATCGGACGTCGGCCGCACGTGACGCGTGAGCCGCTGTTTCGCGCCTTGGCCTGTCGGTGAGCGCCGGGACGCGGCCATCCGGCGGATCGATGAGCAGCGAGGCGCGCTTGCGTCCGTCGACCGTCGTGTAGCGCGATCCGGGATCGAGCCAGAAATTGTTGTAGCCGCCGACGTTGCCGTGCGGCCCGGGCGATCCGTCGCCGCCGTGACGGCGGCGCCGCGCGATTGGCGTCGATCGGCGCGTTGAGTTCTCGCTTGCGCGCGGCAACCTGCTGCTCGAGATTTTGCGTCTTCGTCGGTCAGCACCAGCGGCGTGCCGGCGCGGCCGTTCGAGCGGGCGTGAGCGTGCCGGGATCGCATGGTGCCCTGCACGTCGGGATCGTCCATCCCGAGCTGCGAGGAGCTGCCGCCGGCTGCCGCCGGTTTTCACCGGAGCGGTCTGCCCCGCAATGTCTGGCGTGGTGTCACGAACACCGTCGCCGCGTGACCGCCGCCGCCATCGCGATACGTCGGGGTCAGAATCCGCCTACGCATCGTGCCAGCCTCTTCGCTTTCCCAGGTGCCGGAATTCCCTACATCCGCGGTGTTGCCCAGTTCCGCGCAGCAAACCAGATATCACCGAAGTCTTACGGTGCGTTCGAGCCGTCTCGTTTACCTTAATCTCATATGAGCAGCGTCGCGACACTTTCTCCCCGAATCGCTACAGCAAGTTGAGAGTTATCCGACCTGCGGCGCGCGTTCGATCTGCAAGTTTCGCTACATCCAGGCCATCGCCCGCCCTCTGGTCTTCTTTCAGCTGGACGCGAATCCGTTCGTTGCCGTAAGTCCTATGCCGGGTCGCCAATCGGTCTCGGCATCCAGCATGGCCTATCACCGGCTGCACACGCATCGCGGATTCAAGACGCATCGGCTGTTCGAGTATTTCCTCGCCGTCTGCGGCACGCTGACGCTCGAGGGCGGCCCGATTTTCTGGGTCGCCACGCACCGCCAGCACCATCAGCATTCCGACCAGGAACTCGATCCGCACACGCCGCGCGTCAACGGCGTTCTGGCGCACCTGGGCTGGATTCTGTTCGGCGAGGCGCATCACAACGACACCGCGCAGCATGTCGCAGATACGCGCCCGACCTCGGCCAAGGATCCGTTCTACCGCTGGCTGACGACCTATCACTGGGTGCCGCTGACGGTGCTCGGCTTCGGCCTGCTCGCGATCGGCGGCTGGGGACTGGTCAACTGGGCGATCTTCCTGCGCGTCGTCGTCGGCCTGCACTCGACCTGGCTGCGTGAACTCCGGCCACGCACATCTGGGGCCGCCGCCGCTTCGCGACGAAGGACGACTCGCGCAACACCTGGTGGGTCGCGCTCCTGACGTTCGGCGAAGGCTGGCACAACAACCATCACGCGCACCCGACGTCGGCGCCGCCACGGTCCTCGCCTGGCAGCGAGTTCGACCGTCACCTGGCTCGAGCTGAAGGCGCTCGCAGGCGCTCGGCCTGGTCTGGGACGTCCAGCGTCGCCCGGATCAGCCAGGCGTCCGAGGAAGAGAGTCGCCGCGCTAGCGCCGTTCGCCACTATCCTTGAAGGCGTGAGGCGGCATGAGGTCCGGCGGGCGCCGGAAGTCGATCGCGTTCTTCATCGTCCTCGGCGTCTGCCTCGTCGCGCGGCGTCGTCGCCCTCAACGTCGGCTGGATCATCCTCAACTGGCGGCGAGGCCGGGCCTGCTGATCGCCGGCCTCATCGTCTTTCCCTCATCATCACCGGCGTCGTGCTCAACACCATCTTCCTGGTGCGCGAGATCCGCCGCAACGAGCAGCACGAAGCGTTCATCAACGCCGTCACCCACGAGCTGAAGACGCCGGTCGCGTCGATGAAGCTCTATCTGCAGACGCTGCAGAACCGCCAGGTCGACGAGGCGCAAGCGGCAGGAGTTCTACGGCGTGATGCTGCAGGACAGCGACCGGCTGCTGGGCACGATCGAGCAGGTGCTGCGCGCGGGCCAGCTCGGCGCGAGGCTGCGGCGCGCGGAGTCCGATGCCGGTCGATCTTCGGCGCCGTCGTCGAGGAGTGCCTGCGCGCTGGCGAGCACGCGCCATCACCTGCCGCCGGAACGCGCGTGACCTCCACGCGTGCGGCACGTCAACGGCGCGTCGTTTCAGGTGCTCGGCGACGAAGAGGATCTGAAGGCGATGGTGTCGAACCTGGTGGACAACGCCATCAAGCTATTCCGGCCGCAGGTGCACGTCGCGGTCGAGCTCGAGCAGGCCGAGCCGCGCGACAGCGACGCTGCGGGTTCGCGATCCGGGCATCGGCATCTCGCCGTCCGAGCGCAAGCGCATCTTCAGGCGCTTCTACCGCATTCCCGGCGCGATGAGCACCGCGCGTCAAGGGCACCGGCCTCGGGCTCTTCATCGTCCGCTCGGTCGTCGCCGCGCCACGGCGGGAAGGTCTTCGTCGAGAGCGACGGCGCGGGCCAGGGGCACGTTCATCGTTCACGCTGCCAGTTGCCGAGCTCGGTGGCGCGCGCAATGAGCCGCATCCTCGTCGTCGAGGACGAGCAGCACCTGGCCGACGGCCTGCGCTATCAACCTCGAGGCCGAGCACCACGACGTCGATCGTCGTCGAGAGCGGCGAAGAGGCGCTGCAGCGGCTGACCGCCGAGACCGGGCCGCTACGATCTCGTGATCCTCGACGTCATGCTGCCGGGCATCGACGGGTTCACGGTCGTCGACCGAGCTGCGCGGACGCGCGCGCCGGTTCGTGCCGGTCCTCATGCTGACGGCGCGCGGCCGATCGGAAGACGTCCTGCGCGGCTTCGGCGCCGGCGCCGACGACTACCTGCCGAAGCCGTTCGAGCTGCCGATCCTGCTGTCGCGCGTGCGCGGGCTGCTGCGGCGCCACGAGTGGTTTCGGCCGAGGCGGCGCTGCCGGCGGCGCTGCCCGTCGCCTCGCCAGTTCTCGTTCCGGCGACAAGAGCATCGACTTCGAGCAGCTCGAGGTGCGCGTGGGCGACAAGCGGATGCCGCTCACGCTGATGGAGGCGGCGCTGCTGCGCTATCTCGTTCAGCACGAAGGGCAGCCCGTGCCGCGCAAGGAGATCCTGGAGAAGGTCTGGGGCGTGCACGAGGACACCGACACGCGCGCGATCGACAACTTCATCGTCCGGCTGCGCCGCTACATCGAAGACAGAGCCGTCCAACCCGCGCCATCTGCAGACCGTCCGGGGCGTCGGCTACCGTTTCGTGTCGAAGCCCGAGTAGCCTAAAATTTCCTCGTGAAGACGTCGCGTCCTTTCGCGGGCGCGTCAGCCGAATCGTCCGCCGCTGTGACTGACTGGTCTACGACGCCGCAGCCCGTCGGTGAGAGCCGATGGGCGTTTCCCATCCCGACCGATGGCCGGACAACGATCTGATTGCCGTCGGCGGCGATCTGAACCCGGCGACGCTCGTCAATGCGTACCGCCGCGGCATCTTTCCGATGGAAGTCACCGCGCTGCAGAAGCAGGCTCGGCTGGTGGTCGCCCGATCCGCGCGGCATCGTCCCGCTCGATCGGCCTGCGCGATCACGAAGTCGATGCGGCAGAGCGCGAAGCGATTCGAGGTCCGCGTCGACACGTGCTTCGTCGACGTGATGCGCGCGTGCGGCGATCCGTCGCGCGAGGATGGCTGGATCACCGGCGAGTTCGTTGACGCCTACACGAGCCTCCACGAGCTGGGTGGGCGCACAGCGTCGAGGTGTTCGATCGCGAAGGCCGGCTGGCCGGCGGGCTCGTATGGCGTGCGCGATCGAAGGGCTCTTCGCCGGACGAGTCGATGTTCCACGCGCAGCGGGACGCGTCGAAGGTCGCGCTGATGGCGCTCGTGCGAATTGATGCGCGACGAGCGGCATGCGGCTGCTCGACGTTCAGTGGTGCACGGACGCACCTGGCGTCGCTTGGCGCGATCGAGGTCGTCGCGCGATCGGCACCTGTCGCTGCTTGCCGAGGCGCTCGCGCAGCCGGTAGGATCCGCGTCCATGAAACACCGAGTCGCCGCTTTCTCGCTGCTCGCTGCGATGACGACCATCGCGCTGCCGTCGGCCGCAGACCTCCGCGGCACGCCAACGTGCCGAAGATCCGGTTCGAGTCGGTGCCCGATTTCCTCAAATACTCCGCCGACATGAACCTCGGCGAGGTGCTCGGCGTCGCCATCAACTCCAAGGGCACGCTGGCCGTCCTGAATCATCCCGGGCAGCGGCACCGTCGGACCGCTGTACGGCAACGCCTCGACGCAGATTCTGGAGTTCGACGCCGGCGGCAAGTTCGTCCGCGAGGTCGGCAAAGGCGTCTACGGCCTCGGCTACGGCCACGGCATCCGCTACGACAAGCTACGACAATCTCTGGGTCGTCGACAAAGGCACGCACGCCGTCGACGAAGTTCAACCCGGCCGGGCTACGTCGACGCTGAATCTCGGACGCCGGCCGGAAGGACCCGGATGAACCGGAGTACTTCAAGGGCGGCGCGCGGCGGAGGGCCCGGCGCCGGTGCACATCGACGGCTACTTCCGCGGGCCGACCGACGTCGCGTGGGACAGCGACGACAACATCTACATCAGCGACGGCTACACCAACCCGCGCGTCGCCAAGTTCGACAAGCACGGCAACTGGATCAAGTCGTGGGGATCGCGCGGCACGCGCGAGCCCGGGCCAGTTCAACACGCCGCACAACATCGCCATCGACCGCCAGAACAACGTCTACGTCGCCGATCGCGGCAACAACCGGCATCCAGGTGTTCGATCGCGACGGCACGCTTCTAGCGCGTCATCCTGCTGAACGCGCCGTACGACAAGACGCGGCATCCGGTGCTCGGCAACCTGACCCGCGCGCCCGCCCGACGAGACCGCAGCCGTGGACGCTCTGCATCACGCCGACGCCGACGCAGTATCTCTACGCGATCGGACACGGAGCCGGGCGCGTCTACAAGCTGACGCTCGACGGCAAGATCGTCGGCATGCTCGGCGAGTCCGGGCACGACCTCGGCCAGTTCAACTGGGCGCACGGCATCGCGTGCCCGTCGGAGAACACGCTCTACGTCGCCGACATGAACAACTGGCGCGTGCAGAAGCTGATTCTGCATCCCTGAAACGAACGGGCGCGCCACGAAACGGGAAGAACGCTCGGTGTGTTTCACTCCCGATGTAACTGCAGAAGCTGTCAGGCGCTTCCCTGATGTTCCGGCGGACCTGAAGTGTCCGCGCTGCTGCACCACACACGCCGGTACGAGAGGCGCGCTAGTACCTGATGGTGAGTCCTGTCGGCGGATTGAGCCCGAAGCGGCTGAATACGGCAACGCCGGTGGCGGTGCCGACAAAGACCCGGCCGTTCACGATCGTCGGCGTGATGAACTTGTTCCCTGGGCCGAACGCGTGTCGCGGCCGGATGGCGCCTGGTTCGAGTTGTAGAGCTCGTGCGACAGGTCGCAGCGCGTCGTACGCGTGCAGCACCGCCGGGTTCGAGTTCTCGACGGCCCAGACGATGCCGTTCGCGGTGCCGGACGCCGGAGATGCCGGGTGTCGAGCCAGGGTAGCGGAACGCTTCGTGACGTTGCTCGACGGCGGCAGTCGAAGACAGCTCGCGCGTTGACGATCTTGAACGCCTTGAGCGCTGCAGCCGGCACGCGCCGTGGTACAGCGTGCCGTTGAAGCTAGGCCGGCATTGGAGAAGACGTCGCCGCCGATGCGCCCCGCTGATGTCCTGATAGATCGCGTTGCGACGAGGCGTTCCACTTGCCCATCGCGTCGCGGTCGACGACGTACATGTGCGCGTCCTTGCCGGCGCCGACGGCGAGGTGCCTGGTCTGGCCGCCGGCGTCGACGAGGTCGGGCAGGACGAGCGTGCCGCCGGATCCCGAGATCGCTGTCGGCGTTCGACTTCGAGACCGTGTCGAAGGTCGCGAAGTAGTCGGCCACCGCCAGACCGCCGGTCGGTCGACGATCTTTCAGAAACGCGTTCGCCGAAGTTGCCCATGCTCGGAAAGCCGCCGGCCGTTCAGCGTCGTGTCGAACGTGCCGTTGCCGTCGAGCAGGTAGACGTTGCCGGCGGAATCGGCCGCGGGCCCCGCGCCGGCCATCCAGAGCGCGCCGCGCGATCCGTTGGGCGTGACGTTCAGCACTCGCGGTCTGCGCCAGCGTGTTGCGGGTCGTACGCCGATGATCCAGCCCGTATGTGGATCGATGTCGCAGTGCGAGCTCCACGCCGTGATGAGTCTGTCCGTTCGTCAGCAGGAGACCGGCCCGCTCCTCATACTGCTTCGGATCGAACGGCAGCGTGCCTCCGTACGCTGCCGGCGCCGATGCCGCGGCACCGACGCCTGCACCGTTTTGGGCCCGCCGAACAGCTCGAGCGCCCGTCGTCGACATCCAGGCGCGTGAAGACGGTGGATGTAGGTGCCCGATCCGTTCTTCGACATCGCCACGACGTAGATCACGCCGTGTTCGGGCCACGCGACGGGTCGATGACAGGTGTTGACGGTGATGCCGATCTCGGGCATGACCTGAGAGCAGTTCCGGCCATCGCTGGGGACTTCGCCAGCGCCGAGCGTCGAGATGTGCCAGAGGACCGCTCCCGACGTCGGCATCGAACGCGTAGACGCTGTCGTGCTCGGTCACGCACGTAGACGACGTTGTGCGTGCCCTGGCCAGGAATCGGGACGTCGGGCAGCAGCAACGGCTGCGCGTCGACCTTCCCGTCGGTCGTGAGGAAGCCGACCTTTGCCGAAGCTCGAGGCGCTGACGGTGTCGGGGCGGAGGATCGTCTCGGCCAGGTTCTGTCCCGTGCGCGGCGCTGTCGTTGTGATACGTCAGCACGCTCGTGCCGCTGACCGAGGAGAGCGTCCGCGCCGTCACGATGATGGCGAGGGCGGCTGCTGCGACGAATGCGGCGACGTCTTATGCCGCTCGAACATGGTGGTGGTGCAAAGGCACAGGCAAATGCTGCGCCATGGCTGAGATCGACGCCATTTGGCGCACCATTGGCAAAGCAGGGCCCGCGCCTCTGACGGAAGCCCAGCCGGATCCGTCTCGAATGGCTCCACCACTCCGGAGCGACGCGCTCAGTCTATCGGCGCGATCACGAACTGCTCCAGCCGGCCATCCCTGGTGGTATAGGTCGTGAGGCGCAGCTTCGGTGGCCCTTAGCGAACGCGACGTCGAAGGCGCGGAACGTCATGCCGCCACGCAGCGATGAGGAGGTCTGCTGCAACCGTCTCGACGGCGCCGAGCGGCCGAGACTCCTGGTGGTTGATCGTCGAGCGAGGTCTGATCGAAGTAAAAGTTGCAGCTGGCCGTGAACAGCGCTCGATCGATCCGGCCCTTTTGCAGTCCGGTGAGGAACTTCTCCGGCTTGTGCCTCAGCCGTGAGCAGTTCTGCCGCAGTGCCGGTGCGCGAATCGGGTGCAGGCAGGAGGAGCAGCGAGATTGCCCGGCGATTCCGCCGGCCGCCGCACTGGCTTCCTGATTGGTGAGTACGGCGATCGCGATCTTGTCGTCCGGGAAGCACCACGTTCTGCGCCACGAAACCGCCGACTTCGCCGCCGTGCGCCACCACGCGATGGCCGTTTCGAACCGACACTGAAACGCCGAGGCCGTAGCGCGCGGTCTGGCCGGTAGTGAGCCGCTGATCCGTCTTCCGTGGCGGTGCATGACGCCGGGGAAAGCAGCGACCGATTCATCAGGCTGATGTCCCAGATGAGCAGATCGCCGACCGGCATCGCCATCTCGCCATCGGCAGCCTACCACCCAGCCGCTTCCATAATCGCGGGGCGCAGACGGCCCAAGCGCATTGCGCATGCACCCGACAGGCTCGAGCTTGTCGTGCTCGGAGTCGAGATCGATGGTCTGCGTCATGCCGAGCGGTTTCAGCACGCGCCGCGACAGGAACGACCAGAACGGCTCGCCGCTCGCTTTCTCGACGATGAGCCCGGCGATGTTGAAGCTCGTGTTAAGCGTACTGGTGTTGCGAGCCCGGCTCGAAATCGAGCGGCTTGGTCGCCCGGCATTCGTGGACCGCCTTGTCCGCCGTCGTCGGCCCGGTCCACGCCGGAACCGTGTAGTCCTGCGGGGCGTAGTCCTCTGCAGCCGCGACGTGTGGGACAGGATGCTGCGCCGATCGACGTCCCCGGCTCGCGTCAGTCTGGGGAAGCATTACCGGCGACCGGATCGTCGTGATGCTCAGCTTGTCCCTCTTCCTGGGAGCAGCAGCACGCACGCCGCGGTGAACTGCCGGCCGATCGAACCGATCGCGCAGCGGAGGCTCGTGGTCGCGCCCATCGGCGGATCGAGCCGGGCGCTGCCGCATGCCGCCTTCGTGAACACGACCTGCCCGCCCTGGGCGACGCCCACCGACGCGCTCGGCACGCCCGTCTTCGTGGAGAACGCTCATGCACGGCCGCGCGTCCACCTGCGACCGCCGGTCGGCGCTGCAGCGATCCCTGCGCCAGCAAGCGGACCTCGGAGGCCGCCGTCAGCAGCCACGCGGCGGCGGCGATCAGGTCTGCCAGTTTTCATGTGCGTACTTCTCAGGCCGGTGAGTCTCGCGGGGACCCCGGCGTCCAGATTCTCGACGGCGCCGCCGCCGGCGAGCGTCAGCATCAGCGCGTTGAGGCGCTTGACGAACGTCGCCGGATCGTCGAGCTGTCCGCCCTCGGCGAGCGTCGCCTGATCGAACAGCGATGTGGCTCCAGTCCGCGAAGCGGCCTGTCGTCGGTTTCGTCCTTCGAGGCGTTCGACGATCGGATGGTCGCGGGTTGATCTCGAGCACCGGCTTCATCGACGGCATGCTTCTGGCCCGACGGCCTTCAGCAGCCGCTCCAGGTTCGTGCTCATGCCGTGCTCGTCGCTGACCAGGCAGGCGGGCGAATCGGTCAGGCGGTGGGTGAGGCGCACCGCGCTGGCGCCGATCCTTCAGCACGTCCTGAATCCGCTCGACGAGCAGGCCTTGAACTCGCCGCGCCTGCGTCTTCTGGCTCCTGCTTCGCGGCGTCGCCGCCGAGCGCGCCGAGATCGAGGTCGCCCTGTGGCGACCGAGCTGCAGCGGCTTGCCGTCGAACTCGGTGAGCGCCGAGACCACCCATTCGTCGACCCGGTCGTACATCAGCAGCACCTCGACGCCGTTCTTGCGGAAGATCTCGAGATGCGGGCTGTGCCTGGCGGCCGGGAAGCCGTCGGCGGTGACGTAGTAGATCGCGTCCTGCCCGCTCCTTCATCCGGCCGACGTAGTCGGCGAGCGACACGGTCTGCTCCTCGCCGTCGCGCGTGGGTCGAGGCGAATCGCAGCAGCGCGGCGATGCGCTCCTTGTTGCCGGCGTCCTCGACCGATGCCTTCCTTGAAGGCGCGGCCGAACTCCTTCCAGAAGGTCGCGTATTTCTCCGGCTGCTGGTCGGCGAGGTCGTCGAGCAGGCCGAGCACGCGCTTGACCGACGCCGCGCGAATCGTCTCGACGATCGCTGCGACTGCTGCAGGATCTCGCGGGAGACGTTCAGCGGCAGGTCGTTCGAGTCGATGACGCCGCGGACGAACCGCAGGTACGCCGGCATCAGCTGCTCGGCATCGTCCATGATGAAGACGCGGCGGACGTACAGCTTGATGCCGCGGCGGTGCTCGCGGTCCCAGAGATCGTACGGCGCGCGCGCCGGGGATGAAGAGCAGCTGGGTGTACTCCTGGCGGCCCTTCGACCTTGGCATGGCTGAAGGCGAGCGGCGGCTCGACGTCGTGCGCGACGTGCTTGTAGAACTCGTGATACTGCTCTTCGGTGATCTCCGACTTGGGGCGCGCCCAGAGCGCCGACGCCTGGTTGACCTGCTCGTCCTCGTCGGTCGACGACCTGGCGCGCGCGCGTCGGCGTCCCACTCGCTCCTTGCTGCATCAGGATCGGAACGGTGATGTGGTCGGAATACTTGCGCAGGATGGTGCGCAGCGCCGGGCCGGACAGCAGGTCGTCTTCGTCCGGCCGCAGGTGCAGGATGACGTCGGTGCCGCGCGCTTCCGCTGCGGACCGGCTCGACCGTGTAGCTCGCCTTCGCCCGCGCTCTCCCACCGGACGCCCTCATCGGCGCTGCGGCCGGCGCGGCGCGTCACGAGCGTCACGCGATCGGCGACGATGAACGAGGCGTAGAAGCCGACGCCGAACTGGCCGATGAGATGCGCGTCCTTCGGCCTTGTCCGGCGTGAGGCGTCTGAAGGAACTCGCGCGTGCCCGACTTGGCGATGGTGCCGATGTGGTCGATGACTTCCTGGCGCGACATGCCGATGCCGTTGTCGGAGACGGTGATCGTGCGGGCAGCCTTGTCGTAGCCGACGCGAATCTTCAGCTCCGCGTCGTCCTCCGAGCAGCGCCGGCGTCCGCGATGCTGTCGAAGCGCAGCCTGTCGCACGCGTCCGACGCGTTCGACACCAGCTCGCGCAGGAAGATCTCCTTGTTGCCGTACAGCGAGTGAATCATCAGCTGCAGCAGCTGGGTGACTTCCGCCTGAAAGCCGAGCGTCTCTTTGGCTGGTGCTTCGTTCATGGACGCCTGCTCCAGCCCGGTCCCCCAAACAGCGGGGCGACGTTCTCGACTGTTTTGCTCGGAGTAGTGCGGACCTTCAGGTCCGCCGTGTCGGGCAGGCCTGAAGGCCTGCACTACACCGGAGTCGACAAACGCTCGCAGGATAGCGACACTTGGGCGCACCTCCGTCGAGTCGAGTGGCGGGACGCGTTCGTCCACGCGCGGAATTGAAGGGGCGGCCTACTGCTGAAGCGCCCGCGCGAATTCGCCGAGCTCCGCCTGGTTCAGGTCGGAGACGGGCCCAGAACGCCATCTGACCGCGGGTCCAGTGCTGGACCTGAAACCCGCGCTGCGATTCCGCCTCGGGTGGCGCAGGCTGCGTGTCGGGCCACACGAACACGTTGATGGTGTGCTGTCGCCGCTGATACACGAGGGCGGCGACCGGACGGCCTCCGATGTAGTCGAGTCGGCCCCCGATGAGCGGAAACCTGATGGGCGCTGTGTCGTTGACCGGCGGCGAGAGTCCAGCTTGCCGAGGAACCAGGGCTTCACGGTGTGTTGATCCGTGGACCGCAGTCGAACAGGTGGTCGCCCATCAGCGCGCGCACATGGCCGGCGACGACATCGTTCGCAATCGACGCGGAGCTTTCGGCAGCCGTTCGCGCGCGCCTCGTCCCGGCCATCATCACGCCGCCGATCGAGGCCGCGAGCAGTATGGACGCGGCCCACGGCAAGCATCGTCGGCGTCAGCCTTCGCGGATTCCGGGTGCGCCTGCACCGCCCCGCGGCAGTCGATCCGGCGCTGGATAATACGGCGCCTGCCTGACGAGCTGGCCCAGCGATTGACGACTGGCCAACCGTCGGCTGCAGCGCCGCGCACCCCGCGACATGCCCTGCAGCGCCGCTGATTCAGCCGGCGCGAGCTCACCGCCGATAGATACGCGTCCAGCTGACGCTCGATCTCAAGACAGTTCACGGGCCTCTCCGATCGGCTCGCTCAGAAGCGCGCAGGATGGGATCAGCCGCTCGCGCGCGCAGCCAGTCGAGACATCACCGTGCCAATGGGTATGTCGACGATGGTGGCGATCTCCCTTGTAGGAAAAACCTCGAGCTCTCGCAGGACGACGACCTCGGCGAAAATCCGGCGGCAACTGCTCGAGCGCGAGCCGGACTCGCTCGACGGCCTGCTGTTGAATCACCCGCGCCTCCGGATCGAGATCGGCGCCCGGCCGCTCGTCGGCGGTATCGTCGAGCTCGATCGTTCTATCGCCTGCACGCTTCCGGGAACCGGCTGCACCACGTGTTGCGCACAATCGACAGCAGCCATGCGCGAGCGTTGTCGTCGCGCAGCGAACGAAAACCGTAAGGCGCGCACGCAGGCATCCTGCACGACATCTTCGGCGTCCGTATCGTTTCTCGTCAGCCAGCGCGCGTAGTTGAATGCCGCGTCCAGGTGAGGAAGCACGGACTCTTCGAACTTACGCGGAGCCATCGCCGCTTTCCGAGACGTTCCCTCGCTCGTCTATCCTCGCCGACCCGCGTCCGCGCCATCTTCCGACTATAGCGGGTTTTTGCGATGGCCTTTCGACGTGGCCCCCGAAGCTGGTCGCTCTTCAGTAGAGACCGCGTTCGCCGGTTTGTTATTCCCGAAGGCCAATCGCCCGATCCGCAGGAATAAATCAGAACCACGTGCGGTCTACATCGGTGACATGGCGTTCATCTGACAGGAGGGTTTTGAGTGTCAACGAAGAAGCACGATGAGTCTGAATTGGATCGCCGAGGGTTTCTGCAATGCATGGCGTGGGTTGGAACGGGCGCGCTGTGGACGATGGCCGGCGGCGTGCTCAAAGGGATGCCGCTCGAGCAGGCCGCCGACGGCACGATGGCGAGGCATGGCCGGCGGCGGGCTGCGCTTCGTCCAGATCAGCGACAGCCATATCGGGTTCGACAAGCCGGCGAACACCGACGTCACCGCGAACGCTGCGCGCGGCGATCGCGAAGATCAAGGCCGCACCTGAGCAGCCGTCGTTCGTCCTGCACACGGGCGACCTGACGCACCTGTCGAAACCGTCGGAGTTCGACACGCTGCAACAGGTGCTGTCGCGAGCTGTCGCTCCCGGTGTTCTACGTGCCCGGCGAGCACGACGTGCTCGAAGACGACGGCAGGAGCTATCTGGAGCGATTCGGCAAGGGGACGCAAGGCGCCGGCTGGCACAGCTTCGACCAGGGCGGCGTGCACTTCATCGGTCTCGTCAACGTCGTGAACCTCAAAGCCGGCGGGCTCGGGACGCCTCGGCAACGAGCAGCTCGAGTGGCTCGAGAAGGACGTCAAGCGCCTGAAGAGCAGCACGCCCATCGTCGTGTTCGCGCACATTCCGCTCTGGTCCGTGTACTCCGGAGTGGGGATGGGGCACCGACGACAGCGCGCGCGCGCTCGTCGTATCTGAAGCGATTCGGTTCGGTATCCGTGCTCAATGGCCACATCCACCAGGTCATGCAGAAGGTCGAAGGGCACGTGACGTTTCACACGGCGATGTCGACCGCGTTTCCGCAGCCGGCGCCAGGCACGGCGCCGTCGCCGGGACCCGATGAAAGTCGACGACCGACCGCTTGCAGAAGATGCTCGGCCTTTCGCGGATGTCGTTCCACGACGTCAATCATCCGATCGCGATCACCGATGTGCCCTCGAGGCAGACGACGATGGCGACCGGTGCGCAAGGACGTTGTCGTGGACAACTTCAGCTTCGCGCCGGCGACGACAGCCGTCGCGGCGGGCACGGCGATCACCTGGACGAACCGCGACGATGTGCCGCACAACATCGTCAGCACCGAGCAGAAGTTCAAGTCGCCGGTGCTGGACACCGATCAGCAGTTCACGCATCAGCTTCGACACGCCGGGCACCTACTAGGTACTACTGCTCGCTTCATCCGAAGATGACCGGGCAGATCGTGGTGGGGTGATTTGTGAAGGCGATTGCTCTCGCCGTGCTGGTCGCCGGCATGGCGTCAAGCGTCTCGCCCAAAGTGCTCGGACCGGGCGCCTTCGCGGCATCGTGAAAGATCTGCAGGGGCGCCCGGTGTCTGACGCGAAAGTCACAGTAACGTCGCCGGTGCTTCAAGGACGGCGGACGAAAACGACCGGCTCCTACGGCGACTACGCATTCGAGGCGTTACCGCCCGGTGACTATCAGAGTGACGTTAAGGCTGTCCGGCGCGGATACCACGACGCGATCGACGCACGTCTGGCTGGGTCTCCCGACCCGGTTGGACGTCACGATTGGCGCTGCAGAAAGCGTCACGACACCGGCGACGGCGAGCAGCATGCCGTCTCCGATTGAAAGTCCCATCGTCGGCGCCACCTTTGCGCATCAGGAGGTGGAAGCGCTCGCCGATGCCGAGAGCTCTCGTCGGCATCGCGCAACTCTCGCCTGGCTTGACCACGATTCACCCCGAATGCGGCCCGGAGTGTCGATAAGCGGTGCGTTCGCATTCGACAACGTGTTCACGCTCGATGGCGTCGAGGTCAACGCGACAACCCTCTCGGCTCGCCGCAGAATCTGTTTGTCGAGGATGCCATCGCCGAAACGCAGACGCTCACCGTCCGGCATGTCCGCCGAGTACGGCCGGTTTTCCGGCGGTGTCGTGAATGCGGTCACCAGGAGCGGAGGCGACCGGCTCTCGGGAAGCTTGCGTGACGAGTTGACCAATCAGCGCTGGAGCACCCGCACACCGTACGAGATCTTCACTCAAGCCAGGCACAAAGACGGAGGTGAACTCACACGTCGAGGGCACCGTCGGAGGGCCAATCGCCAGGAGTCGCGTGTGGGTGTTCGGCGCGGGACGATTTGAGAAGACCGCGGCGTCGGCGCCACTCGCGGAGACTGGCGCTGCGCAACACGGAAACTGACCGGAACCAGCGTGGCGAACTGAAGCTGACGGCAACGATCGAATCGAACCATACCGTCCAGGCCGGCTACATGAGCGATCGGACGGAGAACGAGGACAGGCCGACGTTGACTACGAGCATCGACCCCGTTCGCGGTCGGCAACCATACCGTTCCCGATTCGTTCGCCTTCTTCCACTACCAGGGTGTCGTCGGCAACGGCCTGCTGTTTCAGACGCAGTATTCACAGCAGCAATCCGGAGTTCGCGATGCCGGCGGCACGGGCCGCGATATCGTCAGATTCTCCGTTTGTGACGCTGGGTACCGGACGGGAGCATAACGCCCGCTACTTTGACGCCAGCGATCTCGAGCAGCGTCTGCGCCGTCAGCTCGCGTTGAGCGCGCAGCGGGACTGGACGGGCGGCGGCCGGCACGCGATCAGAGCCGGATACGACTGGTTGCGTTCCCGACGCACTGGCGGGAACGAACCGTCGGTCCACCGACTACGTCTTCGACGCCGACTACGCGCTCGATCCCAGAACCGAGTTGCCCGCGCTCGACTCCAGCGGTCACCTGGTGCCGCTGTTCGTGCCGGGCGACACGCGGATCGAGCACTCGTTGCCCGTGCGGGGATCCGTGTTCAGCGTGAGGACCCGGGCAGTTTACGCGCAGGACCACTGGGCGATCGACGAGCACTGGTCGGCGGACCTCAGCGTCGTTACGAACGCGTCTCCAGCCAGGCGACGGGCGGAGCCCCGGACTGAACACTCATTCCCTTGTCCCTCGCGTTGCGGGCGCATGCGACGTAAAGGCCGACGGCTATCGTTGTGCACGTCACCTACGGGCGGTGCATCAGGTCGATTCAACGAAGCGCTGATCGGCGCAGCGACAGCGCTGGTAGCGTGGACACAATCTCTAGCACGTACAGGGCCGCGCGGTCAGGCCGCGGTTTCGCGCCGGCTTCGACCCGCCCAACCACACCACCGACACCGGCAGATTCCGACGGCCAACGTGTCGATTGCGCCAGGATTCTCTGCGCCGATCACCGGAGAGGTGACGGCGTCTTTGGTTCCGAGTTTGGCAACCGCGGCTTCGCCGAAGCCACGTGCATCAAGCGAGTACCGCCAACATCATCGAAGACTTCATCGATATCAACAACGGCACTACAGAGGTCGTGAGGGCAGGCATCGACTTTGGTAAGGTCACGAACATCGTCTACGCCAATACGGACCTGGCGACGCGTGACTATCAGGCGCTCGTGCTGCAGACTCGTTTCAAGGCGAACAACCGGTGGTCCTTCAGCGGCCACTACACGCTGATGTTGAAGGACGAAGGGAATGACGAAGGCGACGCAGCAACCCAGTCTGGTGCGACGTCGCCGATTGGCAACTATCCGGAATTCTCGACGCTGCGCGACATGTTCCGGGTGGAAGGCTGCAGGACTTCCAGCGATCCAGGTTGCGGGTCTGGAGCGTCTACGATTTCGACCTGGGCCGCGCCGGGAATCTCCGTCTCCGGCCTGTGGCGGGTGGATTCCGGGCAGGTGTTCAGCCTGCGCGCCAGCAATCAGCCGATGACCGCAACGCAGGTTGCACTGCTGGCGGCGGCAGGCTATCCGGACTCCAGACGCGCAGGATGTGTTTTCCGGAGAACGCGGCTCGCAGCAATTTCCAGGTGATGCGCTGTTCGACACGTCTGCGAACTTCGACATTCCGCTGGTTCCGCACGCTGCCAGTTCCGTGGATGAAGGTCGACGTGTTCAATCTATTCAACAACCTGCAAGGCGATCGCCTGGAATACCTCGGTGCTCCAGGATCGGAGCGGGCCAAAAGACGGCCTTGGACTGGCCACGACGTACAACCCTTCGCCTCTGTTCGGACAGCCGGACTCGAACGCCGACTTTCCATCAGCATCGCCGGGTACGCCGGCGGGCTGGACGTTGCGAGTGGCACCTCGGCGTTCGTTTCTGAATCGATGCGGCGCCCGACCAGGCTTAGCAGCAAGCGAGAATTGGCGAATGTAGGGCGGACACTGTCGGCCCAGGGGCCGGCACACTGGCCGGCCCCTACGCGAGCGATTCTGTAACGCACTCAGAACCGATCCTGCGCGAGGAGAATCGGGAACGACCAGCGTGAGCTCGCTGTTGATGTCGCGCAGCCCTTCTTCGACCAGCCAGTCCACGTCCGACAGCCCGCCCTGAGCGAACTGCGTCTCGGCCATCACCCGATGGCCCGACGCCAATCAGCACGCCGACGGTCGGCCCCAAGCTGAACGCCACGACTTTCGAAGAACTTGCCGTCCTGCGCGGCAAGTCTGGCGTGAGACTCAGCGGCACATTCACGAATGTTCCGCGGAGGTCCTGGATTTCGGTTGATGCCCACCAGATAGCCGACGAAGGGCGTGAAGCGCGTGCGCGCGAGCTTACCACCGCTGACCGCCCTCGAAGCCCCAATACTTGTAACTCGTGAAGCTGACCTGGAGCGGGATCTGCGGGTTACCGACCGTGCCGATCGTGGTCGCTGACTCATCGGGCACCGCTGCTGGACCAGACGAAGTTGGAGCACGGCTCTCGTGCGCGGGGTGGTCCGATAACCCACACCGAGCTTGAACATGCTCGATCCGGCCGCACACATCGTCGAAGCTCGTCTCGTTGAGATTGATCGGCGCCCCGCCGGTCGTCTTACCGGTGGCCTGTTGATCATCTTGCCGCTGAAAGAATTGTCCCACTCCGCCAGAACTGAGACCGAGGCGGTGCCGCAACTCGTTGGTGCCTGCGGCCTGCTGCACGGGCGACCGTCACCGCTTCGGTCCTAGTGACATCGACGCGATCGCCCGTCTTGAGCCCTGGCGACGATCTGGGGATCGGTGGAGTCCAGTAGTACCGGCGCGTGTAGGCCGCACCGGTCGGTCCGTTGAACGATCACCACTTTGTTGACAGGGTCCCAACCGGTAATGGTCACTGTCGTCACGCGCTGCCTGGTTGTCGTGGCACCCGGCAACGCTCCGGGAGTGGCCGTCAGCGCCGGTTCGACACCGGTCGACCACCGGTTCACCCGCCGGCTTCACCCGGATGCTGACCCGATCGTAGTAGGTGGCCTTGATGGTGTCGCCAACCTTAACCTGATCGAAACGGGCCCGCGTTTGGCGGCACATCCAGAGTCACCAGGCTGCCGGGCTGCAATCGAATCGTCACCGACCGGCCCGTGTGGTCGACGGCCTCGACAGTTCCCGTGACCTCGGTCTGCTCTCTCGACACTCTCTGGGTTGCGCCGTCGACAAGGCCGACGTCGACACCAGCATCCCCACGCACATCGCATACGGAAGAAGTTGTTTCGCCAATGCAGTCCACCACTCCGGGCGCTGGAATCCCAGTGACAGCGGGGCGCCGCGAGCCGGTTGTCACGGGGATCAATGCAGGGGCAAACCCTCGGAGCAGCGTGCCGCTCGGCCGATCCCCGTGCGACGGAGCGGCAATAGTTTCGCCAGCAGGCATTCGACTGAAATCCCACGATTGCCGTGTCTCCTGACACAGCAGCCGTCCCACATTCTGGAGAATGTCCGATAGATCGTAGAGGGCGGCGGGTTCAATCTCGGGTCAGAAACTGGCTGGTCCTGGGGAAGATCGGCGTCATACCCGATCGGCCTGGCGTCTTCCAACCTGGCCACCTCGAATATCTGAGTATCTGCGCCATATTGGCGCACCTGCCCGCGAACGAAGCGAGCCATCTGTACGGTCTGCCAGATCGACCCTGTCAAAGATGACCGCTGGCGCGCCCTTTGCCTCAAGCGCTCGCAGAGCCGCAGGCCACGGAAGACTGGAAACGGCAATAAAAGGAGGAGGACTATGACACGGAGTCGCGTACTCATGGCGGGACTGGTCCTGCTACTCACGGCAGGAGCCCCTTCGGGCGCAGGTCACGCAGAAGACCGAGGCGGTCAAGGGCGCGGCCCAGGTGACCACCAGAACAGATGACGGGAGAAGTCGTTCTGGGTTCAGGGGAACACGCTCGTCGCCAAGATGCTGCCGCGAGGCTACTACAGCGTCTTCAGCGTGAAGCCGGGCCGGAGTTCATGATCGACGTGCAGACGAAACGCATCGGCGATCTCAAGCCGGGCACCGTCTTGACCGCGACGGTGACGACGACCACACAGACCTGTGACCGTTCGCACGATCGAGCAGCCTCACGGGCAGAAGTATGGTGGGTGCAGGGAACTACGTGATCTGACCCTGGCGAATGGCGAGAACAAGCAGGATACGCGTCCCCGAGTCGTTCAGTTCATCGTGGCGGAAAACCCGCGTCAGTCGCTGAGTTGAAGGTCGGCATGGACGTATCGGCCACCAAGATCGTCGAAGAGCCACATACCGAGATGTCGGAGACGACGGTCATCACCGGTAAGTCCAAGATGTAGGGCTCATCAGCCGATCGACAACAAGAAGTCGCGGAGATCGCCAAGAACGCTGGGATGTTGATCCTCAGCGCTTTGGCGATCTTCGCTTTTTTTCTGAAGGCGTGAACTGCGTCGCGTCCTCAGGGAACGATGCGGAAGCCCGTCGGCGCTGTTGGAACGGAGATCGACCCGGGCGGATAGAGGGCGACCACGCCCGCGATGTCATCCGCGTCGAGCGTGCGATTCCCTGTCGAGCACGACGACACGGACGGATACATCGTCGCGCCCGTAACGGTCGAATGGCCAAGGCCGAGGGCGTGGCCGAATTCGTGCGCCGCGATGTCCTCGATGTAGAAGCCGTTGGAACATCCCGTCGATCCCGTAAAGAACTGGAAAGCCGCCGTCCCAGAAAACGATGTCGGCGTCGATGATGCGCGAGCCGCTCGACCACCAGTAGGTCGTCGCAATGGCCGAGCCGCTCGATGCGTTGCGAAACATCACGACGTTCACGCCGTCGTTCGTATTCGTGGTCACCGTGCTGGTGCCGGCGTATTGAAAACGGAACGATGCGTTGGTCTGTGTGGTCCATGCGTCCGCGCCCACGGCGAGAGCAGGCGGAATCGACCGCGTCGGGCAAGTCCAGATTGGTCGTGTTGACAAAGTGACGAGAACAGGGCCAGGCGCCCAGGTGGGACCGCTCAACACATGCACCCGCTGGTCTCGCGCGTTCCGGCGACCACAATCGCGAGTGTGGCCACGAGCAGGCTGAAGCAAACCGACGAACCGCCGCGTTCGTCGCAGAATCATCGCTGCGCTCGTGCGGCCGCGACCGTGCGGCGGATCTCATCGAGGGTGAGGCTGCTGTTGGGCACGCGGCCTGGTCGGGTCGAGCTTCAGCGTCCCCTGTCCGCGCAGGTGAGGCACCATCGGTGCCGCGCCGGCTGCGTGCGAGGTAGAAGACCGCCCGATCTCCAGGCGCGAGCGATTGCTGATCCGAGAAACGTGGAGCGTCAGGCTTCCAACGGTCCCGCCTTCGACCTCGATGTCGACGGTGGCCTGCGAGTCGCCCTTGAGCGTCTCATCGACGGCCACGCGGACGACGGACACGATCAGGCGATCCCCGAAGTCGTTGACGCGCCACTCAGGGCTGACCGACGCCACTCGTCCGAGGACGATGTGCTCCGCGCCGCGTGCGCGTTCAACGAGTGGAACGGGAGGGCCTTCCTGCGCGACGCGCCGCCGTCGCACAGGCCAGCCCGAGCGCTCGTGGCGACGGCGAGCCTGGACGACCCGGATGCGTGGAAAAGCGTTGAAGGCCGTGAGCGTCAAGATCCGAAGAAGTGCTCAAGAACGCCGCCACGGCTTTCGGTGAAAACCCGTTTCTGTCGAAATCCTTGCGTGGCTGATACTTGAGGTCATGACGGGCAGCGGACCATCGATGCCCGATGACCGTTCCGGACTGTTCAAAAACGAAACCGGGACAACGGTTTGGAGCAGGAGCTGTGCGGCACGCGAGAACCGGTCTTTGCGACCTCCCTCAGATTACGAGCCGCCGCGACGCTGTGGTGCTGGGCGGGGTTGTAGTTCTCGCAGAACCGGGTGTTGTCGTTAACCGTCCATGGCAGCCCGCTGCCAATCGGGTTGAACGCGACATCCTGATTGCACGCGCATACATGTCGCTAAAGGGATCCGTGCGGTTGCGCGAAATCCTGGCCCTGGTGACGTCCAGGTTCCCGCAGGGGCTCGCCGCCTGGGTGCAGCGGCGTACGTTGCTCGTGTCGTGATGCGGCGACAGAAGCGCTCCGGGAGAGACGATGGGTTTCATTTCGCCCAGATGGCTGCATCGTGCTTTCCGAGATTCCTGAGCTCCGGCACATCGTCGTGAAGAAGAAGAAGACGGCGCGGTCTCCGGGTGCCGGGTTGGCATTCGACAGGATCAGCCTCGCCGGGGATCACCAGCGTCGCATCAGCCAGCGGCCCACCTTTGTCGATGTCGTACGCGGCTGGAAGCGGACGACGAGATTGAAGTTGAAGACCGTGATCCCGAGCGAGCGAGAAGAGCGAGTTGCAGCACGAGAGACAAGGCTGCCAGGTCGAGTAGATGATGACCGTCCCGCCGGCGGTGAAGAACTGGGCCCCGGAACCGGCAAGCGACTTGGTTTGGGATAGCTTTCGCCTTTGCGGTAGCGGGCATGTTCTCGCCGCCTACCGCGGGCCAGTGCACCTGGTGCTCGATGCAGCCACGGCCGGTGGTCGCGCTTCCTTCGATCGGACGGTTTTCAGCAAGCGAGGTGACGCCGCCCTGACCAGACACTTTGCGCAAGAACCAGCGTGCGGGTACGCCGCGGTCCCCGCACAGCAGCGGAGTTGTCGAAACGTTGCGCCAGCGCAGTCGCGATCTCGTGCGGGATGGCATTCTGCCAGCCGCCGAAGAGGCTTGTGTTGATCAGATAAAAGTCGATGCTCCCGCGGTAGTAGCCGAGCGTTTCCCAGTTGTTGTCGAATAGAGCCATATCCCTCCCAGCGTAACGGCGACTCCGCGCTACGCCCTGTAAATCCCATGCCCCGGGGCTGATGGGAGCGACGTCGCAAACGTGCGCGATGGAAAGCGATACGCGCAACGCGCTGCTGCTCGCCAGGCGCGACGTCATTTCGTAGCTTCGCCGAACCGTCGGAGGCGTGTCGCGGCACCGCCGGTACGATCTCACACGATCGAGACGCGTACATCGCTCGGCGATCGCTTCGCTTGCAATGACTGCGCTCGCGACTGCGCGTTCGATAACTGTCGAGGCACGTTGCGTCGTTCAGCCTCGGCAATAAATCACGCTCGATTCAACATGCGCGCTCGCGACGGGACTCGAGGCCTCGATTTAGGCCGGAGATCGTTGAGGAACGATCTCTTCAGGCAACACGCTCGGCAGCGATTTAAAGTCGCCGATCAGGTCACAACGCGGTAGAGCTAGCCGCAAAACGCCAGAGAACTCCGCCTGACGACGGCCTCAGTGGCAGCTTGCTCAACCGGGCGCGAATATTGCTCAGCACGGACGCGGTTCCCTTAGACGCGCGGCTATCGCATCGTGAATGAGCATCGACATGACCGATGGGAACACTCCAACGGCGCGTTCGCTATGGACGTCGACTCTTTCGCGAGTTCCGGTTCTCTGTGTGTTCGTCGTCGCCTGCCTGCTGGGGACCGCTTCGGCGCTCCAGGCCGCGACCGTCCAATGGAATCCAATCCCGAATCGGACATCGCCGGCTACAAGCTTCTCATACGGGACTCAGACGGGCGTCTACACCACGTCGGTCGACGCTGGGAACGTCACTACCTGGAACCTGACGCTCACGCCGGGTTGCTCGATACTTCAGTCGTCGATTCAGGCATACAACACGGGAGGTCTGTACGTCGCGTCTCACCGGGGTTGTCTACGATGCGCCACCGGCGCCGACGCCGACGCCGACGTTGACGAGCCTCTCGCCATCGAGCGGTCCACGTCGCGCGACGGCCGTCACGATCAGCGGCAGCAATTTCGGCTCGACTCAGGGGACCAGCACCGTCACGTTCAACGGCATCGCCGCGACGCCGACGACCTGGTCCGCGAGCAGCATCGTCGTCCCCGTCCCAGCCGGGCGCGACCACGGGCAACGTCGTCGTCACCGTCGGCGGAGTGGCGAGCAACGCGCTGCCTTACACCGTGACGGTGGCGCCCGACACTGACGAGCCTCTCGCCGTCGAGCGGTCCGGTCGGAACCGTCGTCACCGTCAACGGCACCAATTTCGGCGCGACCCAGGGCACAAGCACCATCACGTTCAAGGGCATTGCGGCGGCGCCGACGTCGTGGTCGGCGACACGCATCGTGGTCCCGATACCCGCGGGCGCGACCACCGGGAACGTCGTGGTGACCGTCGGCGGCCTTGGCAGTCCGGCGGTGGCGTTCCTGATCAACCCCAGGCAACGGGCGTCAGGCTGGTCCCCTCAATAGACTCAGGCAACCGCGCAGCGCGCTCCTCGCGAGTTTCTTCCGCGCATCACGCCGCCGTTCATTCATCGATTCAGCCTCGGAGTGACGTCCGGCGGGCTGGCGATCGATGCAGTTCCGGTGCATCATTGTCGCCGTGTCGTTACGTGACGGTTGCGCCGTCAACTGGCCGCTCGACCGGAAGCTCACGTTGTGGCCTCAGCGCGCTTGCGGCGCTGGCCGCGTTCAACGCCGGGCTCTGGATCTGGATCGCGCGTTCCGCGCGTCGGCATGGCTAGGTCAGTTCCTGTGTCGCTTTGCGTCGCTCGCCAACTCCGCGCGTCCAGCGTCGTTCGAACGTGTGTCCTTAGCACGCCGCCTGTCCTCATTCGGCCTGATCGCCGCTATCCTCATCACCTTTGCCGACGTCTTTTTCGGCTGCGCGGCCATCGATGACGACGATGTATGGTCTTTGCTCGGCGCCCTGAAGAACGCGCCTTGACAATCGTAGACCGTGCGCAGAGCGCGTGCTAGGGTGCCGGCGGATTCCTGAGCACCAGCCTTCCGCTGCTTCACCTGTGGCAACAAGGCAGCGTCACCTGCGCATCACCCGCTACGAAACGCGCCCACCGGGTTTTGTCTACGATGGTGACCAACCCATTCACGGCGCAGCTTTCCGCACAACGAAGCGATTGCTGACGCCATCGAGGAACTCCGACGCGTACGCGCGCCCGCTGGGCGCGCTGAGCGCTCTGGGCGCGCAGGTCCGTCGCGTTCTTTCAGTCGCGCACGGGTCGCTTCGCGCGCTGCTGATCGCGCGGGCTGCCTGGCCTGCGGCATTCGGCGCCGCTCTGACGCTGGTCGTTCGACGTGAGGATGCCGAATGCGACGCTGGCGCGCACGCCGGCGGATATCTGACCTCGCAACCGGCCTGCGCGGCGACAGCCGGCACAGCGCCAGCACCCGACGCTGGCGTGGGACGTGTCGCGCGTCGAGCGCGCCGTGGCCGACTCGTCCGCTTCAGCATCGGCGTGGACGAGCCTCGAGCGATGGTGCTCACGACACGGGCCGCCTCGCGCTCGTGAGCCGGCTTCATGGACTCGCACACGTGACCTGCCGACTACGAATCTGGCCGAGGCTGTGCTTCGCCCGATGCCGCCGCTACTCTTTGCTGAGGAAAATCGCGGGTGGGCGTCCGCCTGGTGCTCAGTCCGCCCGGTTCCATCCGAGTGCGACCGTATGCGAACACGCGCAGCGAACCCCCTGCGTTTCAGCGGGTGGGAGACCGAGATCGATTTACCCGCGCGACGCGGTTGTCGACGACGCGATGATGCGGTCGGCGGGACGTCATATGCGGCAGCATCGGCCAGAGCCGGACCATCATCCGGTGCCGGGCCCAGCCGAAGGGGGAGAGGTGAGATGTTGATCGGCGTTCTCCGACGCGAGCCGCGCGCCGGTTCGAGATCGATGCGCGAGTGGTCGAGAACGCGCTCGACCTGATGCGGCCCGCTGGTGAGGCGTGGTCGGTGACGATGACCATGGAGGCTGCGGCGACGGTGCGGCTGGAAAGTTACGAAGGCTCAGACGAGGACGGGTCGGACGGGTCGGGGAGGTTCGACGGACGGAACACAACGAGCGGGGCTGGCGATATCCTCGCTCATCTTCATCTCCCGCGATGGCGAAGTCGAGGCTTCTTGGTCGTGCTCGAAGACCGCGAGTTTGATGCGAAGCGCGCCTGAGAAGACGGTGATTTCGAAGGGTAGCCCGTCCGGGCAGCGTCGGAGGAAACAGTGCAGGCTACCCAGCGAGCCCCACAGCAAGATCGGAGCATTGCTAAACGGGGAGACAGACATGGAAGAGCAGAATCGTATTCCTGCGCTCCAGTGTTCGCTGTTCACTTCGGAACACCTGTTGTCGGCGTGGGACCATTGGGTGGTCCGTGCCCGGTCAGATGTGGCCGACTGGGTCCGGGACGATCAACGAAGACGTTCCCGGTCGATTCTACCGTGATCATGCCGCGTTACCTGGCGCGCGGTAGACGTCTTCAGAAGCCAGCATCGAGCGCGCCAGTATGGCCAGCAAGCGCTGACGACACGCCGTTATTCGCCATGTTGGCCGTCCTCGATCTAGCCTGTTTGCCTGATGTGCATACAGCGTAAAAAATCCGCCCGTGCCGTGGGAATGCCCCAGGTGCCTTGGCGGCCGAGATCACAATGGAGGACTACAACAAGGTTCTGTTTTCCCATCGAGCCAGCCCACCGCTGCCGGTTCTGCGGCCTGACGCTGGTGGTCGATGGTGAACGCACGGCCGCTCAAGCGATTCAATGCCGCCGGCGGATGCGCCGACCGCGACGATATGAAAATCCGAAATAAGGATCAAGAAGGCGCCTGTTTGACTGCGACGGTGGCCAGGAGATAACCGTGTCTGCGGACGATGGCGACGTGCCGATCGAGGCCAGACGAACGGCGCCACCATCGCGGCCGTGACCCTCGACAGGGGCCGGCACCACGAGTGGCACGCGAGGTCGAGCATCCGCAGGCCGCCGGGGATGAACAGGATCGCGGTCTCGGCGCCACGCTGAACCCGGCGCGTTCGAGCATGTGCCCGGAGCGCCCGCCGCGAATAGGACTTCTCGTAGCCGTAGGCGTAGAGGCCGACCGCCTGCAGCGCCGTGGCGAGCAGCGGCCGGAGAAACGGATCGTGCCGGTTCGGCACGCCGACGATCGCGCGTCCGCCGGGCTTCAGCACGCGCGCCATCTCGTCGCACGGCCTGCTCGGTCTCGTCGAAGTGCTCGATCGTTCCCATCGAGTAGATCGCGTCGAAGCTGGCGTCGCGGAAGGGCAGCGCGCGGACGTCGGCCGCCGCGGCCCGCAGCGGAGCCGACGCCGCGCGTGAACGCGGCCCTGCGCCTGCACCACCGTCGGCTCCGAGATGTCGACGCCGAAGCGCGAGCGCCCCGCGCTCGGCCGCCCACGCCAGGATGCGCGTGTTCTTCGCCTCGTCCCACAGGTCGGTCTTCAGGATCCGCAGGCCGTTCGAGCGGCGCCAGAGTGGTCGGCGAAGAGACGCTCGCTCGTTGGCGCGCGTAGTAGCGCGTCGACGCGGCGCCGCCGAGGTCGGGGAACCGCTCGCCGACCCCGGCCCAGAATCGCTGATACGCGCGCCCGTCAGGCTCATTCTCCCGACCACTTCCATGCGCCGATCGGCCAACGACAGGGCGCGGCGGTCGCCGTTGCCGATCACCTGGTCCGCCGGGCGTCGCCGGTGCGGCCGAGTGAAACGTGAGGCGGTGCGATCCCGCCGTCAGCGCAAGCGGCCCGATCCGATAGGTGCGCGGATCCTCGCCGACGTCGAGTGTCTGTTCGGCGCCGGCGTCGAGACGGACGGCGAGCGGACGGCTGGCGTGGAACGCGCGCATGCTCGACTTCGAGCGTGACGCCGGTCTCGCGGCGCCGGCGCGACGATGGTCCACGACGCGTCGGCGCCCATCCAGCGCCAGCTGTCGCCGTTGCCGTGCTCGCGCGGCCAGAAACCGGTGATCGTCCTGCGTGTAGACGAGCCCACGCGGCGTCATCGAAAAGATGTCGGCGTCGGCAAAACGCGCCTGCAAGGCGGAGGCCTTCGGCGTCGCCGTGATCGCGCAGCCACTGCCGTTCCCAGGTGTCGCGCACCAGCAGGTGCGTGAACCCGGCGGCCCAGAGCTTGGCTGGCCAGCTGCGGCTCCGCGCAGTCATCGTCTGCGGCGGCCAGCCCGATGTGGCCGCCCGTGAGCCAGACGATCGACGAGGACTCCGCGGTCAGCGGCTCGCAGTCGAGGACGCGCGATCCGGCGGTCTGCCGCATCACCCATCGGTGCGCGGCGGTCGGCAGCACGTCGCGCGAGAGCGCCGGCGGCCACACCATGTAGTCCGCGATCGCGAGAGTGACAACGGCCGCGGCGACAGCTCTGGGCCGTGCGCGTGCCGCGCGTCACGAGGCGCGTCGCGCCGATGCCGGCGAGCAGCGCCGCCATCAGCTGCACGATGACGCCGAACCGCGCGCACGATCGGAACACCGGGACGATCGAGATAGAGCAGCGCCGACGGCGCGAACCATCGTCACGCCGAAGATCGTCCGCTCCGGGCGACAGCGAGCAGAACAGCGCGGCGGCGCCGACCGCGACGAGGATCGGCACAGCCGTCTCGATGGCGAGCGGACGCGCCGATCGCTCGGCCTCTCGACGAGCCGGCGAACGGATCCAACCCTGCATCGGCGATCAGGCCGAGCGACGATGACGCCCCAGCCGAGGCTGACCTGCTGCTCCAGCAGCCCGTCGCCGACGCTGCGCGCGCGTCCAGATCCGGCGCGCGCAGCCCGCCGAGGAGCGGGTGCGCGACGGGCGGCACGACGGTAGCTCCACCATTTCGCGCTGTAGCGAAAAGAGATCCTCGCGCGGGAACGCCAGACGCTGCGATCGCTGACGACGGCCGGAGCGCCTGCCACCAGACGAACGCCAGGCCGGCGCACGGCGAGGCCGGCGAGCGCGCCGACGGTGACGCCGAGATGACGCGCCGCGTGCGGCGCGAATCGCGCGCGCGACGAGCCAGTAGGCGCCGATCGCGACCGGCGTGATCACAGCCGCGATCAGGCCGCCGTAGAAGTTGGACAGCGTCACCGCCGCCGTGGCGAGTGCCAGCGCCGCCACCGCGATCCCGCTCGCCTCGTCCATGCAGCGCCACAGCGCCAGCAGATACAGCGGGAGCCACTGGATCTGCGCGACATGCGGATGGTAGGCCGCATGGGCGACATGAAACGGCGAAAACGGCGAACAGCAGCGCCGCGAGCAGCGCGCCGGAACGGCGGCAGCGCGAGGTGCCGCGCGAGCAGGTAGGCGGCCGCCGCCGACAGCGGGAAGCTCAGAAGGACGAGCCAGTTGTACGCCGCGACGGCGCCCGTGACGCGGGCGATCGCGGCGCCGGTCAGGTCGGTCACCGGCTGCGAATACAGGCCGAGGCGTGCCGGCCTCTCGAACTGCTGCATCACCGTGAACGGATCGTGGTGCCGCCCGACGGTCTCGGCGCCGAAGATCCGTTCCGATGGCGCGCGCACGACCGGCGCCGCGATCACGCAGCGTCACGAGCAGCGCGGCCGACAGGCGCCGCCAACGCTTCAACGACGTGCCGGCGCAACGTTGACCACCGCGGCAATGATGAGGACGGGGCCGAGCAGCGCCCAGGCGCGCACGTCGCGCACGAGGGGGGCGATGCCGGCGTGAACGACGAGCAGCTGGACGCCGCCGCTGACGACGATCTGAATCGCCGCGAGCAGCGACGCGCCGCACAGGAATCGGGTCCAGCCGCTCGGGACGAACGCCGCGACCCAGAGCGCGAGGAACAGGCCGAACTGGAAGGCGGGCAGAAACAGCAGCGCGCCCTGAGCGATCGGCGAAAGGGCGTGGGGTTGAACCGCAGGATCGCGCTCGTGTAGGGCTGCGCCAAGCAGCCGCACGAACGCGATCGCGATGAGCAGCGCCGCGGCGGCGCGCGCGCATACGTCCGTGCGCCGGCGCCGTACCCGCCAGCGCGCGGCGACGCACACCATGCCGGCGGCCACCGCAATCTGCGAGAACGCGTGGATCAGGAACGCCGGCGGGCGGTCCAGCCCCGCAGGTATGGCGACCACGAGCAGCCGCGCGATCCCGAGGGCCGATGAACAGCGGCACGGCCCGCGGCCGTCCAGAGCGCCATGCGCCGCCACTCCGCGCACTGAGACGAGCACCGCCGCGAGGTAGATCGGGATCAGCGGCGGTCGCGATGCACTCCTGCGTCACGAGAAAGGCGCCGCCCGGCGTGCGCGAGGACGCCGGCGGCCGCGGTGGCATCGATGCCGGCGCCGCGAAGCAGGAAGGCCGCGGCGCGCGCGACCATCACCGGCCAGCGCCAGCACGCGAGGGCTCTCGAGATAGAGCGGGGACGCGATGGTGAAGAGCACGAGGCACGCGGCAGCAACGAGCGCGAACCGGAGCGACAGGGCCGGCGAGAACGGCGAGCCTCGCGCGCGGTCGCTGACCGCCTTCGCGCGATCGGGCGCCTCGACGCTCCGCGACTGGAGTCCGTCTGCCGCGCGCATCCAGGTGAAGACGATCCCGGCGATGGCGATCGTGAGCACCACCGGCCACACGTAGACGTGCAGCGCGTGGAACCACAGCGGCGATGCCGCCGCGCGTCCGAGTGTGCCGATGCGGACGATATTGAGCGCGACGATCGCGACGACGCCGACCGCGGCGCCGGCGGCGCGCGTGCGCCAGCGCCGCCGGATATGCGACGATCGCGGCGAGACACAGCGCCAGCGCGTCGGCGCCGCTGCAGGCCAGCGTGGCTTCGATGGGCAGCGTCGAGGGACCGAGCAGCGCCGCTCCGGCCGCCGCCTGCAGTTGCGTCGCCGGCAGGAAGACATGGGCGCCGACCCACGGCAGGCGGAACAGGCCGAACAGCGCCAGCGACCAGCCGATCAGCCGAAGCGCGAAGCTAATCCGGGCTGACGCGCGGGGCGCGTCCGGCGTCACGGGAATCTCCTGAATCGATACCTGCTGCGCGCCGAAGGCGCGGCCCAGCTCCCGGATCGCATCGATGCTGCGGAGCCGCGGCGTGCAGGAAAAGATGTCGATGTTGATCGTGCCGGTTTCCGGCCACGTGTGCAGGACCGCATGCGACTCGCGCAGGATCAGCACGCAGGTCATGCCCGGCGTGGGGAAAGACGTGCGAGACGGTGTTGACAATCGTCGCGCCGGCACGGCCGAGCGCGTCGATGAACAGCTCGGCCACCTCGTCGCCCGCCAGCACCGGCAGAGCCGCGCAGCCTGAGAGGTCCGCGGAAAACAAGGCCGGCGAGGCATGTGCGTCCATGGTGCCGCGACTATAGCCAGCGGCCGCGGAGCGCTGACTGTTCAATACAGCACAGCGTCCTTTCTCTCCCCGCCTAGACTGCAGCGGCGTGCAGGAAGAGAGAGAGAGAAAAGGATGATGACGCGAAGACATGCGGGTGTGATCGCCGTCGCCGGACTGGTCGCGCTGCTTTACGGTGGCTCGCCGGCGTCGGCGCAGACCGTCGGTGCGGCGAGCAGCTTTGCGATCGTCGGCGGCACGACGGTCACTGCCGGCGGCGCCACGTCCGATCGGTCAACGGCGACGTCGGCGTCTCGCCCGGGCACCTCCATTACCGGCTTCCCGCTCCGGCAAGCGACGGTGCCGCCCATGCAGCGTCCACAGCAACGACGGCGCGGCGATCAGCGCGCAGGCCGCGACGCTGGCGCTCTACAACTCGCTCGCGGCGCACGGGACCCGCGACGCCGATCCGTGCCGCAGCTCAACGGCACAGATCGCGGACCCGGCATCTATAGCATCGGCGCGGCGGATCTGGCCGCGCGGCGGAACACTCACGCTCACCGGTGCCGGCATCTACGTTTTTCAGGTCGCGAGCTCGCTCGTCGCGAACGTCGGCTCTCAGGTCCTGCTCATCGGCGGCGCCAACGCGTGCAACGTGTTCTGGCAGGTCACGTCAGCCGCCACGCTGAACGGCGTCAACTTTCGCCGGGAACGTGGTCGCACAGGCCAACGTGACACTCGGCGTGGGCGACCAATTGACGGGTCGGGCACTTGGCCACGTCTCTGGGTTCGGTCACGCTGTCGGGTGGCAACATCGGCTGGAGGGTGCAGCACCGCGGCGCTGCCGCCAACTCCGACGCCAACGCCAACGCACGCCGCCGCCGCGGCCGAACGCCTGTGCGACGACCGCGCCCGATCTCTTCATCACCAAGACCCACGTCGACCCGTTCGTTGTCGGCTCGAACGGGACCTACCGGATCGCTTTGGGGAACAACGGTGTCACGAGCATCGGACCGATCACGGTGACCGATACGCTGCCAGCCACGCGTCGCGTTCGTCTCTGCCTCCGGGACCGGGTGGACATGTGTCGTCAGCCGGACAGGTTGTTTCATGTACGACGCCGTCGACGCTGCCCGGGTATGATCACCCTGACGGTCACACCCGGCGCCAACGCCGCGCCCTCGGTGACCAACAACGCGGCAGTCTCCGGTGGAGTGCGATTGCGATCTGACCAACAACGCGTCGAGTGACATCGCGGCTGTCGCGACGGCGGTGCCGACCCTCTCGCAGTGGGGACTGATCGCGCTGGGCGCATTGCTCGCCGCCGTCGGGACCGTCGCCCTGCGCCGGCGTTCCACGGTCTGACGTCGAACCGGTTCCGACCTGCCTGGGGCAAGCGAGATGCGGAGTGCGGGCGAGGGTCGCAGCCCGGTCATCGTGAGCGCCCTTCGCGCGGACTAGTCGCGCGTCGCCTTCTTCGATTCGTTGCGCGGAACCGCCGCTTCGCGCCGCTGTTGGGTACTGACCAAAATCGAGAAAACGGCGGATCGGCGGGCCCGGAACCGTGGCGAGTCTCCGCAGCAGACCGGCATCAATCCACCGCGCCAGCGCCGTGTCGTCCCGCCCCACGAGCAGAAGGCTACCCGGTTGAAATCGATTGCACATCGAATCCTTCCGAATCGAACGCCACAGTGCGCATCAAGGAGGATCCGCCTGCCGCATTCTTGCTTCAGCAGACAGTCGCCAGTAGGCATCGAGGTTCGAGACATGGTGCGTGGCTCAGGTAGATGGCCGCGCGGCCGCCACTTGACGGCTCGAGTGCAAGCACTATCCGCGATCGCATCCCGCGAATTCCAGTTGAACTCAGAACACGCCCCTCGCGGATAGTCTCGATAGTAGTCGACGCTGAAGAACGCGAAGTGGAGCGGCACCGCCGCGAGCAATACCGACGCCCGCGGTGCGCTGCAGTGCCCGTGCCGGCGCGTCACCAGACGCGCGCGCACCCAGCGGCCGCGATCAGCACCCCAAACGGCAACAGCTCGAGCTCTCGATCAATGGCGTATGACTCGGGGACCGCGAGGCGGCATGCCAGCGGCGCCGACGCGAATGCTACGAGCAGGACCGCGTTGACGACCGGTGTAGCCGTCGCGCAGGCGATGGGCAGCCGCGCCGATCGGAATCAGCGCGATGAATGGCAATGGGAAACACGCCCGACGTGGCGTGTGGAATTGACGACGTTGGCGTAGCCGCCGGTCAGAAACAGGTAGGCGGGATCGAAGAACGACCAATACTGCGAAACCCGGCCGGACAAGCGCGCCGTCCGCCACATCGTTTCGAGCACGACTCCCAGCGGCGCCCACCGGCCACGGCGCCGCGACCCCGCGGTTCAGCCCGTAGCGGGTCAGGGTCTCGACGATGACCTCCGGGTGGAACACGAACCAGATCAGCAGGAAGAGGGGCCACGCAAAGCCGGCTGCGGCAATCAGCCACCACCGGAGGGGGCGGTTCCACCGTGGCCCAGATGACCGCCAGGGTGATGACGAGGTAGAACGGCATCGCTGATCGATGACGTGATGTAGCTGTAGATGCCGATGCCCAGAAAACTCGTGGCGGCAAACAACGCCGGTGACCGGCGTGGTTGCTCGAGAAACGCCGCAGGCACAGCAGCCAGGAGGCAGGACTGAACGGCACGGGATACAGGTAGTCCATGGCCATCCGGCTGTGCATGAAATGGGGATGGCGTCAGCGCGAGCAGGCCCGCGGCGAGCAGGCCCCAGCGCTCGGAACGCGAAGATCCGCGCGCCGATGAAGTAGATCAACACGACGCCGGTGAGCCCGACCAGCACGTACGTAAGATCCGGATGGCCGTCTCCGACAGCGGCAGAATCGTGAGCCACGGCACCATCGCGTACACGACCATCGGATGGAACCAGACGTTCTCCCCGATCTGCGGCATCTGGAAGTAGAGCGGCAGCAGCCGGCCGTTTGTATCGTGCAGGGTGGTCGCAATCGAATGCGCGTGCAAGCGCGAACAGGACCTCCGCCTCGTGGAGGTAAATCGGCGCATGCGCGATGTTGGCGATATACAGCACGAACACGCCGGCAACCAGAGCGGCGAGCGCGGCCGTGGGTTTGGTCATATTCGCGGCGAGTTGGGAGCGACGTCAACGACCCGGCAGAATCTTACGTCAGAAGGTGGGATTCACCCCGGCATTGCGAGCTCTGCGCTGCAACCGCGGGGTCGGCTCACCACTGGCTCAGCTCACATTCTCCAATTGCTCGCGTGTAATAGCATTGTCATGAGACATAACCCCCTTCGTTCTCTGCGCCCTTCTCGCCGTCGTCGTTCCGTGGCGGCCGCCGATGTCATCGATACGACGCCGAGCGGTCAGCGTGAAGATTGCCGTCGACGTCGCGGCGCCGCCGGCCGACGTTTACCGCGCCCTCGTGGAGCGCGTCGGCACGTGGTGGTCGGCAGACCAGCACGTGGTCAGCAACAGTGCGAACCTTCGATTGACGCGCGTCCCGGCGGTTGCTGTGCGAGGCTGCCCACTGGCGGCGGCGCAGCACATGACGGTCGCGTATGCGCCGATCCTGGAAGCCCTGCTTCCCGCGGCGCGTTGGGACCGTTGCAGGCGATGGCGGTCGACGGCAGCATGACGGGAGCTCACCAGGGCTGGCGACCAGACGACTTCCGCAAACTGACCTACACGGTCGGTGGATATCCGGCGTCTGGGCTCGGCGCGACGATGGCCTGCCGGTCGATTCTGAGTGCTGACGCTGCAAAGTACAACGTTTGAAGAAACTGGTGGAGACGGGCCAGCCGTAGCCGATCGCACCACAAAGCTGTGCGAGCCCCGGGCGCTAGCTTGCCGGACGTGCGACTGAATCGCAGGTCGCGGCGCGCGAGGGCACCAGGCCCGGGTCGGTCATGTCCTGCGCCTTGTCGAATGCGCGCGAGAGCGGCATCCCGGTCGACAGCGCCTGATAGAACACCTTCGCCCAGCTGAGCGCCGCACGCGGCGCGATGGCCTGATGGCCGGCAATCACGTTGGTGAATCGCGCCAGCTGCTCCCCGAACCGCAGCGAGTCGCACGTGATGATCACGACCAGCGCGGCGCCGCAATCCTTGATCATCCCTCGATCGCCTGTGCCGGCAGCGTCTCCACCGCGCCCCCGCCGGCCGGAGCGTCGAACAGCATCCGCTGGTTGTCCTTGTCGACAAAGAGCCCCAGATGGACGATGTCCCAGAGGCGATCGGGCGCGAAGTAATTTTGAAAATGCTCTGCCGTCACACCCTGCTCGTGCGTGACCTCGCGCTCCGAGAAGAACGCGTGAATGTAGCTTGATGTCTTCCTGGAAACGCGCCTGCGTGTATTGCGGAAGACGCCAGGCACAGGGCCTGCTTCATCGGCACGATGTGGCCGGTTCGATCGGTGCGGAATCCGTGCGCGGTGATGTGCTCACGAAGCCTGCCGCCGGTCGCCGTCAGCGACGCGCGAATCGACGCCGGGTCGGCGCTCTCGCCTTCGTCGAACTCCAGGTGGACGATCCCCCGAGGTCGCTCAATTTCTGCAGGGCCTTCGCGCCGCTGAGCCGTCAACCAGACCGCCCGATCTCGCCCATGTGGCCCATGAACAGGCCCAGCTCGAAGATGACGTTGTCGCGCACGAACGTGATCTCCGACGCCTCCCATCATCGTGCAGTCGTCCTGGCCGAAGATCAGGAGGGCGAAGTCGTAGGCCTTTGACGCCTTGATCAACGAATCGAGGATGGAGTCGCCCACGCGCGAACTCGCGGGCTTCATCCCACACCGTCACCTCGGCCGATTCCGAGAGAAGCTCCTTCAGCGCGCGAGCGATCGGAAGCCGCTGACTCGACGAGACCGATGAAGAGCCTCGGTTTCATGGCGCCTTTGGCGATTGTTCTCACCGTGGGGCATGCGATGCCGAAGCTGTTCGAGGATACGTGCTGACATGCTTCTGGACGGATCGTAGTAATACTTCTTCATCTCCGGTCCGGCACTTCGCCATGATCTGCTCGTTGAGCCAGATCGCCGGCTTGTCACCCGGCCGGATGAACGAGACGTATTTCGTGTTCTTCGTCTGGACGTTGTTGAAGTAGTCCCACGCCTGCGCGACCAGCTCCGGGCGCGTCAGGAAATCCAGCACGGTCAGCGCCACGACCTTCGATCCGTAGTAGATGCCCTTTGTGCGCGATCGGCGTCGCCATCGAGATCGCGTTCGCCCAGTTGTGACCTGGACCGGCCTGCATGTTGGCCGGATAGTTGAGCGTCACCGTCGGCACGACCCACGAGATGTCGCCGATGTCGTCCGGAGCCGCCGCCGCGCCGCTCCTCGTCCGGAATCTTCGGACCGCCGCGCAGCGGCTCGATCTTCGTGGCGAGGCCGATCTCCGGCACCTTCAGCTCGTGCTGGAGCGCTTTCGCCAGCGCCTGATCGGCCTCGGTCCAGTGCGGCAGGCCGACCGTCTCGATGTTCGCGTGCATCGTTTCGGCGATCGTCTTGTTGAAATGACCCGACCACGCCGAGCCGAGCAGCCGCGACGAGCACCTCGGTGTCGGTCATCATCGTCGCGGCCTGCGCCAGCTTGTCGCCGATGGCCCACAGCTCCTTGGTGTGCGGATAGTCGGTGTCGCGGAAGTAGTACCAGACCGACGCGTTGGGCGGGACGACGTTCGGCTGATCGCCGCCGTTGGTGATCACGTAGTGCGAGCGCTGCTGAAGGCGAAGATGCTCGCGGCGGAAGTTCCACGCGGTGTCCATCAATTCCACGGCGTCGAGCGCGGAGCGGCCCGCGCCACGGCGCACGGCGGCGTGCGCGCTCTCGCCCTTGAAGTTGTATTCGACCGACACCAGGGCGTTCGACGTGCTCTCGCCCCAGTTCGACCTGCATGTTCGAGCCGACGTGGGCGAAGATCGAGATGTCGACGTCCTTGAACGCGCCCGCCTTCACGTAGTACGCCTTCGCGCCGTCCAGTTCCTCCGCCACGCCGGGCCAGAGCCGGAGCGTGCCCTGACAGATGCTGCTGCTCCATGACCTTCTTGACGGCCAGCGCGGCGGCAATCTGGAGCGGCATTCCGGAGTTGTGTCCTTCGCCATGGCCCGGGCGCCCTCGATGATCGGATCGTGATAGGCGACGCCGGGCTTCTGCGACGCCTGCGGGATGTCGTCGATGTCGGAGCCGAGCGCGATGACCGGCTTGCCCGATCCCCAGCTCGCCATCCACGCCGTCGGGATGCCCGCGAGGTTCTCCTGGATCGTGAAACCGTTCTGCTTGAGGATGCCGGTCAGATACTTCGGTCGTCTCGAACTCCTGGAACCCGAGCTCGCCGAAGCTGAAGACCTGGTCGTTCATCCGCTGAATCATTTCCTGAAGACCATCCACCTCCTGGCCGACGTCGCTGCTTGTAGCGATCGAGCGCCGGATTGGCCGGTCGCCGGCGTTCGCTCGGAGGCAGTGGACGTGCGCGCGCTGGCTGCGCGGCCGGCAACTGTCACGGCTGCCGCGAGCGCGCACACGACGATCGCAAGACGGGATCCACGGATCACGGATTTCATGTCACTCCTGGTCTCACGGCATGGTTCGCGATGAACGCCTGGATGGCTTCGTCATCCTGACCCGTGGTGAAGGCAATTCCTGCCGGGTAGCGGTACGGCCGGCCCTTTGCGGTCTGCTCCCGCCGGGCCCACATCAGCCGGCCCTGACAGAAACAGGGCGTCTTCGTCCGGACAGCAGCGCGACGGTCACGATCTGTCCGACATCGGGAGATCGCGCGAAGATCACCTGCGCACCGGTCAACGGACAAGTCGACCATCAGCGCCGGCTCGCGATCGACCTGCACTTTTTTCGAAGCGGCTTGAAGCCATCAGCGCTTCGCAGGCGGTCCGTCCACGCGCGGTCGACGTCCGCGGCGGCGGCCGGAAGCAGCGGCTCCAGTTCCACGTCCTGGTCGACGGGACCGCGCTCCCGCTCGAACAACTCCAGCTCGAGCGCGCGAATCCGCTCGGTGGCGGCCTCGAGGCGCGCGGCCAAGTCACTGTGTGTGTTCGGTCTCTTCGGCGTCTGCCGTGTCTTTGGCGTCCTGGGCGTCTCTGGCTTCATTGACGGCGCGCATAGCCGCCGCGAGCTCCGCTGCCAGCGCGTCGCGATCGCGAATCGCCGCTTCGGCGCGTTCCTCCGCGGCTTTCAGCGCGCGAGCGCGCTTGGCGTCGATGGCGGCGAGCCGTTCCTCTACCGCCGCGTTCATGCCCTGGACCGACTGCTTGCGCCTTGTCGAGCAGGAGCGCGAGATCGTCGCGCTGCGCGTTCGCCTCGATCGGCCTCCGTCTCGGCTTCCTGACGGCGCGCGTTCGGCTTCCGCCAGCTCCTGATCGATTTCCTTCAGCCGCGTCTGGGCGGCGGCCAGCGCGTCCGCGGATCGCTTTCGCTCGGCTCTCGAGCTGCTCCGACACCGCGTCGCGTTCCTGACGGCTTCCGACGCCAGGTCGAGCGCCGCTGTGCACGCCTCGTCGAGCTCTGCGCATCGACGTTCCGAGCGTCGCCACTGTCGCGCGCTCGGTGCCGTCGCTTCGCGGCGCGCGAGCTGGCGGCATCGCGGGCGTCCATCAGCTCGTGTTGCAGCGCCGCCTTCGTCGTCGTCAACTCGGCGACCATGTCGCGCTGAGCTGCGAGATCGGTCTCGATCGCGACAGCTGCCAGCGCGCTCCCCTGCTGGAGCTCGTGGTTCAGTTCCTCGATCTGACGCTGGTGTCCGGAGCCGGTGTCGAGAGCGGTGTGCAGCTCGCCTTCGCAGCTGCTCGAGCTCGCGAGCCGCTTCCGCCGCGGACTCCTGTTGGGCCGCCAGCGACGTGCGAACACCATCCAACTCCGTCGCGCAGCTTCCTGGCCGTCGTCTGTTCGTTGTCGAGCGCCAGCTTCGCTCCGGCGAGCTCTTTCATGTAATCCGCCGGCGGCTGCCTGACCGGCGCCGAGGTCGCGCTGCAGCCGACCGACCTCCGCGTCGCGACGTGCAGCGAGCTGATGGCGCAGCGCGTCTGAGGCCGCGGACGTTGCGCGTCGAGATCTGCACGCAGCTCGATCGGCGAGCACGCCCGGCGGCATCGAGTGCTCTGCGGGCCTCCGCAACGGCGCGACCCCGGCCTGCGCGCGCCCGCGACTGCGCTGTCGAGAGACGCGCGGGCGACCGACTCACCGTCAGCCGCCGCGGCGCGCTCGCTTGAACAGCCCGCTCCAGCTCCTCGACTCTCCGATGACGCGCGGCGTCGACGTCGAGCGCCGATTGCAGTTCTTCCTCAAGCCTCGATCTCGCGGGCCGCCTCGCCACTTGCCTGCTGCTCCGCGTCGAGCGACGCGCGGAGATGCTCGCTTCCTGCGCCGATCGCGCGGCGCGCTCCGCGCTCACGTCGAGCGTCTCCCGCGTGTTGGCGAGGAGGTCGTTGAGGACTCTGAAGGTTGGCTATCGCTCCGCGGCGAGATCGCGATTGAGCGTCTCGGCGGCCAGCCGTTGAGCGCCCAGGTCCGCCGCAGCGCATCGGCTGCCTCTCGATGCGAGTCGAGCCCGTTCGCAGGGCGACTGCGGCAGTGCCCGCTTGGCCGACACGCGAGTTCGGCGCCTCACGCTGCCCTCGGCGACCGCGACGCCTGCGTCCTCCTCCGCCTGCAGCTGCGCTCGAGCGTCGCCCGCAACGGCCGCCGACTCGGCTTCAGCCGTGGCGACGCGCGCCAGGTCGATGACGAGCCGTCTCCAGCGACGGCGCCGTGTCGGGCTGGGCCAAGCGCGTTTCGAGCGCGGCGAGGCCGCCTCGAGCTCGGTGCGCAAGGCGTCGAGCTCGCGCGCGCGAGCGTTTGACCGCGAGCGCGACTGCCGGAGCGGTCGCGGCAGACGAACCACCCGATGGGACGAGCCGGAAATTGGTCAGCTGGGCTAAACGCAGGACCGATTATAGTTTTGGTCGGTGCCGGCAAATGACAATGCCTGAGGAGCAGCAGGCAAATTCGGTCTCGCTGGCGGCGCACGCCGCCGCGAGCTGGGCCAGCCGACGCGCCGCGCGCAGTGGACGAACGGCCCGCGAGCCCGCAGCGCCTGCCGCCGCCGATGCCGTTCCCGCAACCGAGATCGCCCTGGACGAGGATCCCGCGCGCCGCTATCGACGGCGGTGGAATGCCCTGCGCCGAGCCCGTCCGCGCCGGTCAGCCCCAGTTTTCGAACGCCCGGCCTGAAACTGCAGCCGTCCGCTGCCACTCGCACTGCTCGGAGACTCGCCGCGCCTGATTGCCGGTACGCTCATTCGTGGCGCTATTGCGGCGGCCGGTCCTGACGGCGGCGGTCGCAGGCGGACGCTGTCCTGTGGAGTCGCCTGCCGTGCGCTCGCCGTAATGCAGTCAACGGCCGCGGGTCGAGCCAAACCCGCGGCCCGTGTCGCCACGGCAGCGGACACGAGGCTAGCGTTGCACGTACGACTACGCCCGCCCGGCGCCAGGTGCGCGTGGATCGTAAACCGCTGTGGCCGTCACCCCGCTGACGCTCGCCGATTTGAGCGTCGGCCATCACGAGGTCGTGCTGAAGGGCGAAGGCGGCACCGCTGCAGCGGACTGGTCACGATCTCTCCGACCGACCGTCGCGACGATCGACGAAGCGATTTTCGCCGGCTTCGTCAAGGTGTATGCGCCGTTCGACGTCACGATCGCCGAGAACGGACGCGTGCTGCGCGCCGACGACAGCCACCAGATCATGCTGCCGGCCGGCGCCCATCAGCTCCGGCTGACGAATCGCGCGCTCGGCTACGACGCGGTCCGGCAGGTGAACGTGAAGCCGGGCGAAGAGACGGCCCTGCAGCTCGCGCCCGAACCATCAACCCTGACGGTGACCGCGGCGACGGATGCCGGCGGAGTGTGGCTGGACGGCACCCGCATCGGGCGATGCGCCGCTGAACGCCGCGCCGGTTCCGCTCGGCGACCACGAGATCCTCGTCAAGCGCGCTCGTCCGGAGGCGAGCGCCGCTTCACCGTGACCGATCAGCGCCAAGCCCTTCACGCTGAACGTCGACCTTCTAGAATCTCCAGAAGCGATTGACCGCCATACGCCGCGCCGCGTACTCATCGGCGCATGACGACAACGGCACCTTCACGAGCACCGTCGCGCGTCGTTCGTTTCTCGTCCCGCATCGGCGGCGGCATCGCGACGCTGGGTGCCGTCGTGGGGTGGCGGCTCGGCGACGGTCGTGCGTGCGGAGACGCCAAGCGGCGACGGCGGCGCCGCGCTTCCGGTGGACGCTGGCAGCCGACGACGCCATCCGGCCGACGACTGGCTCGACCAGCTGCCCGGCAAGCATCGCCTGACGTTCGACACCATGACGCCAGACCGGCTGGAAGACGCGATCCAGTTCGCCGGCAATTTCATTCCGCCGAACAAGGGCGCCTACGGCCTGGAGAGCGCCGACCTAGCGGTCGTGATCGTGATGCGCCACCGCTCGGCGCCGTTCGCCTACAACGACGCGATGTGGGCGAAATACGGCGGGACGCTCGCCAGGCGGGCCGAGTTCACCGACCCGAAGACCAAGGAAGCGCCGAAGGTGAACTACTTCACGCCGGTCGGTCGGCCGATCCGTCGGCCGCGCGCGCGGGCGCAGCATCGCCGGCTTCATCAAGCTCGGCGTGCAGCTTTGCGGTCTGCGATCTCTCGACGCACGCCATCGCGGGACTCATCGCGCGCGACCACGGCATCACCGCCGACGCCGCCTACGAAGATCGTCGACAACCTGATCGGCAACGGCCGGCCTCGTCCCTGCCGGGCATCGTCGCAGTCAACCGCGCGCAGGAACGCGGCTACTCGATTACCTAGTCAACGGTCCGACAGTCGCCTGATCGCGGATCAGCATCGACAGCGATCAGGCTGACGAGGCTGACGGACCAGCGCGCCCCAGAACGCCGCCCAGAAGCCGCGCCACGTGAAACCCGAGGCCGAGCGACGCCGACAGCGAGCTCGTGAGCCACAGCATCAACCCGTTGACGACGAGCGCGAACAGTCCCGAGCGTGACGAGGATCAGCGGGAAGGTGAGGATCTGCATCAGCGGGCGGACGAAGGCGTTCACCACGCCGAAGACCAGCGCGACGCCGAGGAACGGCAGCGTCCCGCCGTCGAAGCTCACGCCCGGCACGAGTCGGGTCGCCACCCACGAGCGCCGCCGCGTTGACCAGCAACCGGATGAGGAACGGCATGAAGGTATTATTCTCTCTTCCGGCAGACGCTGACACCATGTTTCAACCGACTGACGACCTCCGCATCCGGAACGTCCGGCCGCTGATTCCGCCGGCGATCCTGCTCGAGGAGATCCCGATCAGCGAGCGCGCCTCGAACGTCGTCTCCGACGCGCGCGTGCCGCGATCACCGCAGTGATCATCGAGGGACGCGATCCACGGCTCGTGGTCGTCGTCGGTCCCTGTTCGATTCACGACACCAGCGGCGGCGCTCGAATACGCGCAGCGGCTCAAGCCGATCGCCGATCGGCTGTCGGACAGCACCTGATCGTCGTGATGCGGACCTACTTCGAGAAGCCGCGGACCGTCGTCGGCTGGAAGGGGCTGATCAACGATCCCGATCTCGACGAGAGCTTCCACATCAACAAGGGGCTGCGCGCTCGCGCGCCAGCTGCTGCTCGACGTGAACGATCTCGGGCTGCCGACCGGATCGGAGTTTCTCGACACCCAGATTCCGCAGCACATCGCCGACCTCACCTCGTGGGTGGCGATCGGCGCGCGGACCGCGGAGAGCCAGGTGCACCGCGAGCTCGCGTCGGGGCTCGTCGATGCCGGTCGGCTTCAAGAACAGCACCGACGGCAGCACGCAGATCGCGGTCGACGCGGTGCTGACCGCGCGCTCGCCGCACTGGTTTCCGTCGGTCACCAAGCAGGGCGTGTCCGCGATCTTCCAGACCGTCGGCAACGACGCGTGCCACGTCGATCCTGCGCGGCGGCACGCGCACCGGCCCGAACTACGACGCCGAGCACGTCGCGAGGGTCGGCGCGCCGGCTGGCCGCCAAGGGGCTGCGGGAGAGCGTGATGGTGGACTGCTCGCACGGCAACAGCCTCAAGGATCACCTGAAGCAGGCGCTGGTCGCCGCAGGCGATCTGCGAGCAGGTCGCGCGCCGGCTCGCGCCGCGATTTTCGGCGCGATGCTCGAAAGCCACCTCGTCGACGGCCGGCAGGACTACGTGCCGGGCCGCGCCGCCGATCTACGGCCAGAGCATCACCGACGCCTGCCTGTCGCTCGAGCGGACGGAGCCGCTGCTCGAGCGCTTCGGCGCGCGGCTCAGCAGGTCGCGCGGATAGATCGCTTGATTCGACCGCGACGCCCGAGCCCATACTGGCGCGGCTGAACACGATCATGGCGCTAATGGCAGGCTGATGTGTCTAAGCGCAGCCATTGCATAGCCTAGCCATCGGCCATTGGAGAGTACCTATGAAGCGCATCGCCATCGCCTCGTCGCGCTGCTCGGCGCCGCGACGTCCCTACGCGCAATCAGCCGGTTCCCGAAATCCCGTTCGAGGGCAACATCAATTTCCTGAAGCTGCCGCCCGACATGAACGTCGGCGAGGTGTCCGGCGTCGCCGTCAACTCGAAGGGCGACGTCGCCATCTTCACGCGCTCGAACAGCGCCGGCGGACCCGCCTACGGCGCCACCGCGTCGCAGGTGCTGCTCTTCGACAAGACCGGCAAGTTCCTGCGCGAAGTCGGCAAAGGGCTCTACGCCTGGTCCTACGCGCACGCGATCCGCTTCGACAAGGACGACAACCTCTGGGCCATCGACAAGGGCTCGGACATGATCGTCCGCATCAACCCCGAAGGGCACGTCACGATGGTCTTCGGCCGCAAGAAGGAAGCGTCCGACGATGCCGGAGCCGTGGAAGCGCGTGACGCCGCCGCGCCCGCCGGTCAACGGACAGTTCCGCCAGCCGACCGACGTCGCGTGGGACACCGAGGGCAACATCTACATCAGCGACGGCTACATCAACTCGCGCGTCGCGAAGTTCACCAAGGACGGCGACTGGGTCGCGTCGATCGGCGAGCCGGGCCGCACGAAGATCGGCGAGCTGAACACGCCGCACACGATCTCCTACGACGCCAAGGGCAACATCTACGTCGGCGATCGCGGCAACCGCCGCATCCAGGTGATCGATCCGAAGACGAACACGCTGGTGCGCGAGATCAAGATCGACGTGCCCGGTGCCGCCCGGACGCGAAGCCGTGGATGGGCGCGCACGCCGACCGCGCGAAGGCGCCGCCGCGCAGAGCGGCGCGCCGTGGGCGATCTGCGTCACGCCGCCCAACGCCGCAGGGACAGCAGTTCCTCTACAGCTCGGACGCGTTCCCGGCCGCGTCTACAAGCTCTCGTCCCCGACGGCAAGGTGCTCGGCTGGCTCGGCAAGTCGGGACATCAGGCCAAGCAGTTCGGCTGGATCCACGAGATCGCCTGCCCGAGCGAGAACGAGATCTACGTCGCGGAGCTGCTCAACTGGCGGCTGCAGAAGCTGACGCTGAAGCCGGCGGCCGAACAAAGGCCACGGCGGCGGCCAGTAGATCGAGATCAGCCATGGCTGATGGCTGAAGGCTAATGGCACATGGAAGATGGTGATGGGATGCCATCATGCGATCCATGCCATCAGCCATTAGCCATCACCGGAGAGAGACCTCATGAAACGAATCGCTCATCGCGCTCGTCGCTCTGCTCGGCGCCGCGCCGCAGGCGCAGCAGGCTGTGCCTGAAATTCCGTTCGACTCGGTGCCGAACTTTCCTGAAGCTGCCGCCCGACATGAACCTCGGCGAGGCGTCCGGGCGTCGCCGTCAACTCGAAGGGCGACGTCGCGGTCTTCACCCGCTCGAACAGCGCCGGCGGTCCGGCCTACGGCGCGCACCGCGTCGCAGATCCTGCTGTTCGACAAGACCGGCAAGTTCCTCCGCGAGATCGGCAAGGGGCTCTACGCCTGGTCGTACGCGCACGCCATCCGCTTCGACAAGGACGACAACCTCTGGGCCATCGACAAAGGCTCGGACATGATCGTCCGCTTCAACCCCGAAGGACACGTGACGATGGTCTTCGGGCGGAAGAAAGAAGCGTCGGACGAGGCCGAACCGTGGACGCGCGTGACGCCGCCGCGGCCGCCGGTCAACGGCCAGTTCCGCCAGCCGACCGACGTCGCGTGGGACACCGACGGCAACATCTACATCAGCGACGGCTACATCAACTCGCGCGTCGCGAAGTTCACGAAGGACGGCGACTGGGTCGCGTCGCTCGGCGAGCCGGGCGGCGGCAAGCTGGGCAACCTGAACACGCCGCACACGATCTCCTACGACGCCAAGGGCTTCATCTACGTCGGCGATCGCGGCAACCGCCGCATCCAGGTGATCGATCCGAAGACGAACACGTTCGTCCGCGAGATCAAGATCGACGCGCCGGTGCCGCGCCGACGCGCAGCCGTGGATGGGCGCGAAACCCGACGTCGCGCCGGCTGCTCGCCGCCGACGCGCCTCCCGGAGCGGCGACGATGGCGCCGGGCGCGCCGTGGGCGATCTGCGTGTCCGCGCCCGAACGCGCAGGGCAGCAGTTCATCTACAGCTCGGACGCCTTCCCCGGCCGCGTCTACAAGCTCACGCTCGACGGCAAGCTGGTCGGCATGCTCGGCAAGTCGGGACATCAGACGAAGCAGTTCGGCTGGATCCACGAGATCGCCTGCCCGAGCGAGAACGAGATCTACGTCGCGGAACTGCTCAACTGGCGGGTGCAGAAGCTTACGCTCAGACCGCCGGGACCAAAGCAACAAACGCGGGCGGTGAAGATCGCTGCCATGGCTGATGGCTAAGGGCATAGCACATGGCTGATGGCAATGGTTTGGACCATCTGCCATTGACCCTGACTCACCATTAGCCATCGACAACCTCGATCAGAGTTCTTCGACATGACCCTGTCCTCGGACCGACTCGATCGCTTCGCGGGATCGAAGCCGACGCCGTGTCTTGAACACGGTATCGACCGTCTGCGGACATCCGACGATCGTGGCCGACGGGTTGCCGTCGATCACGCACGAGGTCCGCCTGCGCGCGCGGCGATCGATCCGATCGCGCGTCGCGGCCGAGATATCTCGCGCCGTTCAGCGTGCGCGATCGAGATCGCTTCGAGCGGCGTGAAGCCCGCATCGACCAGCAGCTCGATCTGCCGCTGATTCGCGTAGCCGGGCATGACGCCGCCGGCGCCGGTCGGATCGGTGCCGGCGATCAGCAGCCGCCGGCCTTCGCGAACGCGCGCTCGAGCGCGCATCGCCTTCGGGAACAGCGTCGTGTAGACCGACTGCTGGTTCTGCGACGTGCGCGTCGTAGTTCGCGCTCGAAGCTGCTCCTTCAGCTGCGGCGTCAGCACGTCGAGCCCCGGCGGCATCGGCCGGCCGGGCGTGAAGGTCTCGAACACGGTCAGCGTCGACGTCAGCGCGACGTTCTTGTCCACGAGCTTCTTCACCAGCGCCTTGAACGGCTGCGCCGTTCTCGTCGAGCGCGGCGATCGTCTGCTGGCCGCGCGCCCTGGCCCGGGCAGACGTCCGGCTGCTTGTCGGCGACGAAATCGGTCGCGGCGAAGAAGCCGTGCTCGAGATTGTCGATGCCGAGATCGGCGGCTTCGCCGTAGGTGACCGAGCAGAGGTGGCCGGTGATCTTGATGCCCGCGCTTGATGCGCCTTCGTCGATCGCCGCGCTTCGAGCGACGCGCGCGTGATCTGCATGTAGGCCTTGAGCGAGGTCGCGCCCTCGTCGGCCCAGTACTGCCACGTGCGTGCGCGCCTCGTCGGCGCCCTTCGACGCGCGCATCTGGAGGAACGTGTTCGGGCCGTTCAGGTACGGCGCGGTCGCGTCGATGGCGGGGCCGGGCATCTCGCCGGCGTCGATGCAGCCGGCTCATGTTGAGGTCCATGATCCCGTTCACGTTCCCGCCCGTCCTCATCGTCGTCACGCCGCCCGCGAGGTAGAGGCGCGAGAAGCTGACGCCGAGCTGGCCGTAGACGCCGGGCCCGGTCGGGTAGTAGAGGTGCTCGTGCAGCATCACGAGGCCGGGCATGACGCTCTTGCCCGGTGCGGTCGATGATCGTGGCGCCTGTCGGTGGCGGTAACGCTGCGCGCGCGTCGCCGAGCGCGGCGATGTTGCCGTCGCGGATGACGATCGTCTGATCCTCGCGCGCGGCGCGCCCGTGCCGTCGATGACCCGCACGTGGATCAGCGCGACGACCGGCGCCTGCACCTTGATGTGCGGCCGCGAGCGGATTCGCGGGTTGTTGCGCGACGGCAGGCCTGAAGGCCTGCACTACGAAGGCGACGACGGTTGTCGTGCAGGCCTTCAGCGCCTGCCCGAACCGCCCGACCCACCTCGCCCGTCCTGCCGCACCTGCCCCATCCTGCCCTTCCCGGCCCTACCTGCCCCTCCCGCCCATCCCGCCCGTCCTGCCCATCCCGCCCTGCCCTCACTCGGATCACTTCCGCGGCGATCGCGCCGAGGTCGTCCTTGCCGTGGCCGTTCGCGATGGCAGCGTCCATCGCCTTCGCGATGCCGGAAGCACGCGTCATCGGCTGACCGGCGGCCGGCCTCGAGCATCAGCCGCATGTCCTTCCGCGCCATCGTCGAGCTCGAAGCTGGCGCTGAAGTCGCCGCGCGCCATCTTGTCGCCGCGCGCCTTGATGAGTCCGCCCGGCTGAAACTTCGAGAAGACCGTCAGCGCGTCGGCGGCGGAGATGCCGAGCCCCTTGGCCATCGCGAACACGTCGGTGACGCCGGCGGCGATCACGAACAGCATCGAGTTGCCGAAGATCTTATAGGCCGCGGCCAGGTCGCCCTGCTCGCCGAGATACCAGACCTCGCCGGTCATCGCCTCGAGCGTGTCGAGCACGCGCGTCGTGGACCGCCTGCGGCCCGGACACGAGGATGAGGCCGACGGAGTCGCGCGCCATCTGCGGCGACATGAACACCGGCGCGTGCAGGATACTTCACGCCGGCGGCGTTCAGCCGCGCCACGCGCGCCTTGGTGCCGCGCGGCGACGCCGTCGTGTGATCGATGACGATCGCGTCCTCGGCGCAGCCGCGGCGTGAACGCCGCCACGATCTGCTCGACGACCTCGTCGTCCGGCAGCGTCATGTGCACGCGGTCGGCCCCGGCCACCGCGTCACCCGGCGTGGCCGCGACCTTCGCGCCGAACGCCTCCAGCGCACGCGCCTTCGCTTCGGTCCGGTTCCAGACCGTCACCGCGTCGCCGCGCCGCAGCATCCCTTCCACCATCGCCCCACCCAACAGCCCGGTCCCAAGAAACGCCACACTCGCCATCGCCGACCTCCCGTTAGAATCTACTCCAGTGCCCCCGCCTTCGCTCGCCCGCACACCTCCTCGAGCTTCGGCGCGGCCTGCCGGCGCTCGTCCGCACACTCTTCGATCTTCGACGCCGCAGTGACCGCGATCCGTCTCCTCCTCGTCGCGCTGCTGGTCTGCGCAGGTCCGGCTAAAGCCGGACACTACCTGTCCGTCCTTCCGGCTAAAGCCGGACTCTACCTTCCTGGTGAAGCCGGACACTACCTGTTGGAGACCGGTTCGACGACGGCCGTCAGCGCAGCGCGCGTCCTGCGCTGGGCGGGCGATCCCGAAGGCGGCGCGCCGTTTGTCGAAGGCCGATCCGTCCCATCCCGATCGGCGTCGTCGGCTTCGACGTCGAGATCGCCGCGCTGCTCGCCGCCGGCGTCGGCCGGACGCCCGAGTTTCTGAACATCACGTTCACGTCCATCGATCAGAGCATCGCGCGCGGCGATGCCGACGTCGGCATCGAGCGGCATCGAGGATACGCCCGCACGCCGCGCGACGATGGCGGTGACGCTGCCCTACTACGAGTTCCGCGAGGTGCTGAGCGTCCGCGACGCCGACGCGTCGCGTCTCGCGTCGCTCGCCGATCTGCGCGGGCAAGACCGTGGGCACGCTCGCCGGCACGATCGCGCACGAGATCCTGCTGCGCGCCGAGCGCGAGCACGGCCTCGCAGCGTGGTGTCGTACGAAGACGACGTCCATCCCTACAGCGACCTCGTGATCGGCCGCGTCGACGCGGTGCTGCTCGACAACGTGCTCGCCGAACGGCGCCACCGGGCGATGACCGGGTTCACGATCCAGCCGCAGACGGTCGCGATCGGCCACTACGTCGGCGTCCTCGCACGCGCAGAACGCCGCGCTGCGCGACAGCTTCAACGAGGTGCTGCGCGGCGCGATGCGCGACGGCCGGCTCGAGCGCATCCTCAGGAGCTGGTCGGTCTGGAACGACGATCAGCCCGAAGCTGCACGAGCGGATGCTCGCGTGGCGTCCCGGTCCCGGCCGTCACCGGCTTCGACGACGTCGGCGAGCGTCGCGACGCTGTCGGCAAGTGGGAAGCGGCGCGGCGCTATCTTCCGTCGCTGCTGCAGCGCGTCGGTGGTCACGATCGTGCTCTCGTGCCTGTCGATGGCGCTTGGCGGTGGCGATCGGCGTGCTCATCGCCACCGGACGCGTGTACGGCGGCGGCGATCGCCCGCATCGCGCTGCTGGCGTACGTCGAGCTGATCCGCGGCACGCCGATCCTGCTGCAGCTCTTCGTGCTGCTACTACGGGCTCGCGGCGGCGATCCGCCTGCCGGCGTTCGTGGCCGCGCTGCTCGGCCTCGCGTTGAACTACGCGGCGTACGAGAGCGAGATCTACCGGTCGGCGCTCGAAGCGATCTCCGACCGGCCAGCTCGAAGCCGCGCGCACGCTCGGCCTCAGCGAGCGCCAGGTGCTGCACGCTGGTGCGCGGCGCCGCAGGCGTTCCGCCTCGCGCTCGCGCCGATGACCAACGACTTCGTCGCGCTGCTGAAGGACTCGTCGCTCGTCTCGGTGCTCACGGTCCTCGAGCTGACCAAGCAGACGCAGATCTTCGCGACCAACCTCGGCAGCTGGGTGATTCCCGGCACGCTGTGCGCGGCGCTGTATCTCGCGATGTCGCTGCCGCTCGCCGCGGTCGGCGCGCCGGCTCGAAGCTGCGCTGGAGAGACGATTCCGCAATGACCCCGCGCCGACCGAAGTCGTGCCGAGCCGTGCGATGCGCTGCAGCTGCAGCGCGGCGATCAGGTCGTCCTCGCGCGGCGTCAGCCTCGAGGTCTCCGCGCGGCGAGCTGGTCGCGATCATGGGGCCGTCCGGATCCGGCAAAGACGACGATCCTCGCGGGCGGTCGCCGGGCTCGAGCGGTTTCAGGCCGGCCGGATCGACGTCGACGGCGTGACGCTGGCGGGCGGCGCCGACCCGCCGAAGCCGACGCTGCGCGAGCTGCGGCGCAAGGTCGGCATGGTCTTCCAGTTCCATTGCCTGTTCGAGCATCTGTCGGCGATCGAGAACGTCTGCCTCGCGCCGGTGCACGCGCACGGCGTCGCGCCGGCGGCGGCGCGCAAGCGCGGCCTCGAGCTGCTGGGCGCGTTCGGCGTGGATCACCGCGCGACCGCGCTGCCGCGCCAGCTGTCGGGCGGCGAGGCGCAGCGCGTCGCGATCGCGCGCGCGCTGGCCGTCGACCCGCCGCTGCTGCTGATGGACGAGCCGACGGCCTCGCTCGATCCCGAGCGCCGCACCGAGCTGGGCGACGCTGCTGCAGGGTCTGCAGCGCCAGCAGCGAGACGCTGATTGTCTCGACCCACGACGAAGACTTCGCGCGTGACTTCGCCACGCGCGATCCTGCGCGCTGCGCGAACGGTCGTGTGATGCGTACTGACCGCGTACAATCAGGAGGCGGACCCGTGGACGCAGAGACGCGTTTAAGGCCTGCAGGCCTCAGGCCTGCTCAGCTGGCGTCCATTCGTTAAGCCGTTCGAGTTGGGTTGCTGCGCGTTGTGTTGGCGCAAGCTCGCCTTGATCGTCTGCGCGCTTCGCGCTCCTTCCGGCTCGACATCCTGTCGGGCGCCGCGGCGTAGAACGCGTTGATGTTCTGGCGGAGCGGGTCCGGGACGGTCGGCGAGGCGGTGGCCGGTCAGCCGGTGCAGCAGCTCCGCATACGTCTCGTCGGCCAGCGATGTACTCGCCGTGCGCGCTGGGCTTGCCGGTGTCGAAATCGGTGTTGGGCAGATCGAGGCGGCCGCGTCCGGGGGCATCGAGCGCCTGCGCGGATATCGCTCGCGGGTGCCGTTGAAGCTCGCGAGGAACAGCGCTTCGGCCTCCTTGGTCGGCGCCTTGAACTGGAGCGGCGCGCAGCGAGGCCGACCTTGGGCAGCAACTTGTAGAGGAACGCGAGGAATCGCGCGAGCAGGCTCGGCTTCTGATAGCTGGTGCCGTAGGCCTGTGTCGTATTCCTGCGCGCGACAGGTTGAAGACGAATTTCTCCTGCGCGGCGCCGGGTTGAGCTTCTCGATCTCCTCACGCTTGTCGCGCCAGGCGATGCGCGTGATCTGCGGGAATCGTTTCGCTCACGGCGTGGCGATACGATCCGATCGCCAGATCCTCGCTCATGAACACGTCCTTCATCTCGAGGCCGTAGGTCGCCGCGAAGGCGCGCTCGAGGACCGGCTTGGCGACCTCGAAGCCGATGAAGCTCTGGTACATGTCCGACACGTAGGCGCCGCTCGCCGCCTGGACGACGTCGAACGAAAACTCGACCAGCACGTGGCGTCGCCGGCGAGTCGGCGTAGGTGACCGAATCGCCGTGCTCCGCGCGGAGCTTCGGATACATCAGCGCGACTGGCGCGGTTGACGCCGTCGGGATGGCCGACGTTGTCGGCGGTGTAGTGCGCGAGCGCGCCGAGCGCGAACGGCATACTCGTTGACGTCGTGCGCTTCGCGGATCAGCGCCTCGACGAAGTCGCCGCGTCCGGACGTAGTGCGCAGGTTGCTGAAGAAGTGGCTGCCGAACGGGTAGTAGCCGAGATCCTGAATCACCGCACCGCCGTAGCGCATAGGCGCGCGCCTGCACCACCTCGTCGCGGCGTCGCGCGCGGAAACGCGGCGCGCCAGCAGCGGCCGGATGCTGGTCTCCCACAGCGCGTCGATGTTGGCCTCGTGCGCCAGCACCGGGTAGCGACGCCGCCCGCGCCGTGCAGCACAAGATCGCCGACAGACGAACGAGGACTCACGTGCTCGTCTATCCGACGTCAGACTTCCGCTACCCTTTCCAGCGAGCGGCCGTGCCGCGGACGTCGACGTGGACAAACGGCGGATGCGCGGAGGTGCCGGGATAGATAGCCCATGCCGCCCTGGAACCGCGCGGAGTCCTTCGTCGGCGAGCAGGCTCTCGATCTCGTCGGACGGGATCTTCGAGTCCTCGATGTCGACGCGCCCGTCGCGGTTGAGATCGGCCATCCGATTCTGCTTCCGGGATCGATGTAGATGTCGGCGGCGCTGCCCCACTGGTGCATGCTGAACTGCACGTCGCCGATCGCGCGGTTGTAGTACGGCGTGCGGTAGGCGCTCATCACGTGGAACGTGTCGACCGCGAATCCCATCGCGTTCACGCGCTCGAGCACCGCCTCGAGCTTCAGCGGCCAGCCGTTCCTTGAGCAGCACGTAGCTTCGGAAACGTCTTCGTCGTGTCTTCCTTGCAGAGAAACTGCTTGAGCGTGAAGTGCGGCGACAGCTTCGTGTCCTGGTTCTCCTTCGTCACCTCGATGAAACCGGGCGGCGGGACGTAGAGCGGGTTGCCCTTGAGCGGCGTGAGCGGGATACTCGCCGATGCGGTAGCCGTTCAGCAGGCCGTTCTTTGACCTCCGTCGCCGAGCACCATGACGAAGGCGTGCACGGCGATCGCGTCGCTTCTTGCCGGGGCCGTCGAACGTAGATCAGATAGGTGCCGGGGCGATTCGGCGCGGTCCACCTCCACTGGTGGACGCCCTGCTGCACGAGCGACCCATCGTCCGTTGATGCGGCGTAGTCGCCAGGCGGGCCGCCGGCGGCGTTGAATACGACGCCCGCGCCGGGCATGACCACCACGGCGGCGTCGCGGTACGCGCGGGATCTCGTCGTGGAAGGTGATCGCGAAGGACGCGCTCTTGGTGTCGAACGGCTCTGGTCCCCGCGCGCCAGCGCCAGCGCCAGAGCGCAAGCAGGGCAAAACCACAGAGCCTCATCCGAACGATGACCTGCAAACTCGATGCCCCCGACCTCATCCGGCGGGGTTTGGAGGTCCCAGTCTCGACGCCAGGTTTGGTCTCAGGGTATGGTCTCAGGGGTCCGGTCTCAGAGGTCCGTGTAACACGAGGCCGTACGTGCGCGGCGTCTTGTTCGCCAGGAGGGACTGATGACTCGACACCTGCGCTCTTTGCTCGTCGCCGTCGTGACCCTGGCTGCCGTTCTCTCTCGCGCCCCGCGTTGGCCGGCCCGCCGCTGCTCTGCTTCCCGTTCGACATTGGCAGCGCCCGCTCGCTGCCGATGGGACATGGCGAACTGGCACGCCGCCGATCCGCGAGGAGAAACGCGACGTCTCGCACCTGGTGACCGACACACTTGGTCTCCTGACACCGAGCATGCCGGTCATCGTCCGCATGGGGCAACCCGCCGGGCGACGATCTACGCCGCGCCGAATCCGGACCTGGCGAAAGCGCTGATGACAGAGCTGAGAGCGCGCGCGGACGCGAAGGTGCCGCTCGCGGCGTTCGATCCTGGGCTATCTCGCGGCGCTTCTCGGGCTGAAGCGGTCTTCAAGCAGCTGCAGGCATCGCAGGTGAATCGCCGGGTGGCTGGGAAAGCGTGCCCGACACATCAATGCGCCCAGCCGCCCGATCGACCCCGCCGACGCACGGCGCCACGATCGGCACCCACCACCAGCCGTTGCCGGCGCGAAACACCTCCGCCGCCCCAGCCCGCCACGAACGTGAACAGCCGCGGACCGAAGTCGCGCGCGGGGTTGATCGCGTATCCGGCGTTGAACCCGAACGTCGCGCCGATCAGCGACGCACCAGCAGGCCGACGACGACCGGCGCGAGACCGGCCGGCGCCGGCGAGTTGCGGCTGTCGGTGATGCCGAAGATCACGCCGACCAGCAGCGCCGTGCCGACGACCTGATCGATGAAGCCGCCGAGGAACGGTGCTGAGAAACGGCTGCGGATAGGTCGCCCAGATGCCGGCGGTGCCCTGCGCGCCGAGGACCTGCCGCACGCCGCCGTCGAACGCGTTGAGCGCCTCGTGATAGGTGAGGTAACACGACCGCCGATGCGACGAAGGCGCCCGCGATCTGCGCGACCGAGTACGGCAGCACCTTGGTCCACGGGAACTTGCGGTGCACCGCGAGCGCCAGCGTCACCGCCGGATTCAGATGCGCGCCGGTCACCCCCGCCGCCACGTAGCACCCCATCGTCACCGCCAGGCCCCAGGCGATGTTGATCGACAGATACGTCGCCCGCCGTGCTGCTTGCTGAGCACCACCTGGGCGACGACGCCGACGCCGAAGACGATCAGGACGAACGTGCCGAAGAACTCGGCCAGCAGCTCGCGCAAGAGTCCTTTTTGCATGGGCGCATTGTATAGTGAGCGGCCATGCCGTACATCCTCGCGCTCGATCAGGGCACGACCAGCTCGCGCGCCATCGTGTTCGACCACGACGGCGCCATCCGCGCCGTCGCGCAGAAGGAATTCACCAGATCTTTCCGCGCGACCGGCTGGGTCGAGCACGACCCGGGCGAGATCTGGGCGTCGCAGATCGGCGTCGCCGTCGAGGCGCTCGGACGCGCCCAGGTGCGACCGAGGACCTCGCCGCCATCGGCATCACCAACCAGCGCGAGACCACCATCGTCTGGGATCGCGAGACCGGCGAGCCGGTCTACAACGCGCATCGTCTGGCAGGACCGCCGCACCGCCGACTACTGCGAGCGGCTGAAGACGCAGGGCGCCGGCGAGACGATTCAGGCAGAAGACCGGCCTGCTCATCGACGCCTACTTTTCGGCCAGCAAGATCCGCTGGATTCTCGACAACGTGCCCGGCGCGCACGCGCGCGCGCCGGACGCCGGCAAGCTCGCCTTCGGCACGGTCGACTCGTGGCTGGTGTGGAAGCTCACCGGCCGGCGCGCGCCACATCACCGACGTCAGCAACGCGTCGCGGACGATGCTGTTCAACATCCACACGCTGCAGTGGGACGACGAGCTGCTGCAGCTCTTCGGCGTCCCCGCGAGCATGCTGCCCGAGGTGCAGATCGTCGAGCGAGGCCTACGGCACGGTCTCGACGTCGCTCGGCATCGAGGCGTGCCGATTGCCGGCATCGCCGGCGATCAGCAGGCGGCGCTCTTCGGCCAGATGTGCCGCAAGCCAGGCATGTCGAAGAACACCTACGGCACCGGCTGCTTCCTGCCTGCAGAACATCGGCACGGCGCCGACGCGATCGACACAGCAGCTCGTGACGACGGTCGCGTGGCAGATTGGCGGGCGGACCGGAGTACGCGCCTCGAAGGCAGCGTCTTCATCGGCGGCGCCGTCGTGCAGTGGATCCGCGACGGCCTCGGCCTCGATTCGCACGGCCGCCGAGATCGAGCCGCTCGCGTCGACAGCGTGACCGACAACGGCGGCGTGTACTGGTGCCGGCATTCGCCGGCCTCGGCGCACCGCATTGGGATCCGTACGCGCGCGGCACGCTCGTCGGCATCACGCGCGGCACGTCGTCCGGGCACATCGCGCGCGCCGCGCTCGAGAGCATCGCGTATCAGGTCGCCGATCTGCTCGACGCGATGTCGGCCGACGCCGGCATTCCGCTCACGGAGCTGCGCGTGGACGGCGGCGCGGCGACCAACAACATGCTGATGCAGTTCCAGGCGGATCTGCTCGGCGTGCCGGTCGTGCGGCCCGCGGTCACGGAAACCACGGCGCTCGGCGCCGCGTATCTGGCCGGGATCGCGGTCGGCTACTGGAAATCGGTCGACGATGTCAGCGGCCAGTGGAAGGTGGATCGACGATTCGAGCCGGCGATGCCGCGCCGCGGCGGCAGCGCTGCGCGAGCGGTGGAACGAGGCACTCCGGACGGTCGAAGGGCTGGGAGAAGCCCGGATCTAGGTTGCCCTGGCCTGATTTACGCTTCGGCCCCTTCGAGCGACTGAAGTCGGCGGCTTCGGCGCGCGCGGGAGAGTCGTCTGACCATTTCGGCGCAGCCGGAGATGATGAGCATCCATCCCAGCCGTGGCGGTACGAGGAAGACGCCCCCAACCCGGAAGTGACGGAGGTCGAACTCGTCGAACTCGCCTGGCGCGGGCAGTGCCTTCACCCGAACCCTGAGTGCGAACTCAGGTGTCGGTTTTCGGTCAAATGTCCCGCCCCGGCGCCCAATCACTGCACCGAACTCCCGCCTTTCGGGCATAAGCGCTAGCAATAAGCAAGATCGCTGCCCGATAGAGACTGGGCTGAAATCGGGTGGTGGGGACTGCAGGCCGGAGTCGTGATCGGACCCGGCCTGCCTGGGTCTCTTACTTCCGCTTCGGCTGCGTTCAGCCTCGCCGAGCTTCGCGACGATGTCCTGTCCGGACGTCGCGGGCTTCACGGCCTTGTCGATGAACGCAATCTTGCCGGTGGGATCGATGTAGTACGTCCAGCGCTTGGCGAACTGGCGCTCGGGCGGCGTGTCGGGCGAAATCACCTGATAGGCGAACGCGACCTTCTTGTCCGGGTTCGCAAGCATCGGAAATCCGCATGCTCTTTCAGCGCGAACGCTTTGTTGTCCTCGAGCGTGTCGACGCTGACCATGAAATACGCGGTGTCGAACGGCGCGAATCAGTCCCCGCTCTCACGGAGCGAGTTGCATTCGGCCGTTCAACCACCGGTGAACGCTTTCGGGAACCACCCCAGCACGACCCAGTGTCCCTTGAGATCCTTTCAGGGTGTAGGTCTTGCCGTCGGTGCCGGAAGCGTGAAGTCCGGAGCCGCGTCGCCGACCTTGAGCTCGGGGCTCGGGGTCTGGGCGACGGCCGGACTGGCGAGCAGACCGCACGCAACGAGCGCGAGCGGCAGCAGCCTTAACGCTTTCCTCATCAATATCCTCCTCAGAAGAACATGACCATGGCATTTCAGATTTCAGAGTTCAGATTTCAGATTGGATTTCAGATTTGCACAAACGCAGGAATTCTGCGGACTCCAGTCGAATCAGCCTCTGAAATCTGAAGCCGGCGCGAAGCGCCGTCATAGATCACCCGGGAGGCTCCTCAGCGCGGGGATGGCAGTGGCGGCCGCGGCGGTCGCCACCAGCGCGAGCGGGACGGCGAGAAAGACCACCGGATCGGCCGGCGCCACGGCGAACAGCATCCCGCGCAGCAGGTGCGCCAGACGCATAGGCCAGCCCACACCCGAGCGCGACGCCCGCGACGGCGAGCCGCAGGCCCTGCGCCATCACCAGCCTGGAGGATGTCGCCTGAAGCGGCACCCATCGCCATGCGCACGCCGATCTCCGCGGTGCGGCGGCTGACCGCGTACGCCATCACGCCGTAGACGCCCGCGATGGCCAGGACCAGCGCGAACGCCGCGAACACCCCAATCAACAGCGTCCTGAACCGCGGAGTCGCCACCGAGATCGACAGCGCGTCGTTCATCGTGCTGGCGCGCAACGGAACATCGCCGTTGATGGCGCGGATGATCTCGCGGAACGCGTTGCGCGGTGGCCATGCGGATCGCCCGCGGTTCGCGCCACGATGGCCAGCGACGTCGCGGTCAGCGGATGCTGTTCGAACGGCAGATAGATCTCCGGCGCGGGCGGCCGCGACGGGTCGTACGACCGCACGTCGCCCGACCACGCCGACGATCGTCATGAACGTCGGCGAGTATCCAGGCCGCAGGCGATCTGGCGGCCGATCGGATCGCCGTCACCGAACGCCTGCCGCGCGAGCGCGTCGTTGACGATGGCGACGAACGGCGCGTCGAACTGATCGCGCGCCGAGAAGTCCCGCCCGCGGCGGATCGGAATCTCCATCGTCTTGAAGTAGTCGGGCGTCGCCACGGTGAAAGCCGGCCTGCGGCAGGCCGGACGCCGACGGTCTCCGGAGCCGAGGCCACCTTCGAGCCAGTAGCCGCCGTTCGACTCGTGACCGAAGCGGCTGCGCGCCTCGGGCAGGCCGCGAATGCCGGCCACCGACGTCACGCCGGCCACCGCCGCCAGGCGAGGCAGGGCGTTCGGCGTAGAACGAGGTGGCGCGCTGCGCCCCGGCGACGTTGCGCAGGTCGATGCGCGTGGGCACGCTGGTCTCCATCACCAGCAGGTGATCGCCGCTGAAGCCGAGCGAAACGTGGCCGAGCGCGATGAAGCTGCGGATCAGCAGCGACGCGCCAATCGACGAGCGCCACCGCCAGCGCGATTTCCGCGACCACCAGCACGCTGCGGAACGCGGCGCCGCCGCCGGCGAGCGCGCCGACCGCGCCCGCCCTGGCGCAGCGAGCGGTTGACGATCGACGCGCGTCGCCTGCAGCGCCGGCGCCACGCCGAACAGGACGCTCGACGCGACCGAGACCGCGAGCGCAAAGAGGAGCACGTGCGAGTCGATGCCGATCTCGCCCAGGCGCGGCAATCCCGGCGGCGCGCAGCGACGAGCACGACGACGATGCCCAGCGCGCGAGCACGAGCGCCGAGCAGACCGGCCGCCAGCGCCAGCAACGCGCTCTCGGTGATCAGCTGCGCGACGAGGCGCCTGCGGCTCGCGCCGAGCGCGGCGCGGACGCCGAGCTCGCCGCGCTCGCGGTCGCGCGCGCGCCAGCAGCAGGTTGGCGACGTTGGCGCACGCGATCAGCAGCACCAGACGCGACAGCGCCGGCCAGCAGGTTCAGCGTCGGCCTGCGTATCGCCGACCAGCTGCTCCTGCAGCGGCACGACGACGACGCCCTTCCCGTCGTTCGACGACCGGATACGCGCGTTCGAGCCGGGCCGCGACGCGCCGTCATTTCCGCCTGCGCCTGCGTCGAGAGCGACGCCGTCCTTCAGCCGCGCCACGACGCGATAGTTGTGCGCGCCGCGCGACGTCGTCTCGGGCTGCACCCAGGCCGGATACCAGAGGTCGCGTGCGCGCCGGAAATCGAAACCCGGCGGCATGACGCCGACGATCGTGAACGTGCGCTCGCGCGAAGCTTGACGGTGCGCCCGACCGCGTCCGGCCGGCCGCCGAAGCGCCGCATCCAGAAGTCGTGGCTGATCGACCGCGGTGAAGGCGCTGCCGGCGACGTCGTCCGCCGGCTCGAGCGCGCGTCCCAGTTCCGCGCCGACGCCGAACACGCGGAAGAAGCCTCGGCGTGACCCGAATCGTCGATCCGTAATCGGCCACGCCTGCCGTCGAGACGCTGGTCTCGCCGCCGGCGTAGTACGCCATGTCGTCGAACGAGCGAGGTGGTGTCGTGCCAGTCGTGAAATCGGGCGCCGAGACACTGGCGCTGACGCCGCTGGTTTGCGCCACAGATTGTTGATCGCGACGATGCGTTCCGGCTGCGAGTAGGCGAGCGGCCGGAGCAGGACCGCGTTCACCACGCTGAAGATCGCGGCGTTCGCGCCGATGCCCAGCGCCAGCGTGCCGATCGCGGCCAGCAGCGCGAACGCCGGCTGACGGCGCAGCGAGCGGGCGGCGTAGCGAAGATCCTGCAGAACGGCGTCCATGTGTGCCCTCCGGGAATGGTGATTAGACGGGAACCGGCGGGAGAGCGTTGATGGACCCATGTGCGCAATCGCTCTTCATGAAGCACGCACTCACCTGCACGACCCTGATGATCCTCTGCGCCGCGACGATGGCGTCGGCGCAAACACCGGCGGCGGACACTGGCTATACGGCCACCGCTGCGCAGCAGCTGGAACTCCGTGAAGCGGTTCGTCGCCGCGTCGGCCGAGAAGATGCCGGCCGAGCAGCTACGGCGTTCAAGCCGACGCCGGAGGTGCGCAGCTTCGGCGAGCTGATCGGCCATCTGGCCAACGAGCACTACCTGCTGTGCAGCCCGCTGAAGGGCGAAGCCAACCCGATGGCGAAGGTCGATTTCGAGAAGACGACCGCGAAGGCCGACCTCGTGAAGGCGATCAACGACTCGAACGCCTACTGCGACGCGGCGTACGGCGTCGATGAAAGACGAGGCCGAAGACCGATCACGTCGTTTTCCGAGACGCGGCGCGACACGCCGTTTCGCGTGATGCTGCTCAACGTCACGCACGACAACGAGCACTACGGCAACATCATCACGTATCTGCGGATGAAGGGGATCGTCCCGCCCTCGTCGACGCCGACGCGGCTAAGTAACAGAACCGCGGAGACGTGATCGCGGTAGGTGGCCCATGTGCCGGCCGCTCGGCTATGGCACGCGGGTCCGGCCCATCCAACTCATGCGCGTCATTAGCGACCTCCGCCCTCAGCCCTCAGCTCATTAGAACCGCGTCGTCAGGGCGACGCGCACCGCCGCCGGGGAGCCGGGTGAGATGTTCGTGTTGCTGTCCGCGTTGAGGTAGTAGCTTCGCGTCGAGCATGTTCTCGACGTTGAGCTGCAGCCGCGTCTTGGCCGTGAGCCGAATAGAACACGGCCGCATCGACGCGCGTGTACGCCGGCAGCGTGACGGTGTTGTCGACCGCCACGAACGCGTCCGGATCGATACAGCAGGCCCGAGCGCCGGCCGACAGCTTCGGAGTGCAGCCGATAGTTGTTCCAGCAGCGAGACGTGTGTGATGCGGCACCTGCCCGACCTGCGCGCCCGCGGCCGCGCTCGACCGTCGCGCTGGTCACGAACGCGTTCTGATAGGCGTAGCCGCCGGCGATCGTCCACGCCGGGGTCAGGCTGCCGTTGAGCGCCAGCTCGTAGCCGTTGGTGCGCTGGCTGCCGGTCTGGATGATCCGCGTCGGATCGTTCGGATCGGTCGACCGCGTGTTCGTCCGGTCCAGGCGATAGACCGCGGTCGTCATCGATCGAGCGGCACGATGTCCCACTTCACGCCGACCTCGTAGTTGTTGAACCGCTCCGGCTCGACCTGCTGCGTGATCGTCGTGAGCGACGAGAACTGATCGCCGGAGCTGGGCAGATACGACACGCTGTAGCTGCCGTAGATCGACAGCGGCGCGATCGGTTTCACGACCACGCCGGCCCGCGGCGAGACGAGGTTGTCGGGACGCGCGAGCGTGCGCGTTCGCGCGGTTGTCGTGATACGTCAGGTCGAACCGATCGAAGCGCAGGCCGCCGACGATCTGCAGATGCGGGTGAGCTCGACCTGATCCTGCGCGTACGCCGCACCCAGGCCGGTGGTCAGATGGTTGTCGGCGTCGGTCGCGCTCTGTCGGAAGGTCACCGGCGTCGTGATCATCGGCGCGGCGAGCGGCACCAGGATCGACGTGGCGGTGTTGTTGAAGAAGCCGGTGTTGCGGAAGTTGTCGGTCAGCTGGCGGCCGATCTCCGCGCCGACGAGCAGCGTGTGGCGAAGCGACCCGGTCGTCGCAAGGTAGGTCAGATCGGTCTGGTTGAAGAGATTCGTGCGGTCGGTCGCGTTGTTGTACGCGGTCATGCGCGAACTGCGTCTGATTGGCCGATACGGCGCCCGGCACGTAGTTCTGATACGAGCGGTCGTAGCGGCCCAGCGACGTGTGGTTGCGGACGGTCAGCGCGCCGGCCTGATGCTCGACGGTCACGTATCCGAGGTTCACGAGCGGCGTCGACGTGGCTGTCCGCCGGGTTGCCGAAGTAGGTGCGACGGGTCGACGTCGACCGGCCGCCCCTGAAACGACGTGATGCCGCGATCGGCGACGCGCGTGTCGTTCAGGTATTCGTAGCTCGACGACGATCTTCGGTGCGGCGCGTCGGGACGAACGTGATCGTCGGCGTGAACGCCGTATCGCTTCAGACCGACGCTGTCGCGAAAGCTGTCTGAATCCTCGAACATGCCGTTGAGCCGGAACGCCGCGTGTGTCGCCGACGGGATGATCGAGATCGGTCGTCACGCGCTTGTTGCCATACATGCCGCGCCTGCAGCGAGGCCTCATAGCGACGGCTGGAAGACGCGCCTCCTTGCCGACGCGGTTGACCACGCCGCCGCGCGCCGCCGCGACCGAACATCAAGGCGTTGGGCCCTTTGAGCACCTCCACGCGGCTCAGGTTGTAGAGGTCGCGGTAGTACTGCACGTCGTCGCGAACGCCGTCGACGAAGAAGTCGGCCGACGAGCTGTTGCCGCGCATGATGATCTGATCGCGATTGTTCTCGCCCTGATGCACCTGCGACTCCGGGCACGTAGCGCATCACGTCGCCCATGCTCATCATCAGCTGATCCTGGATCTGCTTGTCTGGCACGATCGCGACCGACTGCGGCACGTTCAACAGCGGCGTCGGTGTCTTGGTCGCGCTTCTGATGATCGACGACCGGCTCGGTGGGCGCGGCGGTCACGGCAACGGTCTCGCGCACACCAGCCAGCGGCAGGGCGAAGTCCAACTGGTGTGGTGCCGCTCACCGGCGCGCCGATAGTTCTGGTGACCTCGCGAAAGCCGTCGGCGGCCACGGTGAGGCTGTACTTTCCGGGCGGCAGCGTCAGCTGAAATTCGCCCGCGGGCATCGGTCGCGGCCAGGGCCGCCAACCGGTCGGCCGTTCGAGGCGACGGTGACGGACGGCGCCGGCGATCGGCGCACCGCTCCGGGTCGGTCACCTGCCCCGAGACGGCGTGACGGCGCCGCGGTCTGTGCGCGCGGTGCGAAGAGGGGTTCCAACAAGCAGGAGTAGAGACAGAAAGACGAGCCACTGACGCATGCACAACTCCAGGACTGCGCGTGGCTCGACGCGTGCTCCAGTAGAATGAGGAGGCCGAACGCGGTCACGCGCCACGCGCGCGTGATAAACGGTCTGTTCCGGACTGACGGTCGGCATCCCGCCGGATGTGTCAGCATCCGGCGGGCGCTATCGCTCGTAAATGAGACTGAGTCTCAATTTCAGCTTAGTCAAGATTATCTCCGACCAATTTGGTCGGTCAAGCACTACGTTCATGAGTCGTATTTGCGGCCCCGATGGCCGCCGGCGCCCTGGCCGTCGCAGCCCTGTTGTCGTCGCCCGACATGCGACGCCGCGGCGCCGCGCGTCAGCAGAAACCTCGCGCGCAGCGAAACCGGCGGCTCCCACCGCCGCCAGCGGTGCTCGACGTCCCCAACGCCACACGTCTGCTCGTCATCGCTCCGCATCCCGACGACGAGGTGCTCGGCGCCGGCGGTTTGATGCAGCGCGTCAAAGCCACCGGCGGCGCCGTGCGCGTCGTCTATCTCACCGACGGCGACGGATATCCCGGAGGGCGTCAAGGAAGAGGATCACGTCGAAGCGCCGACCGCGAAGGACTACCTCGGATACGGCAAGCAGCGCGCGGCGCGAAGCGCACGCGGCGCTCGTCCGGCTCGGTCTCGCCGACGCGTTCCAGACCTTCCTCGGCTTTCCCGACGGCGGTCTCTGCAGGCTGACGCGCGCCTACTGGTCGGATCGCCGCGCGCGCGTATCGCTCGCCGCACGCGCGACTCAATCGCCCGCCGAAAGTCGGAAATGCTGAGTACCGGCCACGCAGTATCGCGGCGAGGATCTGTCGCAGGAGCTCGCGCTCGTCATCGGCGACTTCAAGCCGACGATGATTGCCGTCCCGCGACGAGAGGATCAGCACGCGGATCACTGCGCCGCCTGGGCATTTCCTCGCCGATTCGCTGAACGACGTCGCCGCGTGCACCCCGAATTCTCGACCGACGTGATCAACTACATCGTCCACTTCAACACCTGGCCGTTCGAAGAGGACGGACCGCGGCTCGATCCGCCGCCGGGCCTGCGCGGCGGCGCGTCCGGCTGGATGCGGCTCGCGCTCACGCCGGCGGAGACGCGCGCCAAGCGGCAGGCGCTGCGGCGCTTCACGACGCAGATGCACGTGATGGACTGGTTTCTCGACGGCTTCGCGCGCTCCAACGAAGTGTTCTCGCGGCCGAGGCCGTTCAGGGTGATCCTGCCGAGCCGGCGCAGCCCCTGCTGCGACCAGTAGATGACCGCGGGATCGCAGCGCCTCGATTCGCTCGACGTCTTCCGCGGCCTCGCGATCGCCGCGATGATTCTCGTCAGCACGCCAGGCACCTGGACCGCCGTCTACACGCCGCTCGACCACGCGCTCTGGAACGGCTGGACGATCACCGACCTCGTGTTTCCCTTTCTGCTGTTCGCGATGGGCGCGGCCGTGCCGTTCGCGCTCGCGCGCGCCGGCGCGGCACGCCACGCGTCGCGCCGCCACATCGTCCGCCGGGCGCTGATCCTGTTCGCGCTCGGCCTGCTGCTCAACGCGATCGAGGCGGCGCACGCCGATGCACTGGGCGACGTTCCGCATTCCCGGCGTGCTGCAGCGCATCGCGCTCGTGTTCCTCGCGGTCGCGTGGCTGACCGAGCACGCGATCGCTGCGCGCGCAGATCGCCGTCGGTCGTAGCCGCGCTGGCCAGCCTACTGGGCGGCGCTGACGCTGATCCCGTGCCGGGCGTCAGGCGCCGGCGTGCTGACGCCGGAGGGCAATCTGGCGTCGTACATCGACCGCGCGCTGCTCGGCCGCCATCTGCTCAACCAGTTTTCCGATCCCGAAGGGCTGCTCAGCACGCTGCCGGCGATCGCGACGCGCGATGTTCGGCGTGTTCGCGGGCGGCTGGCTGAGAGAGCGGCGTGCAGCCGCACCATAGCGCCGGGCTGTTCGTCGCGGGCCTGTGTCGCGACGGTCGCCGGGCTCGCCTGGGGCCGCGTGTTTCCGATCAACAAGAACCTGTGGACCAGCTCGTTCGCGCTGTTCAGCGCGCGGGCTCGCGGCGCAGGCGCTCGCCCTGTGCCACTGGCTCGTCGACGTGCGGGGCTGGCGCGCCTGGTCGCGGCCGCTCGCGGCCTTCGGACGCAATCCGCTGGCTGGCCTATTTCCTCTCGGTCGGCTTCGACAGCCTCCTCACGCGCGTCAGCGTGACCGGCGGCGGATCGCTCAAAGGGATCGTGTATCGCAGCGCGTTCGTGCCAGTGCTGCGGCCCTGCTGCGGCGCCGAAGCGCGCGTCGCTCGGCTACGCGATCGCCTACGTCGCGTTGTGGGGCGTGATCCTCGGCGAGATGTACCGCCGGCGCGTTTTCATCCGGATCTGAAGGTATCATCGCGGGCAATGGCCCATGTGTCCCTCGACGCTCCCGCTCCACGTCCCACCGGCGCCTGGTATCGCGAGGTCACACCGACTCAGTGGAAGGCGTTCATCGGCTGCTACCTCGGATGGGTGCTCGACGGATTTGACTTCACCATCCTGACGTTTCTCCTCGTCGACATCCAGCGCAGCTTCACCGTAGACAAGGCGCTCGTCGGTTCGCTGCGGCACCATCACGCTGATCTTCCGCGTCGCCGGCGGCATCGGCGCCGGCACCGCCGCGGATCGGTGGGGCCGCAAAGGCCCGCTGATGTTCTCGATTCTCTGGTATTCCGCCTTCTCGTTCCTCGGCGGCTTCTCGACGTCGTTCCGCATGCTGTTCGCGATCCGCGCGCTATTCGGCATCGGGATGGGCGGCGTGTGGGCGGCCGGGATGCCGCTGACGCTCGAGCACTGGCCGGCGAAGCTGCGCGGCACCGCCTCGGGCCTGATGCAGAGCGGCTACTCGATGGGGTTCCTGCTGTCGTCGCTCGTCTTCGAGTTCGTCTACCCGCACGTCAACGCGGTCCGCGGACATGGGCTGGCGATGGATGATGTGGATCGGCATCCTGCCGTCCTTCTCGTGTTCTTCATCATGCGCGGCGTCGAGGAGAGCCCGGTGTGGCTCGATCGCGCAGCGCCACCTGAAAGCAAGCAGCCAGCGCGACTCGCTCTCGCTCGTCAGCGCCTGTTCAAGCCCGACCTGATCCTGACCACGGTCCACACGTCGCTGCTCATGGGCGCGTTCCTGTTCATGTATCACTCGATCACATACCGGTATCCGACGCTGATCACGCAGATGCACCGGCCGACGCTGCCCTATCTCGGCCGCGCTGAACATCGGCGGCATCACGGGCGGCATCGCGTTCGGGCGCATCTCGGAAGGGGCGCTCGGCCGCCGCGGCTCCGGCGACGATTGCGACGCTGGTCGGGATCCTGGTCGATCCCGATGTACGTGCTTCACGCAGAATACGGCGCTGCTGCTGGTCGGCGCGCTGGCCATGGGCTTCTTCGGCGCCGGCAACTTCGGCGTCGTCCCCGGCTACCTCACCGAGCGCTATCCGACGGTGGCCCGCGCCGGTCGGCGCCGGCTTCGCGTATCACGTCGGCGCCGGACATCGGATCGTTCACGCCGACGCTGGTCGGGCTGCTGCAGGATCGCGGGCTTCCGCTGCCGTCGGCGATGGCCGCGTGCATCGCGGCATCCGGCACGCTGGTGATCGTCCTGATGTGGCTCGGTCCGAAACGCGCGGCAGGCACTTCCACGCCAACGACTGGTCGCCAGCCTGTTTCGCAGGCATCAGCGAGACAGATGGAACCGCGGAGATGCGCAGATGCTCGCTGAGATGACAATAGATATGGCTGTGCTGCTGCGATCTTCACGATCATCTGCGATTTCTTCAGATCGGCGCCACGTCGCCGCGAAGCGCGGCGGCCCACTCGCGCAGTTCGATGCGTTGAGCGACGCTCGTGCGCGCCAGGCGCTCCAGGTACGCGATCGCGGCCCGGCGCTCTCCTTGTGCGACGAGGTCGCGCACAAGCCGGTGCCACACCACGTCGTCGCCGCATGCCAGCTGCTCGGAGGAAGGCTGCCTCCGCTGCGCGTTCGAGATGGAGGACGGACGCCTTTCGGTCGCCGTCGCGCAGTGCAAAGAGCGCTCAGCGCTCATGTTCGCGGTGTAGATCGAGGTGCCGTAGGCCGGATCGTCGGTGAACCTTCGGCGCCAGCTTCAACGCGTCGGTTGCATAGCGTTTCGCCTGGTCGCGTCCGAGCTCGAACCGGCCTCGAAGGTTGTCGTCGTGCAAGCGGTCGAACTCGGCGACCATTCCGAAGGCGTCCTTCGCCAGGCCGGGCAACTCCTCGAATCGCCGCCGTTCGGGCAAGGCCGCGACGTAGGCGTCGCGGTCAGCTGGCGCGACCCGCCACAGCGGATCGGCATTTCTCCTCGCCTCCGCAGGCCGAGCAGCACCGTTACGCGCGAACACCGCGCGGGGGTTGATCTGCAAGGCACGCGTGAGGCACGACTCCGCCCAGGCCGCGGGATCCGACATCCACCCACGGACGCGTGCCGGAACCGGAGAGAAACCACGCCGTCGCCGTGAGCAGTTCGTCATCGGTCGACGTCGCGAGCTTCTCGCTCGCAGCGCGGTCACGTAAGGCGACCGCGGCGCCCGAGGCTGACGAGACGCATGCTGTTTCGGCCCGATATGACTCTGTGAGCCCAGAAGCGCATCGCGGTAGAACCGGGCCAGCCGGGCGACCCAGCGTCCCTCGGGATTCAACGCCCGCGCGCGGAGCAGCATCTGCTCCGCGAGCGGCTTGTCGGCGACCTCCAGAAATCGGCGGCGTGCCCCAGCACGACAGCGCTCACGTCAGGCCGGAGCGTCTGCGCAATCCAGGCGGCCTTCGCCTGCGCGTAGCCGGCCGGGTCGGCAGGAAAGAACGGCAGCAGCGCTCGCCTGGAAAGATCCGCGCCTCGACCGCACCGGCCAGATCCGACTCTGGATGGTGTTCGATCAGCGCAGACGATGTACGTGCGCCTGGCGGCGAGCAGGCGGTCGTCGACGACCTGTTGGTGACGAAAGGGTTGCCGCAATCGGCGACGGCCTGTGCACGTATAGCGCGCCCAGTAGCTCACGAGAAACTGTCGAAGTGCGTCCAGATCGTCGGGATGCCGGGCAAGCGCCGACTCGTTCGCGGCGAGCGCGTCCGATTCGGCTTCCCAGTCGACATCCGCGAAATGCCGCCACTGACTCTCCGCGACCTGGAGGACCCGAAGATGCAGCACTCGATCGCGCTGTTCGAGGGCGGCGTCCTCGCCGGACGACATCGCCGACGGCCGGCACGCAGCGGCGACGAGAATCGCGCTCGCACAGCTGACCGCAACCATCGCTTTGCGCACGGCCGAGACGCGACGCGGCCAGGCGCCGCTGAGCGCGGACGCGATGCGCTCCTTCCAGCGAGGCCGCTCCCGTCGATGCCCGACGCCGAGCCAGGCGACTCGCCCGCCTCCGGGAGCGACCGCCCGCGTCATCTCCAGCAGGATTTCGGCATAGGCCCTCCGATCGCCCAGCACGGCCATCGCCTCTCGTCTGCCGCCTGTTCGGCGGTTGCGGCAACCGTCCGCTCCAGGAACCAGGACAGCGGATGAAACCAGAACAGGCAGCGATTCAGGTGTGCGATGAACGCGACGAGCGGATCGCGACGCCTGACATGAGCGATTTCGTGCGCGAGCACCGCTCGGAGTTTTTCATGTGACCAGGCACTCCATCCGCTCGGCAACAGGATGGTGCACCGAATCACACCGACGGTGACGAGGCACGCGGATAGCGCGCGACTCACGCACGGCGATGTGGCGGCTGTGCGCGATCGCGAGACGTTCAGACGAAGCGAGTCGGCCTGCTGACGCGGCGATTCGAGTGACGCCCCACCATCCCACGAGCAAACGAATCAGCATCGCGAAGGCGCCGCAGCTCATACAGGCCCAGAATGGTGAGTGCCCAATTGAACCGTGGCGTTCCAGCCGAGGTCGTCGGCGGGCGAAGCGCGCCGTTTGACGAAGCGCTGGTGATGACTGCATGCGGAGGACCGCTCACCGCTGTTGCGGGCGTCGGCACGAGCTCAACGGCTGCCTGGCGACGGTCCGCCTCCGATGAAATCGGATAGTGTGAAACGTTGAACGGCATCGGAACCGCGACGGCCGGCACCGAGCGGACAAGAGCCGGCATGAGCAGCATCGCGACGAGCACGGCGGTCCACGACGCGTGACGCACGGCACCGCGCGCGAACCCGAAGCGCCGCCAGTGCGCCGCCCACCAGCGCAGCAGCCACGAACGCCCTGAGTCGAGATGTCGGCGAGCGTCCCGAGAAACGCGCCGCTCATTTCTGCGCCTTCACCTTTCGGGCCAGCCGATCCAGTTCCCGCGGCGAGATCACCTTTCGTCGACCATGCCGACCAGGAACTGCTCCACCGAACCCGACCAGAACCGCTCGATGATGTGGCGCACGGCACGAGCCGGCCACGCTGCTCGAGGGAGCAGCGGCCCGGTAGACGAACGTGTTGCCGACCACCCGTGACTGAGGTAGCCGCGCGCCTCGAGCCTGCGGAGCAGCGTGCGAATGCTCGAGTCCTTGAGCGGGTGCGCCGAACGGATCGCTTCGCGGATCTGTTCGGAGGTCGCCGGTCCCTTTGCCCAGACGACGTCGAGAATGGCCTGCTGGAAGCTCGGTGAGCGGGCGGCCGTGTGCGTTACGCTGCGTCACGTGACGATCTGTAACACTTATCCGGCCCGAACGCAAGCGCCCAATCGACGGCCCGCCTCGGCGCCGCGGGTCGGCGAAAAAGTCATCGCGCACTCGTCCCCGGACTACCATGGAGAGGCCAGCGTCCGCAGGGGACTTCCCTCATGAATCGCAGCGTCGGTCGTATCGTCGCGCTCGTGACTTTCGCAGCCGGCGCCGTGCTGGTGGCCGCGCCGCAGACGCAGCCGCCCCAGTTCGGCACCGCCAACCGGACCGTCGCGGTCTACGCCACCGTGACCGGCGCGCGCGGGCGCCTCGTGCCCGACCTCACGCGAGAAGATTTCGCCATCGACGACAACGGCAAGCGGCAGACGCTCACGCTGTTTGCCAACGACATCCAGCCGATCACGATGATCATGCTGCTCGACCGAGCGGCAGCATGAAGGCCAACTTCGACCTCGAGGCGCGCGCCGCCGAGGCCTTCGTTCACGACATGCTGCCCGGCGACAAGGCGCGCGTCGGCAGTTTCGCGAAGTACATCCAGATCGACCCCGAGGACTTCACGTCCGATCGCGACAAGCTGCTCAACATCCTCCGCACCGAACTGCAGAACGATGGACCGACCCCGCTGTGGAACGCCGTCGACCGCGGCATCGACAAGCTGCTGATCGAGCAGGGCCGGCGTGTCATCCTCGTCTTCACCGACGGCGTGGACATGCCGATGAATTTCTCGAACCACAACAAGTCGTTGAAAGACGTCATGAAGCGCGCGGAAGAAAACGACGTCATGGTGTATGCGATCGGTCTCGCCGGCCAGAACGGCATGCCGACTCCGAGCGGCGGCGGGGCGGGATCGACCGCAGCCGCGGCGGGATGCCCGCCGAATCCGTTCGGCGGGCGCGGGCGGCCGGGGGATGAGCGGCGGCCAGATGCAGCTGCAAACGGAGAAGCCGGACGAGGGGCTGCCGAAGATCGCGGCGGCGACCGGCGGCGGATACTTCGAGCTGACCTCGCCGCGCGACCTGGCATCGTCCTTCGCGCGCGTGGCCAACGAACTGCATCACCAGTACGCGCTCGGCTTCACACCAGAGAAGCTCGACGGAAAGATGCACGACCTCACGCTCCATCTCTCCCAGCCGGAGCTCGTCGCGCGTGCCCGGAAGCGCTATCTCGCGTCGAAGGACAGGTGACGCGCGAGCGACGATTCGCATGTACCCCAATCCGCAGGACGTCGTCGCCGCTTCCGTCACGTCCGAGCCTGGAGCAGCATGAGAAGCTACGCGAACGATCTCGCCGCAGCGTGCCGGTCGAGCGAACCCGGCGCCATCGGCGCGTGGGCTGCCCAGTTTCCCGAGTCGATCCCGGAGTTCGAAGCATTGCGCGGCAAACACTGACGAGCCGCGACTGCGCGCTGACCGGCGCGCAATTCGTGATCGCGCGCGCACACGGCTTCGAGACCTGGCCGATATTCGCCGCGCACCTCGAGGATCTCCAGAAGAAGGAGTCGCCGGTCTCGATGTTCGAAGCGGCGGCCGAGGCGGTCGTTGCCGGCGACATCCGGCACTGGAGCGGCTCCTTCATGAGCAGCCGGCGCTGATTCGCGCCCGTTCGACGCGCGAGCACCGCGCCATGCTGTTGCACTACGCAGCGGCCAACGGCGTCGAGAACTACCGCCAGAAGACGCCGCACAACGCCGTGGCCGTCGCGAAAGCACTGCTCGCGGCCGGCGCTGAGGTCGACGCCGAGGCGGACATGTACGGCGGCGGTTGCACGACGCTCGGCCTCGTCGCGACCAGCGTTCACCCCGAGCGCGCCGGCGTGCAGAACGCCCTGATGCAGATCCTGATCGACCACGGCGCGCGATGATCGATCGTCCGACGGCCGCCGGAAACAATCATGTCGTTCGTCACGGGATGCCTGGCCAACGGACGCGGCCCCGCGGCGGAATACGCTCGCTGCGCGCGGCGCGCGGCTGGATCTCGAAGGCGCGGCGGGCATCGGCCGCCTCGATCTCGTGAAGGATTACTTCGACGCCGAGGGCAGGCTCTAGCCGGCCGCGACGACGAAACAGATGGAGGCGGCGCTTCGCCTGGGCGTGCGGAGCACGGTCGAACCGACGTCGTCGCCTTTCTGCTCGAACACGGGCTGCCGATTGATGCGGCGGTCAGGCACGATGGCCAGACAGGCCTGCATTGGGCCGCCATCGGCGGACACGCGGACGTCGTCTCACTGCTGCTCGAGCGGCACGCGTCAATCGCCGTCGTCGATCGAACGTGCCAGGGAACGCCGCTGGCGTGGGCGCTCCACGGCTGGAGCGACCCTCCGCACGGCACGGCTCGCGATCGCTACTACGACGTCGTCGCGCAGCTGGTTCGGGCGGGCGCGACCGTGAAACCGCAGTGGTTCGACGCCGACGCGGACCACGCGGCGTTCGCCAACGCGCCCGCGCGGACACCCGGATGCTCGCGGCGCTTCGCGGAAACGCTCTCGATATGCTGCCGCGCGCGTCCGCTCGTCTCGAGGAACCGCATGAACGCTCTACGCCTTGCTGTCCATCGTCGCTCTGATGCTGGTGGTTGCGCCGTCCTTGTCCGCGGCGCCGGGCGATGCGCGTGGCCATTTTCGTCGACACGAGCGCCGCCACTGCGAGCGCGATCGTCCAGATACGCGCGGCCGCTTCCGCATTCATCGATACGCTCCCGCCCGAAAGCGAGATCGTGCTCGTGACGACCGGACGAAGGACACAGGTGCGGGTGCCGCCGACCACCGACAAGGCCAAGCTGAAAGGAAGCGCGAGTGGAATGCTGTCGGAGAACGGACCCACGGCGCTGATGGACGCGCTCGCGGACGTGGACGAGCGTTTCATGCGGAAGGCCGGCGATCGCTGGCCGGTGTTCGTCATCCTCACGGGCGACGGCGGCGAGAACAGCCAGCAGGAGGTCGACGAACAGGAATTCAATCGCTGGATGTCGCGAGTTCGCCCGCCGCGGCGTTCGGCGAACGCGATCGTCCTGAAGGCGTCCACCCTGGCGTGCCGGGCTCCGATCGCCTCAGCGCTGGCCCAGGCGACGCATGGGCACTACGCCTCGATGGGCACTCGCCGGCAGACATCTCCGAAGCGATGACGAAGCTCGCCGACCAGTTGTCCGCCGACGCCGCGCGGCCCTGACCGGCGGCCCCGGTCAGCGCCGGCGGTCGCCGCCCTGCAGCCGCAGCAGCATCAGGAACAGGTTCACGAAGTCCAGATACAGCGTCAGCGCGCCGACGATGGCGTACGAGCCGGTCTGGCCTCGGCAGCGTCATCAGCGCCATCGACTTCAGCCGCTGCGCGTCGTAGGCCGCCAGCCCCGTGAAGACGATGACGCCGATGAACGCTGATGACGAACTGCAGGCCGTCGTTGTGCCAGAAGATGCCGACGACCGACGCGATGACCACGCCGATCAGCCCCATGAACAGGAACTGGCCCCAGCCCGCGAGACTGCGCTTCGCCACGGTTCCGTACGCCGCCATCGCCCCGAACATGCCCGCCGCGACGACGAACGTGGACGTGTCAGCGTCTCTCCCGGTGTAGACGAGCATGATGAACGACAACGTCACGCCGGTGAGCACCGGTAACCGATGAACAGCCACGACGGTGGCGGTCATAGCGCCCATGTCGTCGATCCCGTATTGGCTATCGAGCATGCGATCCTGAAGCTGTACAGACCAGAGCTGTGGTTATTGCGGGCGCCCGTGAGGATTTGCAACGTTATGATGTTTTTAGCGAACTCACCTATGAAGACGCGCGGAAAGATGCAAGTTGGTGGTTTGATTCCACTCGAAAGTAAAGTGCCGCACGCTGTCTGATCTAGTTGCTTTACCGTTGGATCTCGCTGAAGTCGTGTATCGGATTGATGAGGAACTTAGGTCTCGTAAATTCTACCCCCGTCGTCTTCGTCCGGCTATCGCCTGCGGATGCTGACATCGCAGTCGTGCGAGTTGTTGTTCCGACTCCGTTCAGAGATATCTCACGAGAGCATCAGACTTGGGCGGCGAATTCTGCAGCGTATGCTTCCTCATCGGCCGCCATGCGGAGACACCTAAACCAGCTGTAAGCCTGACGCGATTCTGCCTTTGTCCACATTTCCTGCGATTCATCACTTAAACGGATTTCGTTCGGGCGGTTCGTCGTGCGAGATGGTGTGCAGCAGCGCGCGCACCAGCACGTTCAGCATGGGAATACGATGGCGCACGAGCACGCGCATCGGTTGCGGTTTGGCGCCCAGCCGGGCTTTGGTTCGAGCGCCGTTCGGCCCAGAGACAGCCGGCGGCCTCCCAGAGAAATCGCCATCGGCTACGACCCCATTGAGTAAACCTAAGTAGAGCGGAATTTCGAGCGCCGCCTGTCGATCAAAACCAATGTTGTAGCCGACGGCAGTGTCTCCATCGCGCAATGAAGTCACGAACCCGAGCAGCTGTCCGTCTCGCTTTATCACCCGGCAGCGAAAATCGTCTCCGAGATAGTCGGCGAGTGTCGGCAGAAAATCCGGTCTCAGCGTAACGGGTCGAAACTTGGCGTTGCTATGAGTCTGAACGTAGAGCCGGTGTAAGTTTTCGGCCTGTCGCCCGATCTCCGCGGCTGTCAGATGCGCGACAGTGCACCCGGCTTCTGCTACTTTCTTGTCAATTTGCCGGCAGGCGCTGCGGTATTTCGAAGTCAGACTCGTCAGGTAGTCCTCATAACTTTTCCAGCGAGGCGCAAACTCAAGCACCATGTTTGGATCGGTTTCGAGCGGCCGGTACGAGAAGCGCCGCAAGACTGAGACAGCCGTCGTATCTTCGGCCGTGAAGTCCTTGACCATTACGAGATCAGTATCGCCCGACAGTTTATCAGCGCGGCGGATTCGGTAGAGCGCTTCAGCCACGGCGGGCCACAACTTCGACCTGTCTTCATTCGGCGCCAGACAAACGCCGTGCATCCCCCAGGAAAGCAGATTTCCGCAGACCAGCATGCGTTCGTCCAAACTCTCAAGGGGACGCTCAACCGCGCGATGATGTTTGCGGGCCTTACCGACGCGTGCGAGTGAGACGGTCACCAGTTGCGCGACCACCGCGGCTACCGGTTCACGCCCGCGGAAGATAAGCGCGTAACGCTGCTGCAGATTATCGGGCGCGGCATCTTCCAACACACGCAGGTAACGTCGCGAAAAGAAGAGTGAATCGCGTTTCGTCAGAATGTCCCAGCGGTCCGTATCCAGATAATCGACATTGTCGGCGAGGGCAAAGCCAAAGCCCGTAGGGCGGTGGCGCTCTTCGTGAGCGTCGCGCAGGTCACGTGCCTTGCTCACTAATTTTTGGAGTGGTTTGATTCGCGGAATGGAGATTTTCCTGGTCACGAAGTCATAGCCTCGCACAAAATTCTAAAATTCCGAGGCGGCAATAACCGCAAACCAATCGGCGTCAGGGCTGCGATTCTGCGATTCATTTTGACCAGGCGAATCGAGTCGGCGTGTCTGGACCCGTCGCAGTTGGTAAGAACTGTGACATCAGCCGCTCTTCGATGATGCCAGCGAATAGAGCCCAGCCTAGCCTGAGGGATCGTGCAGCAAAAATCGGAAGCCTGACCCAGTTGTCTTAGAAGCTGCTTCCTTTGATGGCGAACATCCCTCATCGAAACTGCATTACAGTATTGTTAATCGGTATTTCCAATCTATGTTTCAAGCCACCCGCGACGAAAGTGTCGAAGACGAAAGGCAAACCCTCATTCCCGTTAAAATCGCCGTCGTTTATTCGGTATTCGTTGCCAATATGGAAATGGAGGTGCGGTCCGACGGCGTTGCCGGAATTTCCGAGTAAAGCGATAACCTGACCCTTGCGGACTTTATCTCCGACTTTAACGCGAATGCTGTTCGGTTGCAGATGCGCGTAGAGAGCATAGCGATTATTCCCCAGCTCAATCGCGATCCAATTACCGGCGTTGGTTTCTCTGGTTAGCGGCACGGGCCGGTTTTATTTCTCCCTCGCTTGCGGAACATTTTCCGGATGCCGTCTTTGACGAAAACCACCTTGCCGCTTGCGACCGCCAGCACTTCCGCACCATAGCCGTAAAACATCTTGTTCGTTATCTCGTCGGGAAAAGGATTCGGCAGGATGTTGCTTTCCTTATCAACTTTTTGGAAATCGCAGGCGTATCGTTGGGCAATGCGGACGTTTCCGCCTCTGATGGTCAAAACCTGATGAATTGAGTTGTAAGCTGGACCGTTGCTGCATCGCCAGTCGCCACCGCGCAGCGGAGCGCCGATCACGACGGGTGTTTCTTTGCTGACCGAAACGGTCCAATCGTCCAAAATCATCTCGCCGCCTGCTCGGTCGGAAGCAAAACCGCGGAGCAGGTTAATAAGCGGATTCGGTTCAAAAACGAAGCGATGTCTCAAGCCCGCAGGAATCGCGTCGGGGGCGTCAACCGTCAGCCAGAAGAACAGAACTCCGGTCCTTCCGCTCGAAATTTGTCGCGGATATTGTCGGTTCGGCATTTCAGCTCGCGGCGGTGTGGGAAGCAGCGTTCGGAAACGGTAGTATTCCGCCAGCTCTTTATCGTCATAGCGCGTTAGAACATTCCGCCGCGCTGCATCCGTAACTTCGACGCTTTTCAGCGTTAAGTCGGAAAATCCCAGATTTGTCAGGAACAAGTGATATACCAAATACCACTTTCCGTCCGCGCCTTTACAGGAATGGGTTGGAGAGGAGCTTCGATGTTGATAGGGATGTCGTAGTATTGCTCCGGCTGGGAAGCGGTCGTTTGCTGTTGTCCGAATGTTGTCAGAACAGTTGTGCCGCAAATCACCGTCAAAATCAGTGAAGACCACATATTTCTTTTCATGTTCGCTGAATCCTGCCCGTCTTTTGTCCCTCCTCAGGTTGGCTTCGATTGCCGACCACGCTGCTTCGGCGACTATGGAACGTTTACGTAGATCTTACCGTTCTTCATGACGAACTTGACTCTTTCGAGCGCCGTGAAATCCTGGGCCGGGTCACCCTCAACAGCGATGATGTCTGCAAAAGCCGTTGGTTTTATGACTCCCAATCTGGGGTCGCCGAAGAGACGCCCAGCGTTAATCGTAGCGCTCTGGAGGATTTGCGCCGGCTCCATGCCCGATTCACGATAGGCGAACAGAACTCGCTTCGCCGACTCGCCCTGAGGCATTCCCATGTCAATGTAGTTGTCGGAACCCGCAACGATCGTGACCCCGGCGGCGATCGCGCGGCGCAGGCGGTCGCGGGAGTTTTCCATGAACCTTTGCAGCGATGTGGGAGGTTGCTTGGTGCGTTCAGCATAACGCTTCAGGGAAAAGTCATCGATATCAGTGGGAACCAGAGCAGTGCCCCGCTGTTTCATTAACGCCAGCGTTTCATCTTTTATTTCATAGCCGTGTTCGATTGAATCAACTCCGGCTTCGACGGCCCGGCGCACGGCTATATCATTGGTCGCGTGGGCAGCTACTTTTATTCTCAGGAGCTTTGCTTCTTCGACAATCGCGCGCATCTCTTCCATGGAAAGATAGTTTGATTGGGCGTGTTGTTCGCGTAGATCTTAATCACCCGCGCTCCGTAATTAACGTTTTCTCTGACCGCCAGACGCGCATCTTCAGCTCCACGCACAATCCGGTATTCTTCTTCAGCTATTTGTTTGTAGCTGCTCTGCAAGCCTGGGAATTGTCCGCCTCGGGACTCAGCCCCGGGCCTGAAACATACATTCTTGGTCCATCAACGCTGCCTTCGTTGATGGCTGTGCGTAACGCCACATCGCCGAAGCGGCCGGAGTTTCCCAGGTCACGCACCGTGGTAATGCCGGCGTTCAGGAAGGTTCGACCGCGCGCGGCCCCACGCAGGGCCCGCAAGGTAGTTCCTTCCACCGTCAAAGCCTTAATGCCTTCGGTGGTCAGCCCGGCGCTCGGGTCTTCGAGATAGAGCAGATGAGTATGCGCGTCAACCAGACCGGGCAGAACCGTGTAACGGCTCAGGTCTATTACGCGCGGCGCCGGCGGGGACGGGAATGTTCTCGCCGACGGACTCGATTAAGTTGCCCTTGACCACGATCGTCCGGGCGGGCTGAAAGACACCCTTCTCGCTGTCGAACAAGCGACCTGCGCGAATCACGATAACCTCGGGTGCAGGCGGAGTTTGTGCTTCTAAAATAACCGGCGAAAGGAGTAGAAGCAGCAGCGAGACGGGAACTAAAGCTCTTTTGATAAAACTCATGATCTGATCCTCCAACCGTGTCAGTACGCGAAGCGGGCCGGGATCCCCACGCGTGCAGCGCGCGTGGGGTGGTGGATGCGACGGGATCATCGCCAAACGTCTGAGTTGACCGAGGCGGCGCGATCATAAAAGAACTCAGTCATTTTAGTTCATTTGGGGTCAGGCCTTCTTACGAGCCAGAAATTGGAGACGATCATCCCCGGTTATAAGCCAAGCTATTTATCGGGCGACGGCGCGTAATACCACCTGCGGCCGACAACGGTATAGTCGGAATGATCGCGCACGGTCACCTCAATCTTTCGTCGTTTGCCGTCATGTTCTTTGTTGGTTGGATAGTAACCGACGATGTAACGCCGATTGATATCCGAAAAGATTCTGGAGTAGATGTGGTCAGCCTGGCTCGGCTCCTCGAGAAACATGGCCCAACCACCGGTTGAAGTGGAGACGGCCGCCAGCGCAGCCTGAATCTTCAATTGATTTTCCGCCGCTGGCTTAAGCTTCTCGTCCGTTAACAAGCCTTCAAGTTGTTCGCGCATCGCCCCGCTCGGCGGCCCCGACATAGTCAGACTTTCTCGCAAGTAAACTCGTACCAGCGCGATCTGTTCGTCAATGGTGCGGCCGAGTAATTGGTGGCCCGGAACGACCGTGTAGATGGTCGCCCTCGCTTTTTCCGCCGCGCGACAGATATCGTCAAGGCTGAAATCCACCCGCAGCTCCTCGAATCGTTTACGCCAATGGTCCGCCGCCTTCTTATCGTTTCCAAACGACGAGAAATCTGAGGTCAACGGCGAATTCTTAAGAAACCCGAGTTGGTCGCCATCTGTTTGGAAAATTACAATCGGTCGCTGATCCTGGTTACTAAATGCCTCGTTCAGCGTCGCCAGCAGCGCACTGTACTGCTTGCTCTTGCCGAAGTGACGAGCCGCAAAACCGGAGGTGACGTTTGGTGCGATGCGGCCCAACAATGAATCGAGTTTGCTTTTGAGTTTCTGCTTGTCCCTGGTGAAGCCCTGAATCAATTCCACGTCGTCGGTAACGATGGCCATGCTGTCCGACGACGGCAGTTTATCCACTAAAGCCTTGGCCGCGGCGATGCTGGTCTCGATGAACGGAAACTGGCTGCTGCTGTAGTCGATGATCAGCACAATCGAACGCGTAACCTTGAGGTCATCGCCACGCGATAACATTCCCACCTGCTGGGGCTGGCCATCTTCGGTGATGACGAAATCCTTTTCGGTCAAACCCGCAACGGGATTACCTTTCGGGTCGAGCACGAGCACGTCGCTGCTGACCAGCGACGTATTCACCTTCACTACCTCAATGTCTTCGGCTGCAGATTTCGCGTTAGGCTTTGGCTTGTTCTCAACCCGGTCTTTCTTCTTCTGATCTGGTTTGGTGTTCTTCAGGCTCGATCCAAAGTCCTTGATTTTTGGACCGTTCATTGTCCTGCGGAGAACGCTGTCGGCGCAGACGCGCAAGGACGAGTGCGAGCGTCGTAACGTGCGAGAAGAAGAAAGAAAATCGTTTGCCCATAACTCCTGCCGGATGACCTCGTTGATCCGGCGACGGCGCGTAGAACCATCTCCGGCCATGACCGTATAGTCGGCCGCGCGGCAAATATCGTCAAGGCTAAACCGCGTTTCCTTTAATGAAGCCTTCGTTTGATCGAGAATTGCAGATTCGCAGCCCTGACCCCGATTGATTGACCCATATGCGGCTTTGCCGCCTGATGTGCGGAAAAGCTCCGCTTTTCCCGTTCACTACTTCTCGCGGCTACGCCGCCGGTGTGATCGAGAATGAAACGCTCTTCATAGATCATCGGCGGCGTAGCCGCCAGAGTTTTTAAGACGCGGGTCCCGGGAAAGCTGGAGCTTTTCCGCACATCGAGGGGCAGGACACGTCAGCCGTTCTTCAGTGATGCCAGCGCGTAGATCCCTTGCCTGAGACGAATCGCAAATCCTTCGTCTACCAGTTGATGGTTGCCAAGCCCGGCTTCAACGCGGCTCAAACCGGAAGCGCGCGCGGTCTCGCCCAGTACCGACATGCCCGCGCCCGCCAGATATGCCCGAGCGATCTCTCGCAGTGCGGTCTGGCGTGCGACGCGCTTCTCAGCTCAGCCGGGAACCGGTCTTCGGCCAGCGTCCAGATGTAGGAAAACGTCGGTTGATAGATGACGTCCTGAGGGATCACTTTCAGCTGCTTTTGTAACTCATCGAGGGCGCGGGTGAATGCCGCGCGTTCCGTGACTCCGCTTTCCGTGCGTAGATCCGCGGTGGCCTGTTCGTGTTCGCGCCGGAGCACTTTCAGAATGCGCTGGGCCGCGTCTGACAAAACCAGCGGCTCGTCTCTCCGCCGTGGCATCCACACCGCGGCAAAATGGCTTATCAAACGCGGCGCGACAAACATCGAACGACCACCCGCAAGCTTCGCGTAATAAACGCGACCGCGCCGCATGACCTCGTCCTTGAGATGCCAGGTGAGACCGGTCTCTTCGTCCTTCTGGCATTGCGAGGCAAACTAACATAGCAATACGTAACTGAACGAAGTACAAC